>WBZL01002063.1_pt1 | contig 19960 bp, 19 predicted proteins | sample 5204291 | NCBI WGS metagenome assembly WBZL01 (sample SAMN12344345, study PRJNA552823) | activated sludge metagenome | biome: Activated sludge suspended growth; feature: Nitrification reactor; material: Wastewater; isolation source: activated sludge from nitrification reactor of wastewater...
CCCGCTGACGCTGCCCGACGACGGCCCCTTCGACGAGCTCGCCGCCGGTTCCGGGGCCCAGGCGGTGTCGACGACCATGGCCTTCACCCGCCTGCTGCGGAACCTGCTGCGCGACGAGCACTTCGGCCCCCGGGTCGTGCCGATCATCCCCGACGAGGCGCGCACGTTCGGCATGGACGCACTCTTCCGCGAGTTCAACATCTACGCGTCGCAGGGCCAGCTCTACGAGGCGGTCGACGCCCAGCTGCTGCTCTCCTACTCGGAGGCGCAGACGGGTCAGATCCTCGAGGAGGGCATCACCGAGGCCGGCTGCGCCGCGTCGTTCACCGCCGCCGGCACGAGCTACGCCACCCGGGGCGTGCCCATGGTGCCCTTCTTCACCTTCTACTCGATGTTCGGCTTCCAGCGCGTGGGCGACCTGCTCTGGGCCGCCGCCGACGCCCGCACCCGTGGCTTCCTGCTCGGTGCCACCGCCGGGCGCACGACCCTGCTCGGCGAGGGCCTCCAGCACCAGGACGGCCACAGCCTCCTGCTGGCCTCCACCGTGCCCACCTGCCGCTCGTACGACCCGGCGTTCGCCTTCGAGATGGCCGCCATCATCCGCGAGGGCATCGCCGCCATGTACGGGCGGGACGAGGACGTCTACTACTACCTGACCCTCTACAACGAGAACTACGAGATGCCGCCGGCGCCCGAGGGGGTCACCGAGGGGCTCCTGCGGGGCCTCTACCGCTGGGAGGCCGCGCCCGACGGCCTCGGCGACGGGGCGCCCCGGGCGAGCGTGCTGTTCTCGGGCACGGCCCAGGCCGCCGCCCGCCAGGCGCGCGACCTGCTGGCCGAGCACCACGGCGTCGCGGTCGAGCTGTGGAGCGCCACCTCGTACCAGCAGCTCCGCGCCGACGCGCTGGAGGTCGAGCGCTGGAACCGGCTCCACCCCGGCGAGCCGCCCCGCACGCCGTACGTCACCGAGGCCCTCGCCGGTGGCGAGGGGCCGGTGGTGGCGGTGAGCGACTTCATGCGGGCGGTGCCCGACCAGGTGGCCCGCTGGATCCCCCGCTCGTACCGGTCGCTCGGCACCGACGGCTTCGGCCGCAGCGACACCCGCGAGCAGCTCCGCCGGTTCTTCGAGATCGACGCCGGCCACGTCGTGGTGGCCGTGCTCACCGGCCTCTGCGAGGCGGGCCGCATCGGGCCCGAGGCCATCACCGAGGCCATCGGGCGCTACGGGATCGACCCCGACCGCGCCGTGCCCTGGGCGGGTTGAGCCGCCGACCCCGGGAGTAGGGTCTGGCCCCGATGCCCCCGGAGCCCGACGCCGCCGACGCCGACTCGGACGCTGACACCGCCTCGGACGCCGGCGCCGGCGCCGGCGAGGTCGTCGCGGCCGAGCCGGGCCCGCCGGTGGACGAGGTCGAGGCCCGCCGCCGGTCGGCCCGGGCCGCGACCAGCCCGCTCGCCGGGCCGGTCGGCCAGCCGCTGCACCCGCTGCTCGTGGGGATCCCCATCGGCGCCTGGGTGCTCAGCTTCGCGTTCGACCTGGCCGCCCACGCCGCCAACGAGGAGCTCGTCTACGCCCGGGGGGCGTTCTGGCTCGTCGGCGCCGGCATCGTCGGCGCCCTCGCCGCCGGCACCGCCGGCGTGCTCGACCTGCTCGCCATCCCGCGGGGCACCGTGGCGTGGCGCACCGGCGTGCGCCACCTGGTGCTCACCGACGTCGTGCTGGTGCTGTTCGTGGTGTCGTTCCTGCTCCGCCGCGACGACAGCCTCCAGGCGGCCGGCGTCCCCGTCATGGCGCTCTCGGTCGTGGCGCTGGCGCTGCTGGCCGTGGCGGGCTGGCTGGGCGTGCGCCTGGCCCACCGCTACGGCGTGCGGGTGGCCGACGAGGACACCCAGCGGAGCGGCTTCGTCCTGCTCGCCGAGCGCGGCGGGCCCGAGGACGGCGCAGCGCCGACGGACTGACCCGGGGCGGCCCGGCCCCGCACTTCGGCCGCAGGTGACCCCGCCCACCACCGGGTGACCGTCGGGGTCCGATCGCTATCGTGCGGGCGTGCCCGAGACCGTGTCCTTCCCGATCACGTTCGACGACGACGCCAACGCCCTGCTCGCGCACGACCCGCTCGCGCTGCTGCTGGGGATGCTCCTCGACCAGCAGGTCCCCATGACCTGGGCGTTCAAGTCGCCGATCGTCATCAAGGAGCGCCTCGGCGACCGGTGGTCGCCGTCCGGCATCGCCACCATGGACCCCGAGGACCTCGTGGCGGTGTTCTGCGAGAAGCCCGCGGTGCACCGCTACCCCGCGGCCATGGCCCGCCGGGCGCACGCGATCGCGGTCGAGATCGTCGACCGGTTCGATGGCGACACCGCCTCGATCTGGGAGACCGCGCCGTCCGGGGCCGAGCTCTACCGGCGGGTCTCGTCCCTGCCGGGCTTCGGCGAGGAGAAGGCCCAGATCTTCGTGGCGCTGCTGGCCAAGCGCTTCGGGGTGACGCCCCGGGGCTGGAAGGCCGCCGCCGGCCCCTTCAGCGACAGCGAGCCCCGCTCCGCGGCGGACGTGGACTCGTTGCCCAAGCTCCGCGAGGTCCAGGCCTGGAAGAAGGCCCAGAAGGCCGCCGGCAAGTCCAAGCGGGACTAGCCCCCGGCCCTGGCCGGCGGGCCGGGCGGTCCGTCGACCGGTCGGGCGGTGCCTCAGGCGGTCGGCCGGGGCGCCGGCCGGGTGTGCTTCTGACGGTCGAGCCAGCCGAGCAGCACCGCCACCGCGCGCGGGTCGTGGCGGAGCTGGTGGCCCGCCCCGGCGATGAAGCGCAGCTCGGCGCCGCCGTGGGCGTCCGCGAGCAGGCGGGCGTCGAAGTCGGGCACCACCTCGTCCTGGCTCCCGTGCATGACGAGCAGCGGTCGCGGGGCGAGCTGGGCCGCCGCGTCGATGGGGCGGATCTCCTTGAGCTCGCGCGACCAGGCGTCCATCGACGGTGGCCAGGCCGGGTCGTCGATCACCCCGACCTCGCGGGCGTGGGCGAGGAGCCGGGCCGGGCGCCGGGCCCAGTCCTCGAAGTCCGCGGGGGCGGCCACCGACGCCACCCCCGAGATGCGCGGGTCGAGGGCGCCGGCGCAGATCCCGAGCGCGCCGCCCGTGCCGAAGCCGGCGCACCAGACGCCCTGCACGCCCTGGTCGGCGAGCAGGTGGTCGATGGCGGCCGACAGGTCGTCGAGCCACCCCTGCAGCGAGAACTGGCCCTCGGAGGGCCGGCAGCCCCGCAGGTTGAACGCCAGGACCACCCAGCCGAGCTCGGTGGCGATGCGGTCGGCGAGCTGGGGATAGGTGTGGGCGGACTTGGGCCCGCCGCCCTTGCCCGTCGGGAAGCCGTGGAGGAGGGTCAGGCCCGGCAGGCCCGCGCCGTCCCCGTGGGCCGGTCGGGCCAGGTGGGCGGCCAGGGTGAGGTCGCCCGAGCGGAAGCGGTGGTCCAACTCAGCCCTGGCGGTAGCCGCGGTTGCGGGCCTCGGCGAGGGTGTCCGGCCCGAAGCAGAGGAAGGTCTCGGCCGCCATGATGTCGGCGATCACCTCGGGGTCCGTGTCGTCGGCGTCGAGGTCGTAGACGAGCTGGGTGCGCTTGTCCCCGAGCCACCGGTTGTGCTCGAAGCGGGTCGGTCGATCCATGCGGCCATCGTACGGGTGGCCGCCGGAGCGACGCGAACCCGGGCCGGGCGGGACGCGGAACGGGGGAGGGCCGAAGCCCTCCCCCGTTCGCACTTCGTTGCCGGAAGTTCCGGTCGGTGTGATCTCCGGGGCTCGGCGAGCCCCGTCTGCCGGGTGGGACCAGTCCCGGCCACCGATGCCGGCGGTGCTGGCTTGGATTCGTCAGCCGGTCCAGCGAGCCGACTAGCGGCCAGCCACCTCCGAAGTCCCAGAACACATGTCACTGCTCAGTTGGACCACCTCCTTTCCTCGGTCCGCACAGTCAACCACGCGCACCCACGGGTGACGCGTCATTTACGCGGGGAAAGTTCGCGAGGCCGCGCGGTCGCCGCGCTAGGCGGGCGCCGCGCCGTCCGGGCCGTCGTCCTCGAGGTCCTCCACGGCCGCCGGGTCGGGCACGGCCGTGCCGATGACGCCGACCGACTCGAGGTAGGTGAGGTGGGCTTCGAGGATGGCGGTGACCTGCTCGGGGGTCACGCCCCACTCCCCCCGCTCCTCCCGCTCGAGGAGGTAGGCGAGCGTCTCGTCGTCGGCCACCACGATGAGGCCGTGGCCGGTCGCGTAGCGCACGCCGTCGAGGATGTCGTTGGCGTTGAGGTAGTCGAGGTGGGCCCGCAGCACCGCCTCCACCTGGACGTAGCTGACCTGGGCGGTGACGTCGCCGGGCAGCGCCGAGGAGACGAACTCCAGGGCCTCGGGGAGGTCGTAGCGGACCTGGGGCGGCGCCGACGCGAGCTGGCCGGTCACCCGGCCGACCGCCACGAGGGCGATGACGACCACCGCGACCGCGGCGAGGACGACGAGCACGAAGGTCATCGTCGGCTCACCGGCGGCACGGGGTCAGGATCACAGCACCTCGGCGGGACGCACCCGCCGCGGCCTCAGAGGCCGATGCGCTGGGCGAGGAGCTCGCGGTGGTAGGTGGGGTCGCCGAAGAGCAGCTCGGACGACTTGGCCCGCTTGAAGTACAGGTGGGCCGGGTGCTCCCAGGTGAAGCCGATGCCGCCGTGGATCTGGATGTTCTCGGCGGCGGCGTGGAAGTACGCCTCCGAGCAGTAGGCCTTGGCCAGGCTGGCGACCGAGGGCAGCTCGTCGTTCAGCTCGGCGGCGCACCAGCCGGCGTAGTAGGCGGCCGACTTGGCCGACTCGACCTCGAGCAGCATGTCGGCGCACTTGTGCTTGATGGCCTGGAACGAGCCGATGGGCCGGCCGAACTGCACGCGCACCTTGGCGTACTCGACCGACATGTCGAGGCACATCTGCGCGCCGCCGACCTGCTCGGCGGCGAGGGCCACCGCGGCGAGGTCGAGGACCCGCTCGAGGACGGCCCAGCCGCCGCCGTCGGTGCCCACCAGGCGGGCGGGGGTGCCGGCGAACTCGAGCTTGGCCTGCTTGCGGGTCTGGTCCATGGTGGCCAGCGGGGTGCGGGTGAGGCCGTCGGCCCCGCCCTCGACCGCGAACAGCGACACGCCGGCACCGGTGCGGGCGGCGACGAGCACGAGGTCGGCGGTGTGGCCGTCGAGCACGAACATCTTGGTGCCGTCGATGGTCCAGCCGTCGCCGGCAGCCGTCGCGGTGGCCTCGATGCCGGCCTCGTCCCAGCGGCCGTTGGGCTCGGTGAAGGCCAGGGTGGCGATGGTCTCGCCGGAGGCGATGCCGGGCAGCAGGTCGGCCTTGGCGGCGTCGTCACCCGAGTGGATCAGCGTGTTGGCGGCGAGCACCACGGTGGAGAAGTAGGGGGCGCACAGCAGCGACCGGCCCATCTCCTCGAGCACGACGATGAGCTCCACGTAGCTGAAGCCCGAGCCGCCGAACTCCTCGGGGACGATGAGGCCCTGGAGGCCCATCTGCTCGGCCATCTGGGACCAGACCGCGGTGTCGTACCCGGCCTCGGTCTCCATCTGCTCGCGGACGGCGGCCTCGCTGGACTTGGTCTCGAGGAACTGGCGCACGATGCGGCGAAGTTCTTCCTGCTCCTCGCTGAAGGCGAAGTTCACGGCTGCGATGCCCCCTGTGGCGGTCGTTCGGTTGGCCCCGACTGTTTACTAGACCACCCGGTCAAGTGAGACATCACACTGGCTCCTCCTTCGTCGGAGCGCCTTCGGCATCCGGTTCGCCCGCGTCGCTGCCCGCCTCCGGCGGTCAACCTCCCGCCGCCGCGTTCCTCCTTCGTCGGAGCGCCTTCGGCATCCGGTTCGTCCTCGTCGCTGCCCGCCTCCGGCGGTCAACCTCCCGCCGCGGCGTTCCTCCTTCGTCGGAGCGCCTTCGGCATCCGGTTCGCCGGCGCGGCACCGCCGCTCCGCTCCGGTACGTGACGTGCTGCGGGGCCGCCCCCCGTACGCTGGCGACGTGAGCCGCGTCTCCCTGCACTACGAGGACACCCAGGCGGAGATCCACAAGATCGTCGTGGGGCCCGTCGACAACAACGTGTTCGTGCTGCGGTGCCGGGAGACCGGCGAGTCGGTGCTCATCGACGCGGCCAACGAGCACGAGGAACTCCTCGACCTGTGCCGGCGCCTCGACGTGCGCAAGGTGCTCGAGACCCACGGCCACTGGGACCACATCCAGGCCGTCCCCCAGGTCCGCGACGCCGGCTACGAGGTCGGCATCACCGGCCCCGACTCGGCCGAGCTCGAGGCCTACGACTTCGTGCTCGAGGACGACAGCGTCATCGAGGTCGGCCGCCTCCGCCTCCACACCATCTTCACGCCGGGCCACACGCCTGGCTCCATGTGCTTCCTCGTCGAGGGCTCGCCCGTGCTGTTCAGCGGCGACACGCTCTTCCCCGGCGGCCCGGGCAACACCAGCTACCCGGGCGGCGACTTCGAGCAGATCATCCGCTCGATCGACGAGCGCCTGTTCTCGCCCCTCGACGCCGGCACCCTGGTGCTGCCGGGCCACGGCGACGACACCACCATCTGGGCCGAGCGCCCCCGCCTGCAGGAGTACGTCGATCGCGGCTGGTGAGGCGGTCGGCGGGGCGCTGCCGGCCGACGAGCGCCCGGTCGACCCGACCCCGGTCCACACCGCCGACCTGCCCGACACGCCCACGAGGGACCGCAACATCCCCGCCGAGGCCTGGGTGGAGGCTCCTGACGCGCTCCTGCACCTCGGCGACGACCTCGGCACCGAGCTGACGGCGTACAAGCGCCGCCTCGGCCCCTGGCTGCTCTGGCGCGCCGGCCCCGCGAGGGGCGCCGACGCCCGCTACGCCGCCATCCGGGCGACCGACCTGGGCGAGATCCACACCTTCCGGCTGTACCCCGACGGCTCCGGCGACGGGGTGGGCCCGAGCGGCGAGCGCCACACCCGCTTCCGGACCTGGAAAGAGGATCTCCGGGACCACGGCTGATCGCCGGCCGCGTGAGCACGAGCCCGACGATCGCTCGTACCCGGGCGGGTCGAGGCCCGTGGCGGAGCCCGGCGAGGCCTCCGTCGCAAACGGAACGATCAGGATGAGCGCCTCAGCGTGGGGGCGACGGCCGCCCGTGTGGACGACCGACCGCGGAGATCGGCTGTGGGGCGGAGCCGATCGGCCCCGCCTCGCCGCCGAGGGCACCGCTGGTTCGGGCTGTGTGGCCGGTCGTCCGTGGCGCTCAGGGGCGCTGGTGCGGGTTGGTGGGGCCGGAGAGTCAGGGTCACCTGTCGAAAACACAGAAAGACATCTAGAAATGCTGAAATGACTTGATCGCCACTCCGATGGCACCTACGATCGAACACGTGTTCCGGATCCTCCGATCCATCAAGAGCCACCTCGAAGGGCTCGCCGTCGACCTGGTGCCCGAGACGCTCGCGCCCGCCGACGCGCAGCGGTGGATCGAGCTGCTGGCGGCCATCGAGCGACTCGCGGCCGGGATGCGGCTGCTGTTGGCCCGGCGGGTCGATACCGATGGTCTGTTCGACGGGACGGGTGAGCGCTCCGCGGCGGACTGGCTGGCCAAGACCACGGGCCGCTCGACCCGCGACGCCCAGGCCGACCTCGAGTGCTCCCGCCGGCTGAAGGCCCTGCCCGACTCGGAAGACGCCGTCCGCAACGGGGAGCTGTCCGACCAGCAGGCCAAGGCGGTGGCCGACGGCGCCGCCGCCGATCCCGACGCCGAAGAAGAGCTGCTCGACACCGCCCGCAAGGGCTCGTTCGGGGAGCTCGCCCGCAAGGCCAAGGCCGCCAAGGCCGCCGCGCTCGGCGACGACGAGGCCCGCCACGCCGCCGCCCACCGGAACCGGTCGCTGTCGACAGGCGTGAACGAGCTGGGCGAAGGCTGGGGCCGGTTCAACGGGCCCGCCCCCGACCTCGCCCGGCTCCGCGCCGCACTCGGCCCGCACCTCGACGCCTGCTTCGACGCCGCCCGCCGCGAAGGCCGGCGGGAACGGGCCGAGGCCCTCGCCTACGACGCCCTCATGTCGCTGCTCGGCATCCACCCCGCCGGCGCCGGCCACACGGCGGGTGCGGCGAGCACCGAGACGACCTCCCGCGGCCGAGCGGCGAGCGGCTCGACCGCGGCCCGCAGCACGGGCGGATCCGCACCGGCCCGGTCCCCACGGGCTGCAGCCGGGCGGCAGAACGACGAGCCCGCCTCCGCGTCGGCTCCCTTCGAACGCCGGCACGACGATGTCCCGCCCACCCTCTTCGGTGAGCCCGGCAATGACCCAGTCCCGACTCCCGCCCCGTCAGACGTCGTCGACCCGGATGCTCACGGCGCCCCACTCCACCGCCCGGGCGATGGGGGCGAACCTCCCGGAGCAGCCGCGTCGCCGAGCAGCAGCGACCCCGATCCGCCGGCGGCCGGGCCGGCACCGGTGTCGGTGCCGCGGCGCACCGACGCCAAGCTCATCCTGCGGGTCGACGCCACCGCCCTGCGCCGAGGCCACACCGAACCGGGCGAGCTCTGCGACATCGCCGGCATCGGCCCCGTCCCCGTCGCCGCCCTCCGCGAGTTCCTCCCCGACGCCGCCATCGAGGCCGTCATCACCAACGGCATCGACGTCTTCAACGTCACCAGCTTCAGCCGCCGCGCCAACGCCCGCCAACAGACCGCCCTGCAGCTGCTCAACATCGGCTGCTCCCGGGAGGGCTGCAACACCACCACCCACCTCCAGGTCGACCACCGCGTCGACTGGGCCCACATCCACGTCACCGAGCTCGCCAACCTCGACTGGCTCTGCCCCCACGACCACCGCCTCAAGACCCACCACGGCTGGCAACTCGAACCCGGCACCGGCAAACGCCCCATGCACCCACCCGAACGCCACTGGTGGAACCAACCCGACGCCCGACGCCCGGAGGGACCCCGCCACGAGGTGCACGATGACCCCGAAGTCGAGGCCGGCGCCGCATGACCTGGCGGCGCACGGCCGTGCCCGTCCGAGGCGGGCGCCGGCGTGCTGGTACGCCCGTGACCACGGTGGGCCGGGACGGCAGGACCGCCAGCCCCACCGGCGCCCCGCCCGAACGGGCATCGCCGCCAGGCCGAGCTCGAGGCCAACGCTGGCGCTGCGTGACCCCGTCTCCCGGAGGGGCCCGACCGGCTCGAGCGGCGGCCCTGCGAGCGGCCGCCGCGCCCCCTCGAGTCGCAGGGCCGTACCCTCGGGCGCCGGCCTCCCGGCCCTCGACACGCCCCTCCCCGCCGTGTGGCGCGAACGAGCGCGCGACCCCCCGCCAGAAATACCACTATCGCCGTAGTGCTAATACACTGGCGGGGTGACTGACGACGCTCCCCTCTTCGCGGTCGAGGGCCTGCGAGTGGCCGCCGACGGCCAGGAGATCCTGAAGGGCGTCGACCTCGCGGTCGGCGCCGGCGAGCTCCACGCCCTCATGGGCCCCAACGGCTCGGGCAAGTCGACCCTCGCCAACGCCCTGCTCGGCAGCCCCGAGTACGAGGTCACCGGCGGCCGCATCCGCTACCACGGTGACGACATCACCGACTGGCCCGTCGACGTGCGGGGCAAGGCGGGCCTGTTCCTCGCCTTCCAGTACCCGCAGGCCATCGCCGGGGTCTCCGTCATCAACTTCCTGCGCCAGGCCCTCTCGGGGCGCAAGGGCATCGACCTGTCGGTGCTCGAGCTGCGCCTCGCGATCATGGAGTGGATGGCCAAGCTCGACATGGACCCCTCCTTCGCCGACCGCTACCTCAACGAGGGCTTCTCCGGCGGCGAGAAGAAGCGCAACGAGGTGCTCCAGATGGCCATCATGGAGCCCGACATGGCCATCCTCGACGAGACCGACTCCGGCCTCGACATCGACGCGCTCCGGGTGGTCGCCAAGGGCGTGCAGGAGGTCCGCAAGGCCCGCCCCGAGATGGGAGCACTGGTGATCACCCACTACCAACGGCTGCTCGACGAGCTCGACGTGGACCACGTCCACCTGCTCGTGGACGGCCGCATCGTCGAGAGCGGCGGCCGCGAGCTGGCCGAGCGCATCGAGCGGGAGGGCTTCGAGGCATGGCAGTGACGACCCACGATCCCCTCGACGTCGCCGCCATCAAGGGCGACTTCCCGATCCTCGGCGAGACCGTGCACGGCAAGCGCCTCGTGTACCTCGACTCGGCCGCCACCTCGCAGAAGCCCCGCGCCGTGCTCGACGCGATGGACCACTACTACGAGACGACCAACGCCAACGTGCACCGCGGCGTCTACGAGATCGCCGAGCGGGCCACCACGATGATGGAGGCGGCGCGTGCCCGCACCGCCCGGTTCATCGGGGCGGCCTCGCCGTCCGAGCTGGTCTTCACCAAGAACTTCACCGAGGCCTTCAACCTGCTCGCCCGCTCGTGGGGCGGGGCCAACCTCGGCCCGCGCGACGCCGTCGTGCTCAGCCACATGGAGCACCACTCCAACATCGTCCCGTGGCAGATGCTCGCCGCCGAGAAGGGCTTCGAGATCCGCTGGCTCCCCATCGACGCCGACGGCCAGCTCGACCTCACTGACCTCGACCGCCTGCTCGACGGAGCCAAGCTCCTCAGCATCACGGCGATGTCGAACGTGCTCGGCACCCTCACGCCGGTGCGCCACCTCGCCGACGCCGCCCACGCCGCCGGCGCCCTGATCGCGGTCGACGCCTGCCAGTACGTCCCCCACGTCCCGACCGACGTGGTCGAGCTCGACGCCGACTTCCTCGCCTTCTCCGGCCACAAGATGTGCGGGCCCACGGGCATCGGCTGCCTCTGGGGCCGGGCCGAGCTGCTCGACGCGATGCCCCCGTTCCTCGGCGGCGGCGAGATGATCCGCGACGTCCGCCTCGACGGCTTCACCCCCAACGAGCTGCCCTGGAAGTTCGAGGCCGGCACCCCGCCCATCGCCGAGACCGTCGGCCTCGGCGCCGCGGTCGAGTACCTCGAGGGCCTCGGGATGGCGGCCGTGCGCGAGCACGAGGTGAGCCTCACCGCCTACGCGTTGCGCACCCTCCACGGGCGCTTCGGCGATCAGCTGACGGTGCACGGCCCCGCCGAGCCCGCCGCCCGCGGCGGGGTGCTGTCCCTGGCCCTCGCCGACATCCACCCCCACGACGTCGCCCAGGTCCTCGACCAGGAGGGCGTGTGCGTCCGGGCCGGCCACCACTGCGCGAAGCCGCTGATGCGGGTCCTCGGCGTGGGCGCCACCGCCCGCGCCTCGTTGTACGTTTACAACGACGAGCGCGACGTGGACGCGCTGGCCGACGCCCTCGACGCCGCGCTGGCGTTCTTCGCGCTGTAGCGCGCTCACGACCAGGGAGAACCTGTGCCCGGACTCGAAGACCTCTACCGAGAGATCATCCTCGACCACTACCGCAACCCCCGGAACCGGGGCGAGCTCGAGACGCCCCCCGCCCACCGGGTCGAGGGCTTCAACCCGCTGTGCGGCGACGAGATCGTGGTCTACCTCGAGCTCGACGACGAGGGCCGGATCGGCGACATCAAGATCGGTGGCCAGGGCTGCTCGATCAGCCAGTCGTCCGCCTCGATGATGTCCGCCGCGGTGAAGGGCAAGACCCTCGCCGAGGTCCGTGACCTGACCCGGGCCTTCAAGGCCATGATGTCGATCCACGAGCAGGAGATCGGCGGCGAGGGCGAAGACGGGGACGAGCTCGACGCCGACGCGACCGCGGAGGCCCCCGAGGTCCGCCTCGGCGACCTCGAGGCGCTGCGCGGCGTGGTGAAGTTCCCGGTGCGCATCAAGTGCGCCACCCTCTCCTGGAACACCCTGGCGCAGGGCATCGAAGAGGCCACCGCCTAGGGTCCCTGGGCGGTGACCCACGGGGCGACGAGCAGCATCGAGCACGGCGGCGTCGACGCCGCCGTCGAGGTCGAGGTCGATCACGACGGCGGCCGGGGCGACGCGCCCGGGCGCCGCCTGCGCGAGCTCGACCCCCCCGTCCGCAGGATCGCCCTCGCGCTCGGCGCGGCGGTCGCCCTCCCGTTCGTCCTCGCCGCGGTCCAGGCCTGGCGCGACGGGTGGTTCCCGATCGCGGACGACGGGACCATGCTCACCGTCGCCCGGCAGGTGTTCACCGCGCACCCACCCCTGACCGGCGAGACGGGCTCGTTCGACAAGTACGGCGTGCAGGCCTTCCACCCGGGCCCGCTCGTCTACTACGTGCTCGCCCCGTTCGTGAAGGTCCTCGGCGGCGCCGCCGGCCTGCTGACCGGCGCCGCCGTCGTGTCCTCGCTCGCGGTGGTCGGCATCGGCTACGTGGCCCTGCGCACGAGCGGGGCCCGTGCCGCGCTCTGGGCGTGGGTCGTCGCCCTCGCCATGGTGTGGTCGCTGGGCGGCACCGCCTACGTCTACCGACCCTTCAAGGCGGTCTCGGCGCTGCTCGTCCTGCTGGTGTTCCTGCACCTGTCCGCCGCCGTCGCCAGTGGGCGCAGCAGCCTGCTCCCGCTCTGGGTGCTCGCCGCCTCGTACCCGGCGGCGGCCTCGATCCGCTACGTCCCACCGATCGCGGTCGTGATCCTGGCCACCCTCGGCGTCGTGGTGGTCGCCCGCTGGCAGCGGACGGGCCGACCGCACGAGGCGGGTCGTGGTGGTGACGACGAGGACGAGGAGGACGACGGCGCGGTGGCGGCCCACACCCGCGCCCTGCTCCGGCTCACCGGGCCCGAGCGCCGCGCCCTGCTCCTGGCGGGCGTCGTCGTGGTCCTGTGCTGGTGGGCCCCGGCCTACGAGGCGCTCACCAACCGCGGGGGCAACCTCCGCCAGCTCTACCGGGGCGGGCGCGCCGCCACCGGCGCCACGGAGGGCCTGCGGGTGGCGCTGGCCGAGATGTCCCGTGCCCTCGTGCTCGACCCGATGATGCACCTGGCGGACTACCAGGCCCGCCGCCTGCCCTACCTCCTCGCCGCCGGCCTCCTCGCCGCCGCCACCCTCGTGCTGGTGGTGGTCGGCCGTCACCGACTGTTCCGACGCCACTGGGCCCACGTCGCGGTCGCCGGCGCGGCACTCGCCGGCATGACCGCCTCGCTCGCCGCCGCGCCCGCCGACGAGGGGTTCGGCGCCTACCAGATCCTCGGTGCGGTCCCGGTGGGCGCGTTCGCCCTGTTCGCCGCCGGGCTCGTGGCGGCCGCGGTGGTCGGTCCCCGCCTCGCCGCCCGCCGGACGGCTCCCCCGTGGGTGGTGCCCGCCCTCGTCGTGGCCCTCGCGGTGATCGTCGCGGTGCCGGGGCCCATCGACGACTCCCGGGAGGACTACCCCTGGGGGTTCGCGGCGACCAAGGAGCTGATCGACGAGTCCGCACCCCACCTGCAGTCCGACAGCTACTGGAACTTCTGGCTCGTCGGCGGCCGGACGACCCCGGCGATCTTCGTCGGCCTCAAGGCCGGACTCGAGGCCGAGGGCGTGGAGACCGGCCTCAACGCCCGTGCGCCGGGCCTCGGCGACCGGGACGGCCCCGACGAGCGCACCCCCGCGGGCGACGTCCTCGTCATGCCCACCGCGCTGACCGACCCCGGCGACGGCTGGAGCGTGGTCGCCACCTACGAGCCCCCGGGTCGCGACGACCAGGCCGCGGACCAGGCCGCCGAGGAGCTCCTCGCGTTCGCCCGCGAGACCCGGCCCGTCCCCCTCGACGCCCTCGCCGGCGGCCTGCCCCGGATCCTCTGCCCCGGGCTGGCCGCGGCGCCGTCCGGGTTCACCCTCGAGGCGTGCCCGGCCGCCCAGGAGGTCCTGGCGGCGGAGAACCCGATCGCCGAGCTCTCACCGGCCGAGGTCGCGCTCATCTACCTCGTGCAGTTCGGCGACATCACCACCCTGCCGCTCTTCGACGGGCCCGAGCCCCCGGCGGAGCTGCTCGAACGGGCCCGGGCGGGCTGGGACGACGTGCCCCTCACGATCTGGGCCCATCCGGCCGCCTCCGAGGGCCCGGACGACGGCGCGGACGCCGAGCGGGACGCAGCGGCGGACCCGGCCGCCTAGCATCTCGGCCCGTGAGCGGGGAGGAAGCCACCCCGGTGCCGGGCCACGGGTCCGTCGCCGTCCTCATCCCGTGCCGCAACGAGGCGGCGACCGTCGCCGCGGTGGTGGCCGACTTCCAGCGGGTCCTGCCCGACGCCACCGTGCACGTGTTCGACAACGCGTCCACCGACGAGACCGCGGCGCTCGCGAGGGCCGCCGGGGCGTGCGTCCACCCGGTGGCCCGGCCGGGCAAGGGCAACGTCGTCCGCAAGATGTTCAGCGACGTGGAGGCCGACCGCTACGTCATGGTCGACGGGGACGCCACCTACGACGCGGCGGCGGCGCCGCAGCTGCTCCAGCGACTCGACGACGGCGCCCTCGACATGGTCGTGGGGGCGCGCACCAGCGACGGCGGCGACGACGAGCGCCACCGCACCGGCCACCGGTCCGGCACGCGCCTGTTCGGGTGGCTCTACCGGCACCTCTTCGCCATCGAGTTCACCGACGTGTTCTCGGGCTACCGCGTGTTCACTCGCCGGTTCGTGAAGTCCTTCCCGGCGTCGACGTCCGGGTTCGACGTCGAGACGGAGCTGATCGTGCACGCCGCCGAGCTGCAGGTCGAGGTGGCGGAGGTCCCCACCCGGTACCGGCCGCGGCCGGGCGAGGAGTCGAAGCTCAACACCGTCGGCGACGGGTTCCACATCCTGCGCTCGGCCCTGCGCCTCTACCGCGACACCCGTCCCGTGCGGTTCTTCGGTGGGCTCGCGGCGGCGATCACGGTGCTCGTGCTCGTGCTGGCCGAGCCCATCTTCGTGACCTACCTCGACACGGGGCTCGTGCCCCGGTTCCCGACCGCGATCGGCCTCGCCGCCCTCGAGGTCATCGCGGTGGTGCTGCTCGCCGTCGGCCTCGTCGGCGACTCGCTCGTCCGCCTCCGGCGCGAGCAACGGCGCATGGTGTTCCTGGCCGTCCCCCGGGATCGCCGCGCCGGCGACGCCCGCTGAGGGCCGCCACCCGCCCCGCCGCCGGCGGGCCCCTCAGGCCAGCGGGTCGGCAAAGGGGTCCGCGAACGGATCGGCGCCCGCGGCCACCGCAGGGGCGACCGCGACGGGCTCCTCGACGCCGAAGCGGGCGTAGCCCTCGGTCTCGAGGGCCTCGGCCAGCTCGGGGCCACCCGACTCGCGGATGCGGCCGTGCACCAGGATGTGCACCCGGTCGCTCTTGAGCTCGTGGAGCAGGCGGTTGTAGTGGGTGATGGCGAGCACGCCGAGACCCCACTCCGTGGTCGCCTGCTCGACCCGCTGGCTGACCCGGCGCAGCGCGTCGACGTCGAGGCCCGAGTCGAGCTCGTCGAGGATGGCGATGGCGGGCCGCAGCACGCCGAGCTGGAGCGTCTCGTTGCGCTTCTGCTCGCCGCCCGAGAGGTCCACGTTCAGCGGGCGGCTCAGGAACCGCTCGTCGAAGCCGATGCGCTCGGCCTCGGACACCATGCGGTCGCGGACCTCGTCGACGTCGCGCCCTGACGCCCGGAACGACGCCGCGAAGAGGTCCTCCAGGGAGACGCCGGGCACCTCGGTCGGGTACTGCATCGCGAGGAAGAGCCCCGCCTGGGCCCGCTCCCACGGCGCGAGGGCGAGCAGGTCCGTGCCGTCGAGCGTGACCGAACCGCCGGTGACCTCGTAGCCGGGACGGCCGGCGATCACGTGGGACAACGTGGACTTCCCGGACCCGTTCGGCCCCATGACCGCGTGGACCTCGCCGCTGCGCACCACCAGGTCGACGCCCTGGAGGATCTCGCGGCCTTCGACCGACGCCCGCAGGCCGTCGACCACCAATTCGTGTGACGCCACGGGGGCACCTCCTGCGCTCACGGCAGCACCACCCAGACGTCGCCGTCCGCCACCTCGACCTCGTAGACCGGCGTGGGCTTCGTCGCCGGCAGCGAGGACGGTGCCCCGGTCTCCAGCGAGAAGGCGCTGCCGTGCTTCCAGCACTCGATCTCTCGCTCCTCCACCAGCACGTCGCCCTCGGCGAGCGAGATGTCCTGGTGGGTGCAGCGGTCCCCCACCACGTAGACGTCGTCGTCGATGCGGACGACGGCGAGGCGGCGGTCGCCGACGTCGAAGCGGCGGGCACCGCCGGGCGTCAGCTCGTCCAGCGCGCAGAGGCGCTCCCGGGCGCCCATCAGCGGGCCGGCCCTTCGAGCTTGGCCGAGACCTGGCGACGGATCTCGTCGGCCACGGTGGGCACCGGCAGCTGGGTCAACACCTCGTCGAAGAAGCCGGCCACGATCAGGCGCTCGGCCGCCGGCGTGGGCACGCCCCGGCTCTCGAGGTAGAAGCGCTGCTGCTCGTCGATGGGGCCGACGGTGGACGCGTGGCTGCAGCGGACGTCGTTGTTCTCGATCTCGAGGTTGGGCACCGACTCGGCCCAGGCGTGCTCGGAGAGCTTGATGTTGCGGTTGGTCTGGAAGGCGTTGGTGCCCCGGGCGTCGGGGCGCACCCGGATGAGCCCCGTGTAGACGGAGCGGGAGTGGCCGCCGACGGCCCCCTTGAACAGGAGGTTGCTGGTCGTGTCGGGGGCCACGTGGTCCTGGAAGGTGCGGAAGTCGAGGGTCTGGTCGCCGTCGCCGAAGTAGGCGGCGAGCAGGTCGCCCGTGGCGCCGCGACCGGCGAGCGCGCAGTCCGTGCGGAGCCGGGCGTACTCCCCCCCGAAGGCCGCCGTGGCCGCGACCAGGCGGGCCTGGCCGCCGACCCGGGACGCCTGGGTGGCGAGCTGCCACACCCGGGGACCGAGGTCCTGGACCGCGAGGTAGGTGAGCCGGGCCGACGGCGCCACGTCGAGCTCGACCACGGGCACGCTCACCGCGGTGACGTCGGCCGAGACCTGGAGGTCGACGAGGGTGACCTGGCTGTTGTCGCCGGCCCGCACCGCGAGGCGGGGCAGCGACAGGCCGCCCTCGGCCTCGGTGCGGTGCACGACCACGAGCGGGCGCTCGAGCGTCGCGCCCCGGGGCACGTCGACGATCACCGGCTCGGGGGCTCGGGCGTCGTTCAACGCGCCGAAGTAGTCGGTCGGGGCGCCGACGACGGCGCCGAGCACCGATTCCCCGGCGGCGTGCTCGCCGGCACGACCGGCCGTCACCCCGGCCGTGACCGCGTCGGGCGCCAGGTCGACCGCTCCGACGTAGCCGTCGACGACCACCACGAGGCCGGCACGGTCGGGCACGATCGCGTCGGCGTGGGCGCGGGCCGCCGCCACGGCGGCCGCCGGCGCGGGGAGGTCGACGGGCCGGACGGTGTCGAGGTCGAGGTCGCCGATCCGGCTGTAGCGCCAGACCTCCTCTTCGGTGGTGGGAAGGTCGGCCTCGGCGAGGTGGCCGGACGAGATCGCCCGGCGGGCCTGCAGCCAATCGGGACCGGGGAGCGCGGTCGGTGCGTCGAGGGAGGGCATGGGTGGTGGGTCGGGGCCTCGTTCGGGGGGCGCGGATCGCGACGAGGGGCCCGCGGCCGGGCCCCAAACGGACCCTCATCCTAGCGGCGGGGGCCCGGATCGGCCCCGGTCGGAGCGGGGTCGACGGGACCGCGGGCGACGCGGACCGACCGGCCTACTTGCGCTTCTTCTTGCGCCGGAAGCGGCCCTTGCGGCCGCGCTCGGCCTCCAGCTCGGCGAGGATCTCGGGGCCGGCGGTGTTGAGGATGTTCTCCGCCTCGTCGAGCAGCGCGGCCACGCTCCCGTCCTCGTCACCGAGGCTGACCGGCTCGTCCGTGGGCGGGGGCGTCACCAGGCTGCCGTGGCTCCAACCGACGTCGGCGAGGCGGCGGGTGTACTTCGGGCAGTTGTCGGGGCAGCGCCAGGGCGCCTCGGGCGCGAGGTCCAGGTCGCACTTCCGAACCGTCTCCCCGTTGGCGTAGGAGCGGCTCTCGAAGTACTTGCAGTCCTCTCGCATCGGCATGGCCTCATCATGCCAGCACCCATCGCCTCCGCGGGGTCTCGACCGCGGGGTCAGTCCGCCGCCGCGGCGACCTGCGCGCCGACCGACTCCCAGATGGCCCCGGCGAGCAGCCGCGCCCCCTCCTCGTTCGTGTGGACGGGGTCGAAGTAGAGCTCCTGCTCGCGCCCGTCGAACACGTGGGACAGGTCGGTGATCCCGGCGGGGAGCCGGCCGAGCACCTCGGCCGGCCACCCGGCCTGCTGCGGCTGCCAAAACAGCCGGACCGGGACCTCGTGGCGGCGGGCCAGTGATTCGATGCGGTCGGCGGCGCGGGCGTAGACGTCGAGCGCCGCATCGAGCTGTTCGTCCGGCGTGCCCCGCGCCGCGTCCTCACCCGGGAGGGCGGCGCGACGCCCCTGCACCCGGTCGATGATCCGCCACGTGCCGCTGGCGCGGCGATACGACTCGGCGAGCTCTCCGAGGCCGTCGAGGGCCCCGGGCGTCGTGGCCCGCTCGCTCCGGAAGTCCGCGATGAGGTCCGACAGCGCGCCGGCGGCGTGGTGCGTCGGGTCGTGGGAGGTCGCCTCGCCCTGCACGTAGACCTCGTTGAAGCCGTCGAGGAAGACGACGAGGTCGAACTCGTCCCCGGCCGCGAGCCGGCGCTCGAACAGGAGGAGCTCCTGCCACGCCACGAGGCGGGGGTAGCCGAAATTGTGCACCTCCACGGGAACGCCGGCGTCGGCCGCGATCCGGGCGAACGCCGACGGGATGGTGTGGGCGTCACGCTGGCCGATGCCGAACACCACCGAGCCGCCGAAGAACGCCACCCGGACGGGGTCGACGCCGGGCGGGGCGGGGACCTGGGCCGACACCCGCTCGGTGGCGGTGGTGTTGAGGTAGCGGCTGTGGAACTCGTAGCCCACCTGCTGCACGTAGGGCTCGAAGTGGTACTCCTCGCTCTGGTAGTCGATGAGCGAGGCCATGAGGTCCTCGGCCCACGGCTCGTCCTGCCAGGCGACCGGCCGGGGCCCGCCCGGCTGCTCGTGCTCGAGCAGGTACACGTCGCCACGGTCGGCGGGCCAGATCATCCCCGTCCAGGTGAGCACGGCGCCGACCGCGAGGTCGACGAGCACGAGCACGACGACGACGCACACGACGGTCACCCACCGGCGCCCACCCGAGCGGCGCCGCGTCGGGGCGCCACCACGCCCGTCAGAACCGACACCCCCCGTCCCCGGGCCCGGCTCCGACCCAGGTCGGTCCTCACGATCCATGGTGTCCCGTGCACCGCGTCCGCCGGCGGCGATCTCGGTGCCGGCGGGAAGCTACCACCCGTCTCCATTCTGTTCTGCGCGGCCCGGGTCCGGTCCGTCCGATAGGCGGAATGGATGGCGGACGAACAGACCGAACGACGGGCGGTCAGTCGGACGGGTCGGAGCGCACCGTGACGTGGATCGCGTCGTCGACGACCGCTATGTGGTGCCACCGGGTGTCGGCGACCGGCGCGTCGTCGGCGAGGTCGAGCACCGCGAGCGGCGGGAGCTCCCGACCGTGCCAGGGGCAGGACTGGCAGCCGTCCCGCACCTCGACGTCGTCGAGCTCGGCGCCCTCGTGGGGGCAGAGGCGGGCGTAGGCCTCGACCCGCGAGCCCTGGCGCCGCAGCTGCAGGCCGAGGTGGTCGCTGCGGCCGAGCAGCACCCGGGCGCCGTCGGCCAGGCGGGCCAGCGCCACGGGGGCGAACGTGGGCGGCTCGGCCGGCGGGTCGGGGAAGACCAGGTTGTTGGCCGCGACCGAGATGGTGGTGCGGATGTCCACCGGCGCCCCGTCCCCGCGGTACGAGTAGCCCCAGGACCGCAGCCGGCCCCGCCGCTCCCGCAGCGGGGTGTCCTCGGACATCAGGGTGCGGTGGTTGATCTGCAGGAGCCGGCGGATCACCGGCCAGAGCACCATCCAGAACCGGGTGGAGGCCACGG
>WBZL01000372.1_pt2 | contig 19958 bp, 21 predicted proteins | sample 5204291 | NCBI WGS metagenome assembly WBZL01 (sample SAMN12344345, study PRJNA552823) | activated sludge metagenome | biome: Activated sludge suspended growth; feature: Nitrification reactor; material: Wastewater; isolation source: activated sludge from nitrification reactor of wastewater...
AGTCAGTCGTATCAAATTGATTGTACGGCATCACATAATACTGCTTCAATAAACTTGGTGGCAAAAAAGCATACGCCATTTCTTTGATATTTTTTTCCGATGCGGTATCTCTATTTTTATCGAGTTTTACATAATCGATATGCCACGTATCATTTGCACCATTTAAGTTGCCAAAAGACTGGAATCTAAATTGAAAATTAGCATTCAAATAAATGGAATCCACTTTTAAAAAAACTTGCTGTAAACTTGCACTGTCTAAAGCGGTCACTTGCCAAATGATATTCCAATTTCCTGATGTGTCTTTATATTGAACCGTCAATAAATCATTAGGTGCAGCAGGTGATTCGCCGAAATCGCCTTGAATAAAATAGAAACTCAGAAAAACATTGTCAGCACCAGATAAACCAGATAAATCAATAGGATTTGAGGTCAACATATCTGCTGGTCCATGCGTGGTATTACCTGATGTATTGTAGGGCACACCACTGGCATTTGTGCCATCGAAAGTTGCTACGCCGACGGACACTGTTTCTTTAGGAAATGTTGTATTAATAAACACCAAATTATCTTGCCAAAGTGCAGGATTTGGATATATATCGTGCTGGTAAAAATCTTCAAAAAATGGTAATGAAATTGCTGAAATTCTAAGTGCTGCTTTTTGTTGTAAAAATGATTGATTCGTCGATTTATTCATTTTCGTATGATAAGTTAGTGGCGTCAGAGATTCTTTTTGTGCCATCAACTGTATTGTAATCAATAAAAATAAATAGGTAGTAATTATACGCATATCAATCAAATTATGGATTGGTGGTGTTGCTATTTTTCTTTGGCACAAGTTTATTCATGCCATTGCTTTCTGCTGCTTGAACTTCAGGCTCTGCGATATCGCTTTTTTGTTGGCGAATATATAATTGAACAGAATTATTTGCACCTAATTGTCCTGGTTGTCCGAACTTTGGATTTTGGTCGTACACATAAGCCGAAAGCGTGTCTTCTATTGGGCCAGCTGCAATAATTTCGCCAACATTTAAATGTACTGCTTCTAAAACAGCACGTGCTTCCAATACCGTCATGTCTGTAATTGGTGGCACTTCTGTTACTTGATTACCAAAGCCATCGCCTAAAACCAAATCTACCATAGTGCCTTTAGGCACTACCGTTCCAGGCTTTACAATTTTGCCATTTACCTGAATATTCAAAACAGCATCTTTTGCCATATCAGGTATATAAATCAATTGACCCAACTTTAGGCCCCAACTATTTAATATTAATTCTGCCTGACGTCGTGAGTTGTCAATAATTGAAGGAATTTTAACGCTTGGTGGTGCTGATGCATTTAGAGTCAAATAAATTCTTCTATTTTCTTTTACTTTTGCGCCATTTAAAGGCTGTTGCTCCAAAACCGACAAAGGTGGTTTGCTTTCATCAAATGTAGAATCCGCAATGATATAATCTAAATCATAATTTTTCAGCTCATTTTTAGCATCATATAAAGATTTGCCTTTCACATTGGGCACGACTACAAAATCACCATGATCTGTGTACCAATTTAAGCCAAAATATACAAACAATAAAAGTGCAACAGATGCACCCATTATATACAGTATCGTCAATCCGGTTTTTCCCATCAAATAAGCTTTACTTTCAACGTCAAATATATCTATTTATGTTGTAACCCACATTTTTTTTAAATAAAAAAAGCACATTTATTGTTCAGATATTGTTAGTAACTCTATATTTACAGCATAATTACACTTGCATGCAAAAACGAAAAATTGGATTAGTATTTGGAGGAAAATCACCAGAACACGAAATCTCTATCATCTCTGCTCGAAATATTTATAATGCTATCAACAAAGAAAAATTTGAAGTTATTTTAATTGGCATTGCCCAAGATGGAAAATGGTATTTAGAAGATGCGTTGAACCTGCAAGATGAAAAATGTGTCATTGGAAAATCAGGCATGCAATTGGCCGTCGTTTTTGGTAATGAGCAGCATAAATTAATCCGCTTAGACAATCAACAATATATATCAGATGTAGAAGCTGTATTTCCGATAACACATGGCCCAAATGGCGAAGATGGCACATTGCAAGGAATATTTTTACAACTCGATATTCCATTTGTTGGCCCAAGTGTTTTAGGCTCGGCAGTAGCCATGGATAAAGATTTTACCAAACGTATCTTGCGAGATGCTGGCATTGGCCATGCAAAAGGCATTACAATTTATAAACACCAAATCGACAATATTTCTTACGATGCTATTGTGGCTGAGTTGGGCAATACGCTGTATATCAAACCTTGTAACATGGGCTCGAGCGTTGGCGTTTCAAAGGCTACAAATGAAGCTGACTTTAAGAAATCTATTGCCGAAGCGTTTAAATTCGACCATAAAGTATTGGTTGAAAAAGCAATTATTGGTCGTGAATTAGAGTGTGCTGTTTTAGGAAATGAAATTATAGAAACAAGCACAGTAGGAGAAATTGTGTTAGAAAAAGGTTTTTATGATTTTGAAAATAAATATAAAAACGACAATGCAAAAATCTATATACCAGCGCCCAACATTTCTGCTGTGCAATTAGAAAAAATACAATCTACTGCCAGAGATGCCTATCAAGCATTAGGATTAGAAGGACTTTCGAGAGTCGATGTTTTTTTAACAGATAATGATGAAGTTATCATCAACGAACCGAATACCTTGCCTGGGTTTACGTCTATATCTATGTATCCAAAGCTTTGGGAAAGCTCAGGTTTGAAATATACAGATTTGATTGAGAAACTCATAGAATTGTCGATTGAACGCGCTACACGCGAGAAACAATTACAGCGCGTCCGACTCGTTTAAATAATCGATTTTATCCGTTTACTAAGTATAATTACCTTTCAAACAACAAATATCATAGTTGTGTGTGTTTTGCTCAAATTTACAGCAACAAACACCATAACATGAAAAAAGTAATCCTCTTAATGTTTTTATCCATAATCGTGATAAATACATTTGCTCAAAAAAGAAATGAAAGTAAAAGCCCAATCATAGGAAGTTGGAAATTTACGCGACAATCAACACTCAATGATTTTCAAAAAGTATTTAAAGAAAAAAGTTACCAAGCTGAGTTATTTACATTTTCTGGCAATCAAACCTTTAAACATGAATTTGTAGATGCAAGTGAGCAGGTCATTAAAGTATTGAAAGGCAAATGGAAAATTGCAAACGATAAAATCCAAATTAAATATGCTGATGTCGATTATGAAGTATATATCGATTATTTTTTCTTAGAAAGTGATCTAGTATTAGGACAAAATTTCAGCCATGTAATTTTCAAAAAGCTGGATAATGAAGAAAGAAATTTGACGATGAAATAAAATATAAGCAATATTTCATCATAATAAATGAATTTCTACTCAAAAAATGTTAAAAAATATCCATTTACTCATTCAAACCTACCGTTTACTAACTATATATTGACATATGTCAAGAAAATGAGCAATTTTGATGTACCATAAAACATTAAAATAAAGCATATGAAAAAGGCATTTTTTCTAATGTGTTTAGTAGCGATAAGCGTTACAGCATTAGCACAACGAAAAAGTGAAACAAAAAACCCCCTTATTGGCACTTGGAAATTCACCAACCAGACTAAGGTGAATGAATTCCAAAAAGTATTTCAAAATAAGAACGATTTTCCGATTGAGTACTTTACGTTCAATGCAAACCAAACATTCAAACATGAATTTTTAGATGCTGATGAACATACCATAAAAGTATTGACTGGAAAATGGAAAAAAGGAAGCAATTCAAGCATCACTATCTACTATAAAGATATTGAGTTTGAATTGAACACTGCTTATTTTTTCATAGACAAAGACTTAGTGCTTGGACAAAACTTTAGTCACGTTATTTTTTCAAAACAAGATATGTTTGATAAAAATATCGCTATGAAATAAGAATACAAGTTGAATATTCAATTGCATCGTGTATGCAATGTGGTTAGGATATACTATAATTGTTTCTATTCTGTTCACTAAAAAAATGAAAAAAAAATGCCGTGACGGATGCTTGGAATACAGCATCCGTTTTGATTTGCAACACTTTTATTTTCAATATTTCTTGAAAGTTTAAAAACAACAAAATTCTAAACTTAACATGTATTACACGTAATGAACCATAGTTTTACGATTAATTTACAATACCTGTATGTATATGTATTTAAGTTTAAATTTCACATTCCATTAACTGCTCATTTACACGAAATACATTTTTATATCAAACTTTAGTAATTGGATTTATTTGACAAATGTCAAACAACTGACCTAAATTTGCAGTATCAATTTTGATAAAAAAATAAATCTTTTTAAAAATGGAATTCACACAAAAATTCAAAGAAGCTGTTGACAGCTTAACAGCAGAAACAAAAGCAAATGTAACAGAATTACGTTACAACGTAGAAAACACTGTAAAAAACGCAGTAAGCGAAGCTAAAGACGAAGTAGAATTACAACGTAATCACTTCAAATCTACAGCTGAAAGAATCCAAGCTAAATTGAAAGGACCTTTCACTTTAGACAAAGTTCAAGCTGATGTTAAAGAAGAAGCTAACATTTTAGTGGCTGACTTAAAAACTACTTTCAACAGAAATGCTGACAGAGTAAAAGGTTTGTTCAACGAAGCATCTGCAAAAGTTGAAAAACAAGTAGAAGAAGTGAAAGAAGAAGTGAAAAAAGCTACTTCTAAAAAAACTAAAGCAACAGCGTAATCCTGTTTTATAGATTACATTTTTAAAAAGAGCCGCCAATTAGAGCGGCTCTTTTTTTATGCTTGAATTGATATTATTTAAATTAAATACCTTTGTACAAAATAAAAAAATGAAAATTGCTGGTTATATAGAACATCCTATTGTAAAAATTACAGTGTTACACATGAATAACAGATACGTTATAAAAGTAGAAGCTAACATGATGGAGCAAACATACAAATTTCATGAAGACGACAAACTGCGCACTATGGCTGACATGGAAAAATTAGTTGATGAAACATTTATCAATGAATGCATCAAGCGCTTTGCAGAAATGAATAAAAGTCGAGGAGAAATGTATCAAAGAAATATACTGTAAACAAAAAAAATCAGCATTATTACTATGCAATTGCATCGTCATACTTTGACTTACTGAGGCTGATTTCTTGTGCTATAACATTGGCAGTTTCTCTGCCAGAGCGCAACGCTGATTCCATACTTCCAACAGAAAAACAATCGCCACAAGCATAGACATTATCGCTAATTGCTTGCACAAATTTGATTTCATCTAAAATTGGTTTGAATGGCATAGCATATTTTATATGATAGGTTTTTAAGTATTGCCAATCCATTACTTTTAGACCAAACCATTCTGATAATTCTGTCAGGCATTTTGCTACTAATTCTTCATCATCTAAATCGTGATCTTTAACGACATTGACAGCTACTAAATGTTTGCCTTCTGGTGCATAATTGCTATGCAATAATGTTGGAACAAAAACATGATTTACTAAAGTAGTACCATTATTACCATTTAAAATAACAACAGGTTTACTTATTGGTGCATGTTCAGTAGAAAAATAAAGTGTCGATACGTGCGAACATTCAGCAGGCAATTCTCTTTTTCCTAAAAGCTGATTGGCGTCGATAGCATTTGTGGCAATAATAATTTTCTTTGCTTCTAAAATTTCACCATTTATCAATTCAACACTATTATCGCTTACGCGTTTTACTTTAGTTTTATAACTTATTGTACCATCGTGTAATTTGTCTGCAATGGCTTTTGCAATTGAACCAATACCATTTTTTGGTAGAGCTATATGATCTTGAAACAATGATTTCAAATACAATTTAGAAAATCTTGAAGACGCTTGTAAATTGTAATCAAAAATATTGGCGGCTAGCATAGGTCTGAAAAATGAATCGATTAATTTTTTGCTAAATCCATTTTTTGACAAATATTCGTATGTTGAAGATTCCGCTTCTTTCACCAATTTATTATAAGTAGATGTTTTAAGTTTAGCATATAAACCAAACAATCTAATTTTATCCGTAAAAGTGGCATTTTTTGCCATTGCTGTAGAAAGTGTATCTAAAGTTTGATACAATGGATTTGTAAACAAGTGGAACATGCCTTCGTAGCACAACAAATAGCCAGGATAGATATTTTTTAATTGTAGCTTATCTAATTGAATAATTTTGCTTAATTCTGTCGTAGAATTATGATAAAAATGTAAGCCTCTATCCAATGTATAGCCGTGCATAATGTCGGAGCGAGCCCTACCACCAACTTGCGATGAAACTTCCAGCACACGCACTGATAAACCTTTTTGTTGAAGGTAGTATGCTGCTGACAAGCCACTAAAGCCTGCTCCAATTACTATGACGTCTGTAATGGGTTTCATTTTGGGAAAACAAAAATAGAGCAAATACTATGCAACAGTCTCAGTTAAGACATTAATTAAGCATTAAGGGAAGTTTATGATTAAGGTTCTTATATTGACAATCAATACATTAAGGAATTTTGACAATGATTGGCGGCGTAACAATTTCATTGCTCCTGTGTCCTGCCCTATCAGTAATATATAATTTGTAGGTAAATGTATCTATAGAAATGCCTTTCATGACAAAATAAGAAAGATAAGAATTGAACAAAGCATCATTTAGTTTTATTTCAATTTTGCCACTTATAGCATTTGTTGTTCCTTTCTTTGGAATAACAGGAATGACATACATATTATCATGAAAAAATGAAGTATCTCGTAAATTGCGATATACAACAAATGAAGAAGAATCTTGATTATTTAACTTTCCTAAATCGCCATCGCCATCTGTAAATTCGACAATTAGATTGCCACCTTCACCTGCATCTAAAGTATATATTTCATTTGGCTTATCAAATGCAGAAAAACGCACAGTTGGTTCAATTGGGTAGCTTGGTGTTTTATAACAAGCTTGCAAACCTATCAGTGTAATAATAATTATCAGCGCGTGTTTAATGTTCATTTTGTTTACCTTTGTACTGTGTTTCCTACGATTGCAAAATTACAAGAAAAAATCTTTACTGTTGATGATTTAAACTTTGAAAAAGTTGCACTTGAAATATTTCATTTCCAATATACGCATAATTTAGTGTACAAGCAATTTGTTGATTACTTGAAAACAGATATCAACGCTATTGATTCGATAGAAAAAATTCCATTTCTGCCAATCGATTTTTTTAAATCACATACTATATTGATAAATAACGCAACTTCGCAAAAATTGTTTGAAAGTAGTGGAACTACAGGCATGCTGAATAGCAAACATTATGTTGCAGATTTGAGGTTGTATGAGCAAAGCTTTGAAAAAGGATTTCAGCAATATTATGGCAACATTGAAGATTGGATTATATTAGCATTACTGCCATCATACCTTGAGCGCGATACTTCATCGCTTGTATATATGGTGAATGCATTAATACAAAAATCAAAAAATAAAGATGCTGGATTTTATCTGAATAATCTCGATGAATTAGCGGCAAAACTTACTCAATTAAGCAGTAATAGTTATAAGAAAATATTACTCATTGGCGTAACTTTTGCTTTACTTGATTTTGCCGAGCAATTTCCTATGGATTTATCCAATATTAGCATCATGGAAACTGGCGGCATGAAAGGCAGGCGCAAAGAAATGACGCGCGAGGAAGTGCATCAGCAGTTACAAGCGGCATTTCAAGTGCCTACTATACATTCAGAATATGGCATGACGGAACTGCTTTCACAAGCATATTCGTTTGGAAATAGTATTTTCCAAACACCAAATTGGATGCGCGTTTTGAAACGCGACATCTACAATCCAATGCAGGTAAGCAGTAACAAAGGTCGTGGTGCTTTAAATGTTATTGATTTGGCTAATCTTTATTCATGTGCTTTTATTGCTACACAAGATATTGTAAACATTAAAGACAATGGCTATTTTGAAGTGTTAGGCAGAATTGACAACAGCGATATTCGTGGTTGTAACCTGATGGTGTCTTAGTCGGTCGTGGAGAATAAATTGATGCTGCTTCAATTCTGGCAATATATTTTATTAAAAAAATTATTTCCAATTTCTTATTTCTTGCAATACTCTTTTCAAAGGCAAACCCATTACATTAAAAAACTCGCCGTCGATGTGGTCCACGCCATTATACTCTTGTATGTTATAAGCGCCAGCTTTATCTAATGTTTCGTAATTATCTATGTATTGCTGAATTGCCTCAGCAGATAAATCTTTAAAAAACACAGTTGCTTGTTCAGAAAAAGAAATTTGTAATTTATTTAAACGCATAGTTACTCCTGTAACTACATGATGTTGTTTTCCGTTCATCAAAGAAAGAAATCGGAGCGCTTGTTCTTTATTTTTAGGTTTGCCGACAAGTTTATTATTAAAAATAACCATCGTATCGGCAGTAATTATCATTGTATTGTCTTCGCCTAAATAAGAATACACATCAAACATCTTTAGCTTTGATAAATATTCAGGAATTTTGTACAAATTCATTTCAACTGGAAAATGCTCAGCAACTTTTGGCTTGATAATTTGCACATCAAAACCAGCATCCGCTAAAATCTCTACTCTTCTTGGCGACTGAGAACCTAAAATAATTTTATTTGGCTTTAGCATACTTTGTTTTACAATAGCTTTTCAATAAAATTGGCAAACTGCATAAATATATATGGACCAATTCCACTTCGAAAATACAACAAGGAAGCAATACCAAGCACCATATAAATCTTTAATAAATTACTAACAAAATTATAGCTTTTTGGTGTTTTTGCAATAAAAAGCAAAATATTTATGAAAATCAATGGTAAAATAAGTAAAATCACTATAAAAATAGGTACATTTTTTATTTGAATACTTGGGAAAAACCAAACAAACAAACTCAAAATCATTAGAATAATTAAAGAAATAGCACTTACAATTATTTTTGCTTTTACGATGCCGAATGCAAATGGAATAGTATTGCAATCGCCAGCCTTATCGCCTTCCATATCTTCAAGGTCTTTTACGATTTCGCGCATAAATGTGGTAAGAAAAGCAAATAAGCCATACATAAAACCAGCTATTGCAATACCACTTTTTACCTGCGTTTGCAAATCTGTGTCTGTGCTTACTACTGTTGTTTCAAATAAGGCTATCAACCAAATTACAAATGCTGACAATAAAGCAATTAAAAAATTACCGACAATAAGTTGTTTTTTAAAAGTATGTGCATAAAAATTAAGTACCACCAACAACAACAATGGCAACATAGATAGCCTTATATTTTTTGTAAGTATTGCCAAAAGTATGCTTCCCAAAATGCTGATGCCACATAGCAATTTATAAAAATTATATGCTTGAGTTTCGCTAATTTGTTGTCCAACAATTACTCGATGTGGTTTATTTATGGCATCAATTTCAACGTCAAAAATGTCATTAATTACATAACCACTTGCCGCTACAGTTATCGTAATTAGTACCAATAACGCAAATTCTAGTGTGCTCAATACCGTAGAAATATAAAATAATTTATATGGCGATGCCGCAACAATACAAACACGAAACAATATCATCGTGAGTGCGATTATTAATAAATTTAATGGACGAATAAGTTTTAAATAGTTCATATTTTATTAGAAATAAGTATAAAAAAAAGGCTGTATTAAAAGCGAAGCAAAGATACATTAATTCATTTATTGGACAACAATACCATACATTGGGTATTCTTTATCTTGATTTTGGTATTAAATTTGTATAACTTACAAAAAAATCATGTATGAAAAACCTTACACTCTTACTATTATCGCTTGTATTATTTACTTCTGTCTGCATTGCACAAAGCAATAAAGTCGTTTTATGCGAGAGCTACGACAAAACTACTGGTGAAGCTTCTGGCATCAATAAAAACTGGGACGTTGACAGCAAAACGGGAAGCTATGTTTATATTATTTACTCACAAGCTACAAATATCAAAGATAAATTAATGCTGTATGTAGATAAAAAAAGTACAAGCGGCAGTTATACAGCCTTCGATACACAAGACTTTACTTTTGACCCAAAAGTAGATAAGAAAAAATGGGCTATGTTTGATTACAAATTTACGGAATCAGGTGATTACAGAATCTCTGTGATGGGAAGTGGTGATGAACCTTTAGCTTCTACTTATACCAATATTGGTTACATGAAAGAAAATCCGAGTGATAAAGATAAAAGTACGGACAATGAAGATGGTGATGAATACGACACCTACTATTACGAAAATTCCACTATCACTTTTGGTGATGAAGTAGATAACGATGCGAATGTAAAAGGAGAAGCAACTGAGTTTAAATTAATAAATGGCAAGAGAGATATCATGCTAAAATTAGAACAAGAAGATGATTTAAAATGCAAAGAAGTTGAAGTGAGTGTTTATTATGGTGATAAATATGATGAAGAAGTTTCAAGAGAAACATATAGTGTAGAAAGCATGACATGGAATTGGCTTAAATTTAAAATCAGCGTGAAAAAAGTTGGCAAATACGTGGTAGATATTTATAATGACAAAGATGTATTTATCAACTCTGGTTATTTTGAAGTAATTAAATAACTATGATGCATACTACCTTATTACATGTATTATCATACAAATCAATAATATAATATTTGAACATAACATATAAAAAAGAGATAAGAATAAATTCTTATCTCTTTTTTATTGCTATTGCAATTAACTTAATTCATTAATTAATAATACTAATAATGGAGGCAAAGTACCAGCAGCCATTAACCATTTACCTCTACCCGAAATTCCATATTTTCCTCTTAAAATAAATAAGCCTGTTATATTAATAATGATAAGCATAATGGCAAAAATATCGGACACCCAATTCCATCCTTTTACACTATTTCTATGGATAACATTAGAGTGATAAAACAATGGCCTTCGCGATACACTTTCATACACACCTTCTTTCGTTGTAAAATTGACATGCAATGATGCATCGTTGTAATATATTTTGACTTGATCTTTTGTTGGAAAATCATAAATTTTATATTGCGACTCTCCTACTAGCTTACCATAAGTTTCAATTTCTGTTTTACCAATATTATTGCGCTGATGTTGATGAGGTATTTTTATTGTCTTTTTATGTATGATAAAATCTGGATTCCATTCATTGATATGGTTTAATGCAATGCCTGATAGACAATACACAATAATTAATGTAGAAAAGAAAAAACCTAAATCGCGATGTGTGGCAATATTTAATCGTCTTAACTTCCTTATTTTCAACTTATCCATTACAATTATTATTGAATTTTATTGGCATATTCTTGGCTTACAGCGATTACCCAACTCGTAATATTTGGATCTGGCAAGATGGCATCTGGTTTATAAAACACTTTTTCTTTATAGCCAGCTACTTTTTGAATACCACCACCAATAATTTTTACTTGGAACATCTCATCATGTGCTACCAAAACTGGAATGACCACTGCTGCTGATTTTTTTGATAATACTTTATTGATTGCTTTTGTCGTTTCATCAGGATTATAATTTGCAATATGTCCACACCAGCCATAACTATGCTCACTAATGCCAATATTTTGTTTTACGAATGCTGCTACCTTATCAAATAATTCGCCCCATTCTTTATCATAAGTCTCATCACCATATCCAATTAAAACAAGCCCTTCATTTGCGCCATTCTTAGATAAGGCTTGAGCTCTGCGCAATACGTTTTTCTGTAAAATATCTGTAAAATCTAATAAAGGTGTAATATGCGTTTTCGCTTTCGGCGTGTATCGTTCAATCTTTTCAATTTTAAGCATTTCCATTGATTCTGGATCTTCCTTTTGGCCAATAATAGTTGGAATATCTTCAAAAGAGTGAGGACTCACAGTTAAAAATATTGGAATAATAATGACATCAGAATAAGCTTCTTTATCAAATTCTTTTAAACGAGTAGCAATAGAGGGTTCATTATATTCCATATAGGCAGTTTTCACACCACTCACTTTTGCTCCTGCAATAATAGAATCACGTACTGTATCTTCAAAATCCATCAAAGCCTTGCGCCATGTAGCCGATCTTGAACCATGGTTTACCAATAAAACACCGATTTTTTTGCCAGATACACTTGTCGTTTCTGATTTCGTCGCTGACTGTTTACAAGCTGTAAAACTCAGCACCAACACCAAAGAATATAAGATATAATTCTTTGATTTTAAATAATTTAATAAAGTTTTCATCAACTAATAGATTTAATAGGTTATTACATAAAATTCAAAAATAATTAGTGATAAACTATTTTTATTTAGACTAATTATTGATTACAAAAGTACGTGTAGTATGCTTTAAATGAAATACCTAAATCGAGGTAAAATAGGAATACCTAATTTAATTAATGAATACATAGAAAAAATGAAATAAGATTTCTGAAGTAATTACCAAACTGCATGATGGTCTTCAGCAACGCCAAACGCAGTAAATTTTTCAACATTTCCATCGATGTTAATGGTGCCATCTAATATTCCATAAGGCTGAATAAACTTACTTTTTAAAACTAAAGCATTTACGTATTCTTTCCGTGCGCCTTTTGGAGAAAGATGACAATTTAAAATACCATCTTTTGTGGCTATTAGCCAATCTGTTTTATCTAAAGGTTCATTAAAGGAAAATGTGGCTGCAGATAATAGTATTTTACGACCATCGACCCAAAGTATATTTTCCATATTATCATTAAATCGATCTACTAAATTAACAGCTATATTTTTATTGCTTTCTGTTTTGCCAATAAAGGAAAGCCAATTCCAAATAGTTTCTCTTGGAGGAAAGCCTTTTGTAAAATCAATAGAACCATAATTACCACTTGTTGCATAAGTACTTATACCTCCATTATTGATTTGAACTTTAACCGGCACACACACATTTTTATAAGTAAAATTAAATGGTCTATTTCCTTTCGATGGAGCAACAATACTGGCGCCTTGTTTTGTGTTTTCTATTTCGATATACATCTTATATTTGCCAAGATACTGTAAAGTCATTTTGCCATTTATCGTTTTAATAGAATAATTACCAAGTGTCCATTCCGAATCTAAATTTGGATTAAAACTTTGAGGAAATCCTAATGGAACAGTAGTTTTATCTTCTACAAAAATGCCATCTTTAAAAGAGTAAAAATAGGAAAATGCTGTTGCAACCATACCAGCATCTGCAATGGCAAATCCAGCTATTAATTCAGGACTAAAAACACCGACAAATATCCATGTTTTACGCTCTGTTCGTCTTTTTTTTGTAACTAATCCTTGCTTGTCCCAAACAGTAGTATCAACATTTGAAATTAAATCATCATACACACCAAATGGAAGATGCGTATTGTTTATACATAAAGCAGATTGAAAATTGTGTATCATAAAATAAAGATACAAATAAAAACAGTGCTGCAAATAGTTTAATTACACTAATGTACCATACAATTCTGCGCGTTGTTCTTTCACTTTTGGATCCGCTAAATAATCGTCATAAGACATCATCTTATCAAGCATGCCATTCGGTGTAATTTCAATTATTCTATTCGCAATTGTTTGTGTAAACGTGTGGTCATGTGATGTAAACAAGATAGTGCCTGCATAATCAATTAAACCATTATTAAGCGATGTTATCGACTCTAAGTCTAAGTGGTTAGTCGGTTCATCTAAAATTAAAAAGTTTGCTTCCTCCAACATGGTTTTACTCATCATGCATCTCACCTTTTCGCCACCAGAAAGTACAGTACATTTTTTTAGAGATTCCTCGCCGCTAAACAACATTCTGCCTAAGAAACCGCGAATAAATGTCTCATCTTTTTCCGCAGAAAACTGTCTTAGCCAATCTACTAAATTTAAATCAGCATTTTTAAAATAAGCTGAATTGTCATTAGGCACGTATGATTTTGTAATCGTTACACCAAAATTGATTTCTCCTTTTTTAGCTTTCGATTCACCAGCTAATACTTTGAAAAAATTAGAAATCACTAAGCCGTCTTTAGAAACAAATGCAATCTTATCGCCTTTATTTACGGTAAATGTTACGTCTTTAAATAGTGCTGTTCCATCTTCCAAGTCGTAAGATAATTGTCGAACATCTAAAATCATATCGCCAGCTTCGCGATTTTGTTTAAAGAAAATTCCAGGATATTTTCTGCTCGATGGTTTGATTTGTTCAATATCCAATTTCTCTAAAGCTTTTTTACGAGAAGTTGCTTGTTTCGACTTAGAAGCATTCGCACTGAAACGAGCAATAAAATCAAGTAACTCTGCTTTCTTAGCTTCATTTTTCTTGTTTTTATCTGCTCTCTGTTTTAATAACAATTGTGATGTTTCGTACCAGAAAGTATAGTTACCTGTAAATAAATTGATTTTACTAAAATCAATATCGACAATATGCGTACACACCATATCTAAAAAGTGACGATCGTGCGATACAACGATAACCGTGTTTTTAAAGTCAGCCAAGAAATCTTCTAACCAATCGATTGTATTGACATCGAGGTCATTTGTAGGCTCATCTAAAATCAAAATATCTGGATTGCCAAATAATGCTTGCGCCAACAATACTTTTATTTTGTCGTTTGATGGAAGCTCTTTCATGAGTTTATAATGTTGGTCTTCTTTTACACCTAAGTTGCTCAACATTTCCGCCGCATCGCTTTCCGCATTCCAGCCGTCCATTTCAGCAAATTCTGCTTCTAAGTCACCAACACGAATGCCATCTTCATCTGTAAAATCAGCTTTAGCATATAAAGCATCTTTTTCTTTCATTACATCGTACAAACGTTTATTGCCCATCATCACTGTATCTAACACACTTAGTTCATCAAACTCAAAGTGATTTTGTTTCAAAACAGACATACGCTCGCCTGGAGAAAACTCAATATTTCCTGTTGTTGATTCAATCTCGCCAGAAAGAATTTTTAAAAATGTAGATTTTCCTGAACCATTCGCACCTATCACACCATAACAATTGCCATGTGTAAACTTTATATTTACTTCATCAAACAATACGCGTTTGCCATATTGTAAGGATAAATTATTAACAGTAATCATAAGATTTTAAAAATTTTTGCAAAGATACAATATTTGTAGCGTAAGTCCTAAATGAACAACACAACTTAAGTAGTATTAACATTAAGAAACCGACAAGAAACTTACTCTTCAAATGCGAACCACTCTTCATTGACGCCGTCTCGTGTGATATAAATATAAATAGTTTCAAGGCGCTGACGTGCCCATGGTGTTTTACGCAAAAATGTCAAGCTCGACTTAATAGAAGGATTGTTTTTAAAACAATTAGCAGGCACTTGTTTATATAGTCCTTCCCAAGTATAGTATGCTAAAAGATAACGCAACATTTTCTCTAGCGTTATGCCATGTAATGGATTATTAGGCTGTGGAATTGGCATAGAATAAAAATAAAAAAACTGCTTCACATTTGGAAGCAGCTATATACTAAAATAAGAAATTGCACAAAAAAAGGCAAGTTACTTACAGCGCACCGCTCAACCAACTACCTTTGCTGCCTTCCGACCCTGGAGGATTTGTCAGGAGCTGGTCGTATAAGACTTGCCCGACTGCAAAGATATACTATTATTCAGGATTTCAAATGAAAATAAAGTTAAATTACATTTTATGTGCTATCATTATATGCCATATAAAATAAAGCAATTGTATGAAGGTTCGTTACATTTTTTGCATTTCATGTTTTATTCTTATTTTTATGGCATGACAGATATTGATTTCAATACAAATGAAGACGGAATGCGTTTGGCGATTGATGAGTTAAAATCTAAATTACAAAAAATATATTTAGGTGGTGGTCAAAAGAAAATAGATGCGGAGCATGCTAAAAACAAACTGACAGCAAGAGAACGCATTGATTATTTAGTCGATAAAAACAGTGAATACATAGAAATTGGCGCATTAGTAGGTGACGGCATGTATGCCGAGCAAGGTGGATGTCCGAGTGGCGGTGTGGTAGCAGTAATTGGATATGTTGCTGGACGCCAGTGTATGATTGTTGCTAACGATGCTACCGTAAAAGCGGGTGCTTGGTTTCCGATTACTGGCAAGAAAAATTTAAGAGCACAAGAAATTGCTATAGAAAACAGATTACCTGTTATTTATTTGGTGGATAGTGCTGGCGTATATTTGCCAATGCAAGATGAAATTTTTCCAGATAAAGAAAATTTTGGTCGTGTATTTCGCAACAATGCAAAACTATCATCGATGGGCGTTCCGCAAATTGCAGCCATCATGGGCAGTTGTGTTGCTGGTGGTGCATACTTACCAATTATGTGTGACGAAAGTATCATTGTCGATGGCACGGGAAGTATTTTCTTAGCAGGACCCTATTTAGTAAAAGCTGCTATCGGTGAAAATGTGGACAAAGAAACATTAGGCGGTGCAACAACACAAACTGCAATTAGTGGTGATTGTGATTATAAAGTCAAGGACGATAAAGAAGCATTAGATACCATCAAAAAATTAGTTAATAAATATGGCAAATTTGAGATGGCGGGTTTTGATAGAATAAAATCAAAAAAACCAAAAGCAGCCGAGAAAGATATATATGGAATTTTTTCCACGACAAAACCTTATGATGTTCGCGAAATCATAAAAAGATTAGTGGACGACTCTGAGTTTGTTGAATATAAAGAAGATTACGGACAAACCATTGTTTGCGCAAATGCACGTATTGACGGCTGGAGTGTAGGCATAGTTGCCAACCAACGTTCCGTCGTGAAAAGTAAAAAAGGCGAAGTACAAATTGGTGGTGTCATCTATTCTGATTCGGCAGATAAAGCCGCGCGCTTTGTTATGCTCTGCAATCAGAAAAAAATACCATTAGTATTCTTGCAAGATGTCACAGGTTTTATGGTTGGCAGTAGAAGCGAACACGGCGGCATAATTAAAGATGGCGCAAAGATGGTGAATGCTGTTTCCAATTCTACAGTACCAAAATTTACAATAATCACAGGCAATTCTTATGGCGCAGGTAATTATGCCATGTGTGGCAAGGCATATGATCCAAGATTAATAATAGCATGGCCAAGCGCAAAAATAGCAGTGATGGGCGCCGATCAAGCAGCAAAAACAATTTTGCAAATGCAAGTAGGCTCACTTGAGGCAAAAAATAAAACAGAATTGCCGGAAGAAGAAAAGCAAAAAATACTATCCGAAATAAAAGAACGTTATACCAAACAAACATCAGCGTATTATGCTGCTTCAAGGTTGTGGATAGATGCTGTTATCGATCCATTAGAAACAAGAAAATGGATTTCAAAAGGTGTAGAAGCAGCCAACAATGCACCAATAAAAAAATTTAATGTTGGCGTATTTCAAGTATAAAAAAGAAACAAAAAATGAAATTAAATTACAAGTTATTCCTACTCTTACTACCATTTATCGCATTTGCATGTAAAAAAGAAAGTGTTGATCAAGCTGCTATTGATCGAGAAATTATTAGAAAATATATTGCAGACAATTCCATCAATGCTGATTCTACTGAGTCTGGTTTGTTTTATGCCATAAGTGATTCAGGCACTGCGCCTAATCCTACTGCTACTTCTGCTGTTTTAGTATATTACAAAGGTTATTTTACTGATGGTGTTCGATTTGACAGCAACGACCCTGGATTGCCTCGTGAATTCTCTTTGGCTGGTGTTATAAAAGGCTGGCAAGAAGGCATTCCAAAAATTGGAAAAAACGGCAAAATAAAACTAATGATACCATCTGCTTTAGGCTACGGTGCCAGTGAATTCGGCTCTATTCCAGCGAATTCCGTGCTCATTTTTGATATCGAATTAGACAGCTTTAGATAAAAATAAAAAAAGACGGCAGGAATGCCGTCTTCTAAAAAAGCTATGATAAAACTACGTCCATTTCCCAACGGATGTATTAAGTTAATTCAATACAACACTTTGATTTCGTAAATCATTGTACTACAAAATTCAACATAAAAAAACACAATGAGTATGATTAAAATCATATCCATTATTTTTTTTTGAAAAATGGGAAAAAATAATTGAATTGTTTAGCTATTATATGCGTTTTTCAATGGTTTAAATAAGTGAATTATCATAAAAAAATTCAATCTACATTTACCATTGCTCTATCTGTAACTTGATTAAAAAAATGTGCATAGTGTTGATGTAACAGCATAATAAACATATCGTGAGGCACATCATGGAAAGTGCCATAGTCTTTTAGGTAATCCATAAACAAACCGCCGTGTGTGTCATACTGCTGAAAAATAGAATCAGTTTCACCATCAAATTCTAAAGGCGCTACACCTAAATGCTCACATAATTCTTTATTAAAAGCTGGCGTTGCTTTTATCCATTTTCCATTTAGATAAATTTCACAGCATGCATGAAAAACGAGTACATCTGTTTTTAGGATTTGTATTAATTTCTCTACACCAATATGATTTTTTACATCAAAAAAGCGAAATCGACTTGGAATGCCAGCAACACGTAAACAGGCATTGAGTAAACACGCTTTTTCAATACAATAACCACTTTTAGTTTCTCTATTAAACAAAGAGCTTGCCTTCATGGCCTTATGCTTAAGGTCTATATTATATGGATTATAACGCCAGCCATCACGAACTGCATTATAAAGCTTTATAGCAATTTTTTGTTTATCTATTTCAGCGCCTATAATGTTTTTTACAAAACGTTGTATGTCTGGCTGATCGCTATCTACAAAGAATGTTGCTTGTAGATACAATTCCAAACCTAAATTATCGTTGTTCATGGTGTAAAAATAGGCAATCGCACACCTTGTTAATAACGTAATAGATTAAGTAAATAAAAAATCATTATTTTCGCCAATATGTCAGCAGATTAGAACGCAAAACACCAAAAAAAAGCAAACCTAATTTCATTTACGCTATTGTAAGTATTGCTATGATATTATTTACAATTGGCTTGTTTTCCTTCGGCGTATTTGTCGTCCAAAAAGAAATAAACAAGATAAAAGAAGGTGTTCAAATTGATTTGAATCTAAAAACTGATGTTACTGAAGCGCAAAAAGAAGACATTGCCAAATATTTGAAAAAACAAAAATATGTGGCAAAAATTACTTTTAAAAGTAAAGAAGTAGCGGCTGAGCAATTCGAAAAAGAACTTGGACAAAACTTCAGAGAAATACTCGGTGAAAACCCTTTGTTTGATGCATATATCATTAATCTGAATGCCGATTATTCTAATCCTGATTTCGTGAAAGATGTAAAATCAGCGCTGGTTGGTTTATCAGGCGTACAAGAAGTATTTTATTCTGATATGGCCGTAAAAACTACGGCAGCCACTTTAAAACCAATTACCATTGGCATTGTTTTATTGAGTATCGTCATGTTGATTGTTGCATTTTTTATTATCGACAACACCATTCGACTTATGATGTATTCGCAACGTTTCACCATTAGAAGTATGCAACTCATTGGTGCTAATGAATGGTTCATCATCAAACCATACATCGTAAAATCTATTATTTCTGGCGTTATCAGTGCAGGTATTGCCATTATTATCCTTAGCGGAATTATCTATTTAACAATTTATAAGTTTTCCGTTGTATTTACAGGTCAGGATTTTGTAACTTTGACAATTATTGCAATATGTCTGGTGATTTTTGGTATAATAATTTCTATCACGAGTACATACTTTGCTGTAAATAAATACTTAAAAATCAAACTTGACGAATTGTATTAAATAAATAAACATGGCTAAAAATCAAGCTCCTAAAAATACAAACACACCTAAGCAACCACAAGCAACGCAGGCACGAAATACGCAGAAAGCGAAAAGTTCTTCTGGTACATTTTTGCGATTGCCTGACAGTCAAAATAAAACCTTATTATTCGACAAAACTAATTATATATTAATTGCACTTGGTGCAGCATTAATCATTGTA
>WBZL01002065.1_pt1 | contig 19957 bp, 18 predicted proteins | sample 5204291 | NCBI WGS metagenome assembly WBZL01 (sample SAMN12344345, study PRJNA552823) | activated sludge metagenome | biome: Activated sludge suspended growth; feature: Nitrification reactor; material: Wastewater; isolation source: activated sludge from nitrification reactor of wastewater...
GCTTGGGGCCGGCCGCCTTGTTGTTGTCGCCGACCGACGGGCCTTGCGAGGCCAGCCGGCGCGGATCGACCGGCGCGGCCCGCACGCAGTTGCCGCCGGCATGGCGGGCGGCACCCAGCGCGGCCTCGGCGTCGTCGAGGACTGCCTGCAACGACAGGTGGGCCGGCCGCATCATCGCCACACCGACGCTGACCGTGACCCGCAGCCGCTGGTCGCGCCAGGGCAGCTCGATCTGCTCGATGCGCTCGCGGATGCGCTCGCCGACGTCCAGAGCCCCCAGCGGGTCGGCCTGGGCCAGGAACACGGCCATCTGCGCCATGCCGAAACGGGCCAGCGCGTCGGCGCCCCGCAGGGTGCCCAGCGTGCAGCGGGAGATCTCGGCCAGCACCAGGTCGCCAGCGCTCTCGTCGCGGCCGTCGAGCACGCGACGGAAGCGGTCGACATCGACGAGCAGCAGGGCTGCGCCGTTGCCGTAGCGCCGCGAGCGGGCGAACTCGCGCTCGGCCAGCGCCAGGAAGGCGGTGCGCGTGGCGGCGCCGGTCAGCTCGTCGGTGCCCCCGGCGCTGCGCGCCTCGCGCTGGCGCACGCCGAGTTCCTCACCCAGGCGCAGCGCGGCCCACGACAAGGGGGCCAGGCCGGCGAGCGCCGACAGGCCTGCTGCGATCCAGCCCGGCCAGTCGGGACGCCAGGCGACCAGGCCCCAGGCCGAGCCGACCGCGAGCGCCGCCGAGCCGGCGACCCACACGCCCAGCGACCGGGGGGACCGGGGCAGACCCAGGCCACGTGGCCAGGGCATCGAGGATGCGGGGCCTCTGGATTCGGCCGGTGGGGGGGACGAAGGCACGGACATGGAAACACCGCCACGGAGCAGGGCCCTATTCGACCACATCCGCCGCGGCATGGTGCGACGAATCGCCACCGCGGTGTGTGCAAAACCTGCGCCGGCAGGCGCCGCCCCGCACTTGAGTGCCATCAATGCGTGGTGCACCCGGTCGGACCATGCTGGCTCGTCCGCCGTCGAGGAGTCGAGCCATGTCTCATCACATCCGGATGCCGACCATCGCCGCCGCAGTCGACCGCGTTCTCGAGACGATCGCGGGCGACATCGTGCTGGGCATCCCACTGGGCGTGGGCAAGCCCAATCCCTTCGTCAACGCGCTGTACCAGCGCATCAAGGCGCAGCCGTCGAGGCGGCTGCGCATCGTCACCGCGCTGTCGCTGGAGAAGCCGGTTGGGCACAGCGAGCTCGAGCGCCACTTCCTCGCACCACTGGTTGAGCGGGTCTTCGGCGACTACCCCGACCTGGACTACGTCAAGGACTCGCGCGCCGGCACCCTGCCGCCGAACATCGAGGTGCGCGAGTTCTTCATGAAGACCGGCGACTACCTCGGCAACCCGGCCGCGCAGCAGGGCTACATCTCGACCAACTACACCTTCGTCGCGCGCGACATGGCGGTGCAGGGCATGAACGTCATCGCGCAGGCCGTGGCGGCCCGGGGCGAAGGCGACGGCCTGCGCCTGTCGCTGTCGAGCAACCCCGACGTGACCGTCGAGGTCGTCGAGAAGCTGCGCGCCGAAGGGCGGCCGCTGGTCGCGGTGGGGGTGATCAACCGCCGCATGCCCTTCATGCCCAACAGCGCCGAGGTCGAGCCGGACTTCTTCGACCTGGTCGTCACCGACCCGGCCGCCACGCACACCGTGTTCGCGCCGCCCAACAACAAGGTCAGCGCGGCCGACTACGCGATCGGCCTGCATGCCTCCAGCCTGGTGGCCGACGGCGGCACGCTGCAGATCGGCATCGGCTCGCTCGGCGATGCGATCGCCCAGGCGCTGATCGTGCGCGACCGGCATGCCGACGAGTACCGCCGCATCCTGCAGACGCTGACCGGCGGCGACCTCGAGGGCCGCGAACTCGGCCGCTTCGACGAGGGCCTGTACGGCTGCTCGGAGATGTTCGTCAACGGCTTCCTCAAGCTCATCGAGGCCGGCATCATCCGGCGCGAGGTCTTCGCCGACACCGCGCTGCAGCAGCTGATCAACGACGGCCGCATCGGCACCAGCGTCACGCCCGAGACGCTGCGCGTGCTGGTGTCCACCGGTCGCGTGCACTGCCCGCTCGGCGCGGCGGACGTCGACTTCCTCCGGCGTTTCGGCATCCTCAGGCCCGAGGTCGAGTTGCAGGGCGGCCATCTGGTGCTGGGCGAGCAGCGCGCCGGCCTCGACCTGGGCGACCCCGAGGCCTTCGACCAGGTCGCCCGCACGATGCTAGGCACACGCCTGGCCGGCGGCATCTTCATGACCGGCGGCTTCTTCCTCGGCCCGAGCGACTTCTACGAGCGGCTGCGCAGCATGCCGCCGCAGGAGCTGGCCAAGATCGACATGACCAGCGTCGACTTCATCAACCAGCTCTACAGCCGCAGGTCCGGCGAGAGCGACCTCAAGCGGGCGCAGCGGCGTCGCGCCCGCTTCATGAACACGACGATGATGGTCACGCTGCTCGGCGCCGCCGTGAGCGACGCGCTCGAGACCGGCCAGGTGGTCAGCGGCGTCGGCGGCCAGTACAACTTCGTGGCGATGGCTCATGCACTGCCGGACGCACGGCTGCTGATGATGCTGCGCGCCACGCACGACAACCGCGACGGGCTCAAGAGCAGCATCGTCTGGAACTACGGCAACGTGACGATCCCGCGCCACCTGCGCGACATCGTCATCACCGAGTACGGCGTGGCCGACCTGCGCGGTCAGCCGGATGCCGAGGTGGCCAAGCGGCTGATCGCAGTCGCCGACTCGCGCTTCCAGGACGGCCTGGTGCACGAGGCCAAGGCCCACGGCAAGCTCGAGGCCGACTGGCAGCTGCCCGAGCGCTGGCGCCACAACCTGCCGCAGGCCCTGGAGGACAAGCTGCACCCGTGGGCGCAGTCCGGGCTGCTGCCGGACTTTCCGTTCGGCACCGACCTGACCCCCGACGAGTTGCACATCGTGCGCGCCCTCAAGCGCCTGAAGCACGCCAGCTACCACCCCACCGAGCTGGTGGCAATGACCCTGCGCGCGCTGTGGGTCGGCAAGGAGGCGCCCCACGCCTACCTCGAGCGGCTGGGACTCGAGGACGCGCACAGCTTCAAGGACCTGTTCGTCCGCCGCCTCTTCGCCGGCAACCTGTAGCGGGACGGATGGGCCGGTCGTCGGCCGGCGTACGCGGCGCCGGCCTGTGCCGTCCGGGCCCCGCCGCCATGCCGGGCGGCGCGGCGTCTGGCGCACCTCCACGACGGCCAAACCCACCCGGTTGACATCCGGCTTCGGATGAGATTAAAGTGATATCACTTTAATCTCATCGGAGATCGCACATGAGCAAGCCGTCGCCCGTCGAGCGGGCACTGCCATCGAGCAATGGCTATGCCATGGTCGGGGCCGGGATCGCGGGCGTGGCCGCCCTCGTCGCCCTGGCGCTGACGCGCGCCATCGCGTCGCCTGCCGGCCTCACCGCGGCGATCGTCATCGGCATCGCGACGGTGCTGACATTCGCCGGGCTGTACATGCTGCAGCCCAACGAGTCGGCGATCCTGCTGCTGTTCGGCGAGTACCGCGGCACCGACCGCAGCGAGGGCCTGCGCTGGGTGAACCCGTTCTACACCAAGCGCCGCCTGTCGCTGCGCGCGCGCAACCTCGACGCGCCGACGCTCAAGGTCAACGACAAGCGCGGCAACCCGGTGGAGATCAGCGCCGCGGTGGTCTGGCGCGTGCGCGACACCGCCAAGGCGGTGTTCGAGGTCGATGACTTCGAGCGCTACGTGCGCGTGCAGGCCGACGCCGCGCTGCGCCACCTGGCCTCGCGCTACAACTACGACGAGGGCGAGTTCGAGGACCCGGCCGAGGTCACCTTGCGCGGCAGCCTGGAGGCGGTGGCCGAGGCGCTGAAGCAGGAGTTGCAGGCGCGCTTCGCCGAGGCCGGCGTGGAGGTGCTCGACGCCAAGCTCACCCACCTGGCCTACGCGCCCGAGATCGCCCAGGTCATGCTGCGCCGCCAGCAGGCCGAGGCGATCATCAGCGCCCGGACCAAGATCGTGCACGGCGCGGTCAGCATGGTCGAGGCTGCGCTGCGCGGCCTGTCCGAGCGCGAGATCGTGCACCTCGACGACGAGCGCAAGGCGGCGATGGTGAGCAACCTGCTCGTCGTGCTGTGCTCCGACCGCGACACCCAGCCGATCGTCAATGCCGGCACGCTCTACACCTGAGGACATCATGCACGAGGTGTACCGGCATCGCCAGATCGGCTGGTTCACGCTGATCGGTTGCACGCTGGCCTGGAGCCTGTCGGCGGCCTCGCTGCTGGGGGCCGGCGGCAGCGGCTGGACCGGTCCGCAGTGGCTCTGGATCCCGGCGCTGGTGCTGGCCGGCACGGCCGCCGTCTTCGGGTCGCTGGTCGTGGTCATCGACGACCGCCACCTGCGCTGGCACTTCGGCTGGCTGGGCTGGCCGCGCTGGAGCCTGGACCTCGACCGGATCGAGGCGATCGAACCCGTGCGCACCCGCTGGCGCGAGGGCTGGGGCCTGCGCTGGACGCGCGAGGGCATGCTCTACAACATGTCCGGGTTCGACGCCGTGCGCATCACGCGCAGCGACGGCAAGCGTCTGCGCCTGGGCAGCGACGACCGCGCCACGCTGCTGGCCAGGCTGGCCCCGCGCATCCGCGGGGGCGAGCTGCACGACGCCGGCCGGCCGCGCCCCGGCCCCCGGCGATGACGGGGACCGGGCACATGGGTCCGACGCCGCGTCGGCGTGGTCGCCCGGAAGGTTGATCCGCCATGGCCAGCCCGGGCAAGAAGTCCTTCGCGCTGCGCATCGACCCGCAGCTGTGGTCGGAGGTCGAGCGCCTCGCGGCGCAGGAGCTGCGCAGCGTCAACGCGCAGGTCGAGTACCTGCTGCGCGAAGCGCTGGCACGACGTGGACGGCTGCCGGCCGCCACGGCGCCGGTGCCAGGTCCCTCCCCGCCCGACGACACGGCCGCGAGCGCCTGAGCCCGGACGCACGACGCCGGCCGGGGTCGTGCGGCCAGCGTTGGCCTGCAGCCGCTTTCCCGCCCGAGGAACGGGCCCGCGAAGCGTCCCTACACTCGCGGCATGAGTTCACCTGCCGTAGCGCCCCTGGGCGCGGCCACCCCCCGACGCGACCAGCCGACCCGCCCAGTGCGCACGCTCGGCGGACTGTTGCCCTTCATCCGACCCTACCGCGGCCGTGTCGCGCTGGCCGCCGTCTTCCTGGTGATGGCGGCGGTGACGACCCTGCTGTTTCCGGTGGCGCTGAAGGCCTTGATCGACGAGGGCCTGGTGGCGGCCGACCCCGGGCAGCGCGTGATGGCCTTGCGCGAGCACTTCCTGGCCCTGTTTGCCGTCGGCGCGGCGTTGGGTCTGTTCTCGGCCGCGCGCTTCTTCATGGTCACCTGGCTCGGCGAGCGCATCACCGCCGACCTGCGCAACGCCGTCTACGCCCACGTGGTCCGGCAGAGCCCGGAATTCTTCGAGACCACCCAGACCGGCGAGGTGCTCAGCCGGCTCACCACCGACACCACCCTGGTGCAGACGGTCGTCGGCTCGTCGCTGAGCATGGGCCTGCGCAACACGGTGATGGGCATCGGCGCGATGACCATGCTGATCGTCACCAACCCCTACGTGATGACGCAGGTGCTGGGCATCCTGGTGCTGGTGGTGCTGCCCAGCCTGTACTTCGGCCGCCGCGTGCGCAAGCTCAGCCGGGCCAGCCAGGACCGCGTGGCCGACTCCAGCGCCATCGCCGCCGAGGTGCTCAATGCGATCCCCGTGGTGCAGAGCTACGTGCAGGAGCAGCGCGAGGCGGCCCGCTTCGACGACAGCACCGAGAACGCCTTCGACACCGCGATTCGCCGCACCCGCGTGCGCGCGGCCCTGGTGGGCTTCATCATCACCGCCACGTTCGGCGCCATGACCTGGGGCCTGTACCAGGGCACCCAGGCGGTGATCCGCGGCGACATCAGCGCCGGCCACCTGGGGCAGACGGTGGTCTTCGTGATCATCCTGGTCAGCTCGGTGGCCGTGCTGTCCGAGGTCTACGGCGACCTGCTGCGTGCCGCCGGTGCCACCGAGAGGCTGATGGAGCTGCTGGCCGCCCATTCGCCAGTGGCCGACGCGGCACATCCGGTGGCGCTGCCAGCCACCCGCGGTGGATCGGCGGTGGCCTTCGAACAGGTGGTCTTCCACTACCCGTCGCGGCCCCGCCAGGCGGCGCTGCTGGACTTCTCGCTGCAGGTCCGGCCCGGCGAGACCGTCGCGCTGGTCGGCCCCAGCGGCGCCGGCAAGAGCACCGTGCTGCAGCTGCTGCTGCGCTTCTACGACGTGCGGTCCGGCAGCGTGCGCGTCGACGGCGTGCCGGTCCAGCAGGCATCGCTGGCGGCGCTGCGCAGCCGCATCGGCATCGTGCCGCAGGACAGCACGGTGTTCTCGACCAGCGCACTGGAGAACATCCGCTACGGGCGGCCCGAGGCCAGCGACGAGGAGGTGGTCGCCGCCGCCCGCGCGGCCTTTGCGCACGACTTCATCAGCGCGCTGCCCGAGGGCTACCAGACCTTCCTGGGCGAACGCGGCGTGCGCCTGTCGGGTGGCCAGCGCCAGCGCATCAGCATCGCCCGCGCGATGCTCAAGAACCCGCCATTGCTGCTGCTCGACGAGGCCACCAGCGCGCTCGACGCCGAAAGCGAGCGCATGGTGCAGGCCGCCCTGGAGGCCGCGATGCAGGACCGCACGACGATCGTCATCGCCCACCGCCTGGCCACCGTGCTGCGTGCCGACCGCATCGTCGTGATGGACGGCGGGCGCATCGTCGACCAGGGCACGCACGCCGAGCTGGTGGCCCGTGGCGGGCTCTATGCACGGCTGGCCGCGATGCAGTTCGAGGTCGATCGGCCGCCCGATAATGCGTGAGACGAAACCGACGCGCCCGCTTCGCCGGCCGTTGCCCGAGAAGCTTCACGGGCGCCACCGGACGGCCGCCCAGCCCTGACATGCCACGCCCCATCCGCAGCCAGTACGAGGACTTCATGCGCCATGTCTTCGAGCATGGCGTGGCCAAGGCCGACCGCACCGGCACCGGCACGCGCAGCGTCTTCGGCCACCAGATGCGCTTCGACCTGGCCGAGGGCTTTCCACTGGTCACCACCAAGAAGGTGCACCTCAAGAGCATCATCCTCGAGCTGCTGTGGTTCCTGCGTGGCGACGGCAATGCGCGCTGGCTGCAGGAGCGTGGCGTCACCATCTGGGACGAATGGGCCGATCCGGCCACCGGCGCTCTGGGGCCGGTCTACGGCGTGCAATGGCGCAGCTGGCCCACGCCGGACGGTGGCCATGTCGACCAGATCGCCGAGGTGGTGCGCCAGCTGCGCAGCAACCCCGACAGCCGGCGCATCATCGTCAGCGCCTGGAACGTGGCCGAGCTGCCGAAGATGGCGCTGCTGCCGTGCCACGCGTTCTTCCAGTTCTACGTCGCCCCGGCCGACTCGCCCTCGGGGCGCGGTCGCCTGAGCTGCCAGCTCTACCAGCGCAGCGCCGACATCTTCCTGGGCGTGCCGTTCAACATCGCCAGCTACGCGCTGCTGACGCACATGCTGGCGCAGCAATGCGACCTGGAGCCCGGCGAGTTCATCTGGACCGGCGGCGACTGCCACATCTACGACAACCACGTCGAGCAGGTGCGCACCCAGCTCGCGCGCACGCCTCACCCCTATCCCGTGCTGACGATCCGGCGGCGGCCGCCGTCGATCTTCGACTACGCCTACGAGGACTTCGAGGTGCTGGAGTACCAGCATCACCCGGCGATCAAGGCGCCCGTCGCGGTATGACCGAGATCGTGCTGATCGCCGCCGTGGCGCGCAACCGCGCGCTCGGCAAGGACAACCGGCTGCTGTGGCACCTGCCCGAGGACCAGCGGCACTTCAGGCAACGCACGATGGGCTCGCCGGTCATCATGGGCCGCAGGACCTGGGATTCGTTGCCCGTGCGCTTCCGGCCGCTGCCCGGCCGGCGCAACATCGTCGTCACGCGCGATGCCGGCTGGTCGGCGCCGGGCGCCGAGCGGGCCGCCTCGCCGCGGGACGCGCTGTCCCTGGTCGCAGCCAGCCCCAAGGCCTTCGTCATCGGCGGCGCCGAGCTCTACGCCTCGATGCTCGGCGACGCCGACGAGCTGTGCCTGACCGAGATCGACCGCGACTTCGACGGCGACTGCTTCTTCCCGCCCGTCGATCCGGCCGCATTCACCGAGATCGCGCGCGAGACCCTCTGCACGAGTTCTCCCGATCCCTACAACTATTCGTTCGTCACCTACCGTCGCAACCGCTGAAAGAGACCCCCATGTCCGGAGCCGGCTTCCACGTCCACGGCCCTCACGATCACGAACTCGAACACGCCGCCCACCACGCCGAGAAGGACAGCTTCGCCGGCATGCTGGCGGTGATGACGGCCATCCTCGCCACCATCGGCGCCATCTTCGCGTACATGGGCGGCGCCACCCAGGCCAACGCCGGGCTGTTCAAGAACAATGCGGCGATCAAGAAGACCGAGGCCTCCAACCAATGGAACTACTACCAGGCCAAGAGCAGCAAGCAGAACCTGTCCGAGCTGGCGCTGGCCCTGGTGGCCGACGACAAGAAACCGCTCTACAAGGACGAGATCGAGCGCTACAAGAAGGAGAAGGCCGAGATCAAGCTGGCCGCCGAGAAGCTGGAGGCCGAGGCGACCGCCTGGGACAAGCAGTCCGACGACCAGCTGCACCTGCACCACCGCTGGGCCCAGGCCACCACGGCCTTGCAGGTGGCCATCGCGCTGGCTGCCATCGCCCTGCTGACGCGGCGCAAGTGGCTCGAATGGGGCATGTTCGGCGTGGCCGGCCTGGGCGTGGCGCTGGGTGCCGCGGCCGTGCTGCACGTGTGATGCGATGAAGCTCGCCACCTGGAACGTCAACTCCCTGTCCGTGCGGCTGCCCCAGGTGCTGGACTGGATGCGCAGCCACGAGCCCGACGTGCTGGCGCTGCAGGAGACCAAGCTCACCGACGACAAGTTTCCGCTCGGCGAGTTCGAGACTGCGGGCTACCGCGCGCAGTGGTTCGGCCAGAAGACCTACAACGGCGTGGCCCTGCTGAGCCGTGCCGACGCGCAGGACCCGGTGCGCAACATCCCCGGCTTCGACGACGAACAGGCACGCGTGATCACCGCCACGGTGCAGGGCGTGCGCACGATCGGCGCGTACTTCCCCAACGGCCAGGAGCCCGGCAGCGACAAGTTCGGCTACAAGATGCGCTGGCTCGATGCACTGCGCGAGTGGGTGCGCGCCGAATTGACGACGCACACCGATCTGGTGCTGATGGGCGACTTCAACATCGCCCCCGAGGACCGGGACGTCTACGACCCGGTGGCCTGGGCCGGGCAGATCCACTGCACACCCGAGGAGCGCGCGCAGTTCCGCGCCCTGGTGGACCTGGGCCTGCACGACGCGTTCCGGATGTTCGAACAGCCGCCCAAGAGCTGGAGCTGGTGGGACTATCGCAACCTGGCCTTCCGCAAGAACCAGGGACTGCGCATCGACCACATCCTGGTCAGCGAACCGCTCCAGGCCCGCGTGGCGGGCTGCACCATCGACAAGGCGCCGCGCCGCAACGAACGGCCCAGCGACCATGCGCCAGTGATCGCCGAGTTGCGCTGAGCGTTGCCCGGCGCGGCGGCACGCGCCGTCAGTCGTCCAGCCCCAGCTCCTGGATCTTGCGCGTGATGGTGTTGCGGCCGATGCCCAGCCGCTGTGCCGCCTCGATGCGGCGGCCGCGCGTGATCTCCAGCGCGGTGTGGATCAGCTGGCCCTCGAACTGACGGGTCAGCGCGTCCCACACCTCGGTCTCGCCCCCCTCGAGGCGACGGCGCGCCTCGCGTTGCAGGTCGGCCAGCCACGCCGACATGCCCGGCACCGCGGGCACCGCGTCGGCCGGCGCCGCAGCCACCGGGTGCGCCGATGGCACCGAAGGCGCCGCCACCACCGCTGTGCCCGCGGACAACTCGGTGGGCGGCGGCAGTGCACCGGTCCCCGGGACGGGCGCCGCATCGCTGCGCGACATCAGCAGTTCGGGGGGCAGGTCCTTCGGCTCGACCACCTGGGCCGGAGCCATCACCGTGATCCAGTGGCACAGGTTCTCGAGCTGGCGCACGTTGCCGGGGAAGTCGAACGCCTGCAGCCGCTCGAGCGCCGCATCGGTGATGCGCTTGGCCTCGACGCCGAGGTCGCGCGCGCTCTTGCCGAGGAAGAAGCGGGTGAGCATCGGGATGTCCTCGCGCCGCTCGCGCAGCGCCGGCAGGCGCAGCCGGATCACGTTGAGCCGGTGGTACAGGTCCTCGCGAAACACCCCTTGTCGCACGCGCTCCTCGAGGTTCTGGTGCGTCGCGGCGATCACGCGCACGTTGGCCTTGAGCGGCTGGTGGCCGCCGACGCGGTAGAACTGGCCGTCCGACAGCACGCGCAGCAGCCGCGTCTGCAGGTCGAAGGGCATGTCGCCGATCTCGTCGAGGAACAGCGTGCCGCCGTCGGCCTGCTCGAAGCGGCCACGGCGCATGGTCTGCGCGCCGGTGAAGGCGCCGCGCTCGTGGCCGAAGAGCTCGCTCTCCAGCAGGTCCTTGGGGATCGCCGCGGTGTTGATGGCGACGAAGGGGCCCTTGTTGCCGAGGTCGCCGCGCGGGCTGTGGCGGTGCAGCGCACGCGCGACCAGCTCCTTGCCGGTGCCGCTCTCGCCGGTGATCAGCACCGTGACGTTGCTCTGCGACAGCCGGCCGATGGCGCGGAACACGTCCTGCATCGCCGGCGCCTGGCCCAGCATCTCGGGTGCCGGTGCCGACGCGGCGTCGCCGACCTCCTCGCGCAGGCTCTCGTCGACCGCCCGGCGGATCAGCTCCACCGCCTTGGGCAGGTCGAAGGGCTTGGGCAGGTACTCGAAGGCCCCGCCCTGGAACGCGGACACCGCGCTCTCGAGGTCGGAGTACGCGGTCATGATGATGACCGGCAGACCGGGCAGCCGGGCCTTCACCTTGGCCAGCAGGTCGATGCCCGACAGGCCCGGCATGCGGATGTCGCTGACCAGCACCTGCGGCTCGTCGCTGTCCAGCGCGGTGAGCATCTCGCGTGCGCTGGCGAAGCTGCGCACCTGGAACTGCTCGCGTGTCAGCGCCTTCTCGAGCACGAAGCGGATGGATTGGTCGTCGTCAACGATCCAGATGGGTTTCATGCATCGAGCCGGTTCGTCGTCATGTGGTCAAGGCAGAGGAATCAGGAGCTTGAACACGGTCCGGCCCGGGACGCTGTCGCATTCGATCGTGCCCTGGTGTTGCTGCACGAAGGTCTGCGCCAACGTCAACCCGAGGCCGGAGCCGCCCTCCCGGCCCGACACCAGCGGGTGGAAGATGCGGTCCCGGATGTCCTCGGGGACGCCGGGGCCGTTGTCCTGCACATGCAATTCCAGTGCCAGACGGAAGCGCTGCTTGCCCAGCGTCACCTGGCGTGCCACCCGCGTGCGGAAGACGATGCGCGCGTCGCCGCGCGCGATGCGCCCGACGCGCCCGGCCTCGCCGTCTCCCGGCACCCCGGCCAGGGCCTGCGTGGCGTTCTGCGCGACGTTGAGCACCGCCTGGATCAGCTGTTCGCGGTCGCCCCGAAAGTCGGGGATCGAGGTGTCGTAGTCGCGCTCGACGGCCAGGCCGCGCGGGTACTCGGCGAGGATCAGCGATCGCACGCGCTCGCAGATCTCGTGGATGTTCACGTCGCTGACCACATGCGGACGGCGGTGCGGCGCCAGCAGCCGGTCGACCAGGGCCTGCAGCCGGTCGGCCTCGTGGATGATGACCTGCGTGTACTCGGTCAGCTCGCGCGAGCTGACTTCCATGGCCAGCAGCTGCGCGGCGCCGCGGATGCCGCCGAGCGGATTCTTGATCTCGTGCGCCAGGTTGCGCACCAGCTCCTTGTTGGCCTGCGCCTGGCCATGCGTGCGCTCTTCGCGGTCGAGCCGGATCTGCTGTTCGATCTCGATCATCTCGATCAGCACCTGGTGCGGATGATCCATCTGGCTGACGATCACGTGCACCGCCAGGTCCGGGCTGCCCAGAGGCAGGCGGCGCAGCATGCCGTCGAAGCGGCCGCTGGTGACCTCGTTGCCCGACACGCGTTGCAGGGCGTCGCGCAGGGGATCGGCCTCGACCAGCCAGTCGAGCGCGTTGCTACGCAACAGCGTGCGCCGCGAGACGCCGAAGACGTTCTCCAGCGTCGAATTGACCATCAGGCAGCGGCCATCGGGCGCCGCCAGGGCCACCATGGTGGCCAGGTGATCGAAGGCCTCGATGCCGGGGGGCAGGGCCTCGGGGGTCACGGGCTCAGCTTGGCGATCTCGCGCTTGAGCGCCGCGATGTCGGCCTCCTTGCGCGAGATGCTGGCCTTCAGAGCGGCCACGCGGTCGAGGAAGCGCTGGTAGTTGCGCTCGTCGCCGCGTCGCTCGGGCTGGCCGTCGTTGTACTCCTGCTGCAGCTCGGCCAGCTTGCCCTCCTCCTTGCGCAGCTCGTCGGTCAGGATGCGGCGGGCATCGGCGTCACGCGCACGCTGCGCGGCCGGGTCGACGCGGGAATCGGCCGGACGCGCCGCCGACGCGGCACCGCTGGCCGCCTGCGCCGCGCGGCGGGCTGGCGCCTGGATGATCGTGATCGGCGCGCCTTCGATGGTGCGGCAGCCCTTGTCGCGCGCCTCCTGGGCGCTGAGCTGGTCGGTGTAGAGCACCGGCGGCCCCGGGCAGCGGTAGACGGTGGAGCCGGCCGCGGACGAGCCCTGGGCCACGACCAGGACCGGCAGGCACAGCCCCGCCACCACGGCCCAGGGCCCCGGCTTGTGCAAGTCCCTCACGGTCATCGGCACACCTCCTGCATCCTGGTCACAACGTCCGACGGGCCCACGGGTGCACCCGAAGGAGCCTGCATTGTCCCCGATGCCTGCGCGGGCCGGGCACCCGGCCGGCACGACGTCCATGCCCCGCCGAAAGTGCGAGCGCATCCCTCGGGCCCGGCGCCGAGGGCGGCGCTTCGGCAGTCCCCAAGCAAAAGGCGGCCCGAAGGCCGCCCTGCTGCTCGGGAGCCGGCCGTGGCCGGCTGCCCTCACAGGCTGTAGTACATGTCGAACTCGACCGGGTGGGTGGTCATGCGGAAGCGCGTGACCTCGGTCATCTTCAGCTCGATGTAGGCATCGATGAAGCTGTCGGTGAAGACGCCGCCCTTGGTCAGGAAGGCGCGGTCCTTGTCCAGGTACTCCAGGGCCTGGTCCAGGCTGTGGCAGACGGTCGGGATCTTCGCGTCCTCTTCCGGCGGCAGGTGGTACAGGTCCTTGGTGGCGGCCTCGCCCGGGTGGATCTTGTTCTCCACGCCGTCCAGGCCGGCCATCAGCATCGCCGAGAAGGCCAGGTAGGGGTTGCACAGCGGATCCGGGAACCGGCACTCGATGCGCCGTCCCTTGGGGTTGGCCACGTAGGGGATGCGGATCGACGCCGAGCGGTTGCGCGAGCTGTACGCCAGCTTGACCGGCGCCTCGAAGCCCGGCACCAGCCGCTTGTAGCTGTTGGTGCCCGGGTTGGTGATGGCATTGAGCGCGCGGGCGTGCTTGATGACACCACCGATGTAGTACAGCGCGAAGTCGGACAGACCGGCGTAGCCGTCGCCGGCGAACAGGTTCTTGCCGTCCTTCCACACCGACTGGTGCACGTGCATGCCGCTGCCGTTGTCGCCGACCACCGGCTTGGGCATGAAGGTGGCCGTCTTGCCGTACGCGTGCGCGACGTTGTGGATGACGTACTTCTGCAGCTGCAGCCAGTCGGCACGCTGGACCAGGGTGCTGAACTTGGTGCCCAGCTCGTTCTGGCCGGCAGCCGCCACCTCGTGGTGGTGGACCTCGACCGGGATGCCCAGCTGCTCGAGGATCAGGCACATCTCCGAGCGCATGTCCTGGAAGCTGTCGACCGGCGGCACCGGGAAGTAACCGCCCTTGACGCCGGGCCGGTGGCCCATGTTGCCACCTTCGAGGTCGCGGCCGGTGCTCCACGGCGCCTCTTCGGAGGTGATCTTGACGTGGCTGCCGTCCATGCCGACATGCCAGTGCACCTGGTCGAAGATGAAGAACTCGGGCTCGGGTCCGAAATAGGCGGTGTCGCCGACGCCGGAGGACTTGAGGTAGGCCTCGGCGCGCTTGGCCAGCGAGCGCGGGTCGCGCTCGTAGGGCTTGCCGTCGCCCGGCTCGAGCACGTCGCACGACAGGATCAGCGTCGGCTCTTCGTAGAACGGGTCGATGTTGGCCGTGTTGGGGTCCGGCATCAGCAGCATGTCGGACGCTTCGATGCCCTTCCAGCCGGCGATCGACGAGCCGTCGAAGGCGTGGCCGGACTGGAACTTGTCTTCGTCGAAAGCGGAGACGGGCACGGACACGTGCTGCTCCTTGCCGCGGGTGTCGGTGAAGCGGAAGTCGACGAACTTGACTTCGTTTTCCTTCACCATCTTCATCACGTCGGCAACGGTTTTTGCCATTGAGGATCTCCTAGCGGGGCTCGTGGGTCGGTTGGATTTGATTGGCGTTCAGCGGCCCGCCAGTGGTCGGGCTCCCCCAAATGCGCACCCAAATGTAGCAGAAAGCGTGCCAATGTCCGGGCCGGGTCGATGGTCTTCGATCGGTGCAGTTGACGGCATTTCAGAGCGGAAAGCAGCGCCGTAGGCGTATCAGAGGCCGTCGCAGGCCGGGCGACGAAGACGCACACTCTTGGTGCACCGCGAGCGCCATCATCGCACCGTTTCGGGGCCCAACTTGGCACCGAACTGGATCAGCCCCGCCTTCAAACTGGCGAACGCAGCATCCACCGCGCCCGAAGGCCCCTTGACGCCGAGCTCGATGTGCCGCCCGTGCACCGGGTGGTCGACGCTGGGCAGGCTGAACACCCGCACTGCGGCGTGCGCCGCCTCGATCTCCTCCATCAGGGGCGTCAGCGCCGCCTCCATCGATCCGAAGACCACCACCGAGCGCTCGACCGCCCGCTCGCCGCCCTGCAGTCCGGCATAGGGGCCGTCGAGCAGGGACTCGATCATCGGGTGCGCCATCACCGGAAAACCCGGCACGAAGTGCACGTGGTCCACGCTGAAGCCCGGGATCTTGTTGTACGGGTTGGCGATCAGGCGCGCGCCGGCCGGGAAGACGCCCATGTTCAGGCGGTGCACGTTGTCGGCACGCTCCGGCTCGTAGGGCTGCCCTTGCTCGCGTGCCACGTCCCGCATGCGCTCCTCGATCAACACCCGCGCGCCGGGATGCAGCTCGAGCGGTCGGTCCAGCGCCGCGGCGGCGCATTGGCGGGTGTGGTCGTCCGGCGTGGCGCCGATGCCGCCGCAGCAGAACACCACGTCGCCACACGCGAAGGCCTGGCGCAGCGCCTCGGTGATGCGCGGCCGATCGTCACCGACATAACGGGCCCACGACAGCGCCAGGCCGCGTGTGGACAGCAGCTCGATGACCTTGGCGAGGTGCTTGTCCTGGCGCTTGCCGGAGAGGATCTCGTCGCCGACGATGATGAGTCCGAAGTTCATGTCGAGGGTCCCGGTCCTGTCAGCACGTGGTGAGCATCCCCGATGGTGCCAGCAGCCCCCAGGGCTGGGGCGGTCACCTCCGGCGGGCCGGGCCGCGACGAACCGCCGCGCAGCCGGTGCAGCGCCGCCAGCGCGAAATGCGCGTACCACAGGGTCGTGTAGGCGAACACCGCGGTGTACAGCCACACCGCCGCCACCATCAGCCATGGCGCGAAGATCAGGCCCACGGCGCTGACCGCCCACACCGCCGACGGCAGTGCCGCGGCATAGCCGCAGAGCAAGCCGGACAGGCGCAGGCTCCAGCGGTGCGAATGCAGCACCTGCCGTCGCTCCGCGGCGTCGGCGTGGAGGGCCAGCGCGTCGAAGGCCAGGATGCGGTACGCCAGCCAGCCCCACACCAGCGGCGGCAGCACCAGCACCAGCGGCGGCACGAACCACAGCGGAATGCTCAGCACCAGGGCCAGCAGGGCCGCCAGCGCGCACGGCAGCGTCCACGCCAGCGATCCCCACCAGCCCGGCGCTGCGCGGCGTCGCTCGAGCTGCGGGAAGCGGCGCGCCGCCACCAGCCGCACCAGCGCCGGCGCCATCAGCCATGACACCAGCAGCAGGGTCACGCCGATGATCGCCGGCACTGCCAGCGAGACCAGGATCAACGGGGCCAGCACGGCGCGCATGCCGCCGGCGCCGATCGAGTCCAGCCATTCGAACAAGGTGGCCAGCAGCTCCCATTGCTCGAGCGTGGCGCGCACGCCGGCGATCGACGGCTCCCAGTAGAACCAGCCCAGGCCGAACACCATGCCGCCGGCCACCGACAAGGGCAGCAGCGACCACAGCAGCACCTTCCAGTGCAGCCACAGCGTGGCGGCGCGCCAGGTGGCATCGACGAAGGCGCGCATGCGGTACCGGCGGCCGGCCTCAGGCCCGTCCGAACAGGCGCGCCACGCCGCGCCACTGCTGGGCCCAGAACCCACGTCCGTAGTCGCGCGCGCCCTCGGAGGGCAACTGGTCGCGGATGCCGGTGGGCTCGTAACGGCCATCGAACCGGGCGGTGCCGAAGAGCAGGTCCCACAGGGGGAACAGCACCGCGAAGTTGTGGCCGCCCAGCGACCCCGGCCCGTCGGACTCGTGCCCGATACCCATGCGGTGGTGCAGCCGGTGGTACTGTGGACACACCAGCACGCGCGAGAACCACGGCCCGAACGACATCCGCACGTTGGCGTGCGCCAGGCTCTCGACCAGCTGAGACACCGCGACGAGGGCGACGAACTGGCTGGGCGCCACCCCGACGGCCAGGGCCACGCCGACGAAGATCGTGTCGCGGATCAGGTCGTCGAGCAGGTGATTGCGGTTGTCGGTCCACATCGTCATCTGTCGCTGGCTGTGGTGCAGCGCGTGCAGCTGCCACCACCAGCCGACGCGGTGCTGCGCGCGATGGATCGCGTAGTCGACGAGGTCGAACAGCAGCAGGTAGACGATGAAGCTCACCACCGACACGTCGGTGACGCCGGGCCACAGGTCGTCGATGGAGAAGGTCGGCATGCCCGCGACGCGCAGCCGCCCGATCAGCAGGTCCCACAGCGGATCGACGGTGAAGAACAGCAGCACGCGGAACAGGCCGAGGCGATGCAGCAGCGTGTACAGCACGTCCACGCGCACCGCGGCGCGGTCGCGCACCGGCTCGACCGGCCGCCACCGCTCGAGCGCAGCAATGACCGAGAGCATCACGGCGATCTGCAGCAGCCCCACCAGCAGCCAACCGGTGGCGCGATAGCCTTCGGCGAGCAGGTTGCCGAGTCCGGCCCCGAACATCACGGGCTGGATCACGGTCTCGAACAGCCACTCCTGGGCCAGGCCGAACGCCGCGCCAGCCCAGTCGATGGGGTCGCCGCTCATGGTTGTCGTGCCGCCGCCGCTGCGAACTGCGGATGGTCGCGCAGGGTCGCGAAGCACATCCCGCGCTGCTGGAGCCCGACGATCAGGGGCTCGAGCACCGCCGGGGCCCAGGCATCGCGCCGCGACCAGATGCCCAGGTGGGCGAGCAGGATGTCGCCGGGCCGGACGTCGCGCAGCGCGCGGGCCAGCAGCTCGTGGTTGGGATACCGGTCGCTCGGCAGCTCGTCACCCAGGAAACCGGCGGCCGACCATCCCACGTGCGTCCAGCCGCAGCGCTCGGCGATGCGCAGCAACGCCGGCGAGGTGCGACCGCCGGGGGCCCGGAACAGGCCCGACATGCGCTGGCCCGTCATGGCCTGAAAGCGCTGGGCGGGTCGCGCGAGTTCGGCGCAGTAGGCCGCGGCATCCAGCGTGCGGGTGCGGCCGGCCTGCGGCCCCATCGTGGGCCGCAGCTTCAGGCCCGCGGCCACGTCGGCCTGCCAGATGTCGTGGTCCCAGCTGTGCGAGCCGAAGGCATGGCCCTCGGCGGCCCGCGCGCGCCACCAGGGGGCCCACTGCTCATCGAGGCTGCTGCCGCCGGTGGTGGTGCGCTCGTTGGCGAGGAAGAAAGTCGCCTTGACCTGGTGGCGCCCGAGCACCTCGGCGACGAGATCGGCGACACCCATGTGGCCGGTGTCGAAGGTCAGATAGACCGGTCGATCGCAGCCCGCCGCCAGCGCCGGGCCGACCAGGGCCGCCAGCAGCCACGCGACGACGACGCGATCAACGCGGCGCATGATCCAGTGTCCACACCCCATGCGGCGAACGGCCGACGTCGATCTGCCGCACGACGCGACGCGTGGGGATGTCGACGATGCTGAGCTTGCGCGCCCAGCGCGAACTCACCAGCAGGGTCTTGCCGTCGGCCAGCAGCTCCATGCAGTCGGGGCCTCCCGGGCCGGGCAGTTCGGCCACCACGGCCAGGGCCTGGTGATCGATCTGGCTGATCGTGTTGGCCACGCGATTGCTGACGAAGACATGCCTCTTGTCGCCGGCCGACCGGAACGCATGCGCGCCGTCGCCGGTGGGGATCTTCTTGATCAGCCGCGGCGGCACCACCCCGACGTCCCAGGCCTCGACGGCACGATCGCCGGTCAGGCCCACCAGCAGCGTGCGGTCGTCGGGTGTCAGGAAAAGGTCGGCGGGCAGCTTGCCGACCTTGATCTTCCATCGCACGGCCTGGGTGGCCAGGTCGATGGCCAGCAGTTCGTCGCTGTCCTGCAGCGACGCGTACACGACGCTGCTGCGGCTGTCGATCGCCAGGTGGCTGGGCGTGCGCGGTGCCTCGATGCGCTTGACCAGCTTCAGCGGCTGGCTGGCGTCGCCGGGCTGCCAGTGGTAGAGGTCGACATGGTTGAGCCGGTTCGCCGCCGTGACGAACCACTTCATGTCGGGCGAGAAGCGCAGGTGATAGGGATCGAGGATGTCGCGCACCACCCGCTGCACCGCCCCGCTGACCGGGTCGACGAAGGTCAGCGAGTTGCCTGCCGCGTTGGCCACGATGAGGCTCTTCTCGTCGGGCGTCAGGTACAGGTGGTGCGGCTCCTTGCCGGTGGGGATGCGGCGCAGCTCCTGCATCGTCGTGGCGTCGATCATGCTGATCGTCGCGTCGAGCGAGTTGAGCACGAAGATCGGCCGCGGCGTCTGCGCCGCCAGTTGCATCGAGGCCGCTGCCAGCGCCGCCGCGGCGACCGCGCGAAGCATCGGAAACAAGGTGTTCAAGACGTGTCCTCTCGGGAGTTCGGCGGGGTCGCTGCAGCCGACCAGGCATCCAGGCTTCGGTGACGTTGGGGCCTCGGGGCCACGCAGGCTTGCCGGCCCGCTCGCGCACCGCCGGTCCGGCTTGGCGGGCGGGCCGACGCGACCGCCGGCTACGCGTCGTCGTCGTCCCCGCCGAGGATGCCCCCGAGCAGCCCGCCGGCGCCGAAGCCGCCCAGCACCGAGCCCTCCTCCCGCGAGCCGCCACGCTGCGGCGCCGCCGCGAAGACGCGCGAGGCCAGGCGCGAAAACGGCAGGCTCTGCAGCCAGATCGTGCCCGGCCCGGTGAGCTTGGCGAAGAACAGGCCTTCGCCCCCGAACAGCGCGGTCTTGATCTTGCCGACGTACTGGATCTCGAAGTTGACGCTCGGCGTGTAGGCGACGACGCACCCGGTGTCGACCAGCAAGGTCTGGCCGGGTTGCAGCTCGCGCCGCACGACCGTGCCGCCGGCATGCACGAAGGCCAGCCCGTCGCCGTCGAGCTTCTGCATGATGAAGCCCTCGCCACCGAAGAAGCCGACCGACAGCTTCTGCTGGAAGGCGATGCCCAACGACACGCCGCGCGCCGCGCACAGGAAGGCATCCTTCTGGCAGATCAGTGTGCCGCCGAGCTGGCGCAG
>WBZL01002066.1_pt1 | contig 19954 bp, 14 predicted proteins | sample 5204291 | NCBI WGS metagenome assembly WBZL01 (sample SAMN12344345, study PRJNA552823) | activated sludge metagenome | biome: Activated sludge suspended growth; feature: Nitrification reactor; material: Wastewater; isolation source: activated sludge from nitrification reactor of wastewater...
GGCGGGATCCATCAGTTGACCGCGGCATCGGTGATGTTCGCGGCCGACACGATGAACCAGGTGCTCGACGATGCGGTGCAGATACACGGCGGGGCCGGATATATCTGGGAGACCGAGATCAACCGGCTGTACCGGTCGATCAAGCTGCTCGAGATCGGCGCCGGCACCACCGAGGTGCGCAAGATCATCATCAGCGACGAATTGCTGGGCAAGTAGGCGTCGCCACCCCGGTGGCGCGCAGACGGCCTCAGCTCTGCAGCTCGCGGAACTTCAACTCCACCCGGTCGGGCGCGTCGTGGCGCATCGCCTGCTTCTGGGCCTTGGTCAGGGTCCTGGCCGACGGCGAGCTCAGCTCCCCCTGCATCTCCACCTGCAGCGGCGGGGACTCGTGGCCCGGGGCCGGGTCGTCGAGCGACAGGCCGGGCAGCGCCACCGCACCGTACACCGCGCGCAACGCGGCCTCGGCATCCTCGGCGTCCTCGCCTTCCAGCGGCTCGGGATGGGCCAGCGGCGCGGCGTCGATCACCGAGTCGGGCGGCAACAGCTCGCCTTCGGAGTCGGGCCCGTCCGGCTCGCGGTCGATCAGGGCCACCGCCATCTTCGAGCGCAGACAGGCCAGGCCCTCGTCGGACCAGTTGGTCACGACGCCCTCGAACTGGTCCAGCGCCCGCTGCAGGGCGTCGTAGGGCACCTTCCGCAGCGCGCGCAGTCCCTTCTTCTGCAGCGCGTACTCGATGAACTCGAGGTGGCGCAGCGCCTTGCGGCTGTCGGGCGCGCGGTCGAGCAAGGCCGTCAGAGATGCCTGCATGCGCTGCAGGTCCTGGCGCTCCTTGTCTGCCGCCAGATCTGCCGGCTTGCGCCGGCTGCTCGACGTGCCGGGCGGCGCCGCCGGGTCGCTGAAGACGATTTTCACCTTGCCCTCCTCGCGCTGGAGTTGGAGGTCGGACTTGAAGAAGGCCCGCACGGCGCGGCCGATGGGAGCAAGAACGCTGAGCTTCGAGGACATGGGCGGACGCGGATCTGGGGCCGGATGAAACCGGGCCTGGTGCCACTGCGTGGCCCCGGGCTACCGATAGCGTTTCGGCAAGCAGGCCGTTGCGCTTGAGGCCGGGCCGGCGTTTCAGATGTGACCATCCGAAACCGGCACCGCGCGCGCCCACGCGCGTGCCGGCGCCGCCGGATGGCCGCGCGCTACAGCGCGCAGGTGCGGTTCTTGCCGGTGCGCTTGGCTTCGTAGAGGGCCTGGTCGGCGCGCTCCAGGCTGACGTCGAGCGCCTCGCCGGGCCGCCACTCGGTGACCCCGGCCGAGAAGGTGACGAAGACCTCCTGGTCCTCGTGCATGAACAGCGCGGCGGACAGGTTGCGCTGCAGGCGGGTGAGCGCCTGCTGGGCCGCCTGCACGCCCGTGTCGGGCAGCAGCACGACGAACTCCTCGCCGCCGAAGCGGGCCAGATGGTCCTGCGGACGCAGGCGTTCGCGCACCGCCGCAGCCAGTGACTTCAGGGCCACGTCGCCCGCGGCATGCCCCAGCGTGTCGTTGAGGCGCTTGAAGTTGTCGATGTCCAGGAGCCCTACCGACAGCGGTGACGGCTGCTCGGTGCGCGCCTGCCGGGCACATTCCTGCTCGAAGGCCTGCTGCATGCCACGGCGGTTGGCCACCTGCGTCAACGCATCGGTGGACACCTCCTGCGAGAGGCGGCGCAGCTCGCCTTCGAGTGCGCGAACCTGGGACTCGAGCTCGCTGGCGCGGCTGTGCTCGTCGTGCAGGCGCTGCTGCGTCTGGCGCACCAGCCCCTGCACCGCACGGCTCTCGTCGACCATCTCGCGCACCACACCGGCCAGGCTTTCCAGCGAGTCGGCCCGTTCGATGGCCTCGGCATGCCGGCCCATGCTCTGCTGGAAACGGTCGGTGTGCGCACCGAGCTCGCCGATCTCGTGCAGCATGCGGTGGATCAGGTGCTTGAGGGCGTCGCGCGCCGCGTTGCGCTCGGCGCGCACGCGGCGCTGCCGCTCGCGCGTCTCGGCCAGGATGTCCCCGGCGGCGCGCACGCTGCGCGCGCTGATGCCGCCGGCCAGCCGGGCGCGCAGGGTCTCGGCCTGGCCCTGGGCCCAGCTCTCGTCCTCGGCCAGCTCGACCAGGCCCTGGCCCAGTTCGCGGCACAACTCGCCGAGCTGGTCGGCCAGCCGATGGCGGTGCGCGAACAGGCCGCGGATCTCGTCGCAGGTCTGCGCCAGCTCGGCCAGGACCGGCGCGTCCGGCCCCTGCCGCGCCAGCCGGTCGGCCAGGCCGGCGAGCCGGTCGGCCAGTTCGGTGGCGCGCGACTCCGCGGCAGGCAGCCCGGCTCGGACGGTCTGCTCGAGCTCGCCCACGACGGCCGGCCAGCGTTCGGCTCCTGAGGGCCCGTCGCCGGCGGGTCCGGCGACGACTTCGTCCGCGAGGTCTCCGGTCTCCGCATCGGCTGCGGGCTGTCCGCTCGACGGCGCGGGATCCGCCGGCAGCGCCGCCGGTGCCGCGTCGGCACCGACCGCAGCGATCTCGGCCTGCGGCTCGGCGGTGTCGGACTCCCAGGACGTCACCAGCGCATGCACGCGCTGCTGCAAGCGCGAGAGGTCGCTGCGGCTGCCGTCCAGCACCCGCTGCAAGGCCTCCTTGCGGCGCGCCGAAGTCCATTGACGGGTCGGTCGATCGAGGTGTCGCACCAGGCGCTCGAGGTCGAGCGCCCAGGCCTGCGCCTGGGCCGAGCCGGCTGCACTGGCGCGGTCCAGGTGCTGCACCACGACCTCCCAGCGCCCCTGCATCAGCGCCGACACCAGCTCGTCGCGGCGGGCCGCCTCGTCGGCCCAGCGGCTGCTCAGGCGCTCCAGCAGTGCGCGGGCCCGCTCCGGCAGCACCTGGGCCTGCTGACCTGCCTCCTCGGCATAGGCGCGGGCGTAGTTCTCGGGCGTCGGCTCCTGGTGGGCCAGGGCCAGCCGTCGCAGCGCACCCTTGGCCGTCTGGGCCGGCGAGGCCCCGGTCGTCGGCGTGCCGGCCATCAGCCGCGGGCCACGCCGGCGCGCTCGGCTTCGATGCCGGTCTCGAGCTCGCCGGCCTGGCCGATCCAGGACGCGGCACGCGCATGCACCGACTGGTCGAGCCACAGCTCCAGGTCGGTGGCGGCAACCGGCCGGCTGAACAGGAAGCCCTGCATCACCACCACACCCAGCCGGTGCAGCACCTCCATCTGGCGCAGGGTCTCGACCCCTTCGGCGATCACGCGCAGCCCGAGCGACCGCGCCAGCGCGATGATCGCCGTGACCACCGCCGAGCTCTGCGGGCTGACGCCGAGGTCGCGCACGAAGCTGCGGTCGATCTTGAGCTCGGAGATGGGCAGCGTGGTCAGGTAGGCCAGCGACGAGTAGCCGGTGCCGAAGTCGTCGATGGCGATCTCGACGCCGATCTCGTTGAGGCGGTGCAGGGCCGGGATGACGTTCTGCAGGTCCTTCATCAGGTTGTCTTCGGTGATCTCGAGCATGATCACGCGGTGCGGCACGCCGTGGGCGGTGACGCACTGATGCAGGTGGTCGATCAGGTCGGTGCGCTCGAACAGGCGGCTCGGCAGGTTGACCGCGATCGACTCGTTGAAGCCGAAGCTGGCCTGCCAGGCGCGGGCCTGGCGCGCCGCCTCGCCCATCGCCCACTCGGACAGCGGCACGATCAGGCCGGTCTCCTCGGCCAGCGGGATGAAGTCGCCGGGCGCCACCAGCCGGCCCCCGCGCTGCCAGCGCATCAGCGCCTCGACGCCGATCATGCGCGCGTTGCGCACGTCGATCTTGGGCTGGTAGTGCAGCACCAGCTCGTTGCGCTCGATGGCCTTGTGCAGCGCCGTCTCGAGCTCGAGCTTCTCGCGGCCTCGGCCGGCCAGCTGCGGCCCGTAGATGGCCGCCGCGTTGCGCCCGGCGGCCTTGACCGAGTACATCGCGACGTCGGAGTTGCGCATCAGGTCGGCGACGTTGGTGCCGTCGCGCGGGAACATCGCCACGCCGACGCTGGCGGTGACGAAGCACTCCTGGCCGCCGACGATGATGGGGTCGCGCGTCACCTCGAGCATGCGCTCGGCCACGCGCTCGGCGTCGATCTCGCCGGTCACCTCGGGAAGCAGCGCGACGAACTCGTCGCCGCCCAGGCGGCCCACGGCCTCGAGCGTGCGGTACGAGCGTGGGCCGCCCATCTCGTAGACGCCCTCGAGCACCTGGTCGCTGTGACGCACGCAGCCGCGCAGGCGCCGCGCCACCTCCATCAGCAGTTCGTCGCCGGCATGGTGGCCGAGCGTGTCGTTGATGACCTTGAAGCGGTCCAGGTCGATCAGCAGCAGCGCGCACTGGTGGTGCAGGCGCCGCGCGTGGTCGAGCGCGCGCTCGGCTCGCCAGATCAGCTGGCGGCGGTTGGGCAGGCCGGTCAGCGCGTCGAAGTTGGCCAGGTGGCGGATCTTGTCCTCGGCCACCCGGCGGTCGGTCACGTCCTGCACGATGCCGGTGTAGCCGACGCACTGGCCCTGCTCGTTGAACTCCGGCTCGGCCTCGATGTGGATGACGCGCTCGCTGCCGTCCCACAGGTTGATCGGCACGTCGGTCGTCAGCACCGCGCTGCGCGCCGCCGATTCGCGCAGCATGCGGGCCAGCATGCGGCGGTCGGCCGGCTGCACCATGCGCAACGCCGAGCGCAGGGCCATGGCCTCGGAAGGCAGGCTGCCCAGCACGCGCAGCGCCTCGGCCGACATCGACAGCCCGCCGGATCGGCTGCGCCAGTCGAAGCTGCCCATGCGCGCCAGGTCCTGCGCGCGGGCCAGCTTGGCCTTGCTGCGCTCCAGTTCGAGCCGGGTGCGCGACGCCCGCAGCAGGTAGCGCAAGCGCCCGTCGAGCAGGCTCCACTGGCTGGACTTGACGAAGAAGTCGGTGGCGCCCGCCTCGTAGGCGCGGGTGATCGAGGCCTCGTCGTCGAGGCCGGTGAGCATCAGCACGGGCAGGTGCTCGTAGCCACCGCTGGCGCGCAGCATGCGGCAGGTCGCGAAGCCGTCGGGCTCGGGCATCATCGCGTCGAGCACCATGATGTCCGGCGTCGAGCGCGTCAGCTCGTCCAGTGCACGCTGGCCGCTGGGCACCTCCATGACCTCGAAACCGCGCTCGCGCAATGCGATCGCGGTGAGCATCAAGGACACCTCGTCGTCGTCGACCAGCAACACGCGAGGCCGTTCGCGTGCCCGGTCGTCGGCCAGTGAAGTCGCGGCAGAGCTCATCGGCACCCTGGGATCAGGGAGGGAGCATAGCCCGAACCGCCTCGCGAACCGCCTGCGCTTCGTGAACCAATGCCTCGAGCTGTGTGTCGATCGCCGCACCCTGCTGCTGCTGGCGCACGCCGCGCTCGACGTCGGCGCAGATCACCGACAGGCGCATCGCGCCGACACTGGCCGACGAGGACTTCAAGGTGTGGGCCAGCCGGCCGATGCGCTCCATCTGGGCGGCCACGCGGGCTTCGGCGAGGTCGTCGAGTTGACGGGTCAGCGACACCTCGTAGGCCCGCAGCACGCGGCCGAGGACGCCGGCCTCGCCGGTGGGATCGAGCTGGCGCAGGCGCTCCACGGCCACCGGGTCGAGCCGTCCCGACGCCAGCGGCGGCTCGGACAGGCCGCCGCCGGGCGGGGTGTTGATCGGGCCGGCAGCGTGCAGGCCTGGCGGATGGGCGGTCATGTTCGGTGTCTCCCTGCCGCGGCCCGTCAGGCAATTCGGGGCACGCGGGGCGACGAGGATGGATGCGTCTGCGGGACGCGTCAAGCCGACGCGTCGAAGGGTTACGGAAGCCGCTACAGCCCGATATCGGTGCCCCGGGCCCGGGCTTGAGGCCCGTACGGTCGAGGCCGTGCAGGATGGGCGCTCCGGCGTCATCGATGCGGTGAGATCGGCTGCGGGCCCCTCGTGGGACGGCGCCGACGCGTTCGTACAATCCCTCGCATGCAACTCAGCATGGCCCCGCGTCCCCGTGCGGCGAGGAGCGGCGGCACGGCGTGCGCCGTCGCGGGCGGATGGCTGTCGATGCCGAGCCCGGCCTGGGCCGCGGATGGAGCGCCCTCGCCCGGTGCGTGGATCTTCGTCAGCCTGGCCTTGCTGCTGGTGGCGGTGGCGAGCTTCGCGGCCGGGCACTACCGCTCGCGCAGCGGTGCGCGGCCCGAGGACCGCCCCTCGACGACGCTGCCGGCCCCGCCGCCCCCGGCTCCGGACGAACCGGGTGCCGGCGTCGCCGCGTTCGGCCGCTGGATCGACCGGGCCGAGGCCGACCCGCGACCGATGCTGTGGTTCGGGCCTGGGACGGCGCCAGGCGGACGCCGGTTGCTGAAGGCCAACGCCGCAGCCCGCCAGCTGCTCGGCACCGAAGCCGGCCCACCGCGCGCGTGGTCCGAGCTGGCCGACAAGGCCCCGGCCTCGCTGCGCAAGGCCCTGGCCGAGCCCCCTGGCGCCAGCGCCGCCTGGTGGATGCTGGGCGACCCCCACGACCACTGCCTGGTGCTCGGCAGCGTCGACCCCGGCGTGGCTGGCGAAGAGGCCTCGCTGGCCTACACCGTCTCGCACGACCTGCGCGCGCCGATCCGGGTGGTCGAGGGCTTCACGCGCATCGTCAAGGAGGACTACGGCCGCCAGCTCGACCGTGTCGGCAACGACCACCTCGACCGCGTGCTGGCCGCGGCCTCACGCATGAACCTGATGATCGACGCGATGCTGTCGATGGCGCGCCTGGCCACCCAGCCGCTGGCGCGCCAGCCCGTCGATCTGTCGCAACTGGCCGGGTTCATCGTCGACGACCTGCGCCGCGCTGCCCCCGAACGCCAGGCCGAGGTGCAGATCCAGCCCGGCCTCGGCGCCCAGGGCGACCCCACGCTGCTGCGCCTGGTGCTCGAGAACCTGCTGGGCAATGCCTGGAAGTACACCGCGCACTGCTCGCTGGCCCGCATCGAATTCGGCGTCGAGCCCCACGAGGGGCGCGTCTGCTACGTGGTGCGCGACAACGGCGCGGGCTTCGACATGCGCCTGGCGGACCGGCTGTTCGGCCTGTTCCAGCGGCTGCACAGCGCCAAGGACTTTCCGGGCACCGGCGTGGGACTGGCCTCGGTCAAGCGCATCGTGCAGCGGCACGGCGGGCAGATCTGGGCCCAGTCCGAACCGGGCCGCGGCTCGACGTTCGCCTTCACGCTGCGCGACTGAGGCCCTGGCTCGGCGGCGGAGCCGGACCGCGGCTCGTCGCTCAGCCCTCGTGGCCGCGCGAGAGCTCCTCGACGGCCTCGATCAGACGCTCGGCCTGCTGGGCGACGCCCAGCCCCTTCTCGGAGGCCTGGCGCTGCAGGCGCTGCCAGGCCCGCTCGCGCGACAGCGAATAGCGGTGCATCACCACGCCCACGGCCATCGCCACCACGTCCGTCGGCTGGGCTGGCACCGGCGCGACCGCCGGCGCGGGACCGCCCGCCGGGGGCGTGGGCGCACGCGTGCGCAGCCGCAGCAGCGCGGCATCGACGGTGGGCACGATGCGGCCGACGTCGACCGGCTTGACCAGGTAGTCGACCGCCCCCAGCGCCCGCACCTGCGCCGCGGTGGCTTCGTCGGAGAACGCCGACAGGAAGATGAAGGGGATGCGGCAGACGTCGCGCAGGTACTCGGCGACATCGAAGCCGGTCTTGCCCTCCATGCGGATGTCGAGCAGCGCCAGCTCGGGACGGTGCTCGCGAGCCAGCAGGATCGCATCGTCGCCGTTGTCGGCATCGATCACCTCGTAGCCGGCCTGGGTCAGCCCGTGCGTGACGGTGGCCAGCACCAGCCGGTCGTCGTCGACCACGAGGATCCTGCCCTTGCCCGATGTCATCGACCCGCTCCGCGCCCTCGGCGCCCCATCCACTCACACCGTCGATCCGCTCGTTCCGCGGCCCGGCCCATGGGCCCGTTCGGGCCGTCTGCGACGCCGGCTGCGGGACCGACGGCGATTGTGCGGCATCGGCGCTGCCGCATCAGGCCGCAGCCTCCCGCACCACGCTGGGTGCGCGCAGGTGCACCCGCGCCACCACCTCGTCGCCTTGCTGGTCCATGGTCAGCGTGGCGCTGCGCCGGGGCAGCAGCGCGCGCACCAGCCCCAGGCCCGACAGGGCGCCCGGGTATTGCGTCAGGCTGAAGCCCTCGGGCAGGCGACCGCGGTTGGCGATGGCGATGCACACGCCGTCCTCGGTGGACGAGGCCTCGCAGCGCAGTTCACCGCCGCCGCCGTGCTTGATGGCGTTGGTCAGCAGCTCGTTGAGCGTCAGCGCGATCGGGATCGACTCGGCCTCGGGCAGCAGGCAGCTCGCGGCGTCGTCGCCGGCGAACACGTGGATCGGCCGGCCGAAGGTGCGCTGCACCGAGCTGGCGATGGCCTGCAGCACGTGGGCCACGCGCAGCGGCCCGCCGGAACCGACCTGCAGCCCGTAGACCTGGGCAATGGCCTGCACCTGGCTGACCGCCTCGGTCAGCATCGGCCCGACGTCGGGATGGCGCTCGGCGTGCTGTTGCAGCAGCCCGGCCACGCCCTGCAGGTTGTTCTTGATGCGATGGTGCACCTCGCGCACCAGCACCTCGCGCTGCGCGATGGCCGCCTGCAGGCGCGCCTGCTCGGCGGCGCGCTGTTCGGTCACGTCGCTGGCCACCAGCAGCAGCTGCGGCGAGGCATCGGCGCCAGGCTCGAGCCCCACGACCCGCACGTCCCACACGCGCGAGGCGTCCCCGCCCTCGGCCCCCTCGTCGCGCCACTCGTGCTGCTGCGCCTCGTGCGAACCGGCCGCCTGCATCAGCCACTCCTGCAGGGCCGTGGCCTTGCCCGGCGTGCAGCATTCCTCCGGCGTGCGCCCGACCACGCGCGACAGCGGGTGGCCGAAGAACAGGCCGGCGGTCTGGTTGAGCTGCAGCACGCGCTGGGTGCGCGCGTCGAACAGCGCGATGGCCAGCGGCGCGGTCTCGATCATGCGCTGCAGCGAGGCCTGGGCCTGGGCGATGCTGACCTCGGCCTGGCGGCGCCGCTCGATGTCCAGCAGCGCGAAGGTCAGCTGCCGCGACCCCGACCCGCGACCGGTGACCACCGCGTTGCCGACGACCCAGAACTCGCGCCCGTCACGCGCCTTCAGGCGGCACTCGAAGGTCTCGGCCTGGCCCTCGGGCAGGCGCTCGAGATAGTCGACGCGACGCAGCGGATGGTCGTGCTCGGGGGTGGCGACGATGCTGATCGGCTCGCCGACGAAGTCGGCCAGCTCGCCGCCGAACATGCGCCGTGCCGAGCGGTTCATCCACTCGATGCCGGTGTCGGCGACGGTGACGATGCCCACCAGCACCGAATCGAGCAGCGCCCGCGTGCGCTCGGCCTGCAGGGCCAGCGACTCGCGCGCCCGGTAGCGCTCGTCGACGTCGACGTACGAGCAGATGACGCCGGCCTCGGGGTCCTCGCTGTCCACCGGCCGCGCCGTCACCTGCACCCACAGCAGGCTGCCGTCGCGGCGGCGCAGCCGACGCTCGGCGCTGAAACGGCCCTGCTGGCGCAGGGCGCGGGCCAGCGCGGCCTCGAACTCGACGCACTCGCGCGCGTTGGCATGCAGCTCGAGCCCATCGAGGGCGGTCAGCTCGGGCGGCGCGTAGCCGGTGAGCGCCGCCATGGCCTGGTTGGCCCGCTCGATGCGGCGTCCACGCAAGTAGACGATGCCGACATCGGACAGGCTGAACATCAGTTCACGCTCGCGCAGCAGGCGCTCGAGGTCGACCTGCTGCGACTTCAGGCGCGAGATGTCGGTCAGCACGGCCACCGCTTCGCCCGCCCCGCCGGGCTGCTCGGCACGCCGCAAGGACAGCGAGAACCAGCGCGGCACGCCGTCGAACTCGCCGCCCGGCAGCTCGGCATCGAAGGGGCGTCCCTCGGCCAGCGCAGCCGCTGCGTCGGCGGCCACCTGCCCGGCCTGCGGCAGACGGCCGAAGAGGTCCTGCAGCGTGGCCCCGGCGGCCGCGCCCGGCGGCAGCAGCAGCATGCGCTCGAAGCGGCGGTTGCAGCGCACGAGCAGCGTGCCGCGCAGGTAGGCGATGCCGGCGGTCGACCCGTCGAGGATGGTCGAGAGCTCGCGCAGCAGCTGCTCGTTGCGGCGCTGGGCCTGCTCCTGCTCGGTGACGTCGAGCGTCACCACCGAGGTGGTCGGTCGGTCGCCGGCCAGCGCGCCGGGCTCGACGCGCGTGAGCAGCCAGCGCTGGCCGAGCTCGGGGTGGCGCACGGCATAGCGGACCTCGGTGCGCTCGCCCTGGCGCAGCGCACGCTGCAGGCGCTCGTACTCGGGCAGCGACTCGGCCTCGACCAGCTCCCGGCCGATGCCCAGCAGCCCGCTGCCGCGCGCCGCCGATTCGGGCGCCGCGCCGGCGCCGCGGCCGCGCCACGGCGCCAGCCAGCCGCGGCTGGGGTCGAAGGTCGCGACGCCGACGCTGGCGGTGTGCATCAGCGCGCCCATCTCCAGCTGGGCGAGGTCGCGCTCTTCCTCGGCGCTGCGGTCCTCGACGATGGCCATGTAGCGGCGTTCGCCGAGCCGGGTCGCGAAGCTCGACAGCCGCGCACCCAGGCGGCGGCGCCGGCCTTCGGCCAGCGGGACGGACCCCTGGCGCTCCAGCGGGGCGGCACCCGGCACCAGTTCGGGCACCGGGCCGTCGGCCTGCCAGCCCAGCAGCTGCTGCAGTTCGGGGTCGGCATCGGGCAGCAACACCGGCACCGTGCCCACGAGCACCTCGAAGGCCGGGTTGCTGCGCACGATCAGGCCACCGTGGTCGAAGACCAGCATGCCCGAGGGGTTGAGATCGAACCACTGGGCCAGTTCATTGAGCGTGCGCTCGGCCTGCGCCCGCGCCACGTGCTCGCCGGTGGAGTCCTGCAGCACCTCCAGCAGCAAGGACCTGCCGTCGAGCTCGACGCGGTAGGCGGCGGCGCGGAACCAGCGGTCCGATCCGTCGCCGGCCAGCAGGCGCCGCTCCATCGGCGCCGCGACGTTGTCGCCCCGCAGCGACTCGCGCAGCGCGCGGCGCGCGGCGTGGAACAGATCGACGTCGTCGCGGGGCACGAAGTCCGCCAGGTCGCGGCCGACCAGCGACTCGCGCGGCCGGCCGGAGAACGCGACGAAGGCGTCGTTGACGTCGACGATACGGTCGCCATCGTCCTGCAGCACGGCGGCGAACGGCGACGCCCACAACAACTGCCAGGCGGCCAGCCCGGGCACGGCACCGGCGGCGCCACCCGGGGCACGCAGCACACGCGTGGGCGGCGGCGGCAGCAGGGTCTGCACGCGCAGTGCACGCCCTCCCCTCAGCGGCCACGAGATCAGGCGCAGCGAGGCGCCGTCATCGGCCTCGATGGCCGCCTGCGCGGTGGCGACGTCGGCCCCGAGGGCGTCGAACCAGGCGACGACCTCGCGACCCAGCGACGCCAGCGCTTGGGCGGGCTTGCCGCCCATCACGAGGCCCGGCCAACGCCGGGCCGCGGCATTGCAGCCGACCAGGCTCGCGTCGGCGTCGAACCACAGCAAGGCGTCGGCGACCTCGTCGAGCAACGCGTCCGGCACCAGGCCGGAATCCGCCCCGTCCGTCACCAGCGCCTGTCGGTAGCCCCGGGCGGTCGGTCCGGCACGAACCCAAGCGCTCGAGCGGGCCCGGCGCAGGCCCGGCTTCGCGGGCGCGCCGCGGGCCTGTCCGCGCGGGCACGGGTCAGGGGGGCGCTCGCCCGGCGGGCGGGTGTCCTGGAGGCGCTGGAAGGCGCCACGGTCAGCCGCCGTCGAGCTGCGAGGCGGTGGCCAGGCCGGCGAGCACGGCGCGATTGACCTCGCTGATCCCCAGCATCACGCGGGCCGCGCCTTCGCGCACGTCGAAGGCCGACTCGTTCTCGATCGCCTCGACCAGGTCGAGGTAGGGCGCGAAGGGCCCGGCCTTGTCCTGCAGCGCCTGCTGCACGCGCTCGGGCACCGGCACCGACTTGAGCAGGTCGGCGAAGGGCTGCTTGAGCAGCCGGTCGAGCAGCGAGAACACGCCGCAGATGAAGATCTCGCCACGCAGGTCGGCATCGCCCGAGGAGCGCACCAGCTCCTCGAGGATCAGCCCGCGGCGCACCGCGGCGAACATCACCGGCTTCATGTTCGCGTCCTTGCTGGCCGATGCCAGCAGCAGCGCGAGCCAGCGCTTGAGGCGCTGGTAGCCGAGGATCATCAGCGCATGGCGGAACGAGCCGATCTCCACCGACAGGCCGAAGCCCGGCGAGTTGATGTAGCGCAGCAGCCGGAAGGCCAGCGTCGGGTCGTTCTTGAGCACCGCCTCGAGGCGGTCGACATGCTCCTCGCGGTCGACGCGGTTGATCAGCTCGAGGATGACCTGCAGCTCGGGGGCCACCGACACCTTGCCGGCGGACTTCTCGGGCGGGTCCCCGAACGGCCAGCCGGCGGCGGCCGATGCACCCCCCGCGAAGGCCGCATCGAGCTCCTGAGGCGAGCGCACGCCGCTGCGCACGCGGGCCGGGCCGCTGCCCCTGGCGGGCGTCGCGCCGCTGCCGTCGTCGATCTGCAGCGCGAAGCAGGCCGCCAGCGGGGCCGGCAGGGCCTCGCGCGGCTGCCCCTTCAGGGCCAGCGCGCCCCCGCCCTCGTGCAGGGCCTGGATCGCCGGCGTCCAGGCGGCGTCGGTGGCCACGAAGGCCGGCACCTCGATCATGAAGCGCGGCACCGGCGGGGCCTCGAGCAGCGAGCGCAGCAGCGACTCGCTGGCGACGTTGACGAACAGCCCGACCCCGGTCATCGGCGAGGCCTTGGCGGTGCCGGCCATCGGCTGCAGGCGCAGCGACAAGGTGGCGCCGGACTCGGGGCAGATGGGTTCGAGCAGCTGCTGCAAGTCGGCCCCGTCGATGGTCACGTCCGGGCGCTCGGGGACCAGCGTGATGCGCGTGGCGACCACCGCACGCTTGGGGTCGACGATGGCGCTGTAGCCCAGCACCACCTGGTCGAGGAGAACTTGATCGTTCATGAATCCATTCCCGGCCCGTCTGCGGCACGCCGGGTGCGCCGCAGGGACCTCGACGAAGTCTCGCGACCTCTCAGCCGTTGAGGTACTGGAACAGCGTCATGCGCTGCACGAGCGAATAGGCCTTCAGGGCGGCATCGTAGCCGGTTTGGCGGTTCTGGAAGTCCGAGATCGCCTGCACCATGTCCAGATCCTCGGCCAGGGATCGTTCGTATTGCGCACCGAGCTTGGCGTCGGCGATGCGCGATTCCACCGAGTCGGTGCGGTTGAGCAGTTCGCCGGCGCGCGAGCGCACCGCCAGCAGGTGGCTGTTGACGGCATCCATCTCGGCGATGCCGGTGCGCACCGTGGTGCTGACCGCGTCGTCGCTGCGGCCGGGCGTGGCCAGCTCGGAGATCACGCGGTCCATCACGTCGAACAACGACAGGTCCGGTGCGCCGGTGGTCGGATCGACGGCCTCGAGCCAGGCGTGACGGCCGTCGATGGCCAGCGGCAGCGGCTCGCCCGAGGTGGCCATCGCCTGCCCCGCGGCAGCCTGGTACTGCACGCCACCCGGCGCGTCGACGAAGGGCGGTCCGTCCGAGCCCTGCCCGGCGAACAGGTACGAGCCGACGCCGTCGGCCCGGTTGGCAATCGACAGCAGCTGCTCGCGCAGCCCGCGCAGGCTCTGCACCAGCATGCCGCGCTCGGCGTCGGTGTAGCTGGGGTTGCCGGCGTTCATCATCGCCTCGCGGGCCTGCTGCATCAGCTCGTTGGCGTCGGCCAGGGCGGTCTCGGTGAGCTGCATCGCGCTGCGGCTGGCCTCCAGCGCGCGCTGGTTGGCCTCGCTGCGCGACATCGCCGCCAGCGCCCGCTCGGCCCGCGCCGCGGCCGCCGGATCGTCGCTGGGCTTGGCCACGCGCTTGCCGCTGGTCAGCTGCTCCTGCGTGCGGCTGAGCTCGCCCTGCCGGCGCTGCAGGTTGGCGATCGCGTAGTCGTGGGCGTGGAAGGTGCTGACTCTCATGGCGGTCCTCTCCAGGGGGTGCCGGGTGCTGGGGTTGGCGGTCCGGATCGCAGGGCGGATCGCGGTCAGCCGCCGGTGACGCCGAGCAGGGTGTCGAACACCGACTGCGCCACCTGCAGCACCTTGGCCGCGGCCTGGTAGCTCTGCTGGAACTGGATCAGCCGCGCCGCCTCCTCGTCGAGGTTGACGCCGGTGACCGAGGCCCGCGCCGACTCCACCTGCGCGGCCAGCGACGCCGAGATCGCCGCGGTGGACTCGGCCGACTGCGCCCGCACGCCGATGTTGGAGAGCGCCGACACGTAGGCCTCGTTCAGCGAGGTGCCGCCGGTCAGGCTGCCGTCGCTCTGCAGGCTGCGTCCGACCAGGATGCGGTCGCGCAGCGCCGCCAGGGCCACGGCGTTGCCGTTGTTGGACTGCGGATGGGGCGTCGGCTCGATGACCAGCGTGTCGCCCAGCGCGGGCACGCCGGTCATCGTGAGCTGGAAGCCGTTGATGTCGGCGGCCGGCGGCGCCGGGATCGGCTGGCCCGGCGTCCAGACGCCGGTGCCGCTGGCGATCGAGCTGCCGCCGCTGTCCAGCAGGTCCCAGCTGTAGTCGCCGTTGGCGGACGTGAAGGTGATGGTCGCCGTCGCCGCGGCGTCCAGCGGCGTGGCGGTCATCGTCAGGGCGCCGATCGCCGCGGTGCCGGTGTTGGCTGAACCGGTGCTGGCCACCAGCGGCGAGGCGGCCGCCAGGTCGCGCGGATCGGTCAGCAAGGTCTGCATCGCCACCGCGGCACGCGTCACCGGCTGGAGCAGGAACTGGTCGGTGTCGGCGGCATTGGTGATGTCGATGCGCATGCCGTCGACCTCGTCGCCGCTGTCGATCAGCCGCGTGTCGCCGTCGGCCAGGCGGGTGAGCTTCCACTGGCCCGAGCCCAGCGGATCGAGCTCGAGCTTGTACTCGCTGGCCTTGAGCTGGCTGGCATCGGTGACGGTCAGGGCCACGGTGCCGACGTAGCCGCCCGAGACGTCGCGGGCATTGGTCGTGGCCGGCGCGGCCACCGGGTCGCCGACCGCGAACAGGGCCCGCGAGGGCACCGTGCCGACCGGCTCCTGCAGGTTCAGGCCCAGCATCTGCTGCTCGTTGACGGCGCCCGAGATCGCCGCCGCGAGCTGGCCGATCATCGTGCGCGCCGCGGTCAGGTCCTCGTCCTGGAAGCGCAGCAGCCCGGCCAGTCGCCCGGAGCCGAGCGACTCGACGCTCAGGCGCATCACGCTGCTGCCGTCGGACAGGCCGATCGCCGACCGCGAGCCGTCGAAGCGGTCGGCCAGCACCGTCAGGGTCTCGGCCTGCGCGCCGAGCACGACGCGCTGGCCGCCGCCGATGAACACGCCGATCGTGCCGTCCTCGGCCGGGATGGTGGTCACCTGCACCTGCTCGGCCAGCTTCGAGACCAGGCGATCGCGCTCGTCGAGCAGGTCGTTGGGCGGCTGCCCGAAGCCGCGCGCGGCGGCGATCTTCTGGTTGATGTCGGCGATGCCCGCGGCCAGCGAGTTGATGCTCTGCACCGACGCCGACAAGCCCTCGTTGACGCCGCGCTGCACCGACTCGAGCTGCACGCCCGCCTCGGTGAAGCGCGAGGCCAGCTCGTGCGAGCGCGACAGCACCACCTCGCGCGTCGCCGCGTCGTAGGGGCGGCTGGCCAGGTCGGACATCGCGTTGAGCAGCTGGGTGGTCGCATGGCCCAGGCCCTGCTCGCCGGTCTTGAAGATCTTCTCCAGCTGCTGCAGCTCGTACAGACGCGCCGAGTCGGCGGCCGACAAGGCCTTGGCGATGGCCGCCTCGCGGGTCAGGAACTCGTCGTGCGAGCGCGTCACCGACTGGACGTCGACGCCGCGGCCGATGTAGCCCGCACCGGTGTACTGGCCCAGCGTCGTGCCCAGCGCCACCGACTGCCGCGAATAGCCCTCGACGTTGGCGTTGGCGATGTTGTGGCCGGCAGTCTGCAGCGAGACGTAGCTCGCCGTCATCGCGCGCACGCCGATCGAGAACAGGGCGGTACCGCTCATGGTTCAGTTCACCCCATCGAGCGCTGCAGGCGCAGCGTGGTGTTGATGACCCGCGTCAGCTTCTCGGCATAGGCCGGGTCGGTGGCATAGCCGGCGCGCTGCAAGCCCTGCGCGAAGCCGCTCGAGCTCTGGCCCTGCGCCAGCACGGACTGGTAGCGGGGGTTGTCCTTCATCAGCCGCGCGTAGTCGGCGAACGACTCGGCGTAGCTGGCGTAGGCGCGGAACTTCGCCGTCACCTTGCGCGCCTGGCCGCCGATGTACTCGGTGGTCGTCACCTCGGCCACCGGGCCGGTCCAGCCGGCGCCGGCCTTGATGCCGAAGAGGTTGTGCGCCGGGGACCCGTCGGCGTGGCGGATCTCCTTGCGGCCCCAGCCGGTCTCGTGCGCGGCCTGGGCGATCATGAAGGCCGCCGGGATGCCGGTGGTCCTTTCGGCTGCCTGGGCCGCGCCGGTGTGCTGCTGCACGAAGCCGGCGGCGCCCTTCTCGGGTATGCGCACCGGCTTGTCCAGCCGATCCAGCGGCTGGGCCGTCGTGTTGGCGCTGCGCAGCGTCGGAATCGGCCCCGGCGACAGGCCCATCTGGCGCTCGAGCTGGCGCGCGATGGCCTCCGACAGGCCGCCCGGCAGACCGGCCAGCTTGCCCGAGAGCTGCGTGTCCAGCAGCTCGGTGCCGAGCTTGGTGCCCTCGTTGTCGAGCATGCCGCTGGACAGGCTGCTGGTGGTCGCCCGCATGCTCTTCATCAGCTCCTGCATGAAGAGCGTCTCGAACTGCCGCGCGGCCTCGCGCACCGCGGCCTTGGGATCCTTGGCCGCAGCGCCGCGCAGCGCGTCGAGCGAGCGCGTGTCATAGGCCAGTCCTTGGGTGGGCGCCAGGGCCATGGCCTCAGATCACCTCGATTTCGGCGTTCAGCGCGCCGGCGGCCTTCATCGCCTGCAGGATCGCCAGCAGGTCCTGCGGCGTGGCGCCGAGCGCGTTGAGCGCCTTGACCACCTCGCCGAGCTTGACGCCGGCAGGCAGCTGCACCAGCGAGCCCCCCTGCTGGGTGATCGCGATGTCGGCCTTCTCGCTGGTCACCGTCTGGCCCTGGGAGAGCGGGTTGGGCTGGCTGACCACCGGGGTCGAGCTGATCGTCACCGACAGGCTGCCATGCGCCACGGCACAAGGCCCCAGCGTGACCGCGTCGTTGAGCACCACCGAGCCGGTGCGTGGATTGAGCACGATGCGCGCTGCGCCGCGCTCCAGCGTCAGCGGCAGGTTCTCGATGTCGGCCAGGAAGCCCACGCGCTGGTCGGTGTCGGTGGGCACCTTGACCTTGACCACGCGGCCGTCCAGGGCCATCGCCGTGCCGGCGCCCTTGGCGTCGTTGATCGCCTTGGCCACCGCCCGGGCGGTGGCGAAGTCGCTGGCGTTGAGGTCCAGCCGGATGCTGTCGCCCAGGGCCAGCGGGGTGGGCACCGCGCGCTCGACCGTCGCGCCCTCGGGGATGCGGCCGGCCGACAGGTGGTTGATCTGCACCTTGGATCCGCCGGCCGAGGCGCCGGCCCCGCCGACGATCAGGTTGCCCTGGGCCATCGCGTAGATCTGCCCGTCGGCGCCCTTGAGCGGCGTGGCGATCAGCGTGCCGCCACGCAGGCTCTTGGCGTTGCCGATCGAGGCGACCGCGATGTCGATCGCCTGACCCGGCTGGGCGAAGGGCGGCAGCTGGGCGGTGACCATCACGGCGGCGATGTTCTTGGACTGCAGGCTCGCGCCGGGCGGAACCGTCACGCCCATCTGCTGCAGCATCGCGGTCAGGCTCTGCGTGGTGAACGGGGTCTGGGTGGTCTGGTCGCCGGTGCCGTCGAGGCCGATGACCAGGCCCAGGCCCTGCAGCTGGTTGTGGCGCACGCCCTGCACGCTGGCCACCTCCTTGATGCGGGCGGCGGCGGCCGGCGTCGGCCACCACACCGCGGCACTGGCCAGCACGAAGGCGGCGACGATGGCGCCGCGCAGCAGTCGATCGACGAACGAAGGCATGGTCGGATGGGCGTGATCAGATCGGCAGGACGCTGAGGAAGACCCGCGCCAGCCAGCCCATCACCTGGGCATCGGCCTGCGCGCCGCGGCCGCGGTGCTCCACGCGCACGTTGGCGATCTGGGTACTCGAGACGGTATTGCCGGGCTGGATGGCTCGCGGGTCGAGCTGCCCGGCGAAGCGCAGCAGGTCGACGCTGTTGTTGACGCCGATCTGCTTTTCGCCGGCGATCACCAGGTGGCCGTTGGGCAGCACTTCGCGCACGACCACGGTGATGGTGCCGCTGAAGTCGTTGCTGCTCTCGGTGCTGCCCTTGCCTTCGAAGGTGTTGGCGCTGGTCGCGGCCAGCGAGGTGCGCGTGCCGATGTTCTTGACGCCCGGCACGGCCGTGACGCCGGCATCGATGCTGCCGCCCTTGTCCACCGAGCTGGTCGACTTGGCGCTGGCATTGATCTTCTCGACGATCTGCACCGTCAGCGTGTCGCCGACCAGGCGCGCGCGGTGGTCCTCGAACAGCGGCCGGTAGGTCGCGGCGTTGAAGATCGCACCGGTGGTCGGCACCGCCGCGGGCGGCGGCGCCGGCGGCAGCGGCTGGGTGTCGGCCATCTCGACGCGCGGGTAGAGGAAGTTCGACACCGTGGCCAGGCAGCCCGACAGCGCGAGCGGAGCCAGGGCTGCCAGCAGCAGGCGCAGCAGCCGAAGCGGACGCAGCCGGTTCATCGCGGACCTCCGGCTCACAGCTGGCCCAGACGCTGCAGCATCTGGTCGCTGGTCTGGATGGCCTTGGAGTTGAGCTCGTAGGCGCGCTGGGTGGCGATCATCGACACCAGTTCCTCGACGACGTTGACGTTGCTGCCCTCCAGTGCCCCCTGGTGCAGCGTGCCCAGGCCGTTGGTGCCCGGTGCGCCGGCCTGCGGCGCGCCGGAGCTGGCGCTCTCGGCGTAGAGGTTCTGGCCGCGCGGCTCCAGGCCGGCCGGGTTGACGAAGTTCACCAGCTGCAGCTGACCCACGGCCTGCGGCGTGCTCTGGCCTTGCAGCGTGATGTTGACGGTGCCGTCCTGCGCGATGCTGACCTTCTGCGCGGCGGCCGGGATGGTGATGCCCGGCACCACGGTGTTGCCGTTGGCGGTGACGAGCTGGCCATTGGCATCGACCTGGAACGAGCCGTCGCGCGTGTAGCCGGTGGTGCCGTCGGGCAGCTGCACCGAGAAGAAGCCCTTGCCCTTGATGGCCAGGTCGAAGTCGCTGGTGGTCTGCTGCAGCGTGCCCTGGGTGAAGTTGCGCGTCGTCGCCGACACGCGGGTGCCCAGGCCGACCTGCAGGCCGGTGGGCAGCACGCTCTGCTCGGAGCTGGCCGCGCCGGTCTGGCGCAGGTTCTGGTACATCAGGTCTTCGAAGACCACCCCGCCGCGCTTGAAGCCGCTGGTGCCGACATTGGCGAGGTTGTTGGTGATGGTGTCCAGCTTGGTCTGCTGGCCTTCCATCCCGGTCTTGGCGATCCACAGCGATCGGATCATGGCGAGCTCCGTCTAGGTTGGAGCCGATCTTCGCTGGGGCCACCGCATGACGAGCGGTGGAAAAGGACGGCGTTTTCCGCTCAAGTCCGCCCGGTGGCCGCGTGGCCGCCCGGCGCGGCGGGCGGGCCGCTCACTGCGGCGACAGCAGCCGCGCCGCCGCCTGCTCGCGCTGCTCGGCGCCTTGCAGGCTCTTCATCTGGTGCTCGAACTGGCGCGCGGCGGCGATCATCGCGACCATGGTCTCGACCGGGCTGACGTTGGAGCCCTCGAGCGCCCCGCCCTGCACGCGCGCGTTGGGGTCGGCCGGCAG
>WBZL01002068.1_pt1 | contig 19947 bp, 21 predicted proteins | sample 5204291 | NCBI WGS metagenome assembly WBZL01 (sample SAMN12344345, study PRJNA552823) | activated sludge metagenome | biome: Activated sludge suspended growth; feature: Nitrification reactor; material: Wastewater; isolation source: activated sludge from nitrification reactor of wastewater...
ATTAAAAGGCAGTTTGAGCCAATAGCCTCTTCCCGAAATGCAATCGTTGAAAATAAGAAAAGCGAATGACGTATCACGAATATAACAACGCAGATAATCAGGATTCAAAGCAATATCTCTTTTCATAACATCGGGGATGCTGATTTTTCTATAATTTTTCAAACTTTTAAAACTCCAGGTGATGGTATCGGCCTTACAATTATCGCCGCTGATAATTACATAGGGCTTTAAAGGATGCTCGCCTGCAAAAATCAATGAATCGCTGAAGCAGGCCGTATCGCAAAAAGGTTTACTCAGATCAGTGGTTTTAGAACCTCCACAGGAGCTTATCATCAAACCGGTAGATATCAATGCAATTAAAAAGAAAAAACGCATGTTGTATATTTTTTATAGAAACAAAAATAACCATTGAGCAACAGTAACGCTAAATTTCTTTTCAAGATTAAAAATGAGGTATTATCTTCGGCACATGAGTACTATTCCACCGGTGAACATGCGTTCATTCAAACAAAAAGCACGACACGCCAAAACTAAAATGCGTCGCTATCTCAGCAAGATTGAAAAAGATCCTCCTCGTCATCTTGATAAAAAAATTGCTGCACTGGAGCCGGAAGTTTGGAAAGAAGTGGATTGCCTATCATGTGCCAACTGTTGCAAAACCATGACGCCTACCTTCAATGAAAAAGACATAAAGCGCATTGCATCTCATTTTAAGATGACGCCAACAGCATTTAAAGAAAAATGGCTTTATCAGGAGCGGGGCGGCGATCGTGATTGGATGAATAAATCAACACCCTGTCAGTTTTTAAATTTGGAAGACAACAAATGCAGCATTTATGAAATAAGGCCTGAGGATTGCAGCAACTTTCCACACATTTCAAGAAAGTATAAAGACTATGGCTATATACACAAACAGAATGTGGAGTATTGTCCGGCCACATTTAAGTTGGTAGAAAAGATGATGGAGGTAATCAAATAGGAAATATCAATCTATAAAAAAACATCCTGAATCAGAAAAAACTCCGGCTCTTTGTTTTTATACAATGTAATTGCAAGAATATCATATTGAATCCATTTGTAACCGGGATGTCGAAACAGAAATTCATCGGCCGCTTTTTGTAAGTTTTTAAATTTCTTTTTGGTTACACTATCCTCCGGATTGCTCCCCGGAAAATAATGCCTTGCCTTGACTTCAATGATATGTAGCATTTTTCCTTTGGTAGCGATAATGTCTATCTCATGATACGCATGTCGCCAATTGCGATGTAATAAAGTATAACCCTTGCTCACCAGCCATTGCGCTGCCAATGCTTCGCCTTCTTTTCCCAAATCATTATGCTGTGCCATGCTTATCTTTACTTCAAGATAAATGTTTTTTTTATAATGAAAGGAGCTTACCGGCTTAAGGGCAATGTCAAACATTATGACTGGGGTGGATTTTCCTTTATTCCATCGTTGCTAAAGATGGATAACCCGGAACAAAAGCCTTGTGCTGAATATTGGTTGGGCGTACATGCCCATGATAACTGTTGTATTGAAATTGGCAACAATCAATTTGAGTTATTAAAAGAATTTTTAGAGAACAATCCTTCGTTGCTGGGCGATAAGGTGCAGCATGAGTTTGGTCATTTACCTTATTTGCTCAAAGTACTGGATGTACAAAAAATGCTATCCATACAAGTGCACCCAACAAAGGAAGCAGCGGCGGTTGCATTTGCAAACGAAAATGCTTTGGGAATTCCATTGGATGCAGCAAATAGAAATTATAAAGACGCTAATCATAAACCGGAGCTGATGGTTGCACTAAGTGATTTTTGGCTATTACACGGCTTTAAGCCACCTGAAGAAATGGCGGATATATCAATGAATGTTACTGAACTGAGAGAGCTGCTTCCGTTTTTTTTGCAATCGGGTTATGAAGGTTTATACAAGCATGTAATGGAAATGCCTCAGGCTGAAGTAAATCGAATATTAGCTCCGCTGATTCGAAACCTTACTGAAAATTATAAAACCGAGTTGCCGGATAAATATGTTGAAGACTACTGGGTATTAAAAGCAATAGAACTGTTTCCACATCATGGTAATATTGATCGTGGTATTTTTTCAATTTATTTTTTCAATTTGGTGCATTTAGAAAAAGGCGAAGGCATTTTTCAAAACGCAGGTGTACCACATGCTTATCTGCAAGGGCAGAATGTGGAGGTAATGGCCAGTTCGGATAATGTATTGCGCGGTGGCCTTACCAACAAGCATATTGATGTTTCGGAATTATTAAAGCATGTAACCTGTGAGCCTACTTATGTAGAGATATTGGAAGGAGTGGGCGATTTGGAAAAAGTTTATGCAACCAATACGCCTGATTTCAGGTTAAGTGTATTTGAGCTGAATGATTATGATGAAGCCCATTTTAGTCCTGTAACGGCAGAAATAGTTGTATTGACAGAAGGTGCTATCCATTTGCAAACCGGCAATAATCATTTAAAACTGAGTAAGGGTGAGCCGGCAGCAATATTATTTCCCGGCAATGAAGTAAAACTGATAGCTGCTTCCAATGCCGTATTATTCAGAGCTACAGTGCCATTTAACATTGGTGTATAAGTTAGGCCCATGTTTAATGTAAAACTTTTATTTTTGTACTTTAATATTTCAAAATATGAAAATCAACAATCGGGTAATTCTTTTTACAATATTATTGGTTGCGCTGCAAACGATTTGCAAACTTGCTTTTGCCGATAAGTTAGACTGGTCGGGCTTTTCACCTTTAATTGCTATTGCCCTGTTTTCAGGGTTTATAGTAAAAGAAAAGAATATGTCATTTCTGCTTCCCTTGCTGGCATTGGTAATCAGCGATGTCATTATTCAGATTTTATATAATAGTGGGCAGTTTTCATTCCCCGGTTTTTATGGTGGTCAATGGCTCAATTATATTATTTTGTTAGCGGTTACAGCTATCGGCTGGCTGCTAAAGGGTAGCAGTTACGGGAGTTTGGCACTGGGTGCTATTGCAGCGCCTACCTTGTTTTTTCTGGTTTCTAACTTTTTTGTATGGCAAGGTGCATCAGCAAGTTGGTACGCAAGAGATTTTAGCGGATTGATGAATTGTTATGAAGCGGGACTTCCATTTTATAGAAATTCGTTGTTGGCTATGCTGGTGTTTCTGCCTGTAATTCTGGTTTGCTACAATGTAATATTGAAGCAGCGTACAGCAATGAAATTGGCTTAAGTAATATTTTTAAAAAGAAGTTTACCCGTTGGCTATTGGCTGGCGGGTTTTTTTATTAAGACTAGAAAAATCAAACTGTAGAAAGTTTGATATTAACTAAAAGTCTAATTCATCGTTCTGTCCATTCACATAACCCACATCATCCAATAATGTATGTGATGCGCCATCGGCTGCGGCAGTTGCCAGCATATCGCATCGGTTGTTGAATGGATTATCGGCATGGCCTTTCACCCATTTAAATTTTACATTGTGATTTCTTGAAAGCAAATGGTATTGCCTCCACAGGTCTGGATTTTTTTTATTGCCTTTAAAACCGGTTTTCAACCACTTTTGAAGCCATCCTTTTTCTACTGCTTCTACTACATATTTACTGTCCGAGTAAATGAACACATTCAGATTTTCTTTCTTTAATGCTTTTAATCCCGCAATGACGGCCATCAGCTCCATTCGGTTATTGGTAGTGTGTTTATAGCCCTGCCATAATTCTTTTTTGTGTTTGCCTGACATTAAAATAGTACCATAGCCACCCGGCCCCGGGTTGCCACGGGCTGCACCATCGGTGTATATAATTATTTCATCCATTTATACCTGAAAAACGCCGGTTTTAAATACTGCAATCTCTTCGTTTTGATTGGCGGCCTGTATGCCCTCGCTTATCACTTTTCTTGTATCAACCGGATCAATGATAGCATCAACCCACAATCTTGCGGCAGCATAGTAAGGAGAGGTTTGTTTATCGTATTTGCTTTTTATTTCGCTCAATATTTTTTGTTCTTCCTCAGCAGTTATTTCTTTTCCTTTTGATTTCATGGCGGCAACCTGTATCTGTAGCAAAGTTTTGGCAGCAGAGTCGCCACTCATTACAGCAATTTTTGCAGTAGGCCATGCATAAATAAATCTTGGGTCGTAGGCTTTGCCACACATGGCATAGTTGCCGGCACCATAGCTGTTGCCGGTGATGATGGTAATTTTTGGCACCACACTATTGGCTACTGCATTTACCAGTTTGGCTCCATCTTTTATAATGCCGGCATGTTCGCTGCGGCTGCCAACCATAAAGCCCGTCACATCTTGTAAAAAAACCAATGGAATTTTTTTCTGATTACAATTCATTATAAAGCGAGCTGCTTTGTCGGCGCTGTCATTATAAATAACGCCGCCCATTTGCATTTCTCCTTTTCTGTTTTTTACAATCAGTCGTTGGTTGGCTACTATACCAACAGCCCAACCGTCAATGCGAGCATATCCACACACGATTGTTTTGCCATAATCCGCTTTGTATTGATCAAAAGCAGAATCATCCACTATTCTTTCTATAATATCCAGCACATCGTATGGCTTGCCATCATGTGGAAAAATACCATAAAGTTCTTCTGCATTTTTTTTAGGCATGGTAGGTTTGCTTCTGTCAAATCCGGCTTTTGGTTTTTCTCCTATGAAACTTACAATTCGTTTTACTTGTTCCAGACATTCCTGTTCGGTATTAAATTTATAATCTGCAATACCACTGATCTCGGTATGTGTAGCTGCACCACCCAGTGTTTCATTATCTATTACTTCACCTATGGCAGCTTTTACAAGATATGAGCCTGCTAAAAATATGGAACCATTTCCTGCTACCATTAAAGTTTCATCGCTCATAATGGGTAGGTATGCGCCACCTGCTACACAGGGGCCCATTACTGCAGCTATTTGTGTAATGCCCATTGCACTCATGCGAGCATTATTGCGAAAGATGCGACCAAAATGTTCTTTGTCCGGAAAAATTTCATCTTGCATGGGTAGAAATACACCGGCACTATCCACCAGATAGATGATAGGTAATTTATTTTCCATTGCAATCTCCTGCAATCTCAAATTCTTTTTACCTGTAACCGGAAACCATGCGCCAGCTTTAACGGTTTGATCGTTGGCAACTATTACACATTGCTTGCCGCTTATATATCCCAATCCGGCTACTGTGCCTCCTGCCGGGCATCCACCTTGTTCTTCATACATTTCGTAACCGGCAAAAGCACCCAGTTCAATAAAGGGTGCGTTTTTATCAATTAAAAATTCAATACGTTCACGTGCCGTCCATTTACTTTGTGCATGTTGTTTTTCAATTGCTTTTTTACCACCGCCTTCATAAATTTTTTCTATCTTGCGACTCATATCGCTAAGGCTGAGTTTTAATAGATCTTCATTCTTGTTGAATTCTATATTCATTTGTAAGTCGTTATTTGGCAAAGATAGGGAGGCCGGCATGACTGAAGTATTAGCAAAAACCTGTATCTTTCAACTGCGACAGAAAACAATATTGTAGCATAAAGTTCATGTGAAGTAAGGTTCAGCTCTTTTCAGCAACAGTTTTCAGGTTAAAACTAAAATTGTAATTATGGATCTTGCATTAATAGCTGTATTGGGTTTGGTTGGTGGCCTTTTTTTTCTGATCTGGTTGCTGGTTTCACAACATGATAAAAGAAAGAAAAGAAATTCGCATCAAGATTCGGCTGATTAGAATGGTTACTACATTGAAAACTATATTTAAAATAATAGAATTTGTATCAACCAACAATCGAAAGAAAGAAATCAGTTTCAGCTTATCTGAAGGCTAAAAGATTCAGAGAAGCACGATTGACCATGCGTGGTTATCTTAAAGATGCATTTTTAATTTTTCTGGGAATATGTTCAGCTTCATTTGGCTTAAAAGGATTTTTGTTAACTAATCATTTTATTGATGGTGGGATTACAGGTATTTCACTTTTAGTTTCAGCTTTATCAAAGTGGCCGGTATATTTATTAATAATTATGCTGAATATTCCATTTATTTTCATGGGTTATAAAACGCTGGGAATTCAGTTTGCAATAAAAACAGCCATTGGTATTGCCGGGCTTTCTTTGTTTATAGCCAATGTCAATTTTCCAAATATAACGGATGATAACTTGTTGGTTGCAGTTTTTGGGGGCACTTTTCTGGGTGCGGGTATTGGTTTTGCTATTAGAGGTGGCGCTGTTATCGATGGTACAGAAGTTTTGGCCATTTACATAAGTCGAAAAATAGGTGCTACCGTTGGCGATGTTATTATCATAATTAATGTACTCATTTTTTCAACAGCGGCATATTTCCTTTCGGTAGAGATAGCATTGTATTCTATGATTACTTATTTCGCAGCATCCCGTACACTTGATTTTATTATAGAAGGCATTGAAGAGTATGTAGGTGTTACCATCATCTCATCACACAGTACCGAAATAAAGGAAATGATTATTAACAAATTGGGTAGAGGTGTTACGGTTTATCAGGGAAAATATGGACATGGCCGAAGAGGGGAGAAGCGGGATTTAGACATCGTATATACTGTGGTTACACGTTTAGAATTAAACAAGCTGAATGCAGAAATTGAAAAAATAGAACCCAATGTTTTTATGGTGATGACACCGGTAAAAGATACTCGAGGCGGCATGATAAAACAGCGGCCATTGAAACATTGATACTTTGTTGAGTATATCTTTTTAAAGTAGTAGAATTTAAAAAACCGCTTCGGAGTTTTGAAGCGGTTTTTGTTTTATTAATATCTGTAATGTTCCGGTTTGAAAGGTCCTTCTTTGGGTATGCCCAGATAATCGGCTTGTTCTTTTGTAAGTTCATCCAGTTCAACTCCAATTTTTGAAAGGTGTAATCTTGCAACTTTTTCGTCAAGCACTTTTGGTAATACATAAACTTTGTTTTCATAATTTTTATGATTGTTCCAAAGTTCAATTTGTGCCAATGTCTGATTGCTGAATGAATTACTCATTACAAAGGATGGGTGACCTGTAGCGCAGCCCAGATTTACCAAACGGCCTTCGGCCAAAATGATAATATCTTTTCCATCTACATTGTAAATGTCAACCTGTGGTTTTACGGTATCTTTTGTATCGCCATAGTTTGTATTTAACCAGGCAATATCAATTTCAATATCGAAGTGACCAATGTTGCACACAATGGTTTTATCTTTCATTAGTTTGAAGTGATCGCCTTTAATCAGGTCGCGGCAGCCACTGGCAGTTACTACAATATCTGCTTCTTTTACTGCATCAATCATTTTCTTTACTTCAAATCCATCCATTGCGGCTTGTAGCGCACAGATAGGATCGATTTCCGTAACAATGACTCTACAACCGGCACCTGCTAATGAGGCAGCAGAACCTTTACCTACATCGCCATAGCCACCTACAACGGCAACTTTGCCCGCCAGCATCACATCTGTAGCACGACGAATGGCATCTACCAAAGATTCTTTACAGCCGTATTTGTTGTCAAATTTTGATTTGGTAACCGAGTCGTTTACATTGATGGCAGGAACCGGTAAAGTGCCCTTAGCCATACGCTCATATAAGCGGTGTACACCCGTTGTTGTTTCTTCCGAAATTCCTTTTACATGCTGTACCAATTCCGGATAAGTGTCGAGTACCATATTGGTAAGGTCGCCGCCATCATCCAAAATCATATTCAAAGGCCGTTCTTTGCTACCAAAAAATAAGGTTTGCTCAATACACCAGTCGGCTTCTTCAATGGTTTGCCCTTTCCATGCAAAAACGCCAATACCTGCTGCGGCAATGGCTGCTGCTGCATGATCTTGCGTTGAAAAAATATTGCAGGAGCTCCATTTTACTTCGGCACCTAATGCAGTTAAGGTTTCAATTAACACAGCGGTTTGGATGGTCATGTGCAAACAACCGGCTACCCTTGCACCTTTAAGCGGTTGTGATGGACCATATTCTTTACGAATACTCATTAAGCCCGGCATTTCAGCTTCGGCTAATCTAATTTCTTTGCGGCCCCACGCTGCGAGAGATATATCAGCTACTTTATAAGGCAGGCTGAAGTCAATGGATTTTGTTACTGTTGACATTTTATGTGTTTTTTTATTTCGGCGGCAAAGGTACAGTTAATAGCTTTAAATATTTCAATGAAAAATATGTATGTGAACAACTCCGGTTCTTATGATTTTGATACGGTTTACACTAAAATGACCTTTAAAGACCTTAAGATTTGTAAATTTGATCAAACCCAAGGTTATGATAGTATATGAAACAGTATCTCAGGCAGTAAAAGGTCTGAAAGAAAGAGGGTTTTCGGTAGATTTTAATCTGGCCGAAAACTGCATCGTGTGTCATGAGGATAAATTTGACCCCGAAGAATTTGAGATCACCGAAGTACATCGTTTTGAAGGAAATAGCGACCCCTCGGATGAAGCAATTGTATATGGCATAGAATCCGTAACCGGAATTAAAGGTGTGCTGGTAAACGGATATGGCATTTCTGCCGATCCATTGACGGCTGCCATTGCCAGAAAACTAAGTATTCATAAGGGATCATGAAGACTGCTGATTAGTCAATCTTTTTTTCCATTACAAAGTCATTCATAAAATATCCATTGCCAATATCAAAATCTGCTTCTTGAATAATGACGAAGCCGAGACGTTCATAAAACGCTTTTGCTTTATTGTGTCGGTTTACTTGCAATTGCAAGGATTTACCGTTTTGCTTTTTAATACGTAGCAATATCTGCTCTACAAAATAACGTCCGATTCCTTTTCCTTGATGGTCTGATAAAATGTAAATTTTATGAAGTTTGAATGTATCATGCTCCATTTTCTGAAATGAAGCGAAGCCAACTGGGGTTTCTTCGTTATATAATATTAAGAATTGACAACCGTCTTTCATTTGTTTTTGCAATGAAACTACACTGTACATCATATCCAGCATATAATCAATCTGCTCCTTACTTATGATGTTTGAATAGGTTTGTGGCCATACTTTGAATGTAAGTTCTCTGATAAGTGTGATATCGGCAGGTGAGGCCTCCTGAATATTAAACAAGTTCATTGTCTTTTTTATTGAAAATAGATTTTGAGAGGGCTCTTTGATTTTTGATGAGTTTTCGGCTTAGCAGCAGTGCAACACCAAAAGAAATAAAAGCACCGCTGGCCAGTAAAATATCGCCTTCTTTTTCAGTTACCATTTTTAACTGGTTCAGAAAAATGAAATAATCAAAACTGCCATGAAAAAATATGGCAGCCAGTAAGCCCATGGTTAGTAGCCACAAACTGTTTTTAGCATTGAATTTTGCTTTACCAACAAAATAACCCATCAATACACCAAATGTGGCGTGTGCGGGTACACTTAAAAACATTCTTTTGATGCCTACTTCAAGACCCATACCTACTTCGGCATACTTTAGCACATAAAAAATATTTTCAAGCGTAGCGAAGCCCATACTCACCATTACACTGTAAACAATACCGTCTAATGGTTCATCAAAACTTTTCTTATTATAAGCATAAAGCCTCACTCCTAAAAATTTGGAAAACTCTTCGCTAAAGCCAATGACGCCATAGCAAAGAAGCGCCAGTCCTGTTTTTGTGTTATCATTTACATATTCAAAAGTTTGCTCAAACCAGATGGCCGGCACAATAGCCAGACAACCCAGCAGAAAGCTTACAAATAGATTAAGCTTTGGCTCGCGGTTATATATGTCTTTGTAAAATATGTAAATACAAATGGCAAGCCCGGGTGCTATAGCTAATGCTATGTAATGCATAATGATTCTTTTGCTTTGGAAAGATATGAAATGCAATTGAGGAATAATGATTTCGCATATTCTAATGGGGTAAGAAAAAGCCGGAAAAAATTCCGGCTTTCAAAAAAAATGTATGACTTTATTTAATTGTCTTTATTGCCAAAAATTCTTTTCAGCAATCCTTTTTTCTTTTTAGGTTCTTCTACGTTAGAGCCAATGGGTTTGCTATCGTTTTCTTCTTTTTTTATTGGCGATTTTGAAACCGAATCTTTTTTCACGGGTTTCGGCTTGTCTTCATTTTCTATTGGTTTTGACTCGGGACCCAGTGTATCTCCACTATAATCGTATTCCATATAATCGTTAACCGTTCCGGTTCCTTGGTCTGTGCCTTGCCCTGCAGGATCGGGCTCGTATTCATCCATTTCTAAATCGGCGCTATTAATTTCGTTATCTACATCTGCCGGTTTAGTAAACTTTGCATCTTTTTCTATACCTAATCTTTTATCCGCCAATACCTTCCTAAAAAAATATTCAGGAATGGGTCTTGCAATTGTATTACCATCGCCCTGATTGCGCATAAAATTATATTCAAAACCCACCCATGCTCCTGCCAGCAGTTGAGGTGTATAACCAATAAACCAGGCATCGGCATTATCATCTGTTGTACCTGTTTTACCAGCCATTTCTGCAGCGCCTACTCTGTTTCTTAGCCCACGAGCCGTTCCTATATCAACAGTTCCTTGCATCATACGAGCCATGGTATAGGCTGTTTTTTCTGTAAGTACTTCTTTTCTGTTTTCGCTGTAGTCAAATCTTTTAATCACATTCCCATTTCTGTCTTCAATTCGGCTGATACAATAAGGCTTGGTAGAAAATCCATTGCCTGCAAACATGGTATAACCCCAAAGCATTTCATACAGCGAAAGATCGCAGGTACCCAATGCTATGGATGGATAAGGTTTTACAGGAGTGGGTATGCAAATTCGTTTCAAGAAATCGGCAAACTGCTGAGGCCCCACTTGTTTCATAATATAGGCTGTTGCACAGTTTTTGGAATGTGCAAGTGCACTTGCCATGGTCATTGTGCCGCCACCGCATCTTTTACCGGATGGTACCCAGCCACTACCGGGGAAAAACTGAGCCACATTTTCAACTTCAGTTTTTGGTTCAAACCCTCTTTCTTCCATTGCTTGTGCATATAAAAAAGGTTTGATAGTAGAGCCTACCTGTCGTTTGGTTCTCAGGTTTACGTGGTCATTTTTATATGTTTTAAAATTAATACCACCCACCCAGGCTCTTACTTCACCCGTTACAGGATCCATAGCCATAAAGGCTGATTGTTCCATTTGTAATAAATATTTTATGGAGTCACGAGGCGTCATCACCGTATCTCTTTCTCGTTTTGCATTCCATGAGAAAATTTTCATAGGCACTTTTACATCAAAACTGGCTTTAATTTCTTTTTCAGTCATGCCGTCTTCTTCCATATTTTTCCAGCGGTCTGATTCTTTGATAGATTTTTCTATTAGATTTTCATGTCCTTTCCAAATAGAACCCGTTTTCATATCCGATCGTGCATTGATGCCTTTTTGTAACATTGACATTTGTTGTGCCATTGCCTCTTCTGCATATTGCTGCATAATGGGATTGATGGTGGTATATACTTTTAAACCGTCATCATAAATATCATAACTGTCGCCATTTGGTTTTTTTAAAGTTTTTAAAACATCACGCAATTCTGTTTTTAAAACCTCTCTGAAATAAGGAGCATAGCCTGTATTCTCATCCATTTTTTTATACCGGCTCATGTCATTGGGAATAATTTTTAGCTTTGCTTCTTCGGCAGCTGATAGTTTTCCGGCTACTACCATTTGATGGAGTACTACATTTCTTCTGTCAAAAGCCTCGCTTGGATTTCGCAATGGATTGTAAATCGTATTCCCTTTCAACAAGCCTACCAGCATGGCAGCCTCGTTAACCGTAAGTCTGTCGGGCTCTTTTTGATAAAACGTACGGGAAGCATTTCTGATACCGTAAATATTATTTCCAAAGGGTACTGCATTCAGATATAGTGTAATGATTTCTTCTTTTGTAAAATTTCTCTCCAGTTTAATTGCGATGATCCATTCTTTTAGTTTTTCAACTACCCGCCAGGCTTTGTTTTTACTTCCCTGATCCAGCAATGCTTTGGCCAGCTGTTGTGAAATGGTACTGCCGCCTCCCTGACTGCCCAGTGTACTGAGGGCTCGAAGGGTAGATTTAAAATCAATCCCGCTATGATTGTAAAAACGCACATCTTCAGTAGCTATCAAGGCATCTATAACATGTTTTGAAATATCGCGGTATTTTACATTGCTCCGGTTGCCTCGATCTCTGTAATATTTTCCCATCAGTGTGCCGTCTTGTGCATAAACTTCAGTGCCTTGCAGAATGGATGGGTTTTCCAGGTCAGAGAGAGAAGGCATTTTGCCAAATACACCAAAATTGGCCATCATTACTAATGCTATAAATACAGCAAATCCTATAAAAAATATGCTCCAGAAAATGCGAACAGTTCTTTTCATGTAAAATGGGTTAATATCAAACGAGCTAATTGGAAACTAATACCGAAAGTAAGAAAATCCATTTCAGCAAATATTGAGAAAGGGATTAATTTTTTGCCAAAAAATCAATTTGTTAAAACTTGCCCGGAAAATGCTGATTCAGGAATGATTTATACAATTCCAGGTCTTTTGAAGCGGTAAGTATATTCAGGTTTTTTTCAGTTGCAATGATAAAAGAATATTTGCCAGCCTTCATCCAAGGTACAATTTCTGAGGAAACTTTTGACTTTGTTTTCTCAACATAGTCCAAAGCTTCGGCTGCATTTTTAAACGGACTGATGAGCAGTAACTTGTTTTCGGTATCTAATTCTGATAAAACGGCAGTCATGGGTTTATTGTAATAAGTTTCCCTGTTATACCTTGCAAATGCATTTTTAGATTCATTGACATAAACAGGATCTACTTTATTTAAAATAAATATCACCAAGTGTGCATCAGCAGCATTAAAAGTATAGTTACCTATTGGTACATCGGGCTTTTGATTATTATTGTTTTTGTTATTGTCAGTCGTTGGCTGATTACCGAGATTTAATTTTTGTGTAGTATCAGGCTTTGGTTGTTGTGTATTTACCCAATAAATATCAGGTGTTTTTGTGGCAACGGTATCTTCATTTCTGGTAACAACTAAGTTCTTAAGCTCTTCTTCTATCTGCGCCCGACGAGCCAGAACACTTCTCAGGTTGGTAGCTTTTATGGCCAAAGGAGTTCCATCAAAACTGCTGATTAGATCGCTAAGGATAGAATGTGCTGTAGAATCTTTTCGCTGCTTTATGTAGTAAACAGCTTCTATATACATTAACTGTGGTGTCCAGTAGTTTTTGCCATACTGGCTATCTGCCAGTTTTTTATCTGCAATGGCCGCTTCAAAATTTCCTTCAATGAATTCATCATAAACTTTTTCATAAGCCTTGGTTGCATCACTTTGATTGCCTTTGGCTAGTGGATCTTTGCCTGTGGTCACTATTGTAGTATAGTTGCTTGCAGGAAAATTCGTTTCCATTAATTTTTTTATATCAGCTGCTTTTGTTGTTGCTCCATTTTTTTGATAACAGAAATAGAGATTGAATAATACTTCGTCCATCTTTTCAAACTTCGAATAACGTGAACGCAATAATTCCAATGTTTGCGTACCTTGATTGCATTCTTCCAAATCCTGTATATAAATTTTACCAGCGGCAAATAATGCGTTGCTGATAGAATCATTTGCTTGTATTACCTGTGGTTCTGTTAAAGGAAGATTGGCATACAAGCGATCAAAAGAAATTTCGGGAGTGGAGCCGGAAATGCCTTGTTGATTGTTGCCGCTTTGTTGCTGGTTATTTTGATTGCCTGCTGCAATATATCCTGCAATGGCAGCAGAGCGACGCCAGTTATCAATGTTGGGCCGGTTTCCCCATCGGTTTTTAAATGCTGCCAGCCCTCTTGTTTTTGATTCTTTATTATAAAAATACCATTCACCTTTTTGGGTTTCCGATTGAAAAAGTAAAGGTGGTGGTGCATTATTAAAAGGAGAGGAGGAGGGATCTTCGCCTTTCAGCCCCTGGCTTTTTCTTAAATCTTTTACAATCTTTTTTACAAAATCTTTTCTTTCATTTTCAGGCATTGAAGCAATGCGCAATAAGCTGTCCTGCCGGTCTATCACTTCCAGATTGGAAGCGAGTTTGTTTAAAATCACTTGCCGGCTTTTTAGTTCCTCAGGGTTTTTTAATGAGGGATCGGAAAAATTGAGGCTGTCAAAAAATGCGGCTGCTTTGCGATATTCTTTACGACTATAATAAATAGATGCTACTTCCAAAAATGCTTTATTTCGTTGAGATGGATCGTTGCTGGTATATTTTGTACTTTTTAACAGTAGGGGAAGCGCCGCATCAATATTGTTTCCTTCCAATTGCATTCGGCCGGCCATATAATAGATAATATCACGATATTCTTCATAACGGTCTTGCTTTGCCATTCGTAAAAGCTGTGCTACATTTTTATCAACTGTATTGTCGCCACCATCACGGTTTACTCTTACTTTAAAAAGGCGTGCATAAATATCCAGAATGAGATCGGTTGTATGTTGAGATACTTTACTATAATATTTTTCTGCTTCTTTATAATTTTTGCTCATTTCAAAAAGCTGAGCAGCTAAAAATTCCCATCTGGCCTTTTCTTGAACATTAGTTGCGCTACTTAAAGCTTGAACCAAATGAGTGGCCGAGCTGTCCCACATATTTTGTTTGTAAAACCAATAAGCCTGCACTTCGTGCAAATCATTTTTCAGTCTTTTGGGAAAGTTGGGATCGTTTTTTAATGTAACGATCAGGCTGGCCGCTTCTGCCATATCATCTTGTGCCAATGAATTTCGGATTTGCCAGATGAAAGCATCATTGCGGCTGGGTGGCTCGGAAAAGATACGGCGTGGCAGGCTGTTTTTTTCTTTTGTAGATACGCTGTAGGCCGAATTGCCATCTCTGCCACTACCTATCGTTTTTAATGTACCGTCTTTTTCTTTTGGCGAGAAGGCATAATTAATAAACTGAAACATTAAATATGCTGAGTCAAATTTCTTTTGCAGATAATAAGACGCTCCCCATAGCAGGTACATATTATCTACCCAGTCATTTCTTAAATCGTGCAACGCAATGGCGGTGGATGATTTGTAAGTAAGCGAATCTAATTGTATTGAATCGGCTGCCGTGGCATCCAATGTATAGTTGTAAAAAGGTAATAATTGAGAATAGTCATCTTTAAAAGATTGCTTGGCACGATTCAAAACATCATTCAGCTTATTGTTGGCATTAAAATAATAATTGTAATGAGTGGTTGTGTTTTGAAAGAAGCGACGAAGCAGTGTAAATTTTTTGTCTTCTGATTTCTCAGACCTTAGTTGCTGGTCTTCATATTCCTTAGGCTTGTTAAGATTGAAGCTAAAACCCAGCTGTGCATGTACCGGCACTGAAGCCAGTAAAAAAAGCAAAAGGAATAAGGCAGTTAAGGTATATCGTGTAACTCTCATTTTCGGTCGCAATCTAAAGTCTTATTAACTGAAATTCAAATATTTTAGTATAAAAATAGGCCATTTTTTTTGGAGCAAATTTTATAAATGTCATCGTAGCATTGCTTACCTTTAAAGCCCAAATTGTATAAATGGCAAAATTGGATACAGATTCAACCTTAAAGCGCCTGAGAAATCGATACAGACTGGTGGTGATGAATGATGATACTTATGAAGAAGTAACCACTTTTAAGCTTTCCAGATTGAGTGTTTATATCATGTTGAGCACAATATTTGTAGTATTGGTGGGGCTTACGGTAGCTTTAATCATTTTTACACCCTTGAAATATTATATTCCCGGTGCAAAATCTGACTATAAGTCGGTGCAGGAATACAGACAATTAAAATATCAGGTGGATGCTACAAATGAAGAAGCAAGAAAACTGAATCAGTATCTGGAAGCATTAAAATTGGGCCCATTAAACTCAAGTGCTGCCATAAAATTAGATACCGTACAAATAGATGTACCCAAACCCGAAGAAAGCAACGATTAATTTTTTTACAATGTTTAATAAAAAAAATAATACTGAAATGCAACAATCTTCAGGCGCCGGCAATGGCACTACTATCATCAGTGCAGGTACTACCTTGAAAGGAGATATTAGCAGCAAAAATGATTTACGCATTGATGGAACTATTATAGGCAATATTTCCAGCACGGCCAAAATTGTTATTGGGAGTAGCGGCGTAGTTGAAGGAGACCTAAATGGTAATCAGGCCGATGTAGTTGGAAAAGTATCAGGGAATATAAAAGCAAAAGAGTTATTGCAGTTAAGAGGAGATGCGGTTGTCAACGGAAATCTGTATGCAGGTAAACTGCAAATAGAACCTACTGCTACTTTTAACGGGCAATGCCACATGGGCGCCAATATTGTTGATATGAGTAATAGTAATGAACAACAAGCCGCCCATAAATAACAAACGTGATGTTATGAAATACGCCGGGCTGGCTTCTCAAATGCTGGCTTACATAGGTGGTGCTGTGTTTATAGGGTTTCAAATTGACAAATGGCTACATACGAAACCGGTATTTATCTGTATCCTGCCTTTAGTGGTATTGTCGGCGGTTTTTTATAAATTATTTAAAGAGACAGGAAAAAAGTCTAAGGAATGAAAAGAAATAGACATTGGCTCATATTAGTTGTGTTTTTTGCTTTTGTAAACGGGTTGTTTATTTTTTATGAATCATGGGTTACCAAAAAAGGTGTGGATACAGATGTAGTGATTCTGGGAAACCTGATCGTATTTGTTGCTACATTACTCTCATTTATCATTTATCTAAGTTCCTTAAAAAATAATACCGGAACGGGTGCATTGAAAGGAATGATTGGGAGCTTTGCAGTGAAATTTGTCATCTGTTTGTTAGCCGTCGTTATTTATGTTATTTCATTTAAGGAAAATATAAATAAACCTGCATTAGTCATCTGCATGGGATTGTATGCTATTTATACAGTAATTGAGGTTTCGTCTTTGCAAAAGATATTGAAGCGTAGAAAGCATGGCTAAGAAAGAAGTTCCCATTGATTATTTGGCAAAATATTTACCGGCCGGTACGGAGGTTGAAGTGGGGCGTTATTTACAACAGTATCATATTCATTTAACAATAGCCCGGCAGCGGCAAAGCATTTTGGGCGATTACCGTCATCGCACGGTTTATCAAAATCATCGCATAAGTGTAAATGGTAATTTAAATCCTTATGCATTTCTTATTACATTGATACACGAGATTGCACATCTGCTCACATTTGAAAAGTATGGCAATCGGGTGCAGACGCACGGGATTGAATGGAAAAATATTTATAGCGATTTACTAAGGCAGTTTATTGAAAATAAACAAGGCGATCAGCCCATTTTTCCGGAAGATGTGAAAGCTGCACTTATGAAGTCGCTAATTAACCCTGCGGCCAGCAGCTGTGCCGATGATGGGTTGATAAGGATTTTACGGAAGTATGATAAAAATGAAATTGGGTTTATGCTGGTCGAGGAGCTGACAGTAAACACAGTGTTTAAAATAAAAGACGGCAGAGTATTTAAGAAAGGAAACAAAATGAGGAAAAGATATAAATGCGAAGAATTGTCGACAGGAAAATTTTATTTATTCAGCCCGGTTTATGAAGTTGAATTAATATCTCAACCTAAACCTTAATCTCAACCTTAACCTTACCCTCACCCTCATCCTCATCCTAAACTTCTTATCATCCACAAACTACATCCCGTATGTCCGCTATTGCCTAACGGTGCACTTAAGTATTCAAAACCAAAATGAGCATAGATTGATAATGCCTGCTTAAGCTCGGGCATGGTTTCTAAGTAAATATTTTTATAACCCAATTCAATGGCCTTGTCAATGCAAAGTTGAATCAGTTTTTTCCCCAGTCCTTTGCCTCTTGCGTCAGGCGACAGATACATTTTTACAAGTTCGCAGGTATCAGCAGGTAATCCAGAAGTAGGATAAATACCACCGCCGCCCATAATCATATTATTTTCCAGTGCAACGAAGTAGTATGATTTTTCATTTTTAAAAACTTCATAAAGTGCATGGGTGCTGGCATCATAATAAACGGTGCCGGGATAATTGGCCCCAAATTCTTTTAGTGTGGTTTTAATAATCTTTGAAAGAAATGGATTGTCGGATTCTTGTATGGCTCTGATCTCAAAGGACATATTGTGAAAATATTTTTTTTGATGTGAAGAATAGAAAAAATAAAAGCTGAATAAAATCTTGATTCAGGTTTATTTGAATAGTTGTCATCATAAAAATGGTTACAAATCAGCTATTACAATCTTCTTCATTTTCAACATCGCCTGCATAGCTTGTCCGGCTCTTTCTTTATCTGGATTACTAAGTGCTTCTATTAACTGTTTTGGAACGATTTGCCACGATACGCCAAACTTATCCTTCAACCAGCCACACATACTTTCTTTGCCGCCATCAGCCGTAAGATGGTTCCAGTAATAGTCCACTTCATCTTGCCCATCGCAATCTACAACCAGCGATACTCCTTCATTGAATGTATAACCCTGTTTGCCGGGGCCATCCATTAATATCATTGGATAATCGTTGAGTGAAACAGAAGCATACATCAGTTTACCTGCATTTTCATCACCCTCGGGATAGTGTACCAGCAAGTGTGTCTGCGGATTTTTGAAAATGGATGCATAATAGTTCAATGCGGACTCGCCTTTTCCAAATACCTCATCAGTAAACAGAAGACTGGGTGTAAGTGATGCGGTATCTCCTGCTTTTTCTACTACAGAAATTTGCCAGGTCATACCAAATTTATCCTGCACCCATCCATATCTTTCACTCCATTGATATTGATCAATGGGCATCAATATATGTCCGCCTTCTGCTAATTTTTCCCAAAGCCAGTTTGTCTTATCTATGTTTTCGCACAATACAAAAAAAGAAATGGCGGGATTGATTTTAAACATGGGGCCGCCATTGAGTGCCATTATTTTTTTGCCATAAATTTCAAAAAGTACGGTTATAGACGTATCCTTAGTTATTCGTGCGTTGTCAAATAAAGAACAGTAAAACTGTGCCGCTGCTTTTGATTGATTGTCGAACCAAAGGCAGGGATAAATATTATTTTTCATGCTGCTTATTGTTTTGGTACAAAGTTTACCATCCATTTGATTCCAAACTTGTCGACGAAGCTTCCCCAATAGGCTCCCCAAAACATATCACTCATAGGCATTTCAATGACACCTCCGGCTGATAAACCATTGAACAACCGATCTGCTTCTTCACGACTATCGGGTTCCAGATTAATATAAACATTGTTGCCCTTTACTACTGGAGGGCACATGCCTTCCGGTGCATCGGAACCCATTAGTTCAAATCCGCCGGTAATGGGCAGGCATACATGTAGTACCAGATTTTTTGTTGCCTCATCAACAGGAGGCATACCTTCCTGCGGTGGCATATCGCCAAAGCGACGAATGCCGCCCACGAATTCACCACCAAAAACGGATTGATAAAATAAAAATGCTGCTTCAGTCTGATTGCTGAAGTTGAGATAAGTGCTGACTTTTGCCATAATTGTAGGTTTTAAATTGTTTCTGTATATTTTTTAAAATTGTTGAGTATGTCCTGCCATCCGCCTTGCTGCAGTTCCAATGAATTCATGGCTTCGGCTTCAAATCTTTCAATAACGGTGGTCGTGTTTCCGTTTGTTTTAAAATAGGTTTTCCACATGCGGCCATCGCCCATTGTTGCAGCTATCAGTTCATTTTCTTTTACATCATTATAGTCGCCTCCAAACTCAAAGCTAAAACTTCCGTCTTTGGCTGCCATGGTTGTGGAAAATTTTCCTCCGGTCTTTACATCATTAGTAGATGCCGGGCAATGCCAGTCGTCATTTGCCTGATTCCATTTTGTGATATGTTCGGGTTTTGTCCAGCTTTCCCACACTTTAGATACGGGGGCATTTACAGTTGCAATAACGGTAATGATGGGCTTTACAGTTCCTTCGGCAAGACCTTTTACTTTTTCCAATGCCAGTGGAAATGTGCTTGAAAAAAAATCTT
>WBZL01001575.1_pt1 | contig 19938 bp, 17 predicted proteins | sample 5204291 | NCBI WGS metagenome assembly WBZL01 (sample SAMN12344345, study PRJNA552823) | activated sludge metagenome | biome: Activated sludge suspended growth; feature: Nitrification reactor; material: Wastewater; isolation source: activated sludge from nitrification reactor of wastewater...
CCGGTGTCGCAGTTCGCTCAAATAAAGCACTTGGTCGCCGTCGCGGCGGAAGAGAAGCGTTTCGCCGCTGGCGCTGGGAAATGGCCAGGATCGAAGCATCGGATACAGGCTGACCGCCGGATCGATGCGGAGGACGATGGCCGGGCCGGGCCGATCCCCCACCGGGAGCAGCGGCGCGACGAAATCCAAATACGATGCCGACGACTCTTCATCACCGCGATACAGGCTGGTGTTCAACACGCGATACTCGGCCAAAGCTTGCCGGACGGCGGCGCGCAACGGGAGGGCGATGGCAGGTGGCGAGCCGCTCATGGCTTGTACCACCTCGTCCCGCTCGTCAAACACCAGAATATCGTGGTAACGATGGATTTCTCGGTACTGCTGCAAACGCCCCTGCAACAGGTCGCGGCTCGAAATATCGCCCCTGTCGCGCCAGCGCCGATACAAGTCGGGGAAAACGCGACTGCTGTAGACAAATTTCGCATCCGCCTCGCGCTCATCGAGCCAAGCGGCAACCTGGCTAGTCTTGAGGTTGGTGATGGCTTGGAGCCGGCCAATCTCTTTTTCCTTTTGGTGGTGAACGGTGTAACCGATACCGCACAGCAATACCACAACGACGAAGAAGGCAAACAAGAAGAGCGGCCAAGCCGGTAGCGGCCGAAGGTCGGAGTTGGCCGTCGCCTGCGTCTCGACCGGCGGTGAACCGGGCAAATCGGTATCCGGCTCCGCTTCAAGGACGGACTCTCGGCTCACCCATCGCCGCATCAGAATCCACAACAGCAGCGAGGTGACCGCGACGAACGCCCAGCCTTTCAAGGTACCCGCGACGGCGACGCTCGCCGAATCGCCGAAAATCAGGCCGACTAGCTTGTCGGAGAGAAGAATCCACAGGGCGGCGAAGACCGCGTAAAGCAAAACGACTTTCGCGATGGCGTAAGTTGCTCCAACAGATTCGACCCGCTCCGGGCGGCGCTCGGGTTTCATGCAAACGCTGCTCCCAACCAAAACGAACAAACCGGCTGCGCCAACGCCAACCAAACGCTGAACGACGCCACATCATGCAATAATTTTAAAACATATGCCGGATTATGGCGAAAGATTTGGTGCGGTATTCGGAATCAGGTAACGGGGAATTACTGAATTTTGGCGAGCTTGGCGATCAGGGATTCGTCGCTGTCGCCGTAACGCTCCGCAATCGTTTCGAACTCGTCGAAAACGGCCAGAAAGGCATCCACCATATCCGGATCGAAGTGGCGACCGCGCTCGGCCACGATGATGTCGCGCGCCTGCGCGAACGGCATGGACGGTTTGTACACGCGCCGGCAGATCAGGGCGTCGAACACGTCCGCCAGCGCCATCAGCCGCGCCGACACGGGGATCGCGTCGCCGGCGAGCCCGTCGGGATAGCCGCTGCCGTCCCACTTTTCGTGGTGCCAGCGGGTAATTTCCTTGGCCAACGCCAAAAATTCCACCGGCCTCTCGGCGTCGCGTTCCGCTTGTTCGATGGCCTCGCTGCCCAGTTGCGCGTGGGTTTTCATGATCTCCCACTCTTCCGGAGTCAGCTTGCCCGGCTTGAGCAGAATGTGATCGGGAATACCCACCTTGCCGATGTCGTGGAGCGGCGCCGACCGGGCCACCAGATCGATGTTCCGGTCGCTCAGGAACGCGGCAAAGCGGGGATGCGGTTGCAGTTGCCTGGCCAGGGTCCGCACGTATTCCTGGGTGCGGCGCAGATGGTTGCCGGTTTCGGGATCGCGGGTTTCGGCGAGTCGCGCCAAGGAGTGAATGCTGACTTCCTGAATCAGCAGGTTTTCGCCCAGGCGGCGTGCCACTTCGGCTTCCAGGAAAGCGTTCTGGTCCCTGAGCCAGTCGCGCGCCTGCTTGAGTTCGAGATGGGCGCGCACGCGGGCCAGCACGATGGCCGGGCGCAACGGCTTGGTGATGTAGTCGACGGCGCCCAGCGCCAGGCCATGCTCCTCGTCCTCCAGCGCGTTGAGCGCGGTGACGAAGATCACCGGCACGTCGCGGGTGGCGTCGTGCTCGCGCAGACGGGTCAGCACCTCGTGGCCGCTCATCCCGGGCATCATCACGTCCAGCAGGATGAGGTCCGGGCGGGGCTGCTGGCGCGCCAGGGCCAGGGCCCGCTCGCCGGAGTTGGCAGCCCGCACGCGGTACGGGCCGTGCAGAAGCTCTCCGAGCACGCTGAGGTTCTCGGCGTTGTCGTCGACGATCAGGATCTGCGGCTGTGACATGCTGAGATGAAATGAATGTGGGCGGCGGCGAGGCCCGGGGCCCGCAGCACGACGCCGCCAACCGGACTCGGGCAACGAGGATGTCGGCCGAGGCGCGCCGATCACCAGCGATGATGCCCGTAGCCGACGCCGGATCGTGAATTGTTGGCGACATCTTCGGACCGGCTCCTGTGGTGAGTCCTTGATCGCGCTCGTCCGGGGCAGCCTCGGGCTGGCTGTACACTGGTTCGCACCAGGAGAGAGCCTTGGCATGCCAAGGCCGCCGAAGGCGCAGGGGCCACGCCCGAACGCTCAGGCAAAAGGACTGGTGCAGATCCTCACTGGAGAGAGGCGAACCGGCGGGAAACCGGGACGTCCACCGAAGGGGCAAGGGCGACCGGCCGGCAGGCGCGGCCGCACCGAATCTCTCAGGTAAAGCGGACAGCGGGGCGGGGTTGACCGGCAGGGCCGGCTTGGGCCCGGCCATGCCACCGATTGGAGTCCGCGATGTCTTCCTCCCCTCTGCTCCAGACGACGCCTCTGCATGCCCTGCACCAGCGACTGGGCGCGCGCATGGTGGCCTTCGCCGGCTACCAGATGCCGGTGCAGTACCCCAGCGGCCTGATCGCCGAGCACCGCCAGTGCCGCGCGTCGGCCGCGCTGTTCGACGTCTCGCACATGGGCCAGGTCAAGCTGGTCGGCGACGACGCCGCGGCCGCCCTCGAATCGCTGGTGCCCGTCGACGTGATCGGCCTGGCCGTCGGTCGCCAGCGCTACGCCTTCTTCACCACGCCCTCCGGCGGCCTGCTGGACGACCTGATGATCGTTCGGCCGCAACCGGGCACCGGCTTCGGCGACCTGCTGCTCGTCGTCAACGCCGGCTGCAAGGCCGACGACCTGCGGCATCTGCAGACGAACATCGGCACCCGCTGCGCGGTGGTCGAGATGCCCGACCGCGCGCTGCTGGCGCTGCAAGGCCCGAAGGCCGTCGATGCGCTGGCGCGGCTGGCGCCGGGCGCCGCCGAACTCGGCTTCATGACCGGCAACGCGTTCCAGATCGTCGGCGCGGTGTGCTACGTCACGCGTTCGGGCTACACCGGCGAGGACGGCTTCGAGATCTCCGTGCCCGCGACCCACGCCGTGGCCCTGGCCGAGGCCCTGCTCGAACAGCCCGAGGTGCTGCCGGCCGGCCTGGGCGCCCGCGACACGCTGCGCCTGGAGGCCGGCCTGTGCCTCTACGGCCACGACATCGGGATGCAGACCAGTCCCATCGAGGCCGGCCTGACCTGGGCCATCCAGAAGGTGCGGCGGGCCGGTGGCGCGCGCGAGGGCGGCTATCCCGGCCATGCCGTCATCGACGCCCAGCTCGCCGGCAGCCCGCCGAGCAAGCGGGTCGGCCTGGTGGCGATCGAGCGCGTCCCGGTGCGCGAAGGCGCAGCGATCGTCGACGCCCACGGCCGCCACCTGGGCACGGTCACCAGTGGCACGCTCGCACCGACCATCGACCAGCCCATCGCGATGGCCTACCTGCCCGTCGACCACAGCCAGGCTCAGCACGAGGTGTATGCCGAGGTGCGCGGCAAGCGCGTGCCGATGCGCGTGACGCCGATGCCCTTCGTGCCGCATCGCTACAAGCGCTGACCCGATTCAACCCAACCTTCCTGCAACCCGAGGAGAAGCACCGATGACGACCATGTTCACCCCCGACCACGAGTGGATCAACATCGAAGACCACGAAGCCGCCGTCGTCGGCATCACGCTGCACGCGCAGGACGCGCTGGGCGACGTGGTCTTCGTCGAACTGCCCGAGGTCGGCCGCACCTACAAGCGCGGCGAGGTGGCGGGTGTCGTCGAGTCGGTCAAGGCCGCAGCCGATATCTACATGCCCGTCGAGGGCGAGGTGGTCGAGGTCAACGACAAGCTCAAGGACGACCCCGCGCTGGCCAACCGCGACCCGATGGGCGAGGGCTGGTTCTTCAAGGTGCACGTCACGCACATGGAGCAGTTCGACGAGCTGATGGACCCGCCGGGCTACGACGCGCTGCTCAAGACCCTGTAGATGCCCGCGCGGGGCCGGTCGCGTCCGGCCCCGGCCAGGGATGCGGGGCTGCCTGCCCGGCCGGACCTGCCCGCTCCTGCTGCCTCCAGCGCAGCGCCCCGCCCCTTTCGTCGCCACCCTGCTGCCACCTGCCCACCATGCCGAAGACCATCCCGTCGCCCCTGGCCGACCTGGAGAACGCCGCCGAGTTCGCCGCCCGCCACCTGGGCCCCTCGCCGGCCGACGAAGCGCACATGCTCTCGCTCATCGGCGCGGCGAGTCGCGATGCGCTGATGCAGACCATCGTGCCGGCGTCCATCGCGCGGCAGCAGCCGATGCAACTGCCCCCGCCGGTGAGCGAGGCGCAGGCCCTGGCCGAGCTGCGCGGCCTGGCTGGCCGCAACCGCGTGCTCAAGAGCTTCATCGGCCAGGGCTACCACGGCACGCACACGCCGGCGGTCGTCCTGCGCAACGTGCTCGAGAACCCGGCCTGGTACACCGCCTACACGCCCTACCAGGCCGAAATCTCGCAGGGCCGCATGGAGGCGCTGGTGAATTTCCAGACCATGGTCTGCGACCTCACCGGCATGGCCATCGCCAACGCCTCGATGCTCGACGAGGCCACCGCCGCGGCCGAGGCGATGACGCTGGCCAAGCGCAGCGTCAGGAGCCGCAGCGCGACGATCATCGTCGCCGGCGACTGCCACCCGCAGACCATCGAGGTCGTGCGCACCCGCGCCGCACCGCTGGGCATCGAGGTGCTCGTCGGCATGGCCCCCGAGCTGATGGCGCAGCACGACTACTTCGCGGTGCTCGCGCAGTACCCGTCGACCACCGGCCTGATCCACGACCTGGCGCCGTACGTGCAACAGGCCCACGCCAAGCAGGCGGCCTTCATCGTCGCGGCCGACCTGCTGGCGCTGACCCTGCTCAAGCCGCCCGGCGAATTCGACGCCGACATCGTGGTCGGCAACACGCAGCGCTTCGGCGTGCCGATGGGTGCCGGCGGGCCGCATGCGGCCTACCTGGCCTGCCGCGACGAATTCAAGCGCTCGATGCCGGGCCGGCTGGTCGGCGTGAGCGTCGACGTGCACGGCCGACCCGCCTACCGGCTGGCGCTGCAGACGCGCGAGCAGCACATCCGGCGCGAGAAGGCCACCAGCAACATCTGCACGGCGCAGGTGCTGCTGGCGGTGATGGCCAGCATGTACGCGGTCTACCACGGCCCCGACGGTCTGCGCCGCATCGCGCAGCGCGTGGCGTCGTACACCGCGATCCTGGCGCGCGGTCTGTCCGATCTGGGCCTGAAGGTGCTCACGCCGCACGCCTTCGACACGATCACCGTCGAGACCGGCGAGGCCACCGATGCCGTGCTCGCGCGCGCGCTGGCCGGCGGCGCCAACCTGCGCCGCCTGTCCGACCGCCATGTCGGCGTGGCGCTCGACGAGACCACCACGCGCGACGACCTCGCTGCGCTGTGGTCGTGGTTTGCCGGGCCGGGGCGCACGCTGCCCGAGGTGGCGGCGTTCGAGGGCGGCGTCGAGCCGCTGATTCCGCCGGCCCTGCGCCGCAGCAGCGACTTCCTCACGCATCCGGTCTTCAACACGCACCACAGCGAGACCGAGATGCTGCGCTACCTGCGCGGCCTGGCCGACAAGGACCTGGCGCTGGACCGGTCGATGATTCCGCTGGGCTCGTGCACGATGAAGCTCAATGCGACGAGCGAGATGATCCCCATCACCTGGCCGGCGTTCGCGCAGCTGCATCCGTTCGCCCCGCGCGACCAGTTGGCCGGCTACGCGGCGCTGAACGACCAGCTCTGCGCCTGGCTGGCGCAGGCCACGGGCTACGCCGGCGTGAGCCTGCAGCCCAACGCCGGCAGCCAGGGCGAGTACGCCGGACTGCTGGTGATCCAGGCCTGGCATGCCTCGCGCGGCGAGGGTCATCGCAAGGTCTGCCTGATTCCCGAGTCGGCCCACGGCACCAACCCGGCCAGCGCCCAGATGGCCGGCATGACGGTGGTGGTGACGAAGTGCGATGCGATGGGCAACGTCGACCTCGACGACTTGCGTGCCAAGTGCCAGCAGCATGCCCACGACCTGGCCGCGGTGATGATCACCTACCCCAGCACGCACGGCGTGTTCGAGGTGCGCGTGAAGGAGCTGTGCGAGATCGTCCATGCGCACGGCGGTCGTGTCTACGTCGACGGTGCCAACATGAACGCCCTGGTCGGCCTGGCCGCGCCCGGTCAGTTCGGCGGTGACGTCAGCCACCTCAACCTGCACAAGACCTTCTGCATCCCGCACGGCGGTGGCGGTCCGGGCGTCGGCCCGGTGGCGGTGGTCGAGGACCTGGTGCCCTTCCTGCCCGGGCACCGCACCGGCGGTGTCGGCGGCGAGCAGTCGGTGGGCGCGGTGTCGGCCGCGCCGCTGGGCAACGCGGCGGTGCTGCCCATCAGCTGGATGTACTGCCGCATGATGGGGGCGCCGGGCCTGCGCGCCGCCAGCGAGGTGGCCATCCTGTCGGCCAACTACATCGCGGCACGCCTGCACGGGCACTTCCCGGTGCTCTACAGCGGCGGGCACGCCGGCCTGAAGGGCGGCGGTGTCGCGCACGAGTGCATCCTGGACCTGCGCCCGCTGCAGAAGACCACGGGCGTCGGCGCCGAGGACGTGGCCAAGCGGCTCATCGACTACGGCTTCCACGCGCCGACGCTGAGCTTCCCGGTGGCCGGCACGCTGATGGTCGAGCCCACCGAGAGCGAGCCGCTGGTCGAGCTGGACCGCTTCTGCGACGCGATGATCGCGATCCGCGGCGAGATCGCGCGCATCGAACGCGGCGAGTGGCCGCAGGACGACAACCCGCTCAAGCATGCGCCGCACACCGCCGAGTCGCTGCTGGCCGCCGATTGGTCGCACCCCTACACGCGCGAGCAGGCGGCCTACCCGCTGCCCGCGCTGCGACGCCAGAAGTACTGGGTGCCGGTGGGCCGCGTGGACAACGTCTGGGGCGACCGCAACCTCAGCTGCAGCTGCCCACCGGTCAGCGCCTACGCCGACTGAGCGCCGGAGACCTGCCATGGCGGTGTCGGTCTTCGACCTCTTCAAGATCGGCATCGGCCCGAGCAGCTCGCACACCGTGGGTCCGATGCGCGCCGCGCGCCTGTTCGTGCTGCGCCTGGACCACGACGGCCTGCTCGACCGCACGAGCCGTGTACGTGCGTGGCTGTACGGGTCGCTGGGCGCCACCGGCAAGGGCCACGGCAGCGACAAGGCGGTGCTGCTGGGCCTGGCCGGGCACGAGCCGGACCGGGTCGACGTCGATGCCATCCCTTCCCTGCTGGCGGCGATGCGCAGCGCGCGGCGCCTGCCGCTGCTCGGGCGGCACGCGGTGGACTTCAACGAGAAGGACGACCTGAAGTTCCTGCGCCGCGAGACCCTGCCCTTCCACGCCAACGGCATGCGCCTGGCCGCCTACGCGGAGGACGGCGCCACGCTGGCCGAGCGCACCTACTACTCGGTGGGCGGCGGCTTCGTCGTCAGCGACGAAGTCGCGGCCGACGGCAGCCGGCAGCGTGCGATTGCCCCCGACCCCACGGTGCTGCTGCACCCCTTCCGCACTGGCGCCGAGTTGCTGACGCAGACGCGCGCGCAGCGCTGCAGCATCGCCGAGCTGATGCGCCGCAACGAGCGCCACTGGCGCAGCGACGAGCAGATCGACTCCGGCCTGCTGGAGATCTGGGCCGTGATGCAGGCCTGCGTGCTGCGCGGCTGCCAGCACGACGGCGCGCTGCCCGGCGGCTTCAAGGTGCGCCGGCGCGCCAAGGCGCTGCGCGAGGCGCTCACCGCGCGGCCCGAGGAGGCCCTGCGCGACCCGCTGCAGGTGCTCGACTGGGTCAACCTGTACGCGCTGGCGGTCAACGAGGAGAACGCCGCCGGCGGCCGGGTGGTCACCGCGCCGACCAACGGAGCAGCCGGCATCGTGCCCGCGGTGCTGCACTACTACACCCGCTTCGTCCCCGGCGCATCGGATCGGGGTGTCGTCGACTTCCTGCTCACCGCCGCGGCCATCGGCATCCTCTACAAGGAGAACGCCAGCATCAGCGGCGCCGAGGTCGGCTGCCAGGGCGAGGTGGGCGTGGCCTGCAGCATGGCCGCCGGTGCGCTGTGCGCGGTGATGGGCGGCACGCCCGAGCAGGCCGAGAACGCCGCCGAGATCGGCATGGAGCACCACCTGGGCCTGACCTGCGACCCCGTCGGCGGGCTGGTGCAGATCCCCTGCATCGAGCGCAACGCCATCGCCGCGGTCAAGGCCATCAACGCCGCGCGCATGGCCCTGCGCGGCGACGGTACCCACCACGTCAGCCTCGACCAGGTGATCAAGACGATGCGCGACACCGGCGCCGACATGATGACCAAGTACAAGGAGACCGCGCGCGGCGGCCTGGCCGTCAACATCGTCGAGTGCTGAGCAGGGACGCGCGCGGGCCGGGCAGGCCACGCGCCGGACGAAGACCCGAGCCCGCTGGCACGTTCGAGGGCTGCCACGGCGCGCGCGTCCCCCGGCCAGCGCGCGGCGGGCCGCTTGGACGCGGGTAATTCCGGAAGGCGCCCGGTCATCGGGCGGTCACACTGGCGGCGCAGAATGAAATCGATTTCATTCGTCGCTGACCGCCGATGAGCATCCACGACGTTTCGCGCAAGGCCGGTGTGTCGCCGGCCACGGTGTCGCGGGTGTTCAACTTCCCGGACAAGGTCAGCGGCCGCACGCGCGAGCGCGTCGAGGCGGTCGCGCGCGAAATGGGCTACCAGCCGCACTCGGTGGCCCGCACCCTGCGCACCCAGCGCAGCCAGGTGCTGGGCGTGGTGCTGCCGACGCTGCTGAACCCGGTGTTCGCCGAGTGCCTGCAAGGCATCGCGCTTGCGGCCACGGCCGGCGGCTACTCGATCATCCCGGTGACCACCGACTACCGGCTCGACCTCGAGGCGCGCGCGGTCAGCCTGCTGCTGGCGCGCGGGGTCGACGGCCTGATCCTGGTGGTGGCCGACCCCCAGGCGTCGCTCGCCCTGCAGCGGCTGGCCGAGGCCGGGGTGCCCTACGTGCTGGCCTACAACCGCCATGCCCGCCACCCCTGCGTGTCGGTCGACGGCCAGGCGGCCGTGGCCGATGTCGTGCGGCGTCTCATCGAGCTGGGCCATCGCCGCATCACGATGGTCAGCGGCCCGCTGGCCGCCTCCGACCGCGCGCTGCAACGCCATCGCGGCTATGCGCGCGCGATGGCCAAGGCCGGCCTCGAGCCGACGCTGCTGGAGGTGCCGTTCCTCGGCTCGGCCACCGACGGCCTGCGCGACACGCTGACCGGCCGGGCGCGGCCCACCGCGCTGCTGTGCGCCAACGACCTGCTGGCCATCCGCAGCATCCGCGCCGCGCGTCTGTGCGGACTCGACGTGCCCGGCGACCTCAGCGTCACCGGTTTCGACGGCATGGCGCTCGGCGAGGAGCTGACGCCCGCGCTCAGCACGGTGATGCAGCCCAATGCCGAGATCGGCCGCGGCAGCGTCGAGCTGCTGGCCCAGGCCCTGGCGTCCGGCAGCACGCCGGGCGCCGCCGCGAGCATCGTGCTGCCCACCACCTTCCGCACCGGCGAGTCCTGCGCCGCCGCGCCGCGTCTCGTCCGCGGCGTGGCGCGCCGGGCCCGCGCCACCGTCCCCCGCCCACCACCAAGGAGCCGTTCATGACCCCTCGCCTTTCCACCCTGCTGCGCGCCGGCGCGCTGGCCCTGGGCCTGCTGGCCGGTGCCGCGACCTCGGCGCAGACGGCCATCTGCTACAACTGCCCGCCCGAATGGGCCGACTGGGCCAGCCAGCTGCGCGCCATCAAGGACAAGGCCGGCATCACGATCCCGCCGGACAACAAGAACTCCGGCCAGACCCTGGCCCAGCTGGTCGCCGAGAAGGCCAGCCCGGTGGCCGACATCGCGTACTACGGCGTGACCTTCGGCATCCAGGCCAAGAAGGAGGGCGTCACCGCCGCGTTCAAGCCCGCCGCCTGGGCCGAGATCCCCGACGGCCTGAAGGACCCCGACGGCCACTGGTTCACGATCCACTCCGGCACTCTGGGCTTCATGGTCAACGTCGACGCGCTCAAGGGCAAGCCGGTGCCGCGCTCGTGGGCCGACCTGCTCAAGCCCGAGTACAAGGGGCTCGTCGGCTACCTCGACCCGTCGTCGGCCTTCGTCGGCTATGTCGGCGCGGTGGCCGTCAACGCCGCGCGCGGCGGTTCGCTGGACAACTTCGGACCGGCCATCGACTACTTCAAGGCGCTGAAGAAGAACGAACCCATCGTGCCCAAGCAGACCTCGTACGCCCGCGTGCTGTCGGGCGAGATCGCGATCCTGCTCGACTACGACTTCAACGCCTACCGCGCCAAGTACAAGGACAAGGCCAACGTCGAGTTCGTGATCCCTGCCGAAGGCAGCGTCGTGGTGCCCTACGTGATGAGCCTCGTCAACAAGGGCCCCAACGCCGCCAACGGCCGCAAGGCGCTGGACTTCATCCTGTCCAACGAGGGCCAGGCGATCTGGGCCAACGCGTTCCTGCGTCCGGTGCGTGCGTCGGCCATCAGCAAGGAGGCGCAGGCGCGCTTCCTGCCGGCCAGCGAGTACACGCGCGCCAAGACGGTCGACTATGGCCGCATGGCCGAGGTGCAGAAGGCCTTCTCCGAGCGCTACCTGCGCGAGGCGCAGTGATTCGACTGGCCTGCGTGGCGCCGGCGGCGGCCTTGTTCGCCGCCTTCTGGCTGCTGCCGATGGTGCGGCTGGCCGGGCTGCCGGCCGACAAGGGCCTGGCCACCTACCTGGCCGTGCTGACCGAGGCGCGCTACCTGCGCAGCCTGCTGCAGACCACCGGCCTGTCGCTGGCGGTCACGCTGGTGTCGCTGGTCATCGCGGCGGCGGTGGGCCTGTACCTCGGGCGGCACCGCTTCCGCGGCCGGCGCGCGCTGCTGGCGCTGCTGACGCTGCCGCTGTCGTTTCCCGGCGTGATCGTCGGCTTCTTCGTCATCCTGGTCGGCGGCCGCCAGGGTCCCTTCGCCGACCTCACCGAAGCCGTGTCGGGGCAGCGCGTCACCTTCGCGTATGGCCTGGCGGGCCTGTTCATCGCCTACGTGTACTTCTCGCTGCCGCGCGCGATCGCGTCGTTCACCGCGGTGGTCGAGCGCATGGAGGGCGAGCTCGAGGAGGCCGCCCGATCGCTCGGCGCCGGGCGCTGGGCCATCGTGCGCGACGTCTGGTGGCCGGCGCTGCGACCCACCGCGCTGGCGGCGGGGGCGATCCTGTTCGCCACCGCAATGGGCGCCTTCGGCACCGCGTTCACGCTGGCCAGCCGCTACGAGGTGCTGCCACTGACGATCTACAACGAGTTCACCAACTACGCCAACTTCCCGCTCGCCGCCTCGCTGTCGCTGGCGCTGGGCGTGATGACCTGGGCGGTGCTGTTCGTCGCGCGGCGCTTCGGCGCCGCACCCGGGGCCGCTGCGGCATGAGCCGGCGCATCGACTCGCCGCTGCTGCTGGCCGTCACCGGCGCGGTGACGCTGTTCACCGTGCTGCCGATGGGCCTGTCGGTGACCGCCGGCCTGACCGAGAACTTCTCGCGCGGCCTGGCCAGCGGCCTGACGACCCGCTGGCTGGGCGAGGTGTGGTCGCTCTACGGCGCCACGGCCTGGACCTCGGTGGCGCTGGCGATGGCCTGCGTGGTGGTCGGCCTGCTGGCCGGCGTGCCGGCGGCCTACGCGTTGGCGCGCAGCCGCTCGCGCTGGGCGCGCGCGTTCGAGGAGCTGCTGACCCTGCCGGTGGCGGTGCCGGGGCTGGCCACCGCACTGGCCCTGATCCTCGCCTACGGCCAGTTGCGGAGCTTCCGGCAGAGCTTCGCATTCATCCTGGTGGGTCACGTCGTGTTCACGCTGCCGTTCATGGTGCGCACGGTGGCCGCGGCCTTCGAGCGCGACGACCTGGTGGCGCTGGAGGAGGCGGCCCGCTCGCTGGGCGCCGGCTTCGCGCAGCGCTTCCTGGGCGTGCTGGTGCCGGCGGTGGCGCCGTCCATCGTGGCCGGCAGCCTGATGGTCTTCACGCTGTCGGTGGGCGAGTTCAACCTCACCTGGATGCTGCACACCCCGCTGACCCGCACGCTGCCGGTGGGCCTGGCCGACAGCTACGCGTCGATGCGGCTGGAGATCGGTTCGGCCTACACGCTGGTGTTCTTCGTCGTCATCCTGCCGGTGCTGTGGGCCATGCAGTCGCTGGCCCGCTGGATCGAGCAACGCCATGAGCCCGCCCGGCCGCCCGAAGGGCGAATGCCGCAGGGCGCAGCCCCAAGGTACTCCAGTGACCACCCCTCCCATGACGCCTGAGCGCACGCGGGTCGCGATCGTCGACTGTGCCAAGACCTACCCCGGCGGCACGCAGGCGCTGGCCCGCACGACGCTCAGCGTCGAGCCCGGCGAGGTGCTGGCGCTGCTGGGTCCCTCGGGCTGCGGCAAGACGACCTTGCTGCGTGTGGTGGCCGGTCTCGTCGAGCCCGATCCCGGCGGCCGCGTGTGCTTCAACCACGAGGACGTCACCGCGCGGCCGATCGAGACGCGCGGCGTCGGCATGGTGTTCCAGCACTACGCGCTGTTTCCGCAGATGACCGTCGAGGCCAACATCGGCTACGGCCTGCGCGTGCGGCACGAGCCGCCCGAACGCATCCGCCAGCGGGTGGGCGAACTGGTCGACCTGGTGCGCCTGAACGGCCTGGAGCAGCGCCGTCCTGCCGAGTTGTCGGGCGGCCAGCGCCAGCGTGTGGCCCTGGCGCGCGCGGTCGCGGTGCGGCCTCGCGTGCTGCTGCTCGACGAGCCGCTGACGGCCCTGGACGCCAAGCTCAAGGAGGCCTTGCGCGACGAGCTGGCGCAGCTGCTGCGCCAGTTGCACATCACCGCGCTGCACGTCACCCACGACCAGCACGAGGCCCTGGCCATCGCCGACCGCCTGGCCGTGATGCGCGCCGGCCGGATCGTGCAGATCGGCGCCGGCGAAGACCTCTACCGTGCACCCGGGCATCCGTTCGTCGCGGAGTTCCTGGGGCGCGTCAACCGGCTCCGGCGCGATGGCGCCGCCGCCGCGACCAACCGGCTGCCGCTGGGCGGCATCGACCTGGCCACGCCGCCTGCCCTGGCCGGCCAGGAGGCGCTGCTGGTGCGGCCCGAGGACGTGCAGCTCGGCGATCCCGGACCCGGCGCCGGCCAGGCCCGCATCGCCACCCGCACCTTCCTCGGCGACCGCGTGCAGTTGCGGCTGTCGATCGACGGGCAGGACCCGGTCCTGGCCGATCGCCCGCGCGACTGCCCGCTGAAGCCGGGCGACCGGGTCGGCGTACGCATCGACCCGCAGGCCATGATGCCGGCCACCGTCACCGAGACCGGCTGAGCACCCGACACTTTCGAGGCGACCCGCGATGCACACGCTGCTGGCCCAGATCACCGACCTGCACATCCGCGAGCCCGGCCGCCTGGCCTATGGCCGGCTCGACACCGCGCCCTACCTGCGCACCGCGGTGGACTCGCTGCTGAGGCTGCCGCAGCGGCCCTCGGCGGTGGTCCTGACGGGTGACCTCACCGACTTCGGGCGTGCGGCCGAGTACGAGCACCTGGCCGAGCTGCTGGCGCCGCTGCCGATGCCGATGTTCCTGCTGCCGGGCAATCACGACGACCGCGACCAGCTGCGCCGCAGCTTCGGCTCGCACGCCTACCTCGGCACGGGCGAGTTCGTGCAGTACGCCGTCGACATCGGGCCGCCCGGCGGGCTGCGCCTGCTGGCCCTGGACACCGTCGTGCCGGGCCACAGCGGTGGCCGGCTGTGTGCGCGGCGCCTGCAGTGGCTGGCCGACGAACTGGCGCGCGAACCCGGGCGGCCGACCGTGGTGGCGATGCACCACCCGCCGTTCCGCACGCTGATCGGCCACATGGACCAGATCGGCCTCGAGGAGGGCGCCGCGGAGCTGGCCGCGATCCTCGAGCGCCACCCGAACGTCGAGCGGGTGATCTGCGGCCACCTGCACCGCACCATCTACATGCGCTTCGGCGGCACCGTGGTGTCCACCGCGCCCAGCCCCGCGCACCAGGTGTGCCTGGACCTGGCCGAGGACGCCGCCTCGGCCTGGATCCTCGAGCCGCCCGGCTTCCACCTGCACGCCTGGGCGGCACCGGGCCAGCTGGTGACGCATGCCGCAGCCAGCGGCCGCTTCGACGGGCCCTACCCGTTCCACGAGAACGGGGCGCTGATCGACTGAGCGGCGGCAGCCTTGCGTGGGTCGCCGCGCGCCGCCGCGCGCAGCCGGGTGCCCCCAGCGGGCAGGCAGGGCCCGTCCGCCCGCCGGAGCGGACGGACCAGGCCCGTCAGCCCTGCAGGCCACGCCCTCGCAGAGCTCGGGCCCTTCGGCCGGCGCAGACCGTCCGCAGGGACGGTCCTGCGTCCAGCCCTCAGCCCATGTGCAGGCCGCCGTTGCAGCTGAAGTCGGCGCCGGTGGTGAAGCCGGAATCCTCGCCGGCCAGCCAGGCGACGATCGAGCCGATCTCCTCCGGCGTGCCCAGGCGCTTGACGGGAATCGTGGCGACGATCTTCTCCAGCACCTCGGGCTTGATGGCGCGGACCATGTCGGTGCCGATGTAGCCCGGGCTCACGGTGTTGACCGTCACGCCCTTGCTGGCCACTTCCTGGGCCAGGGCCATCGTGAAACCGTGCATGCCGGCCTTGGCGGCCGAGTAGTTGGTCTGGCCGGCCTGGCCCTTCTCGCCGTTGACCGAGCTGATCTGGATGATGCGGCCCCAGCCCTTCTCCACCATGCCCGGCACCACCTGCTTGGTGACGTTGAACATGCTGTTGAGGTTGGTGTCGATGACCGCCTTCCAGTCCTCGGGCGTCATCTTCAGGAACATGCGGTCGCGGGTGATGCCGGCGTTGTTGACCAGCACGTCGATCGGCCCATGCTCGGCCACCGCCTTGCTGAAGGCCTGCACCGTGCTGTCCCAGTCGGCCACGTTGCCCACCGACGCGTAGAACGTGTAGCCCTGGGCCTTCTGCTCGTCGAGCCACTTGACGAAGTCGCGGCTCGGCCCGCAGCCGGCGATGACCTTGAAGCCCTCCTTGGCCAGGCGCTGGCAGATCGCCGTGCCGATGCCGCCCATGCCGCCGGTTACGTATGCCAGTTTTGCCATCTTGTCTCTCCTTGGTTGATGGTGGGTCTGAACTCAAGCGTTGCCCGCGGCGTCGCGGGCGTCAAGCGGGTTTCCCTGCGTGGGGCGGTCTCAGGCCTTGGCCTTGACATAGCGCCCGGGGGCAGGTTCGATCGGTTTGAGCTGCCGGGTGCCCAGCGACCGGGGCGCCGCGACGAGCTTGCCGCCATGGCCGCGCAGCCAGGCCGACCAGTCGGTCCACCAGCTGCCGGGGTGCTCGGTGGCGCCGGCCAGCCAGGCTTCGGCGGTGGCCGGCAGCTTGGCATTCGTCCAGTAGCTGCGCTTGCCCTTGGATGGCGGGTTGATGACGCCGGCGATGTGTCCCGACGCGCCGAGCACGAAGCGCCGGGGCCCGGTGAGCACCCGCGTCGAGGCGTAGGCGCCGGCCCAGGGCACGATGTGGTCCTCGCGCGAGCCGTAGACGAACACCGGCGCCTGGATGGTGCGGAAGTCCACCGGCACGCCGCACACCGTGGTGGCCCCGGGTTGCCGCAGCTTGTTCTCGAGGTAGGTGTGGCGCAGGTACCAGCAGTACATCGGCCCGGGCAGGTTGGTCGCGTCGCCGTTCCAGTACAGCAGGTCGAACGGCGGCGGGGACTCGCCTTTGAGGTAGTTGCCCACGACGTAGTTCCACACCAGGTCGTTGGGACGCAGGAAGCTGAAGGTGGTGGCCAGCTCCTGACCCTTGAGCAGCCCCGGCCCGGTGGGCGCCTGGGGGCCGATGGTCAACTCGCGCAGCTGCACCGCGGCCTCGTCGATGAAGACGTCCAGCACGCCGGTGTCCTCGAAGTCCAGCAGCGTGGTCAGCAGCGTCAGCGACTGCGCCGGCTGCTCGCCGCGCGCGGCGAGCACGGCCAGCGCGGTCGTGATGATCGTGCCGCCGACGCAGAACCCCAGCATGTTGAAGCGGTCCACCCCGGTGGCGGCCTGCACGGTGCGGATGGCGCGGATGGCGCCGTGCTCGATGTAGTCGTCCCAGGTCTTGCCGGCCAGCGAGGCGTCGGGGTTGCGCCAGCTGACCACGTAGGTGTGGTGCCCCTGCTCGACCGTGTAGCGGATCACCGAGTTGTCGGGCTGCAGGTCGAGGATGTAGTACTTGTTGATGCACGGCGGCACGAAGAGCATCGGGCGCTCGTGCACCTTGGCCGTCAGCGGCTTGTACTCGATGAGCTGGAACAGCTCGTTCTCGAAGATCACCGCGCCCTCGGTCGTGGCGACGTTGCGGCCCACCTCGAAGGCCGTCTCGTCGGTCTGCGACACGTGACCCTTCTGCAGGTCGTCCAGCAGCTGCTTCATGCCGGTGCCGATGCTCTGGCCCTGCGTGTCCAGCGCCTTCTTCAGCGCCTCGGGATTGAAGGCCAGGAAGTTGCTGGGCGACGAGGCGTCGACCCATTGCTGCACGGCGAAGCGCAGCCGGGCGCGGGTCTTGGCATCGCCCTGCACCGAGTCGGCCAGCTGCATCAGCATGCGCGCGTTGAGCAGGTACATCTGCGCGGTGTAGGCCGCAGCGGGGCTGGCCAGCCACTCCTGGCCGGCGAAGCGCCGGTCACCGATCGGCGGTGGCGACGCCTTCGCGGCCGCGCCGGTGGACACCGGTGCCTGCTCGAGGGTGCGGTTCCAGATGTCGGTGGCGCTCTGGACGTACTCGGACTGCAGACGCGAGAGCTGCTCCGGCGGCAGGCTCAGGCCCGCGACGGCCTTCCACCAGTCGCCGGCGATGCGGCCCATGGGATGGGCCTGCAGGTCGATGGGCGGCGGGGCGCTGTAGGGCTTCTGCACGTCGGTCTCCTGGGTCGAATTCGTCGGTCCCGCCCACCTGGAATGCGGCCGCATCGGTTGCACACCATAGGCGGACTGGCTTACCTTGCCATGACATCATCCACCGGCGGCGGGCCGGTCGGCCCCGGTGGAAGCACGCGATGCATCTGGTGGTGCTGGCCTGGGCCTACGTGGTCGTGATGATGGCGCTGGTGGAGGCCTTGTCGAGCCATGGCACCGTGCTCGGCGCGGTCTTCACGCTGCTGCTGTACGGCGTGCTGCCACTGACCATCGTCGTCTACATCCTCGGCACGCCGGCCCGCAAGCGCGCCCTGCGGCGGCGCGAAGCCGAGGCGGACCGGGCCTCAGCCGGCGATGGCGATGGCGGCAGCCATGCGGCCGGTGCGACCATCGCGCCGGAACGAAAAGAACCGTGAGGCCTGCTGCACGGTGCAGCCGACGTCGCCGCCGTGGACCTGCCCGACCCCGGCTGCCTGCAGGCGCAGCCGCGCCAGCGCCGGCAGGTCGGCCAGCCAGCGCGGGCTGCCGTCGGGCCGGTCGCGGCGGACGAAGCAGCGGTCGAGGGCATGCCGGTCGCCGTCGGGCTGCGCGCCGAAGGCCTGCAGCACGTCCAGGCCGACCTCGAAGCTCGCCGCGCCGATGCAAGGTCCCAGCCAGGCCATCAGGCCGTCCGGCGCTGCACCGGCCACGTCGCACAGCGTGGCCACGGTGTTCTCCAGCACCCCGGCCGCCAGGCCACGCCAGCCCGCATGGGCGGCACCGACCGCACGGCCGTCGCGGGTGCACAACAGCACCGGCAGGCAGTCGGCCACCAGCACCACGCAGCCGATGCCCGGCTGCAGGGTGACACTGGCATCGGCCGCGGCGGGCGTCTCGTCGGGCGCATGCAGCACCGCGACGCGGGTGCCGTGCACCTGATCGAGCCAGACCGGTCGCGCGCCCAGCAGGTCGGCGACGCGGCGCCGGTTCTCGTCGACCGCGGCCGGGTCGTCGCCGGCCGAGCGCGACAGGTTCAGCGAGCCGAAGGGTCCTTGGCTGACGCCGCCGTCGCGCAGCGTGGCCAGCGCGCGGATCCTGTCGCTGGCGCCCCACGCGGGGCGCAGCACCTCAAGCGGCATCCGGGCAGGCCTCGGGCCGGGTGCGCTCGAAGGCCGGCAGCTTCATGCACGCCTCGAAGACCCGCATCACCTGCGGCACGTGGTCGAGCCGGCACTCGAAGCGCTGGGCATTGAAGATCTGCGGCACCAGCGTGCAGTCGGCCAGGGTCGGCGCGTCACCATGGCAGTAGGTGGACGGCCGGGTGGCAAGCTGGCGCTCGACGACCTCCAGGCCGGTCTCCACCCAGTGCCGGTACCAGCGGTTCTTGTCCTCCTCGCTGACCTTCAACGACTGCACCAGGTAGCGCAGCACCCGCAGGTTGTTCAACGGGTGGATTTCGCAGGCGATGTCCATCGCCAGGGCCCGCACGCGGGCGCGGCCCAGCGGGTCGGCCGGCAGCAGCGGTGGCTGCGGGTGGGTCTCGTCGAGGTACTCGATGATCGCCAGCGACTGGGTGATGTCGTGGTCGCCGTCGCGCAGCAGCGGCACCAGGCGCGACGCCGAGACCGTGGTGTAGCTTTCCTGGAAGTGCTCGTTGCGGGCCAGGTGCACGGCACGGTAGTCGTACTCCAGCCCCTTGAGCGCCAGCGCGATGCGCACCCGGTACGACGCGCTGGAGCGGAAGTAGTTGAACAACTCCATGCCGTGCTCCGCGCTCAGCGCACCGCCACGCGCAGGTCGGGCAGGCCGGCGATGCGCGCCTCCATCACGTCGCCGCGCACCACGGCCCCCACGCCGGCGGGCGTGCCGCTGAAGATCAGGTCGCCCGGGGCCAGCGTCCAGGCGGCACTGAGGTGCTCGATGGTCTCGGCGACGTTCCAGATCAGGTCCTTGAGGTCGCCACTCTGGCGCGGCTGCCCGTTGACGGACAGGGTGATCGGCCCCTGCGTCAGCTCGCCGGTCTGGGACTTGGGGACGATGGGCCCGATCGGCGCCGACTGGTCGAAGGCCTTGCCGATGCACCACGGACGGCCCTGCTTCTTCATCTCGCCCTGCAGGTCGCGACGCGTCATGTCGAGCCCGATCGCATAGCCCCAGATGTGGGCCGCGGCGTCGGCCGCCTTGATGTTGCGTCCCCCGAGGCCCAGCGCCACCACCAGTTCCACCTCGTGGTGCAGGTTGGCCGTCAGGCTCGGGTAGTCGATCGCCCCGGTCTCCCCGGCCGCCACCGGCACCACGGCATCGGCCGGCTTCATGAAGAAGAACGGCGGCTCGCGCCCCGAGAAGCCCATCTCCTGGGCGTGCTCGACATAGTTGCGGCCGACGCAGTAGATGCGGTGCACCGGGAAGCTGCCGCCACCGGCCACCGGAACGGCCACCGGCGCGGGCGGGGCGAACACGTAGCTCATCGTCTCTCCAGCCCCGGTCGTGGCCCGAAGGGGCCGCCATGCGGTCCAGGGGTGCGGTGATGATGCCACGCGACCGGCCGCTACACTGACGCGATGTTCGACCCGCGCCGCTACGATGTTGAGCAGGTGCGCGCCAATGTGAAGACGTATATCGCGGAACGTGCCCGCGAGACGCG
>WBZL01002069.1_pt1 | contig 19917 bp, 19 predicted proteins | sample 5204291 | NCBI WGS metagenome assembly WBZL01 (sample SAMN12344345, study PRJNA552823) | activated sludge metagenome | biome: Activated sludge suspended growth; feature: Nitrification reactor; material: Wastewater; isolation source: activated sludge from nitrification reactor of wastewater...
CGCATACGCGACTTTCACATTAAGCACCTGTGGCGCCAACCCCAGCACCCCGAGCAGTCCCCAGATGCCAAAACCGAGAATCAGCAGGCCGCAAGCCAGGCGAACCCCTGGTTTCATGGCATAGGCCTGGAGGCGGGCGGCGAGCAGACCGGCGAGCAGCAGATTGGGCAGGGTGCCGACACCGAAGGCCAGCATCAAACCGGCTCCATGCACCGCAGAACCGCTGGTGAGGGCAGTTGCCAGGGCGCTATAGACCAGGCCGCAGGGCAGCCAACCCCACAGCAGACCGAGCGGAAAGGCCTGCGCCACGGTGCGTGCAGGCAGATAGCGGTGGCTCAGCGGTTGCAGATGTCGCCACAGTTTCTGGCCGCAGCGCTCGCTGAATGCCAGTGCCCGGGTGACGCCGATCAGGTAGAGACCCAGCGCGATCAACATCCCGTTGGCGAGCAGATAAAGGAGGGTGCGAACCGGCCATTGACTGGCCAGGGCCATGCTGGCTTCGCCAAGCGCACCGGCCATGGCACCGGCGGTGGCATAGCTGACGATGCGTCCGCTGTTGTACGCCAGGTGCAGGGCAAAGCTTGCAGGGGCACCCATCGACAGGGCGCCGACGATGCCGCCGCACATGCCGACACAGTGCGTCCCCCCCAGCAGACCGATCAACAACAGGGCGAGATAGCTGGATTCAGGCATGCCAGAGCCAGGTGTGCGTGGAGCGCCGCCGCGCAGACGGATACGCACGATGACCATGAGTGCCCCGCAGCAAGGATGGACGACCCGAGTCGCCGGGATGTAGCCGGGAACACATGCCTACGCCGCCACTTCTCCACCCAGCGCAGTGACCAGGTCATCGAGCAACTGCACCACTTCTCCAGTCATCAGGGTGAAATCGATGTCGAAGCGTTCATCGGCGTTCTCGCCCTGGCCTTCGGCCTGTTCCTTGAGGATGTCCAGGAAGACCAGGCGCTTGATCTGTAACTGGTCGTTGAGCACAAAGGAAATGCGGTCGTTCCAGGTCATCGCCAGGCGGGTGACGATCTTGCCGGTGGCGATATGCTGGCGGATCTCTTCGCCTTCGAGGGTGTGATTGACATAGCGCACGCTGGCCTTGTCGGTCGAGCGCAGCTCGAGGTCCTGGTCGAGGGTGAATCCGACGGGCGCTTCGCCATCGGCTACCCAGCCGGTCATCGCCGCCGACGGGGATTGCGTCACTTTGAGCACCTTAACCGGCAGGGCATCGAGCGATTTGTGAAGATGCTCGAGGAACTCTTCGGCTTTTGCCGGCGAGGCGGAGTCGATGACCAGCCAGCCGTTGATCGGATCGATCCAGCCAGAGGTGCTGCGGTTGCGGATGAAGGCGCGCGGCAGCAGTTCGAGAGTCATTTCTTGCTGGATCTCGCGCATCTCGCGACGGCCGATACGGCGGCCTTCGGCTTCCTCGATCTCCTTGGCCTTGTCGCTGGCAAAGCGTTTGACGATCGAAGCCGGCAGCAGTTTTTCCTCGACCCCGAGGGTGAGCAGCCACTGCTGGTTGACGGAATGGACGAGTGCGCCGCCGTCCCGTGGCGCGACCCAGCCGATGCTGCGCGGATCGGTGGCGTGGCATCCTTGCAGGGTCAGTTTGCCGAGTTGCGCCGCCAGTTGCTCGGCGTCAGCGGCCCAGTTTCTGGGCAGGCGGTAGAGGTGAAGATTTTTGAACCACATGAGCGGACCCGAAAAAATTGGCCATTATAGGCCTGAACGGCACATAATTTGCCACCGGGCGGCAGGGCAGGGGAGCCGGTGACACCGGCTTCTGTTAGCATTCGCGCTGCTTTTGACGATCCGTCCATGACCGCTTTGCTCTCCGATGTCTTTTCCGCTGCCGGGCCGCTGGCAAGCACGGTTCCCGGTTACCGCCTGCGTGTCCAACAACTCGAACTGGCTGAGCGCATCGCTGCCGCGATGGCCGGCAATCAGGTCCTGATTGCCGAAGCCGGGACCGGCACGGGCAAGACCTATGCCTATCTGGTACCCGCATTGCTTTCGGGGGGCAAGGTGATCGTTTCGACCGGTACCCGCAACCTGCAGGATCAGCTTTTTACGCGTGACATCCCGACCATCCGCAGCGCGCTCAAGTCACCGGTCAGGGTGGCGCTGCTCAAGGGGCGAGCCAATTACCTGTGTCACTACCACCTCGAACGTTCGCTTTCCGATGGTCGCTTTCTCTCGCGTGACGACGCCGTCTACGCGCAGCGTATCGCGCGCTTTGCCAGGAAGACCCGAAGTGGTGACAAGGCCGAGTGTACGGGTGTTCCCGAAAACGCGACGGTGTGGGCGATGGTCACCTCGACTCGTGACAACTGCCTCGGCCAGGATTGCCCGAAGCACAAGGAGTGTTTCGTCCTTGCTGCGCGCCGCGAGGCGATGGCGGCCGACCTGGTGGTGGTCAACCATCACCTGTTCTTCGCCGACGTGATGCTTCGTGACGAAGGAACCGCCGAACTGCTGCCCGCCTGCAATACGGTGATCTTTGACGAAGCACATCAATTGCCGGAAGTCGCCAGCCTGTTCTTTGGCGACAGCATCTCGACCGCGCAGCTCCTCGAACTGAGCCGCGATACACAGCTCGAAAGTCTGGCCTCGGCGCGTGACTGCCTGGATCTGCCGAAGTTCTGTACCCTGCTTGAAAAGGTCGCTCGCGACCTGCGGCTGGTCTTGCCGGTCGAACCGGCCCGCTACGCGCTACAGCAACTCGAAGCGCACGCCGGTTTCGCCGATCGATTGAACGATGTGCTCAAGGAACTGGCAGCGCTGGCCTCCTTGCTCGAGACGCAGGCGCAGCGTGCCGAAGGTCTGGAAAGCTGCTGGCGGCGCGCCACCGACTTGCAGGTGCGCCTGCAGGCCTGGCAGAGTGGGGCGAACCTGGATTTCGTTCGCTGGGCAGAGACCTATAGCCACTCGCTGCAGCTCAATGCGACGCCGCTGGCGATCGCCGAGATCATGCAGAAGCAGATGAGCGGCCATCCGCGCGCCTGGATCTTCACTTCGGCGACACTTGCCGTGCAGGACAGTTTTTCTCATTACTGTGCCGAGATGGGGCTTGGCGACGCCGATTCGGCGCGTTGGGAGAGTCCCTTCGACTACCCTCGACAGGCGCTGCTCTACGCGCCGCGCAACCTGCCCGATCCGAACCGCCCGGAGTATGCCGAAGCGGTCGTCGAGGCCGCGTTTCCGGTACTCCAGGCGAGCGCTGGCCGGGCATTCTTTCTGTGTACCTCGCTGCGCGCGATGCGCCGAACACACCAGTTGCTCAGCGAGTGGCTACAGCGCGACGGACTTGATCTGCCTTTGCTGTTGCAGGGCGAGCGCAGCAAGAACGAATTGCTCGAACGCTTTCGCAGCCTGGGCAATGCCATCCTGATCGGCAGCCAGAGTTTCTGGGAAGGGGTCGATGTGCGCGGCGAAGCGCTGTCGCTGGTGGTCATCGACAAGCTGCCGTTTGCGCCGCCGGACGACCCGGTGCTTTCGGCGCGTATCGAGAAGCTCCGGCGCGAAGGACGCAATCCTTTCATGGAGTACCAGTTGCCGCGCGCGGTGATCAACGTCAAACAGGGCGCGGGTCGCCTGATCCGCGATGAGAATGACCGCGGGGTGTTGATGATCTGCGACCCGCGCCTGCTCAGCAAACCCTACGGCAAGCGTATCTGGCGAAGTCTGCCGCCGATGAAGAGATCTCGCGAACTCGCCGACGCTCTGGCCTTCTTCGCCCCGGCAGCGGCCGCATGATCCGCATGCCTCCCCCTCTCCAGACTGCTGCCGATCTGCCACTGGACTGCGCGGCCGTGGCTGAGCTTCTCAATCGCGGCTGCGCCTGTATCTCGGTCGACCATCGATCCTTGCAGCGCGCGCTCGAAAACGGCAATGGAACGTTCTCGCACGCTGAACTGCTGGCGACGCGGCCGCATCTGTTCTCGGACAGCATGGTTTTCGTCAGCACCGCGCATCTCGCGCGCATGGCACGAATCATCGCCTTGCTCGAACGGGTGGTGGCCTTGCCGGCATATCGCGAACGAGTGCTCGCCTACGCGCCGCCACTGGCACTGCATTCGCCCGGCGCCGTGGGGGTCTATCTGGGTTATGACTTCCACCTCGGTGCAGATGGTCCGCAGCTCATCGAAATCAATTCGAACGCCGGTGGGGCGCTGCTCAACGCTCGCCTGTTGCGCGCGCAGCGCGCGTGCTGCGCCGCGGTGGCGAGGATGATGCCGACGCCGATACCGGTCGAGGAAACCTTTCTGGCGATGTTTCGCGAGGAGTGGCGACTGACCCGCGGCACTGGCGATGCTTCGCAGCGGCCGCTGGCGCGCATCGCGATTGTCGATACGCAGCCCGATGAGCAGTATCTGGCGCCTGAATTTGCACTCTTTCGGCAACTCTTCGAGGCGAATGGCATCGCTGCACTGGTGGCCGATGTTGAGGAACTGACCTTCGACGGCGAACGCTTGTACTGCCGCGGGCAGGTCGTTGACCTGGTCTACAACCGGCTGACCGACTTTGCCCTGGCCGAACCGCAGAGTGCGGCGTTGCGTGCGGCGTATTTGAGCGATGCCGTGGTGGTCACGCCGCATCCGCAGGCGCATGCGCTGTTTGCCGACAAACGCAACCTGCAGGCTCTCGGCGACGACGACTGGCTGGCAGCGATCGGCTTGCGCGAAGACGAGCGCGAGTTGCTGGCCAGCAGCATTCCGCGTACCCTGCTGGTGCTCCCCGAACAGGCCGAGGCCTTCTGGGCCACTCGCAAGCAGTGGTTTTTCAAACCGACTGCCGGTTACGGCGGCAAGGCGGCCTATCGCGGCGACAAGCTGACCCGGCGCGTATTTGCCGAAATCGCCGGCGGTGGCTATGTCGCGCAGGCGGTGGTTGCTCCTTCCGAGCGACGCCTGCTGATCGATGGCGTACCGCACGATTTCAAGCTCGATCTTCGTAACTACGTTTATCGGGGTGCGGTTCAACTGGTATCGGCGCGACTGTACCGTGGCCAGACGACCAATTTCCGGACCCGTGGCGGCGGCTTTGCGGCGGTTTTCCCGGTACCCTGTGCAAGCGGAAGCAAAGCATGAGACTGTTTGGTATTGCCGGCTACTCCGGCGCCGGCAAGACGACCTTGCTGGAAAAACTGCTGCCGCGAATGACCCGGATCGGGCTGCGCGTCGCGGTGCTCAAGCACGCGCACCACCATTTCGACATCGACCAGCCGGGGAAAGACTCGTTTCGCCACCGCGCGGCAGGGGCTGGCGAAGTGCTGCTGGCCAGCAGTGCGCGCTGGGTATTGATGAGCGAGTTACGCGGCGCTCCCGAGCCGACGCTCGAGGAATATGTCGCACACTTGTCGCCTTGCGATCTGGTCCTCGTCGAGGGTTTCAAGGACGAGGCGATTCCGAAGCTCGAAGTGTATCGGCCCGGCAACGGCAAGCCGCCGCTGTGGCCACAACTGCAGCACATCGTCGCTGTCGCCTCGGATGCCCCGCAATCACTGACCCTGCCGGCGCATCTGACGCGGCTGGACCTGAATGATCCGGACGCGATCGTCGGCTTCATCCTCGGCACTCTTCAACTGGGAGGGAAAACGCATGCTGTCCTTTGATGAAGCGCTGGCGCGCTTGCTGGCCAGTGCCCGGACCGTTTCAGAAATTCGCCGCCTGCCGACGCTGGCTGCCGCCGGGCGCGTGCTCGCACGGGCACAGCAGGCGACGGTCAATGCGCCGCTACTCGACAACTCGGCGATGGATGGTTATGCGCTGGCCGTCGCCGATGTGCCGCGCCTGGCGAGCCGACTGCCGGTCTCGCAGCGCATTCCGGCGGGCAGCGTCGGTACACCGCTGCAGCCAGGAACCGCTGCCCGGATCTTCACCGGCGCGCCGATACCGGCCGGTGCCGACGCAGTAGTGATGCAGGAGCTTTGCGAACACGCCGACGATGCGGTGCTGATCAACCATCTGCCGCAAGTGGGCGAACATATTCGCCGCGCCGGGAGCGACATTGCCGCCGGGAGCGAAATTCTCCCTGCCGGACTGCGCCTGCGACCCCAGGACACCGCCCTGGCGGCGTCGGTGGGGATCGCCGAACTGCCGGTTTTCCGCCGCTTGCGAGTGGCCGTACTGTTTACGGGTGACGAACTGCGCATGCCCGGTGAGCCGCTGCCGCCGGGCGCGATCTACAATGCCAACCGTTTTCTGCTCACCGCCCTGCTGCAGTCATTGGGTTGCGTCGTCCGTGATATTGGGCAGGTGCCCGACGATCTGCCGGCGACGCGCCAGGCGCTGCGCGCAGCCGCGCTCGACAATGACCTGGTGCTCAGCTCGGGCGGCGTTTCCGTCGGCGAAGAGGATCACATCAAAGCCGCCGTTGCGGCGGAGGGTCGGATCGAGATGTGGAAGATCGCCATCAAGCCCGGCAAACCCCTGGCCTTTGGACAGATCGGTTCGGCCGGGCGCGAGGTGGCGTGCATCGGTTTGCCGGGAAACCCGGTTTCCTGCCTGATCACCTTCCTCATGCTGGTACGGCCTTTTCTATTGAAAATGCAGGGCGTGCATCCAATTACCCCACCGAGCTACCGGCTGCGCGCCGATTTCGACTGGTTGCGGCCCGATGCCCGGCGCGAGTTTCTGCGTGCAAGAAGCCATGCCGATGGCGGCGTGGAGATCTTCGCCAACCAGGGCGCGTCAGTCCTGATTTCGGCGGTGTGGGGCGATGGCCTGATCGATAACCCACCGCAGCAGGTGATCCGACGCGGCGACAGGGTGCGCTTCCTGCCGTTTTCGGCCTTGCTGAACTGAGCCTGGAGGGCGAATGATGCTGAAGATTCTGTACTTCGCGAGCGTCCGCGAGCTGCTTGGACAAGGGAGCGAGGAGTTGCCGCTGCCGGCCGGGGTGCTGGATGTCGCCGGCCTGCTCGGGTTTCTCGCGCAACGGGGCGGCGCATGGGAGCACCTGGCGGAGATCAGGAACCTGCGTCAGGCGGTCAATCAGGAAATGGTCGGGCGCGATGCACCGATCGGGTCGGGGGACGAGGTCGCTTTCTTTCCGCCGGTGACCGGAGGTTGAAATGATGGTGCGCGTTCAGGAGGCTGATTTCGACGTCGGCGCAGAGCTGGCGGCGCTGCGCCAGGATCGACCACAGATCGGTGCGCTGGTGTCCTTTGTCGGTGTCGTGCGAGCGGCCAGCGATGGCGCCGGGGTCTCGGAGATGACCCTCGAACATTACCCAGGGATGACCGAGAAAGCGCTTGCGGCGATGGTCGGCGAGGCCGCACGCCGCTGGAAGCTCATCGACGCGATCGTCATCCACCGTGTCGGTCGCTTGCTGCCGGGCGACCAGATCGTCCTCGTCGCGGTGGCCGGCGCGCATCGTGGCGAAGCTTTTGCCGCCTGCGAGTTCCTCATAGACTACCTGAAAACGCGCGCGCCGTTCTGGAAGCGCGAAGTGACGCCGCAAGGCGCGCGCTGGGTCGCTGCGCGCGCGAGCGACGATCAGGCTGCCGAGCGCTGGCAGGAGGAGGATTGAGCTCGGCACGGCTCCGATCCAGCAAGGCGCACCAGGCCCGGCAAGCCTGCTACCGCGTCACCTGCAACACTGCTGGCGCGAAGTTCACCCGCCGCGTCTCGACAATGCGCCTGGCGTCCACCTTTCCCTCGACGATCTCGTAGCCCATCAGCGCAAATATCCGGCCGCGCACGAACAGTGGCCGCGAATTGCCGTACCAGTCGACGCACGAGGCGCGGCAGCCGTCATTGCGGTCGCTTGCCGAGGGTTGCGCGGTCAGCGTACCGAGTTCGCTCAGCGTCAGGGCATGATTGCGCAAAAAGAGCAGGGCTGCCGACGGCGTGCGCAGTTGTCGTGCGCCGGATTCGTCACCGCCGACGATCGGCAGGCCAAGCAGGCCGTCGAACTCGCTCTCGGATTTATAGAAGAAGCCATGACTGCGCGTTTCACCCTGCGCTGCGTCCTTGCGCGTGTAGCGGCCGGCGGTCACCGGTAGAGGAGTCAGACGTACACTGCTCAGATGCAGGTCCCTGCCGCTGCTGCCGACGACGAGGGCATTGCTGCCGAGTGCCTCGACACGGTCTACCGAGTGTGGCAAAGGTAATTCGTAGACCTCACCCTGCGCGTAGCGCACCGCGTACACCTGTGATTGCGTCGTCGTCTGCGGCGAATGCCAGCCGGTACCCGCGCCGTACAGCAGATACGGGCCGATGTAGCGACTCTGCAGCACGTAGCCGTTGGCTCTCGGCAGCCGGCGGTAAGCCTGGGCGGGTGCGCTGTCACGGCCGTCGGAAAAGCTGGCGAGCGGGATGCGCAGCAGCGCCAGGTCGCCGGCATTGACTTCGCCTGCCCACATGCCGTCGCCACGGCCGTTGGCACGCAGCAGCACGTTCAGCACGCCGCCGTCGTCTTCGTGGAAAGAGAACTGGTCGATCGGGCTGCCGGCTGTCTTCAGGGCACTCGGTGCCGATCCGTCGAGCGGGATGCGGAACACCGACGAAGCCGAAGCTCCCCCCCGTTCGGCCGTCGTCCAGACGAATACCGAATTCGGCGAGACGTAGAAGACGCGTCCAGGTGACCCGAGAACGGCGGTGCTTTGACAATCCATCTCCGGTCTGGCGAGATCGCAGATCGAGACACTGTGCAGGGCGACGCCGGCGAAGGGGTCGAGCGGCTCGTCGCTGCGGTAGATCCGCGTCGCCGGCGCAATGCGCCGGAAATCCGCCGGCAGCGCTCCAGGGCGCCAGCGGCGCATCGCCGGGAAGGCTGCCCAGGGGTCACCCCATGGGCTGAGAACGTGCGGCGAATAGACGATCAGTTTGCTGCCGATCAGCCGGCTCGCATAGTTGCGGGAAGAATAGTAGTCGTTGGAGCGCAGGTGATAGGTCGCCCGATAGGCGAGCTGTCCAGCGCGCGAAATGTCGAAGACGCCGACTTCGGTGCCACCACGCGCGTAACTGTAGCCGATGACGACGATCGTGTTGCCGGAAATCAGCATCTCGTCGTACCAGGCGCCACCTGGATCGACATCGCTGCCGAAAGCGTCGATGGCGGCGACGGGGCGCAGATCCTGCGCGCCGATGCGGACCGTGAACAGGCGGCCACGGCGCAGGATCACCAGGTGGTCACCGTGTACCTTGACGATGCCCCCTTCATCGACACCGGCGTGCTGGACGTTGGTGACGGATTCGTTCTTGCCGGTGGCGGCTTCCTTGGCCACTGCCACAGGGGCGGCGGCGGGTGCGGGAGATGGTTGAGCGAGTTGGCCCACGGACTTGTCGGCACGCGCTCGTTGCTGCTCGTCGCGGCGACGCTGCGCTTCGTCAGCCCAGCGTTTGAAGAGACCGGCGAGTTCCTGCTCATTGGCGAAGGCGCTGAGCGTCTTGCGTGGTACAGTTGGATTGGCCGTGGTGGCCGTTGCCGCAGGCAAGCAGAGAGCAGTCAGCACGGCAGTGGTCAGGTAAACGACAAGGGTTCGATACATGGCAGTCCTTTCGTGGAGGGTTCAGACGGGTAAACGGACGACGCACGAGAATGGGGTTAAAACTTCCCGCAGATTCTCACCCACGCCGAGCTGCCGTTCCGCGTACGTCGTCACGTCGCCGGTCAACGCTTATCATGAGAGAATCGTGAGTCGCTGGCGCGACTTTCACATTAAACTCCCCGCCTTGCTTGTTCCCTCCGCGGATATTTCATGGTTAAGTCCTTCGATTCACCCAATCCCGATAGCGGGCAACGCTTCGGCAGTCGCGGCGCACGGCGAGAACGGAGCCCGCAGACGGACCCGGTACTGTCTGAACTGCGCGTGCCGCCGCATTCACTGGAGGCCGAGCAATCAGTGCTCGGCGGCTTGATGCTCGATAACGCGGCCTTCGACAAGATCGCCGACGTGATCAGCGAAGGCGATTTTTATCGCGATGAACACCGGCGCATTTACCGCCAGATTTCCAAGCTCCTGGAACGTAGCAAGCCCGCCGACGCGGTGACGGTAGCTGAAAGCCTCGACCAGGCGGGGGAGGGCGACGCCACCGGCGGGCTGGTCTACCTTGGCGAACTGGCCGCGAACACGCCGTCGGCGGCGAACATCCGGCGCTATGCCGAGATCGTCCGTGAACGGGCGATTCTGCGGCAACTGGTGACTGCCGGCGACGAAATTGCCGGCAGTGCGCTCAATCCGCTCGGTCGCGACCCGAAAACCCTGCTCGACGAGGCCGAGGCAAGGGTCTTCGCGATTGCCGAAGGCGGTTTTCGCCACCAGACAGGGTTCGTGCATATCAACCCGCTGCTGACGCAGGTGGTCGAACGCATCCAGGAGCTGCACGACCGCGACAATCCTTCGGACATCACCGGCGTGCCGACCGGCTATCACGATCTGGACTCGAAGACTTCGGGCCTGCAGGGCGGCGATCTGCTGATCGTTGCCGGCCGTCCGTCGATGGGAAAAACCTCGTTTGCGCTCAATATTGCCGAGCATGTGGCGATTGAAGTGGGTCTGCCGGTCGCCGTTTTCTCGATGGAAATGGGCGGTACGCAACTCGCCATGCGCATGCTCTCATCGGTCGGTCGGCTCGATGCCCATCGCGTCCGTACCGGTCGCCTCAATGACGACGAGTGGTCGAGGCTGTCCTTTGCGCTGGGCAAGATGCACGAGGCGCCGATCTATATCGACGAGACGCCGGCGCTCAATCCGATCGACCTGCGCGCGCGCGCGCGTCGTCTGCATCGCCAGTGTGGCAAGCTCGGACTGATCGTCATCGACTACCTGCAATTGATGTCCGCCACTTCGCATGGCGAGAACCGGGCGACCGAAATCTCGGAGATTTCGCGATCGCTGAAAGGATTGGCCAAGGAGTTGGGCGTTCCCCTGATGGCGCTCTCGCAACTCAACCGCTCGCTCGAACAACGGCCGAACAAGCGCCCGGTGATGTCCGACCTGCGCGAATCGGGCGCCATCGAACAGGACGCCGACATCATCATGTTCATCTACCGCGACGAGGTGTATAACCCGGACACACCCGACAAGGGGGTTGCCGAGATCATCATCGGCAAGCAGCGTAACGGCCCGATCGGCACCACCCGCCTGACTTTCCTGGGCGAGTACACGCGCTTCGAGAGTTTCGCCAAGCCGGGATCGTATTGAGCACGGGCAGACGTCAGCCTTCGACGCGGCTGGCGTTGACCGTGTAGCCAAAGCGCTGGATGTCGGTGCTGTCGAAACGGACACCGGCGGCCTCCGCCTGTGGCAGGACCAGGAAGGGCAGGAGCCCGCCGCCGCTGGCGCCCCGGAGACTGACATCCTGGGCAGCGTTGTAGGCAATCCAGTTCATCTCCCAGAAACCGAACAGCAGCTTCCTGAGGACCACCAGTTTCGCATCGCCGTTGCCCAGATGTTCGTCGTGAATGGCCTTGCGCACATCACCAGGGTCGACCGGAATCCAGCCATAGCCCGGCGTGTAGAATTCGGCACGACAATGCTGCACGGCGCGCAGGTTACCGGTTGCGCCGAGGCCGGAAAACAGACGCGAACTGTCGACGCGCAGCCCGAAGACCGGGCGCGCGGGAATTCCGATCGATCGGCACAGGCCGACGAAGAGGAGGGCGATGTCGGCACTCTTGCCGCTCAACTGGCCACTATCGAGCATGGCCTCGACATCACCCCTGCCGATGCCGCTCTGGGCTGGATCAAATGATGTGTTTTCGACCACCCAGTCGTAAATCGCCTTGCCCTGGGCGACCGGATCCTTGATACGGCCAATGGCACGTTCGGCGGTGCGGCGCACGAGTCCATCGATCGGAACCAGATTGCTCGATTGCAGACAGCGCCGAAGCACTTCGCTGCGTTCGGCGGCGCTGCCGCGGCGGGTAATGTCGAAGTGACGATCCTGCTTGGCCACCTGACTGACGAGCTGCAATTGCGGTGTCGCGCTGCCCTCTTTCCAGTCGGCGTAAAACACCTCCATGTCGGCTACCGGATCACGATAGATTCCGGCACTGTCGAAGTTGCCTCGCCAGAAATGACCCAGCGAGCGTTGCCAGGAAGTGTCCTTGTACTGAGCCAGCGGGAGCCACAGTCGCAGCTTGCCTTTGACCTGGTTGAGCGTGATCAGCGAAGTAATGTCGTAAGTCCGCCAGTTGGGTTGTGGCTCGTCAGGCAGGCTGATGGCATTGCGCGGTTCGACGGTTGTCGGCGGTGGACTGGCAACGGGTGGCGGGGCTGCTGGCGGTTTCTCGGCGACCGGTCGGTAGCTGTGGTGCCGGCCTTTGCTACTGGCTCTGCCACTGTCGGCTTTGCTGCCAGTTCTGGTAGTGTCTCTGTCGCTGGTCTTGCCGGCAGGCTTGGCACCAGACCTGGATGTCGATTTGGCTGCCGGTTTGCCGGCATCCTGAGTGGATGCCTTCTTCTTGTTGGCGGCAAGCACCGCCGAAGGGGCCAGTAGTGAAAGAAGCGTGGAAGCAGCAAGGAAATCACGTCGTTTCAATCGACTCTCCGGTAAGCACAGGATCCTTGTCGCTCGGAGCCGGCAGCATGGATCGATGGCCACAAACGACTGGGCCGTGTCACCAGACACGGCCCCGTTGATGTCCTAAAAAATTATAACACTTCAGCTGCGTAGTCAGCGAGGCGGGAACGCTCGCCTCGCTGCAGGGTGATATGGCCGGCGTGCCGCCAACCCTTGAAGCGGTCGACGACGTAGGTCAATCCGGAACTGCCTTCGGTCAGATAGGGCGTATCGATCTGCGCAATGTTGCCGAGGCAGATCACCTTGGTGCCTGGTCCGGCACGAGTGATCAGGGTCCTCATCTGTTTCGGAGTCAGGTTTTGCGCCTCGTCGATGATCAGGAACTTGTTGAGGAAAGTGCGTCCACGCATGAAATTGAGCGATTTGATCTTGATCCGGTTGCGAATCAGGTCACGGGTCGCCGCGCGGCCCCAGTCGCCGGCATCGTCATCGCTCTTGTTGAGAACTTCGAGGTTGTCCTCGACAGCGCCCATCCACGGCCCCATCTTTTCTTCCTCGGTACCGGGCAGAAAACCGATGTCTTCGCCGACGGGGACGGTGACACGGGTCATGATGATTTCGCTGTAGCGCCTTCCTTCGAGCACCTGCGTGAGACCGGCAGCCAGAGTGAGCAGCGTCTTGCCGGTGCCGGCCTGGCCGAGCAGGGTGACGAAATCGACTTCCGGATTCATCAGCAGATTGAGCGCAAAATTCTGTTCGCGGTTGCGCGCCGTGATGCCCCAGACGTTGTTCTTGGTGTGCGTATAGTCGGTCAGCGTCTGGATCTCGGCGGTCGAGCCGGAGATTTCGCGGACGATGGCATAGAGCGGTTTTTCCCCTTCCTGGAAGAGGAACTGGTTGACCAGCAGTTGCGCGCAGAATGACCCCTTGAGGCGGTACAGCGTACGCCCGTCCTTCTTCCGGGACTCGATGTCCTGGCCGTATACCTCCCAGAAATCAGGGGGCAGCTCGCGCATTCCCGTGTATAGCAGGTCGTTGTCCTCGAGCACCTTGTCGTTGAAGTAGTCCTGCGCCGAGAGCCCGAGGACGCGGGCCTTGATGCGCATATTGATGTCCTTGGAGACGAGGATCACCGGGCGCTCGGGATGCCGGCGTTGCAGATCGATGACGACTGCCAGAATCTGGTTGTCGACCTTGGCCGTTGGCAATCCCGCTGGCAACCCGTCGGCGATTGCCTCTGTCTGCAGGAAAAGGCGGCCGCTGGCCAGTTTGCGGGAAGGTCCCTGGAGCGGGATGCCTTGGTCGATGGCCCCATCTACGCTGTTAACGATCTCGTCAAGAGTGCGCGTCACCTGGCGAGCGTTGCGGGCGATTTCCGACAAGCCTTTCTTATGGTTGTCGAGTTCTTCCAGGGTCATCATCGGCAGAAAGACGTCGTGTTCCTTGAAGCGGTAGACGCAGGTCGGATCGTGCATCAGGACATTGGTGTCGAGGACGAAGAGCTTGCCTGGTGTGGTGGCAGCTTGTTGCTCGGCATTGACTGCAGTTTTGCGGGCCATGTGAGCGCTTTCCGGATCAGGCCGGTGAGGGTTTCATGTCAGAGCTGGGCGATGAAATCCAGGACTTCCTGCGCGTGGCCGGCCACCTTGACGCCGCGCCATTCGCGCCGCAGCACACCCTGGCCGTCAATGACAAAGGTGCTGCGTTGGATGCCGCGAACCTGTTTGCCGTACATCGACTTCATCTTGATGACCGAGAAGCGGGAGCACAGCAATTCTTCGGTGTCGCAAAGCAGATCGAAGGGCAAGTCCTGCTTCGCCTTGAAATTCTCGTGTGACTTGACGCTGTCACGAGACACACCGACCACGAGAGCACCGGCCTTCACGAACTGCGGATGCAGGTCACGGAATTGCTGGGCCTCGATGGTACATCCCGGTGTGCTGTCCTTTGGATAGAAATACAGGACGACCGGGCTGCCTCGGCAAGCCGAGAGAGTGAAGGTCCGGCCACCCGTTGCAGGCAGGCTGAAGTCGTCAACGGTCTGATCGATCATGGCTAGCTTTTCAGGGACGAAGAAGCTGGATTGTGGTAAGAAAGCGGATCGTCGGTCAAGCCTTGAATCGCTGTTTGCCGTCAGCTTCGGATTATCATATCAGATCATGTATTTCGTATAATTTGTATTATGTAAAATTAAATGGGGGTGTCGATGGCTGACCCTGATGACTCACCGATTGATAGGACGCGCTTGGAATGAGACATTGCCGCGCAATCTTTGAGACATTGGCGAATGGTTTGAGAATGCAACAGATCAGCGCCGGCGGCAATGTCGCGCAGGATCTGGCAGTGTAGGCTCTTGCCCTATTCTTTGAGGGAGTCCAAAGAAGACTGGTCGATACAGGAGCCTACTCGCCAGCAAACACGCCAGGCTCAGCCCGCTATCCCTACACTCAGCAGCTGGCTGGACAGCTCATCGCGGCGCGTCATCAGGGTGTCCAGTTCATGATCAATCTCGGCAATGCGCTTGCGCAGATCGGCAACCGGAATCCCGCCTTGCGGCCAATCATGCACCACGTCAAGGGCGGCCATGAAGCGCTCGGCGATCAGATCGCCGAAGTAGAAAAAGAAGGCATCGGCAGACGGGGCGAACCCATCGAAACAGTCTTCCCCGTTCATGAACGGGAAATTCTGCAATCGACCGCCGTGGAAAACCCGATCCAGGGCAACGAAGCTTGAATTCAGCTTGGCGTTTCCCCGTCCCGTGTGGTCGGCAAACTGCTTGATCCTGTACTGGAAAAGTTCGCCTCGCTTGGCAAGGTCGGCTCTGACGTAAGCGGCGAAATCCTCTCGACTCACCGGCGAATTCATCAAGCTTTCCCGTTCCCCATTCAGCGCGTGGATTTGCTCATCAAGCGTCTTGATGTCCGTCTTGACGGAATCGGCCGCCTTCTTCAGATCGTTCAGGAGGGTGGATAAATCAGACATTGGCTTCCTCTTCGCTGGTAGGCTTTTCCGATGCCTTGAAGAACGGCTTGTGCAGCGGCTCAATGGCCTTGCATTCCAGCAGCGGCGCGGCTTCGTCGCTGGACAGTTCGATTTCAGCGCCAACGGTGTAGAGATCTTGGTTGTGGTTCACATTGGTACGGGCCAGATACTTCATGAATCTTCCTTTCCGGTCATTTGATGGACGGTTGAACATGGTGGACGGCTTGCAGCGTGGTGACGTGGACGCCTATATCGGCCCTATCTTTCTGATAGCTCAGAGCAGCTGCAGCGATCCTCTGAGCGAGTGATTCCCCCAGGCCGTCTTGCACCACAAGACGCGCGCTCGCTTGGTGGCCCGAAGTGGGCGCAACGCGATTCACGGCTTGAACGGTCGTCAGAAAGACACCGTTTCGGGCCATGGCTTCCTGATAGGCAATCGCTGCACTCGCAATTTCCGAATGGCCCGCACCTTGGCCCAAGATCCGGCTGGCGGCGGCCAACTCGGTCAGGCCATCCAAGGCCGGGGTATTGGTCAGTGCGGCACTCACGACGCCCAGCACCTCGCCTTTGTGGTCGTAATAAAAGACGGGCGAAATAAAGCGGTATTCCTTGGCCCTGATCATCGCGGCGGCACGCTCGGTCCAGCGGGCGTCCGTGACGTATAGCCCGTCCCCTTCTCGCCATTCCAGGCGCTTGAACCAACCAGCGGCGGGATTCGGCTTGCCGTTGCTGGGCGAGTTCAAAGACTGGTGCTCGTAGTCGATGACAAAATCACTGACGCGAGCGGCCGCCAGGTGGCTGATTTCCAGAGCACTGGCACGGCTCATCCGCCAGCCCGGCAAGCCGTTCGGGCGTCCATCGGTCGCGGAAAACAAGCCTGCGGGTATCAAGCGAAACTCATGGACAGGATCGCCCAGGGCCAGCGTTGAACAGTGGGAAACAAGCGGTTTTTCTAGCATGTGTGGTGTCTACTCCAGGAAAATGAGGGGGTTAATCGGTGGGTCGCCCAGGCTTGGATCTGGATTCGGGCAGGGGCTTCGTCCACTGAGTCTTGGCCTAGACAGAGTTTGCGGAATCTGCCCCAGGAGCCCGCTGGCGCTGGGTCGATCTGGCCGGCGCCGGCGACGAAATACGCCAAATCGAACGAACTGCAGAAAATCTGTCCAGGACAGTGGCGGTCAAAACCAGCCTGTGATTTGCCCAAGTCATGCCCTTTTGCCCTTGCCGTTGAGGATGCCTTGAATCGTCCTTGTCGAGGTTCCGTATTGTCTCGCCAGGTCGATATAAACCTTCCACCTGCTTTTTTCCCGAATCATCTTGTCGGCCAACGCCATGATTTCCCGATTGCGTAGGGCGTTCATCGCTTTCAGGCAGCGCGGCACATACATTCTGTCCGCATCCGGATATTCGCGCGCCAGAATGGCGGCTTTCTCTGTGCCGATCACCTTGGCAAGAGCCAAGAAATCTCGTGGGAAACAGGTTTCTTTCTCCCTGATGAAGTGAACTTCGGTCCCGCCGAAGTGCTCAATGATCAGGAGGGCGGCTTGTAGCCCGATGAGGCGAACCATTTCAAGCGCGGAGGCAGGCAGGAACGATTCGACCAGGTTAGAGGTTTCCGGGTCCAAATCCTCAAAACGTGGCAGCATTCATGACCTCCTTGGCGATGCGCTCATTCTCCCAGTGAAGCACTTCGCGGTAAGGTGGAAGCGCTTCACTACTCCCTCCGATTCCCCTGCGCCACCACAAAACCCCGGCACAGTGCCAGAGGGGTGAAATCGTGCCTTGGCGGTCGGGTGGTGCGCGAAACGGGGCTTGCCGGGAGATGGTTTCGGGAGGCGTGCCCGGAACCCGCGTGAAAAACGCGCCAGTGGCGTTAAACCATTCTCGGTAATACCCTTGGTGCCACCAGCAAGAAAAACGCCCTACGGGCTTCGCAGGGCGCTTTGAGTATGCGGCGCGGATTTCGTCAAACCGCGTTATCCGTGCCTGCCCCCCTCGCAGCTCTCCAGGGCAAGCCCCAGCCGATCGGTGAAGATCTCCAGCAAGTCCACCAGGTCGTTTCTGTCCAGGCATCCCAGGTCGTCATTGCCACGGTGGTAGCTGCTCGGAATGGCCAGACTGCGGACAGCCTCCAGGCCACGGCGCACCCTGTGCACGTGATCCGCCAGGCCCAAATCCGCCATTTTGCGGTGTACCGGGCCGGGTTGGGCGGGGGTCGAGCTGGCGCAGGCCTCCTTGAGGATGGCGGTCAGTTTGGCGATCTTGGCTTCTTCATCGGGCGTGTGGTTCATGTGCGGTGGGTTCGCTTTCTGGGTTCTCGTTGATGTGGGAGTGATCAGGTGCAGGCGGGCGGGGTCGGTTGCGGCGGTCACGAGGATTTACCTTCGCTATCAGAGGTGGATTGGGTTTTTTTCGCTTTCAGGTTGTTTTTCCAGGCGATCAGCGCGGCGATCAGAAGCCGCATGCTTTCCTTGGTCAGAAAACGCGGGTGGTCGACCTTGGCGTTGCGCTTGGCAAAGGCCGCAAAGCGGGCGTCGTCACAGCCGGTCATATCGAGTTGCCGGCAAAGCTCGTTGGCCAATCGCCATTGCGGCTCGGTCGGGCGATCGCCCTGCCCTATCCCGCCTTTCACGCCTTTCAAGCGCGGGTTCTCCAGAGCGTTGCAGGCGCGTAGCGTCGTCACCAGGCTGGCTAACTCGGCTTCGCTGCACTCCTTACAGCTTCGCTTCCCGGTCAGGCTTTCCAGCCAGGCGCGGTAATCGGCGTCTTCCTTGTGGCCCAACCGGGCGGCACCCAGGTGGATCAAGGCGTAATACTGCTCACGGGTAGCCATGGTCAAAACCTCCTGATCTTGTTCATAGCGCTGATGTCGATGTGGCCGTAGCGCTCCAGGGACAGACGGAAGATATTGCTGAGATTGCGCAAGGCGCCCGGCTGGGCCGCTGCCTTCAGGCAGTACGCCCTTTCTTCGACGCCAGTTACTCCCCAGGCAGCGGCAACGGTCAGAACATCTTCTCTCGTCAGTGGAGGAAGGGTGCCGTCACTTTTTCCAAAGCTGAGAATCTCGACTCTGAAATCCTGCATCCGGCTCAAAAGCTGGGTGTACGCGTCTTTGTTCTTGCCCGTGCCGGAAGTCAAACGCCGGTAGATCTCGCCGTTTCCGAAATAGGCAATCCCGAATAATCGCCGATCCACAAAGCGACGCAAAAGATTTACGGTCGGAATCCCCATGATTTTCTGCACGTCGGCCAAGTGCTGACCCTCATCAATCAGAACTACCCCGCCAAGCCCTTCGGCTGCCGCGCATATGGCTTGCATCATGGAAAACTCGCTCTTGGGTTCATAGTGACCCTCGGGAACGATTTCCCGCGCTATCAGTTGAAGAATGGTTTTTGGAGAAATGCACGTCTCATCCAGCTCGACCAGCCAGACCGGGCAATTGAAGCCTTCCACTTTACGGGTGCTGGCGATGTACTCTTGAATGCTTTCCGTCTTTCCAAGCCCAGGCGCGGCGCAGATTTCCACAAATTCGCACATTGAACGCGCTGTTTCTATACCTTCGATCATGGCCATAATCACGCTCGTCTTGACACGCGTTTTGCAGCGCATGGCTGTATTCGGGGATGACGAATCCAAATCCAAAAAATACTTCTCTAGGCCGTCAGCGATCTTCTCTGAAACGCTCTTTTCGCCCACTCTTCGGCCAAAGGTCAAAAAGGAAGCCATGGATGTCAACCAGAGGCTCAATTTTTCCACTTCAATATTGATCGCTCTGGCGATGTCTTTCAGCGTCACCGCTCCGCTGATTTCATCTATCGTGCGGTCGACAAGGGCTTTCCAGCGCTCTGTGTCAACAGGCTGCTGATACAGTAGATCTCGGTCAAACAGGTAGCCATCCGGCTGTTCTTCGCTGCTGTCTTCGTGTAACATTGCCGCTCCTTGGTTAGTCGCCATAGAGGATGCTGTACCTTCTCGGGTCAGTGATTCGGATTTGCTCCTTCCTTCGCCGGGCAAGCTCGGCTAGCCGCTCCTCTTCTTTCTCCATGCCGGGAGTTTGCAGAGGGGCGGTTTTGTTTTCCGCTGGAAGAGTACGCCGGCCTTCGATGGTCACTGCAGGCATGGGCGGTAACTCGGTCAACTGAGTCACGCCGGGCAGTGCCGGAAGATCCGACTGCGCCCCGTTCTTGATGGCTTTCAGCGCGGCCTTCTGTGGCTTCATCGCGGCATTCTTGGCTCTGACGTGCGCCCCTGCCCGCTCCCCGCCTTCGTCATTGAACGGCACTGTATCCAAGCTCGCCGCATCGCCCAGCCAGTTATGGCCGTCATAGAGCCTGTGAAAATATTCCGCCAAGTCGGCCCGCCAGCGTAGCGCATCCTGTATAATGACGCTATCATTTTCATACTGCGCCCTGCTCATGACCCCGACGGCAGCCTTGTTCCCCGACGAAC
>WBZL01002070.1_pt1 | contig 19913 bp, 13 predicted proteins | sample 5204291 | NCBI WGS metagenome assembly WBZL01 (sample SAMN12344345, study PRJNA552823) | activated sludge metagenome | biome: Activated sludge suspended growth; feature: Nitrification reactor; material: Wastewater; isolation source: activated sludge from nitrification reactor of wastewater...
AAATCCCGCCGGCCTGCGACCTTTTCCCCGCTTCCCGCACTAAGCTATTGTAAACTGAAAATCAGCCCAAGAAATACTAAGGATCGGTTGGATACAATCCATTGCCGACCTGGAACTGCCGTGCCATTATTCATTAAACCTCTATATTATGAACCAGTTATCCATCAAACTGAACCTGGACGACTTCCTTGGTAACCTTGTCAAAAATCCGGCAAATATCAAAGGAGGCGATGGCGAAACCCCTCCCCCTCCGGGGATAATCGGCGTTGAAGATATCGTCGACGGCTAACCGACCAAAAATGTCATCCCCGGGTTTCCGTGCATGTGGAAATCCGGGATGGCTAAACCCCTGTTAGTCCCCATCCGGACAATCCAGCCTGGTCCGGATCAGCTCCAGTTTATCCAGCAACCAGTGTTTCAGGGCAACAGGCTCGGTGTTGTTCACGGTTTCCCGCAGTTGCAAAACTTTTTTACAACCGGCCGACCGCCCCATTGCCCGGAGTTTGACCAGCTTGCGAAGAAGCTGAACGAATTTCAGGTAGGCCGTTTTGACGGCCGGTGAAAACTGGGTGGTCCGCCGAAGATATTTCTCAAAACTGTCGGCGGCGGAAAGGACCATCCGGGTCTCCTCGAACAGCTCGTTGTAGTATTCATAGAAGACCCGCAATTGGAGCGACCTGAACCTGAGGTCGGAAGCCGTATTCAGATACTGGGTGTCCGCCAGCAGGGAAGAGGCTTTTTCAAGGGCTTCTTCGCGGGAAAAACCCTTGCCGGCCTGGTGATAATGCCAGTAAGCCCGGGCAATGCCAACAATATGTTCCCGACCGGATTCAGGCACCTGCCCGCAGTATTTTGCTATGAAACGCTCGCACCAGCCGAATTTTCCGGCCAGGCATGCGCAAACGACCACATTGAGGAAAACGTCGCTTTCTACACGGCCGTCCAGACTGATCAGGCCGGCTTCGTCAGCCAGGGCGTATAGCGTCCAGGCTTCAAGGCTGGCCTGAAGGTTGCTTTCGTTGATGCGCCTGAAAATATGGCTCAGCAGCAGTTTTATGGAAAACGCCTTGTCGAAATCCTCCAGGTCCTGAAAATGACCGGTGACCAGGCGGTGAGAAGCCCGGTAAGCCTCCTCGCCGGTCGGATTGAGGGACAATTCCAGCAACTGCCGGTAAATGGCAATGAGCGGATTCCGGGCGGCAAAAAAGGCAGCTGCCGCGGTGATTTCGTCCAGCATCCGGATGGCATACTGGTGGTCCAGCCGCCGCCGGCGCTGAACGCTCTCGCAGGCATAACGGAGCTTCAGCAGGATATAGGCCTCATCCGCCGTATCGATCAGTTCCTCAAGGCTCTGATTGTCCTGGTCGTACTTCATCGATCCGGAATGAAAATAGGCCTCGTGCAGCAACCACCATTTTTCCAGGAAATGATCCAACGTCCTGACCAGGCCGGGTTCCGACCGGTTGCCCAGGCGCTCCACTTCCTGTGAAAAAAAGAAATGGTCGCCCCTTTCCCGCAGGGTCCGCACCGAGAGCCTGTCCTGAAGCGCCGGCCACGACTGCAAGGTCTCCTGTTCCATATAGGCCTCGATCAGCCGGGCCAGCCTGGACATATAAGCCCGAAGCTTGTTCTCGGCTGCTTCACCCTGCTGGAAAAGAGCGCGGCAAACCGCTTTCCGATCCAGGCCGGGGTGCGAAAGATCCGGATAAAACCGGCGGATATACACCCAAAGGTCAACTACGCGCCGGTCTTTGTTGAAATATGGCGACCGGACAAACGCCTCAACCTTCCGGAGCTCTGCCGCCTGCAACCGTCGAATAATATGGAACAATCTGGAATTGTACATTATTTCAAATATATTATTTTTTTATTTTCATAAAACAATAATCAACAAATTATTAAACAACAATAAACCCATATCATAAACAATAATACCCCCATTGATCATTGCAAAATAACATTTTTTTCTTCATACCAGGGGTTGAACAAGGCTTAATTTCAGGTCTTGAAAATCCGGATCAGACCCCGATAAGGATCGGTGAATTAATAAGTGTCGCTTTTAATAGGTCAGGCATTTTGGTCCTAGCCAAGGCATGGGTTCCCGACCTTAGCCATAGCTAAGGGAGGCGGTTCCATAACGCCGGATAGGAGCAAAAGGCCTCCTAGGAAAGTGGACAGTTATTATTTCAGCGGTCCTAAACGGCAGTCAGATATTTGGAAAACCCTTAAATCATTATGCAAGTCATGAAACACATCCTTTTTTTGCTTCTGGTCATCGCCGGTTTTGCGGGTGAGCTGTCCGGCCAGGATTTTTACAGCTACACCCCCGACGGCAAGGCATTTTACCAGCTGTCCACTGAACGGATCCTGTTGCGCTTTGACCGGGAGATGACAACGGAACAACGACAGGGGCTGTTCCGGAAATGGGCTATGCTTCCCGCTTATTCCGAGGAAATGGACCTGGATACGCCGCAGGTGACCCTGGTAAAACTGGACAAACCGGCCACAAAAGAAAAGATCCGGAACATGCTCGCCGGTCTCAGTAAAACCAAAGGGATACAACTGGCCTACCCGGTATTGGTGTACAAAGACGGCGCCTCCATGGCCTTTGTCTCCGATCTGGCGGTCGGCCTCAAAGCCCCCGGCGATTTCCCGATGTTGCAGCAACGCGCCGCCGCATTAAAACTGAAGGTCAAACGCCGGGACAGCTACACCCCGACCATTTTTTATTTGCAGACCACGGCCGATTCCCCCGGCAATGCGTTGGAAATGGCCAATGCGCTGGCAGAATCCGGCGAATTTGCCTTTGCGGAGCCCGATTTCCTCCGGCTCAACACCCGCCAGACCAACGACCCGCTGTACTACGGGCAATGGGCGATCAGCAATACCGGTCAATGGCAGAATTCTACGCCCGGAGCCGACATGGACGTCGACCAGGCCTGGACCGTCACAGGCGGCAATTCCAATATCTGGGTGGCCATCCTGGATGACGGCGTCCAGCTGAACCACCCCGACCTGGCAGCCAATATTGTGGGCGGATACGACGCCACCGGCCAAGGCAGCAACGGCGCCCCCTCCCAGGCCACTGACGCCCACGGCACCAATTGCGCCGGGATAGTCGGCGCGGTTGCCAATAACGGGATCGGCGTAACCGGGATCGCCCCGCTCTGTAAGATCATGGCCGTCCGGATTGCCTACAATGAGAGCTCCAGCGGCTGGATCTCCTCCAACACCTGGGTCGCGGAAGGCATCAACTGGGCCTGGCAGAACGGCGCCGACGTGCTCAGCAATTCCTACGGCGGCGGCAGTTCCTCCTCGCTGATCAATACGGCTATTTCCAATGCCGTGACCAGCGGGCGGCAGGGCAAAGGCGCCCCCGTCCTGTTTGCGAGCGGCAACAACAACAGCAGCAGCGTCAATTATCCGGCATCCAATACCCTTTGCATCGCCGTCGGCGCTACCAGCCCCTGCGATGAAAGAAAATCCCCCGGCTCCTGCGACGGAGAAACGACCTGGGGCAGCAATTACAATACCGGGCTGGATGTGTCGGCGCCGGGCGTATTGATGACCAGTACCGACCTGACCGGGTCGGGCGGATACAACAGCGAAAGCGCCAATTATCCGTTCAGCAGCGATTATTACGGCTATTTCAACGGTACTTCCTCGGCTTGCCCGGCGGCATCGGCCGTTATGGCCCTGATCCTTTCCGTCAACCCCGACCTGACCCAAACCCAGGCCAGGGCCATCCTGGAGTCCTCCTGCTCAAAGGTCGGCGGATATTCCTACTCCACCACCAGCGGAAATCCGAACGGCACCTGGTCCTCCCAATTGGGCTACGGCCGGATCAACGCTTTTGCCGCGGTGCAAATGGCACAGGGCAATTCGGCCTGCAATGCGCCGACGACCGCGCAGATCTCTGCGATCAATATCACCACCACCACCGCCCGGCTGACCTGTTCCGTCACCGGCGTCCAGGCCTACGACTGGGCTTACCGCGCCGTCGGCAGTTCCACCTGGATCAACCTGCCCGGCAGTACCGTCAACTATATCGACCTGTCGGATCTCAGCCCCGGGACCCAGTACCAGTTTGTGGTGGCGGTCCGCTGCGACGCCTCTACCTGGAGCGAATGGTCGGATGCCGATACTTTTTCAACGACCAGCGCAACCTGTACGGCGCCCTCCACCTCCCAGATCTCCGCGACCAACATCACCAATACCTCCGTCCGGTTGAATTGTTCCGTCACCGGGGTCCAGGCTTACGATTGGGCCTACCGGGTTGCCGGCAGCTCCACCTGGACCGACCTGCCGGGCGGAACCGCCAATTTTATCGATGTGACGGATTTGACGCCGGGTACCCAGTACCAGTTCATCGTATCGGTCCGTTGCGATGCCACCCAATGGAGCAGCTGGTCCTCCGCCAAAACGTTTACGACAACCGCCGCCACCTGCAACGCGCCGACGGCATCCCAACTTTCGGCCACCAATATTACTTCCACCACCGCCCGGCTCAACTGCTCGGTGACCGGCATGCAGGCCTATGACTGGGCCTACCGGGAAGCCGGCAGCTCCACCTGGATCGACCTGCCCGGCGGGACCGCCAACAACATCGAACTGACCAACCTGACCCCAGGTACCCAATACCAGTTTATAGCCTCCGTGCGCTGCGACGCCACAACCTGGAGCGAATGGTCTGCCGCCAAGAATTTCACCACCGGCGCACCGGCCTGCAATGCGCCCCTGGCCGGCCAGATCTCGGTCACCAATATCACCGCTACAACGGTCCGGCTCAACTGCTCCGTGACCGGAGTCCAGTACTACGATTGGTCGTACCGGGCGCTCGGCAGTTCGTCCTGGACCAGCATACCCGCAGGATCTGCCAATTATTACGACCTGACAAACCTGACCCCGGGCACCCAGTACCAGTTCAGAGCGGCCGTGCGCTGCGACGCCTCAACCTGGAGCGAATGGTCGCCCGCAGGCAGCTTCACCACGGCGCAGGAAGCCAGCTCCCTGACCATGTCGACCAATATTTCGGTCACGCCGCTGCCTGTCATTCAGGGGCAGCCGGCTGCTGCCGCCTTCAATGTGGTCAACAACAGTTCCTCCGGTTTTAACGGCGAGATCTCTATCGACCTCTACAACGGCGCCGGCGAGTACCTCGGCGAAATTGCAAACAAAACCGCCCTCTCTCTCTGCGCAGGTTGTTCATTCACCAGTAACCTGACCTACAATTTCACGCTGACCGATCCGCCGGGCGACTATTTCGCAGCCGCCTGGTACCGGACCGACGGAGGCCAGTGGATCCAGGTTGAAGACGGCAATTTCAGCAATGTAGTCCCCATTGCCATCATCAGTCAGGCGGTTACCAGCCTCGAAGTCAGCCCGAACGCACTCAATTTGAATGCCCTGGCCGGCAATTCCGCGTTCAACATCAGCTCCAATTGCAACAGCTGGACGATAACGGGCATTCCGGCCTGGCTGACGCTTTCGCAAAATGCAGGCGCCAACAATGCCGCGGTCAGTTTGCAATACCAGGCCAATAACAACAGCCAGTCCAGAACGGCCACCCTGACCATCACGGGATGCGGCATCAACCGGACCGTCACGGTAACCCAGGCGGGATCCGCCCCCACGCTGGAGGTTGATCCGGGCACATTTTCCGTCAATGCGACCTCCGGAAGCGTTTCCTTCCACGTCACCTCCAACTGCGCCGGTTGGTCGGTGACGGGCATGCCGGCCTGGCTGAGCGTCAATCCCGCCGCCGGCAGCGACGAAGGGACCGTCAACATTCAGTATCAGGAGAACGCCGCCGCCCAACCCAGGTCGGCGACCCTGACCGTCACCGGTTGCGGATTGACCAGGACGGTGACGGTTTCGCAGGCCGGCACATCGGTCTACCTGACGCTGAGCACACCGGCGCTCAATATTTCCCCGGGCGCCGGCAACACAACGTTCAACATCAGCTCCAATTGCGCGGGTTGGTCCGTTTCAGGCGCCCCGGCCTGGATGACGGTTTCGCCGGGTTCCGGCGCCAACAATGCGGCCATCTCCATCCAGTATCAGGGAAATGCGGCCTCCGTCCCCCGCACGGCAACCCTGACCGTTTCCGGTTGCGGATTCAGTCAGACCCTGACGGTTACCCAGGCCGGGCAAACGGTCGTTTATCCGTGGACGCCCTCTACCACCGGCGATAACCATACCGTTATCATCCCGGCCAGCCTGACCGCTACCGTCGACGGCTCACCCCTGGCGGCCGGGGATCTCATCGGCTTCTTTTACGAGACCGGCGGCACGCTCCATTGCAGCAATTTCGTCATCTGGGAGGGTGTCAACACTTCCTGCGCCGTGTACGGGAACGACGCGGACGCCGGCAACCCCAAAAACGGCTTCAGCGACGGCGAGTTGTTCAAAGTGAAGGTCTACAGAGCGGCCACCCAGGAAGAATTGACCGCCCAGGTGCAATATGCCGAAATCGGCACGGCCGGGATCGTTTCCCATACCAATGCCTATGCCGACGACGGGATCAGCATGCTGACCAACCTGACCGCCAGCAATATTGCCACCCTGAACATCCCGCTCAATCCGGGCTGGAACATGATCTCCAGTTATGTCGCTCCCAACCCTTCGGAACTGCTCCAGGTGCTTTCCCCGGTTTCGAATCAGGTGATATTGATGAAAAATTCGGCCGGTCAAAGTGCAATTCCTTCACTGGGCATCAACAACATCGGCGGTTGGGATATTGCGGAAGGTTATCAGGTCAAGGTCAATGCATCCGCTGTGCTGACCGTTTCCGGGCAAAAGGCCGACCCTGCCGCAACGCCGGTGGCCATTGCGCCGGGCTGGCAGATCATCAGTTACCTGCGGGATCAGCCGGGATCAGTTCCCGTACAGCTCGCCGGTATTGCGGGGCAGGTGGAGATCATGAAGAACAATGCCGGGCAAACTTATATCCCGGGGTTCGGCATCAACAATATCGGCAATATGGTGCCGACGCAGGGTTATAAGCTAAAGGCGACCGGCAACGCTACCCTGACCTATCCGGCTAACTTTACGGATCCGGATGAGGGCCCGGAGGTCAACCGGCCCGTGCTGACCGGGAATGTGCATTTTGTTCTGGACAGCACCCTGAATACCGGCAACAATGCGGCGATCGTATTTCCGGCAGCCACGGTCAACGACTTCCTCTCCCCGGGCGACGAGATCGGGGTGTTCAACCAGGCGGGCAGGTTGTGCGGTGCGGGCGTGTACGCCGGCGACAATTTTGCCGTCACCGTATGGGGAGATGACGCCTCTACCAGCGACCTGGTGGAAGGCATGACCGTCGGGGAACCCTACCGGTTCATGATCTGGCAGACTGCGGAAGAAGCGGAAACCCCTGCGGTGGTCGAATTCATCAGCGGCAGCGCCAATTACGAAGTGGACGACCTGGCCATAGTGGGCAGCGTGGCGCTCAATCCGGTGAAGACGGCCGACCCGGCGTCGGATATGCGGGTATCCATCTATCCAAATCCGGCGAGGGATTGGGTGAAGGTGGACATTAGCGGATCGATCGGCGCAATTCGGGCATTCCAGCTGATGGATATGCACGGGCGGATCGTGCAGCAATATGCAGCGGAATGCGACAGCCGGCCCGGCTGTGCGGTTACCCTTCCATTGCCCCGGCTGCCGGGCGGGCTTTATCTGCTGCGGATCACAGGCGATGCGCAAAACCTTGATTATCGCATCATTATAGCCGGAAAATAGCGCGCTTTCGCTGCCGGCTACCAAACAGGGCTGCCTGATTTTTTCAGGCAGCCCTGTTTTTTTTTTAAAAAAAGTGAATTTTTCCGGTCACCTCTTTTTCCCCTGCCGCACTAACCTTCAAAATCAAACAAAATTATTCATTACAAAAATCATTCAGTCATGAAAAACGTATTCTTCTTTTTGTTCTTCCTTTTCGCGGCAACCCTGACCATGAACGCCCAATCTTCCAACAAGGCATACTGGGAGAAGCAGGCCGAAAAGCTTATCCAGAAATCCGACCGCATGATCAATCATTACAACAAACAGCTAAAAGTCTTCAGCCCCCAGGAAATGAAGATGATGAAGACCAATCCCAAGAAGTTCATCCAGGTTGCCAACGCCAAAACCCGCCGGTATGATGCGGCCATCAAACAATACAAATCGTATTACAATGACAACTGGGCCAAATCGTTCAAGGCCATGACCCCGACAACGCGCCTGGTAAAGGATCGCTACGGCAATATTTACGAAGTGTACTAATCCAACTTTCATCCTTCACCTGTCAAAATTTAAAAACATGAAAACTGTAATTTCCTTTGCATGCGCTGTATGTTTTGTTGCCCTGGCTTCCAGCCTGGCCAAGGCCCAACTTTCCGCCGAAATCAATTCTGTTAAAAGTTGGTCAGATTACAAAGAACCGCTGGAGCCGAGGACCATCCCCATGGCCTTGGTTGAGGCCGGCACCCCGATCTACCTGGTCACCCACAATGAGTTCAGTACCAAGTACATCAAAACCGGCATGACCATCTGCCTCTATCTCAAATTCCCGGTCAAGGTGGAAGGCTATAAGGTGATCCCCTCCGGCACTCCGGCCTATTGCAAGGTCACCCAGGCCGACAAACCCCACGGTAACGGGCGGGCGGGATACATCGAGATTGAACCCCTTTACATCAAGGTCAGCCCGGATGAAGTATTGCCCCTCACCGGGAACCCGCTGGTCAGCATGGGGCGCGACCGGGAAGCATTGGGGATGATCGTTGCGCAGGGCGGCATGGCGGCTGCAGGGCTGATGAACCAGGCGCAAGGCATGATCGATACAAAAAAAGAAAAACGCCGGGCCATGCAACAACAGCAAGGATATCAGGAAGCCCAACAGCAGGCCATGGCAATGGGGTTCAGCAACATCAAACTGGCCCAGCCGGCGGCACCCCAGGCTGTGCAAGGTCCCGGAGGACTGTCGCAGGTGGCGCAAACCCTGAACATCGTCGCTCCGCTGGTCGGATTGCTCATCCGGGGCAAGCATGCGGTGATCCCGCAGGGATATATCCTCAATGCTTATGCCGGGGCAGATACCTGGGTGGAAATGAAAGACTGATCAAATTCCTGCAGGGGAAATACAGCTTTCCAGGCAATCCGAAAATCCGGATTGCCTGTTTTTTTTTATAAACTGTTTCCCAAAATAATTTAGGGGCCTTATTTTGTGACCGAATTCCTGAATAACTGACCCCTAAATGATATCATTCATGTGCCGTACTTTTACCGTCCTTGCTCTTGCCTTGCTCTTTTCCACCCTGATCCCCGAGGAGGCCGCTGCCCAGACCCCGGAAACCGCACTCCGGGACATAACCGTTGAAGAACTGCAAGCCCGGGCCCCGGATGCGCCATCCGGACTGATCAGGTCGCTCCTTGAAAAAAACGATCTGCACATTTACTACGCGGAATATCCGGAAGCCCTCACTGCTGTGGACAAGGCTGAGGAACTGGCATTTTCAACACCGGGCATTGATTCCCTTTTGCAGGCTGAGGTCATGCTCTATAAAAGCTACACCTTGCGAACGCTTGGAAAACTGAAAGGCGCCAGATCCGGCTTCATCCGCACGCTGAGCCTTTGCGGAGCGGATGGCCCCGTCAAAGCATCCGCCTTGATGGAGCTGGCTTATCTGGACAGTGAATATGGCTTTGTGATCAAGCCTGACAGTTTGTTCCAGACAGCCGAAGCCATATTGCAAAAACACCCGTATACCGACAGCAGCGATATCGTCGGTTATTACATCACAAAAGGCCACCTGTTTTACGGTAAATCCCGGAACGACTCCGCAGCGGTATACTACAGCAAGGCGCTGTCGCTTAACCGGTCCCTTCATCCTGAAGGCCACTTGTCCACAGCCATGTGTTTAGCTTATCTCGCGGATCAGGATCTCATCCGGAACAACCCGAAGGCCGCTGAAAAAAAGCTGGACGAAGCGGAAGCCATGTTTGGGCAATTGTTCCGGAAACCCCATCCGGAAATGGCCTATTTATACCAGATCCGGGGAAACCTGGAGGCGGGAGGAGAAAATTTTGAAGCGGGAAAATCATACTACCAGAAAGCCATTAATCTTACCAGGTCCTATTTTGACGAGACCTACCCGAACCTGGCATGGCTGTACATTCAGTTATCCGATAAAACAAGCAATTTTTGGTTAGAAATTGACACCTTGATGCTGGCTGGCCGTTATCTGGAAAAGGCATTGGAATTGAACCTGAACAATTTTGGGGAAAAATCATTGCCCTGCGCATATAACCTGATGAAGATCGGCAAATGGAATTCTACCGTAGGAAATAACAAAGAAAGCATTCCATACCTCGAAAAAGCGTTGACTGTCTATAGCGGGTTGGAAGGATCGCATCCGGATCAGGTTTCTGAAATATACAGGACACTGGGCCATGAATTCAGTTTTTTAGGTGATTATAACAAAGCCCTGCTGTATTTCGACAGATCCTTTGAAATCCTGGAGGCAGAATCTGGTGACAACCAATACGCCTTGATGGATGCCTGCATTCTTCTGGCATCCGGACATCCGGTTTTTGAGAAAAAGGTTGAGTATACCCAAAAAGCAATAGAACTCGCCCGTTCAATGTACGGTGAAAACCATATCATAACAGCTACCTTCAATTTCATGTTGGGAGCATATTATCAGACGAACGGCCTGCCACGGGAAGGTATCCCCATTATGGAACAATGGATTGATCCTATCCGTCAATCCTTTATTGGCCTCTGATCATGATAGCCCTGGAGTCCGTCCTTGCTGATGCCTACCTGACTGTAAACGACCTGGTAAAGGCCAGGGAGATCCTTCAAAATATAAAGAGAAATGCGGATAAATTAGACGATAAGGAATCTTTTGTAAGGGGAACCTTTACAGCGTTCCGAACCAGGCTTTACGCTCAACTCGGCGAATGGGAAGAAGCCTTGAAGATATCGGCCAACACCTTGAAAGATATCGGATACCAGCCCGGGAAACTGCAGGAATACAATTTCTCAAAAGCCAACAGTACGGTAACCCTGCTCCATTTTAGGGCCAGGGTTTTGCTGGATTACTATTTATTCCAGAAAAAGGACATTGCCTACCTCCTCGAAAGCCGGCAATTATTGATGGACGCCGAGTCCCTGATCAATCATATCCGGCAACAACTGAATATAGAGCGCGATCAGGGGCAGCTTTACGGCCAGGTATTTATGGTCTATGAACTGCTGATCAAGGTCAACCTGGAAATGTCAAAAATCGAAAAAACCGATAAAAACATCGAAGAAGCGTTCCTGTGCCTGGAAAAAGCCAAATTCTCGACCATCCTGCAGACTTTTCAGGAGTCCGGGTCGTCCTCCGTTCATGACGTCCCTGATTCGCTGATCACCAAAGAACACTGGCTCAAAAAACAGATCAAGGAATGGGAAAAACGCGGGGGCGGCGCAGCGGTCGGGCTTTCCATGGGCAGTTTGTTGCCCCAGCAGCCCGATAAAAAGGCCGTCGAAAACCTGTTCATCCTCCGCGAACAACTTGATGACCTCGTCAATACCTTCAAAAAGGATTACCCTGATTATTACCGCCTGAAAACCCAGCCCGGATTTACATCCATCCAGTCTCTCCGGGAAAAATCACTTGCCGAAGACCAGACCCTGCTGGAATATTATGTAGCCGACACGGTTATCTATGCCTTCCTGATCCGGAAGGATCATTTTGAGGTCATCCCCTTGAAAAAAGATCCCGGGTTTGAAGACCTGGTATACGATTTCCGGAAAGGGATGATCGCCTTTTTCACCAGTGAGGACAAGCCGGATACCCTCTACCAGAGTTGCCTGAAAACCTATACCCAAACAGCGCATGACCTCTACACCGATTTGATTGCGCCCTTAAAGGAAAAACTGACCAAAAAGATCATCATCATCCCTGACGCGGTGCTGAACTATCTCCCCTTTGAAGCCCTGCTGACGGAAGCCCCGCCGGTCTATTACCGGATCAACAGCTTCAAGTATTTCATGGAGGACCATATCATCCAATATGACTATTCCGCTACCTTGTTTGCCGAAGCGACCGAAGGGCCCAAGACGCCGTTTGACGCCCGTAAGCTGGCGGCCTTCGCCCCTGATTTCAAGGCAATGAACGGCGAGAAAAAGGAAGAACCCGATCTGCGGCAGGATCCATTGAAGCCCCTTAAGTACAACATCCCCGAAGCCAGAGAAATTGCCGCGCTGTGCAACGGCCAAGTCTTCACGGACACCAGCGCTACCCTGCAGCACTTCATTGCCACAGCGGATTTCTTCGAAACCCTCCACTGTTCGACACACGCCGTCCTGGACCGGAAAGGGACCGAATTTTCTTATCTCGTTTTTTATTCGCCTTCCGGCAATCCGGAGGCAGGTCTGTTGTTTGCGCAGGACATTTACGGCTTGAAGCTAAACAAAAACGCCATGGTGGTGCTCTCGGCATGCGATACAGGCAACGGCCCCCTCAGCCGTACCGAAGGGCTGGCCTCCATCGCCAGGGCTTTCATGTACGCCGGGGCCAAAACCATTATCCCAACCCTGTGGAGCATCGATGACGAAAAGACCAAGGAGCTGATGATCAGCTTTTATCAATACCTGAAAGCCGGCCTGCCCAAAGACGAGGCGCTTTGGCAGGCCAAAAAGGACTATATCGTCAACAATGCAGGGGAAAAGGCCCATCCCTATTTCTGGTCGGCCTTTATCGGTATCGGTGATATGCGGTAGTTATTGTACCGCCTTGATTTTTTTGCCGAGTTCTACCGCTTTCTCGTGGAAAGGATGTCCGGTGTCTGCTGTCAGGGCGGCCAAACCGGCATCAAATTGAGCCTTGTCCGCAGGGTATCGGGCAGCATAACACAACAGTTCATTCCATTGCGCCCGTTCATTGTACGGCGGCAATCCCGACCGGCTGATTGCCCGGAAGACCGCAGCGCTCTTGTCGTAAGCTTTCAACTGGAAAAGCGCATGGGCTTTGATCTCCTGCGCCCGGATATAATAGCTGTTGCCCTTCCCGAATTGATCCGCGGCTTTGACGGCCTCTTCGTATAGCCTGTTTTCATAGGCTGTCAACGCCTGGGCCAGCGGGTCGGTTTGTCCGTTATTGCCGGCGCCCCTGAGGTTTCCCGCATCCAGGTCTTCATAAAAATCCCCGACAACGGCCAGGTAGCGCGCATTGCCGGTTGTCGTGTTGTTCTTTTCCCTGACCGGCGATTGATCCTGTGCCTTTTCATTGCCGGTTTCCTGTTGTTGCGTTGGCGCATTACCGGGGTCGTCGGGCTGATTTTCCGCTACCGGCAGTTTGGGCGCCAGTTCGTTCGACACCGGCTTTTCAGGCGGAGCGGGCTCTTGTCCGGGAGCGGGCCCGCCGGGTTGCAGTACCGCGACCAAGGCCCATACGCCCAGGCCGGCGACGAGGAGCCCAATGCCCCAGATCCAATTGCGGTTCTTTCCCCGGGGTTTATGGTCCGGTTGCTCCTCCTCCTTCCATCGCGCCATATCCCCCCTCAGCTGCTCCTCGATCAGCACCTCGCCGGCATCCAGCTCCATTTGCTGCATTCCCACCGCCATGGCCAGTTCGGGGTTTTCCGACATCCGGCGCCTGAACTCCGCCGATTCCGCTTCGGGCATCTCGCCGAGCAGAAACCGTTCGATCTCGTAGAATTGTTGTTCGTCTCTTTCCATAGCGGTCTAATTGACCAGGTTGAGCCACCCCGGATTGTTGTCAAAAAATGCTTTAAGTTTCAGCCGGCATCGGTAATTTTCCTTTTTGGCCATGTCGGCGCTGCTCAATCCCACCTGCTGGGCGATCTCTTCCATTGAATAACGCAAGCTGTATAATTTCAGGATCTGCCGGCAACGATCGCCCACCTGTTTGAGGGCTTCGTCCAGAAAATGCCTTTTTTCGCCTTCCATGACCCGCGCTTCCACGGATTCCTGGGCCGAGTCGTGGTGCTGTACCGTCAGCTCGTCCTGCGGCCGCCTTTTCCGGAGTTGCCCCCACCAATACCATTTGACGATCGCGATAAAATAGGTCTTTAGCGAGCTATCGCCTTTAAACCTGTTTTCCCGGATATTCCGGTCAAAGAGAATGATCGCCTCCTGAAAAACGTCCTCTCCATCCTGTTCATTACCGCCTTTCTCCCTGACGTGCCGAAGGGTCAGGTTTTTCCATTCCGGATTACCGAATATTTGGCGCAGTCCTTTTTCCCGTTCCATTTCCGATCCGGTGAGGGCTTTCAGCAGCGCCTCATCATCCCAGAGATTTTTCGACATGTCTTAGTGCGTTTTTTACCCAAAAGGTACCCAAGGGAAAGGCAAAAATAATTAAACATTGAGGCTGCGGTTCAAATCGCAGGAAGAAAAGTCGGCAGGAATGTGATTACTCCTTTTTGAACGGCACCGCCTGGATCACCTCCACCGGCTTCTGATCGCCCAATACCTCCCAGGGCGGGCCCTCCCGCAGTACGCGGATGGCTTCCTGATCGCAGGTCGGACAAAGGGAGCGGAGTACCTGAAAATTGGACAATTTCCCGTTGGGCTCAACGATGAACTTGAGTACCACCCGGCCGGCAATCGTGTCCTTCCGGACCTCATCCGGCAATTTCACGTTGCGGCGCAGATACCGTTCAAGCCTGGCATACCCGCCCCTGGGCTCGGCGGTGGGGTCGGCGCTGTCCCGTTTTTTGGACTGGCTGAATCCCGATACCTGGACTTCGTCCAGCGCAAGCGTTTCGTCCAGTTTCACATTCAGCGGTCCGGGGCCGGCCGCATCCAGTTCTTTGGAGGCATAGCCGGTATAGGAGATCACCAGTTTCTGATCCGGAGAGTCGGTTATCAGGGAGAATTTGCCGTCCAGGTCGGTAACGGCGCCTTGATTGGTTCCTTTTGCAACCACCGTCGCGCCGATGAGGGGAAGGCCGTCGCCGGAGGTCACCGTACCTTCGACCAGGCGCCCGGCAGGTGCGCCGGCCGAAGCGTTGGCGGCCGGTTGGCTTTCAGCCTTTGATATTTCCTTTCTGGACGGCGCCGGAGGAGGAGGAGGAGGAGGCGAAAGGTGCTCCGCGGTTTCCCTTGACCGGGCAGCACCCGGTTTCTCCGTCTTTTTAGCATTCGGCAACGCTTCGGTCAGGGCGGCATCGCTCAGGACCGACGGCTCGGATTCCTCATCGGCGGCCTGGTCCGCATTGCGCCTGGGCGCCGCTATCAGACCCGGGGGTTGTTCCGCAGGAGCGGGCTTTTTTTCAACGGTTTTCTCTTTTTCCGGGGCGCGCTCCGCATTGGCGGCTATCCGTTCGGGCGCTTCCGTGCGGGCCGGCTCCGGCTTGTCCGCTTCCTCCGCGGCGGAATCTGCGGCCGGGGTCAGCAGGGTGCGCTGTTCATCCGGTTTAGCGGGTTCCTGCGCTGATTTTGCCATCTCCTGGGCCAACCCGGTGTCCTCCGGCCTGTTCAGCACCCAGAAAGCGCTTCCGGCCACCGCGAGCAGGGCCACTGCCGCCGCTACCCGGTAGAACAATACCATGGGCCGCCGCTTTTCGGGGGCCAGCCGGGCGCGCAGGCGATCCAGGCTGCCCGTGTGGTCGGCTTCCGGAAACCGGCGGTAACCTTCCATCGCATCGGACAGGAATTCGTCCTCACGCGACAGGTTTTCCAGTCTGGATTCTTCCTTCCAGCCGGTTTCGCCGCGCAGCCACCGCGTCAGCAACGGTTTGATATGTCCCTTGGTCTTATTCAAGTTCGTCGGCTTGTTTTTGATCCATGCATTTCCTCAGGTTGCGGCGGCCGTTCTGAATATGAGACCGTACCGTACCGAGGTCCTGTTTGTCCAGTTCGGCAATTTCCTTATACGATTTGTCCTGATAATAGAACAATTCGATACATCGTTTTTGTTGATCGGACAATCCCTTGAGGCAATCCTGCAGCCAATGAGCCTGTTCGCCATCGGGAAGATCGTCTTCATTGTTTAGATGCCTGAAATCGACAGATTGCATAAGGCCGGGGTCAAAAGTTTGCAGGATTTTTTTCCCGTCCTTCCTCAGTTGCATCAGGCAATGGTTTTTGGCAAAGGTGTACAGCCAGGAACGAAAATACTGCACATCGTGTTCGGGCAGCTTCCTGACCAGCGATTCGTAGATCTCGATCACCGCATCCTGCGCAAGCGTTTCCTCGCCCAGATATTTCAGGCAAAGACCGTAGGTCAGCTCCAGATAGCGTTCATAGAGTTGCCCCAGGAATGCCTGGTCGCCGGTTTGACGGAACCTGGCCAGCAATTCCTGGTCGGAAACAGGATTTTTACGGTTGCGCCGCAGTGATCTCAGCATCAGGCTCTTTCTTCGTCGGGCGAATTGTACCAGACCAGCACGTCCCTGGCTTCCTTGCGCCGGATATCGGGCACCATGGCCTCCTGCGCCGGATAACCGATCGGGATCAGCAGGAACGGCCGCTCGTTCTCGGGCCGTTCAAGGATCTCACACAGAAAATTCATCGGGCTGGGTGTATGGGTTAACGCCACCAAACCCACATTGTGTATGGCGGCCAGCAAAAAACCGCAGGCCAGTCCGACGGATTCGCCGACGTAATAATTTTTCCGCTTTTCGCCGCCCACCACATCGTACGCCTTTTTGAATATGACGATCAGGTACGGCGCCGTTTCCAGGAACGGTTTATGCCAATCGGTGCCGAAAGGCTGGAGGTCTTCGATCCACTCCGGCGACATCCGGCCGTTATAATTCTCATACTCCTCCTTTTCAGCCGCCTCCCGGATCTGCTTTTTGATCTCCGGGTTGGAAACCACGCAAAACCTCCACGGTTGCTTGTGCGCACCCGACGGCGCCGTTGAGGCGGTCATCACAATATTTTCGATCACTTCCCTGGGAATGGGTTTGTCGCTGAAATCCCTGAGCGTTCTGCGCTTGTCCATCGCCTGGTAAAACTCCCGGCTCCGGTTCAGCATATCTGCCTTCGGATACCGGATGCCCTTGTAAGGGACAAACGGAAGTTGCGTTTTTGACATGGTTTGATCAGATATTCAGCAAAGGTAGAATGTTTTGTGAATTGATTCGATTGATTCGATTTTTCGATTGATTCGATTGTTCGATTGATTCGATTGTTCCGATTTTTCGATTGATTCGATTGGGGCGTCCGTCAGTTGGTCAGCATAATCCAATCATTCGGATTAATCGACTTAATCGGTCCGATTGTTCGATTGTTCGATTGTTCGATTCCTCGATTCCTCAATTCCTCAATTATAGTCGTCCGCCCGTTCACCCAATGCGTTCAATCGATTCAATCGTATCAATCGCCCCAATCGATCCAATTTTTCGATTCCTCAATTTTTCGATTGATTCGATTCTTCGATTGTTCGATTCCTCGATTGTATTATTCGGTTCAATAAAATTCTCTTTTCCTATATTTGGAATGCCGTATTCACTATTTACTTGAAAAAACGCTACGATGAAACCAGCATTGATCTGTTTGCTTTTGTTCCTGGCAGCCTGCAATTCCGCGCCGAAGCAGGAAGCCCTTTCCGGCGATTATCCCATCCAGCCGGTCAACTTTACCAAGGTGCATTTCAACGACGAATTCTGGGCGCCCCGCCTGCAAAAACACGAAGAGGTCACCCTCGCCTATACCCTCGACCAATGCGATTCCACCAAACGCATCCTGAATTTCGAAATTGCAGCCGGCCGCAAGACCGGTAAGTTCAATACCGTTTACCCGTTCGACGATTCCGACGTGTATAAGATCGTGGAAGGCGCTTCCTACGCGCTACAGGTCAAAGCCAATCCGGCCCTGGATGCCCGGCTCGATTCCCTCATCGACCTGTTCGGCGACGCCGCCGAAGACGACGGGTACCTCTACACCAACCGGACCATCGACCCGGTCAACACCCACCCCTGGGCCGGGCACGAGCGGTGGGAACTCTGCTACGACAACAGCCACGAACTCTACAATATGGGCCATTTCTACGAAGCCGCCGTGGCGCACTACCTGGCCACCGGCAAACGCAGCATGCTCGACCTGGCCATCAAAAACGCCGACCTGATCTGCAATGACTTCGGCCCCGGCAAGATCGAACGCATCCCCGGTCACCAGGTCATCGAAATGGGCCTGGCCAAACTCTATCGCATCACCGGCGACCCCAAATACCTGAAGGAAGCCCAATTCTTCCTGGACCTCCGCGGCGGCGACCCCAAGGATCAATACCGCCAGAATGACATCAAGGTGGTCGACCAGCGCAAGGCTGTTGGGCACGCCGTTCGGGCCGGCTATATGTACTCCGGAATGGCCGATGTGGCGGCCCTGACCGGCAACCAGGCTTATATCACCGCCATCGACAGCATCTGGGAAGACGTCGTCCGGGGCAAGATCTATGTCACAGGCGGCATCGGCGCTACGGGCAACAACGAAGGCTTTGCCGAGCCGTACGCCCTGCCCAATTATTCCGCTTACTGCGAAACCTGCGCCTCCATCGCCAATGTGTTCTGGAACCACCGGCTCTTCCTCCTCCATGGTCATGCCAAGTACATCGACGTGCTCGAACGCACCCTTTACAACGCCTTGCTCTCGGGACTGTCCCTGTCCGGCGACCGCTTTTTCTATCCCAACGTCCTGGAAGCCCGCCGCAACCGCGAGCGAAGCCCCTGGTTCTCCTGCGCCTGCTGCCCGTCCAATATGGCCCGATTCCTGCCGTCCATACCGGGATATCAATACGCCGTTCGAAACAATGAACTCTATGTCAACCTCTACATCGGCGGACATGCGGAAATCGACCTGGGCGACAATACCGTTCAACTCGACCAATCTACCCGGTACCCGTTCGACGGCCGGGTCAATATCGCTGTGGCGCCGGCCAAGACCGGCAAATTCACCCTGAAGCTCCGCATTCCCGGTTGGGCCCAAAACGAGGCCATCGCCTCCCCGCTCTATTGGTTCGACCAGGCAGCCGCTGCGCCGGTCACCGTCAGTGTCAACGGCAAAACGGTCAATTACAAGGTAGTGGACGGGTACGCCGTCATCTCCCGGAAATGGAAGGAAGGCGACAACGTCAAAGTCGATATGCCGATGCCCGTCCGGCGGGTATTCGCCAATGAGCACGTCAAATCCGACCTCGGCCGCCAGGCCTTCCAGCGCGGACCCCTCATCTATTGCTTCGAAGGACAAGACCAGCCCAGGCCGGAGACCATCCATTACCTGGTCGACAAGGACGCGCCGGCCGGGACGGCATTCGAGAAGGATCTGCTCAACGGCGTTCAGACCATCACGGTACAGGGCCGTTTCCTGGAAGAAACCGAATCCGGCCCGGTTGAAACCCCGGCGACCATGAAGGCCATTCCGTATTACGCCTGGGCCAATCGCGGCAAGGACTATATGTCTGTCTGGGTACCCTACGACAAGGATTACGCCACGGCCTTACCGGCCCCGAGCATCGCCAGCCGCAGCAAGGTCAGCGCCAGCGAGGGCGTCCGGGGCAACGTCGAGGTCGTAGCCGACCGCATCAATCCGGCCGGCGACGAAAGCCCGTATATCCACTGGTGGCCCAAATTCGGGACCCGGGAATGGCTGCAATACGACTTTCAGGAAGCGGCCCGGGTGTCGTCCGTCCAGGTTTACTGGTTCGACGATTCACCCAACGGCGGTTGCCGGATTCCTGCGTCCTGGAAATTATTGTACCGGAAGAACGGCCGCTGGCAGGAAGTGCCGAACCCATCGGGTTATTCCGCTACCAAGGACGCTTTTGACCGGGTTACTTTCGACCCCGTGACTACAGACGGATTGCGGTTGGAAATGCAATTGCAGGAAGGCGTTTCTGCGGGGGTTTATGAGTGGGTGGTGGAGTGAGGGGAAGAACTGAGGAACTGAGGAATCGAGGAATTGAGGAACTGAGGAA
>WBZL01002071.1_pt1 | contig 19911 bp, 14 predicted proteins | sample 5204291 | NCBI WGS metagenome assembly WBZL01 (sample SAMN12344345, study PRJNA552823) | activated sludge metagenome | biome: Activated sludge suspended growth; feature: Nitrification reactor; material: Wastewater; isolation source: activated sludge from nitrification reactor of wastewater...
TCATCGTCCACCACAACGAGTGGAGGCCGGCGAAGCCCACCGTCGCGAGGAGGACGCCGTAGAGCAGTGAGCCCACGAAGAGGGGCGCGAGGGCGCCAACGCGCTCGGCGAGGCGGCCAGCCGGATACTGGAGGAGCGCGAAGGGGAGGAGGAAGAGCGCCAGGTAGCGCCCCCGTACCGCCGGATCGCCGACCCCGAGAGAACCCAGGTAGAGCGGGAAGACGACGACGAAGAAGCCCACCGTGTAGCGGTCGACGAAGTAGAACAGATAGGGCAAGAGGAGGCGCGGCTGGCCCCGCCAGGCGGCGAGGACGGCGGCGAACGAGGTCTGCGGACGGACCTCGTCGGCGTCCCTGAGCGCGAGGCTCGCCAGGCCGGCGACGGCGAAGAGGAGGGCGGCGGCGCTGAGTGGTGCCCGCGGGCCGAAGCCGCGCGACAGATAGCCGCCGAGCGGCGCGCCGAGCGAGACGCCGAGCGACAAGGCGGCCCCCATCAGGCCCATCGCCCGCCCCCGCCACGCCTCCTGGGCGCGGTCGAGGACCAGTGCCATCAGCGTCGACCAGCCCATCACCGTGGCGGCACCTTGGCAAAAGCGCAGGGCGAGGAGGAGCCCTAGCTGGTGCACGGCGCCGTAGGCGGCGTAGAAGCCGGCCGAGAGCAGGAAACCCGCCACGATCCACGGCTTGCGGCTCCCCCGGCGGTCGGAGACCAGGCCCCAGAGGGGGGCGAACAGGATGTAGGCGAGCATCTCGATCGAGAAGAACCAGCTCGCCGTGCGGGCGGTGCCACCCAGCTCGTCGATGATCAGCTCTTTCAAGCCGGCGACGATCAACGTCAGGTTGAGCATCGCCACCAGGAGCAGGAGGGACGGCCCCAGCGTGCTGCGCAGCCAGGAGCGAGAAGGCGGTGGAGACGAAACGGGCATGGTGGCGGGCCGGTGGCCCGCCGGCATCCTGCCAAACCCGGCCCGAGGCGGCAAGGGGGTGGCCGGGCGGTGCTCAGCCCGGCAGGCGCCGGTAGACGTCGTAGTAGGGCCGGCCCTTGCGATCGCGGATGGTCGTCTCTTTGCGGTAGTGCGCGGCGAGGTAGGCGGCGAGCGGCGGGAAGTCGCGGATGGGGTACTTGCGGTAGAAGCGGTGGTTGCCGGGCACGCTGTCGACGAAGACGGCGGCCGGGGCCGCTTCGAGCTCGGCGAGGAGGACCTCCATCGCACCCGGCACGATGTGCTCCGAGGTGTCGACCCGGCGCTGGTGGTTCTCCCACGGCAGCATGCCGGTCAGGTAGTTCGTGTTGCTGTAGCGGCTGGCCGGCCGGCGCTCGGCGAAGAGGTAGACCTCCGGGTTGTAGCCCCAGACGAAGACGCGGTCGGCGGCCGCGGTGTGCTCGCGCAGGTAGGCGACGAGGCGGTCCTGGTGGACCTTGCGGGCGACGTTGCGGTCTCGGCTCAGCAGCGAGAGGTTGCCGCGGAAGCGGTGCAGGGGATAGGCCACGGCGGAAACCGTGGCGGCGATCAAGAGGCCGCGAGCCGCCCAGACGAGCGCTGGTTGCCAGGCGGCCCGCCGGCTCGCCCGCCAGAGCCCACGGAGCACGAGGGCCGCAAGCAAGCTGGCCGGCACCAGCATCTGGATGAAGTAGTGGCCGAAGTTGCGGCCGCTGTAGGAGGCCCCGAAGTAGGCGGCGAGGGCCCACAGCGCGACGAGAAGGCGGCCGTCGACCGCCTGCCGGCCGCGGCGGACGAGGGCGAGCTCGGCGCTCAGCACCCCCACCACGGTGGTGGCGAAGAAAAGCGGGTTGGCGGTCAGGAAGTGGCGGTGGAAGACGAACGGGTTGAGGCCGCGCAGCCGCTTCGCCAGCGGGACGACCGCCGTGTAGTGCTCCACGTTGTAGGACCAGAAGTAGAGGTAGAAGTCGCCCAGGGCGCCGTGGGCCGCGAAGTAGGCAAGGCAGGCGGCGAGCACGGCGAAGAAGCCGCCGGCGAGGGCAACGGCCCGCTGCAGGGTCTCGCGGCTCAGCAGGCGGCCCTGCCGCCACTGCCAGGCGAAGAGGAAGAGCCCGGAGGCGAGGCCGTCGAAGACGGCCGGCTGCTTGGAGAGGAAGGCGGCACCGAAGGCCATCCCGGCGAGCCACAACCGGCGCCCTTCGGCGCGGGTAAGCCCCCACCAGAGGAGCATCATCCCCAGCGTGCTCAGCACCACCAGCGGCCACTCGGTGTGGAAGGCCATCATCTGCGTGCGCCGGTAGCTGACCGAGCCCAGGGCCACGAGCACGGCCGCGAGGTAGCCCACCGCCGGCCCGGCGCGCTCTTGAGCCTCACCAGGAGGCGATGCCAGCTCCGGCGCGAAGCGCCAGGCGAGGGCGGCGCCGCTCCAGATGACGAGGATCAGTAGGCCGTAGACGGCGGCCATGTTGCCCTTGCCGGCGACCAGGAAGGCCAAGGCGTAGAGCGCGTAGGTGACCGGGCCGCGCTGGTCGATGGCGTCCCGGTAGGGCACCCCCCCTTCCAGCCAGTCGATGGCGATGAGGGCGCTCACCGACTCGTCGACATCGTGGATCGGCCGCTGCTGCAAGGGCCAGCGCAGCGCGCAGAGCAGGGCGAGAAGGCTGAGAAAGAACGCTGCCTTCCCCCAGGGGCGGCGCGCTACCGCCGCCTCCCTAGGCGGACTTGGGATCTCCATGCGGCGCAGGCTAGCGCCGGCATGATGAACGGGGGATGAACGGGGGGAGAGGGGGTCAGCTGGCCTCGGCCAGCACGCTCACCTCGCGCTCCCGACGATCGCCGAGTCGATCGCGTTCGACATCGAGGTCGTAGGCCGCCTGCAGGTTCGGCCAGAACCTCTCTGAGGTTCCGAAGAACCTCGCGAGGCGCAGAGCGGTGTCGGCGGAGACGGCCTGGGTGCCGTGCACGATCTCGTTGATCCGGCGGGGCGGTACGCTGAGGTTCCTCGCCAACCGGTACTGGCTCAGACCGAGGGGCTTGAGGAACTCCCCGAGCAGGACCTCGCCAGGGTGGATGGGGGGCAGGCTTGGTTCGTCGGGCATGGCGTTCTCTTGACAGCAGCTCACTCAGGGGTAGTCGACGACCTCGACCTCGTGTGCGTCACCGTCGTGCCAGCGAAAGCAGAGGCGCCATTGGTCGTTGATGCGCACGCTCCACCGACCTTGGCGATCCCCGGCCAACTTCTCCAGCCGATTGCCGGGTGGCGCCCTCAGATCCTCCAACCGGACGGCGGCGTCGAGCATCTTCAGCTTGCGGAGCCCCGCTCTCAGAACGTCGTCGCCCCAGCGTCGGACGGGCTGGCGCTGAAAGAGGCGCTCCGTGTCGCGGTCCTGAAAGCTGGCGATCACCAGGAGGGTCGTAACGCGGGACGTTATGACGAGCAAGGACTGTTCGGCACGCGCTGAAGGCGACGGACGCTTCGCGCTACCATCGCGCCGGTGCCGTCCACTCCCCGCTCCACCGCTGGCTCGGCGGCGCAGCCGCCCCGCGAGCCTCTGCGATGACTCTGCCCGCGCCACCCTCGGCAGGGCCGCTTGTCGTCCGCCGTGGGCCCCGCGCCGCGGAAGCGTGGGTGCTCGACCGGCTGGAGGCCCTCTGCGCCGAGGCGCGGCGGGAGCCCCGCCTGCTCGCCCGCCCGGTGCGGGTGGTGGTGCCGTCGGCCAGCCTGCGCGACCATCTCGCGGCGCGCCTGGTGGCGCGGCTGGGGCCGGTGGCCGGGGTGGAGGTCCAGACCCTCTACGCCCTCGCCGACACCGTCGTCGCGCCGCCGCGCACCAGCGGTCGGGGCCGGGTCGCCCTCGAGCTCCTGGCCCGGCGGTTCGCCGGACGGATGCCGGCGATCGCGTCGGCGCTCGCCGATCTCGACGACGGCCTCGGCAGCGTGGTCGGCAGCCTCCGCGACCTCCTCGACGCCGGCTTCACCCCGGCTCACCTGGCGGCCCTCGACGAGCGGCTGGCCGAGCTGGCGCGCCACGGCGGGCGGAGCCGCGACGAGATCGCCCGTTGCCGCGAGCTCGCCCGGGTGGCGGCCGCGGCGACGGAGGCCCTCGCCGCCCTCGACCTCGCGCGGACCCAGGAGCTCTACCGCCAGGCCGCCGACCGCCTGCGCAGCGCGCCGGCGGCGCTCGCGGCGCGGGCCGTGCTCGTTCACGGCTTCGCCAACGCCACCGGCCTCGCCCTCGATCTGCTCGCCGTGCTGGTCGAGAGGCTCGGCGCCGAGGTGGTGGTCGATCTGCCCCCCGATCCCGCCGGCCCGCAGGCCGCGACGGCGGGGGCGGCGTTCGCCGACCGCCTGGTCAATCGCCTCTCGGGGCGCGGCGCGGCGCACTGGGCACCGCCGGCGCTGCGGGCAGAGGTGGCCCGCAGCGAGCTCGCGTTGGTCGCGGCACCCGGCGCCTGGGCGGAGGCGTGGGCCGTGGCGCAGGCCGTCCGTGGCTTGCTCGACGGCGGCCTGGCCGCCGAGGCGATCGGCATCGTGGCCCGCAACCTCCAGCCCTACCGGGCACCCCTTCGCCTCGCCCTGAGTCGCCTCGGCGTGCCGTTCTCGGCGCCGGGCCTGGCCGCCTCACCGGGGGCGGCGGAGCGCCGAGCGCGGGCTGTGCTGGCGCTGGTGGCGGCGGCCGAGAGCGCCTCCACCGAGGTGTGGTTGGCGGCGGCCGGGCCGAGCTTCGCGGGCGGTGGCCTCGACCTCGCCCTCGGTTTGCGCAGCCTGGGGCTCGGCCGGTTGAGCGAGGTCGCCGCATTGGCGAGCGACGAGGTGCTGGTGGCGGGCAAGCTGCCGCTGCCCCTGCGCGAGGCCCGCGCTGCGGTCGAGGACCAGGCAGCGGAGGCCGGGGCCGCGGCGGCGGCGGGCGAGGAAGCGGACCCGGCGGCGGAGCCGGCGCGCCTGGGGCGCCGCGCCCTGCCGGGAGCCGAGCTGCGGGCGGCGGTGCGGGCGGCCCGCGAGCTCTCGGCGGAGCTCGCCCGCTGGCCGGCGACGGCCCTTCTCGGCGAGCACCTGCGCCGCTTGCGCCAGCTCTTCTTCGGTCGCCTCGGGGTCGCTCGCGACGAGCCTGCCGGCGAGCACCTGGCCCGTTGGCTGGAAGGCCTCGCCGGCGAGCTACCGGCGGAGCTCGCCGTCTCCCGCCAGGAGCTCGCCGTTCTCCTACGCCTGGGTGCCGGCGAGATCGCGCCGCCGGTCGTGGGGGGGCGCGGCGCGGGAGTGCAGCTGCTGTCGGCCACCGCGGCGCGTGGCCGCACCTTCGACCACCTCTTCGTCCTCGGCCTCAACCGTGACGTCTTCCCGCGGGCGATCGAGGAAGACCCGCTGCTGCCGGACGCCGTGCGGCGTGCCCTGCGAGTGTTGCTGCCGGACCTGCCGGTCAAGGAAGAGGGCCACGCCGAGGAGCACTACCTCTTCGCGCAGCTGCTGGCGGCGGCGCCCGCGATCACCCTCTCCTGGCAGGCAACGAGCGACGACGGCGAGGCGGCACCGCTTTCGCCCTTGCTGCATCGGCTGCTGCTCGCCCGCCCCGAGCTGCGGCCGGTACGGGCCCGCCACCCGAGCGAGCTGCCAACCGCGAGCGGCCTCCTCCCGGTCGAGGAATGGCTCGTGCTCCTCGCCCGCCACGGCGGCCGGGACGCTCTCTGGCCCACCCTCGCCCAGGCCCTGGCAGCGACCGGCCTGCCGCCGGCACGAGCGCGTGAGCTGGCGGCCCTCCGCCAGGCGGTCCTGGCCGAGCTGGACCCCGACTTGAGCACACCGGAGGGGCGCGCGAGCGGCGGTCGGCTCGGCCCCTATCTCGGCCTCGTCGGCGGCGAGGAGACGATCGAGACGATCTACATCACCCGCCTGGAAGGCCTGGCGCGCTGCCCGTGGCAGAGCTTCCTCGCCCGCGACCTCGGCCTCGAACCGGCACCGGACCCCGGCGGGCCGTGGCCCCGCCTCGACGGTCCGCTCCTCGGCCAGGTAGTGCACCGGGTGGTGGTGGGCCTGGTGGAAGAGGCGGGTGGGGCGGTGGAAACGAGCCTCGCCGAGGGCCTGGAGCGGGCGCCGGTCGAGGTGCTCTGGCCGCCCGCGGCGGAGCTCGCGAGCCGGTTGGCTGCGGAGGCCCTGCGGGCCTGCCGGAGCGAGGGCGTGCCCCTGCTCGCCGCGGCGCTCGCGGCGCGGGCCCGGGTCTTCCTCGAGCTCCTGGGCGAGCTCCTCGCCGCGGCGCCGTGGAGCGTTTTCGGCGCCGAGCTCGAGGGCCAGCTGGAGCTCGCCGCGGCCCGGGTGCGGGTGGCCTTCCGGGCCGACCTCGCCGAGCTGGCGGCGGCGCAAGCCGACAGCGAGCGGCGGCGGCTCCTCACCGACCTCAAGACCGGCCGGCCGCTCTCCGACCACAAGACCGCGGCGAAGCGCCAGGAGCACCTGCTGGCGGCGGTCGCGCGTGGCGAGTGGTTGCAGCTTCCGGCCTACCTGGCCGGCGCTCGGGCCCCGCTCGCCGCCCGCTACCTCTTCCTCGGCCGGCCGGGCGACGAGCTACCCCGTGAGCTGGGGCTCTGCCGCGACCCCGCCCAGCCGCCGGCGCTCGCCGAGGCCGAGCGCGCCGACCAGGCCTTCGCGGCCGCGGCGGCGCGGCTCCTCGCGGCCCGGCGGCGCGGTGCCCTGGTGCCCCGCCTGCTCGCCCCCACCCTCGACGTGCTGGCCCCGGCGTGTGCCCACTGCGCGGTGCGCGAAGGCTGCCCGCAGGGGGACTCCGGGGCCGTTCGCCGCTTCGCCCGCTGGGTCGAGGCGGCCCGCCGCGAGGGACCACAGGGGGAGCTCGCTCGGCTGGCCCTCGCCGTCTTCGACCTCGGCACCGAGCCGGCGAGCGCCGCGGTGAGCTCTTCAGCCGGGGAGGTCGGATGAGCGCCGAGGCCGATCTCCGCCGCCAAGATGCCGAGGCGCGGCGGGTGGCGCAGATGGAGATGGAGCGCCCGGTGGTGCTCGAGGCGGGGGCTGGCACCGGCAAGACGGCGACCCTCGTCGCCCGCATCCTCGCCTGGTGCCTGGACCGTGGCTGGGAGGCCGCGGCGGGCGAGCTGGTGGCGCGCGGGGACGGCGCGCGCGCGGCCCCCACCGCCGGCGAGATCGCCCCCCGCGTGCTCGGCGGCGTCCTCGCCATCACCTTCACCGAGGCGGCGGCGACCGAGATGGCCGAACGGGTGGGAAGCGGCCTCGCGAGCCTCGCCCGCGGCGGTGCCGTGGTGGGCTTCGAGCCGGCCCTCCTGGGCGTTCCGGCGAGCGAGCTCGCGGCGCGCGCGAGCGCGCTGGTGGCGCACCTCGACCACCTGGCGATCGCCACCATCCATGCCTTCTGCCGCCGGCTGCTCGCCCGCTACCCGCTTGCCGCCGGGGTGCACCCCAACTTCCAGGTCGACGCCGAGGGGGAGGCCCTGGAGGAGGCCTTGGCCGAGACCCTGGACGCCGAGCTGGTGGCGCGGCCAGAGGCCTTCCTCGAGCTCGCCCGCCGCGGCCTGGGGCCGGGCGAGGTCACCGAGGCGGCCGCGGCCCTGCTCGGGAGCGGCATGCCGCCCGCTGCCCTCGGCACCGAGCCGTTCAGCCCGGCCGCCGCCGCGGCGGCCGGCAATGAGCTCGCGGTGCGCGCCGCGGCCCTCGCGGGCGTTCTCGGCGCGCGACTGGCCGGCGCCAAGCGGGTGTCCGGGGCGCTCGCCGTGGCGGAGCTGCTGCCCGAGCTCGTCGTCGCCGGGCAAGCGCTCAGTGCAGGAGGCTGGAAGGCGCTCGCCGGGCTGCGCCGGCTCATCGAGGCCTCCACCAGTGCCGGCAATAAGCTCGACAAATGGGCGAAGGGCGAGCTCAGCGCGGCGGAGAGCACGGCCGTCGCCGGCTCCGAGGCCGAACTGGCGACGGCGGCCCAGGCGCTCAAGACCCTGCTGCGCAGCCTCACCGCCCTGGACCCGGGCCTCTTCACCGCGGCGCGGCAGCTCCTCCAACCGGTGGTCGCCGGAGTCGAGGCACGGCTGCGCCGCGGCGGCGCCGTCACCTACGCTCAGCTGCTGGCGCTCGCCCGCGACCTCCTCGTCGGAAATCCCGACATCTGCCGCGCCGAGCGCTCGCGCCTCGACCAGCTGCTGGTCGACGAGTTCCAGGACACCGACGGCCTGCAGTGCGAGCTGGTGCGGGCCCTGGCGCTCGACGGCGCGGCGAGCGAGCGGCCGGGCCTCTTCCTGGTGGGGGACCCGAAGCAGTCGATCTACGGCTGGCGGAGCGCCGATCTCGCGGCTTATGACGGCTTCGTCGCCGAAGTGCTCGCCGCCGGTGGCCGGCTCGAACGGCTGGCGGTCAACTACCGCTCGCTGCCGGCGATCCTCGCCGAGGTCGCGCGGCTGATCGCGCCGGTGATGGAGCGCAAGGTCGGCGAGCAGCCGGCCTTCCAGCCCCTGGTCGCCGCCCCCGCGCGGGAGGTGGCCGGCGCGGCCACGACGGCACCGGCGGTCGAGCATTGGCGGCCGCCGGCCGAGGTCGACAAGGCGGTGGCGGTCTCCGCCCTCGAGGCGGCGGCGATCGCCGCCGACCTGCGCCAGCGCCACGCGGCGGGGATGCCCTGGCGCGACGCTGCCCTGCTGCTGCGCAGCATGACCGACCTCGACGTCTACCTGCGGGCCCTGCAGGAGGCTGGCGTGCCCTATGCCGTGGCGCGCGACAGCAGCTACTTCCGGCGCCGCGAAGTGCAGGACGCCGCGGCCCTCGTGCGCCTGGTGCTCGACCCGCTGGACGATCTCGCCCTGCTCACCTGCCTGCGGACCCCCTGGGTGGGCGTGCCGGACGCCGCCCTCGCCGGGCTCTGGCGGGGCGGGCTGCCGACCCGGGTGCGGGCCCTCCTGGCACCGGATGCCGAGCTCGAGGCGGCGATCGCTCGCCTCGCCGCGGCCGTTGCCCAGGACGTCGCCGGGCGTGCCGCGGAGGTCCCGGGCCTCGCCGCCCTGGCCGGCTGGGACGCCTCGCTCACCGCCTTTGCCGCGGCCCTCGGGCGGCTGCGCGAGAGCTTCCGGCAGCAGCCGGCGGACGTCTTCGTCGAAGAGCTACGGCGCGCCACGACGATCGAGGCCACCGAGGCGGCCCGCTTCCTCGGCCCCTGGCGGCTCGCCAACCTCAACCGCTTCTTCCGCCAGCTGGTCGCGCTCCTCGATCAGGGCGATGAACCGGCGGCCCTCCTGGCCCGCCTGCGGCGCGCCGTGGCGGCCCTCCGCGAGGCCCCCGAGGGGCGGCCGGCCGAGCCCGAGGCCGACCGTGTGCAGGTGATGACCATCCACAAGGCGAAGGGGCTTGACTTCCGGCAGGTCTACCTGCCGCAGCTCCACAAGCGCTCGCGTCGCGGGCAGCGACCGCAAGCCGCGGCGAGCTGGCAGGACGGTGCCTGGCAGCTGGAGCTCTTCGGCGCGGCCTCGCCGGGCTGGACGGCGGTCGAGGAGAAGCAGGCGCGCCTGCGGGCCGCCGAGCAGGTGCGCCTCTTTTACGTGGCGCTGACTCGCGCCAAGGACCGCTTGGTGCTCCTCGGCAGGCCCGCGGGCGAGGCGCGGGGCGGCGACGCCTCGTTCGCCCAGCTCGTCGCCCGTCGCGATCCACCGCCACCGGGCGCCGGGTCGGTGGGTGAAGAGCCAGCCTCCGCGGGCGACCTGATCGCCGATGGAGTGCGCTGGCTGACGCTGCCGGCGGCCGCCCCGCTCGCCGCGGTGGTGAACGGCCCGCCGCCGCCGTTGCCGGCGCCGGAGGAGGTGGCGCGCCAGGAGGCGGTGCTCGCCGGCCACCGCGCCGCCGCCCAGGAGCGCCAGGAGCGGCCCTTCCGCGGTGCCGCCTCCGCCGAGGCCCACCACCTGCTCGCTGCCCGTCGAGCGGCGGACCCCGAGGAGGTCGCGGCGACACCGGCGTTGTTCCCCAATCCTGCGGCCGGGGAGGCCGAACGGGCGCTCGCGCAGCGCGTGGGGACGGCTTTCCACCGCCTGCTCGAGCGCTTCGACCTCGCCGGTGAGCCGGACGCCGCGCTGGCCCGCGGCCTGGCGGACGAATGTGAGCGGCTGGCTGCGGAGGAGAGTGGTGAAGCCGCCGCGGCCGCTGCCAGCCGTCTGCGCGAGCTGGTTCGAGATTTCGCCGCCGGCTCGCTCTGGCGGCGGTTCCTCGACCTTCGCGGCGAAGTGCTGGCCCGTGAGCTCCCCGTGCTGTTGCCGCCGGCGGAGACCGGGCCTGTGGGCCTCCTCGCGGGTGCCGTCGACCTCCTCTACCGGGACCCGCAGAGCGGCGAGCTGGTGGTGGCCGACTACAAGACGGACGCCCTCGCCCCCGGCGAGGTGGCGGTGCGGGCCGAGATCTACCGCCGCCAGGGCGAGGTCTATCAGCGCGCCGTGATGGCGGCGCTCGACCTCGCCGCGCCGCCGCGGCTCGAGCTGTGGTTCGTCGCCCTGGGCGAGATCCGCACCTTCTCGTAGGCCACCGTGGGGCCGAGCGACGTGGCTTGGCGGCTCGCCGCCAAGCGGTCGTAGAGGGCCCGCAAGACCGCCCGCACGTTCCCCTGGTGGTGGTGGAAGAGGTCGGCGGCGAGCGGTCCGAGGGCCACCGCCTGAGCCGGTCCCAGATCTCGTAGGAGCTCCGCCAGGAGGTCCGCCAGCAGCGCGGGCGTCGTCTCGCAGACGATCAGGGTCGGCAGGCGATCGGGCTGATGGCTGGTCACCACCACGCCGCCGGCGCGCCGGCTCGCCCAGGCGAGCCAGGCCCGGCCGGCCGTGGAGAGCTGCTCGACGCTGTCGACGAGGAGGAAGTCCTCACGGCCTAGGCGGCGGCAGCGCGCCCGCTGATCGGCGTGGAACCAGCGTTGGCGATGCTCCAGGCGCAGATGGGTCACCCGCCAGCTCTCCACCTCCAGGCGCTGGGCGAGCTCGAGGAGGAAGGTCGTCTTGCCGTGGCCCTCCGGGCCGACGACGGCAGCGCGCTGGCCGAGCGCGGCGAGGCGGTGGAAGACGGCGGGCCAGTCGAGGCCCGCCGGCAGGCGGTAGGCGAGGGCGTGCAGCCGCTCGACACGGAAGGGGTTATCGCGAGCCCGCACGGCGGCCGATCTTCACGACCGCCGACTTTGCCCAGGCCGGCGCGTCGTCGAGCGGGTCCGCCACCTGCGCGAGGTGCACCTCCTCACCGCTCGGGCTCACCAAGATCTCGAGGCGGACGGTCTGCTCGCCGGGCTCGGCCACCAGCTCGAGAGCCCACACCACGGAGATCAGCTGGCCCGAGAAGGAGATCGGGGTCGTCGGCAGGCTGAGGGCGAAGGGCCGCTGGTCGCCCTGGGCGGGAGCGTTGAAGGTCGCCCGCGCCGCCTCGCCGACGTCGCGGTCTCCCTTGCCTTCGGTGTACCAGAAGAGCGACAGCTCGACGCTCTCAGGCGGCGTCTCGAGCTCCCAATGGGCCGAGCCGCTCACCAGCGTGCCGGGCGCGAAGGTGGTGCGGCGGCCGTCGATCTCGATCCACAGGCGGCTCATCGCGGGCCCTCCAGCGCCAGCACCGGCAGGTTGAGCTCCTCGTTGACGTCGGGCCAGGTGCGGATGTCGCCGTGGACCTTGAGCACCCAGACGATCTTGTTGTGCGGCGCCTCGAAGCTCGGTGCGAGGTCGGCCGGCAGGCTCACCTGGACCTGGCCTTGGGGGATCGACAGGCGGTCCTCGGTCTCGAGGACGGTGGCGCGGTAGAAGATCGACTTGTCGGTGGTCGAGGTGGTGCCGCGGCGGTAGGTCGCCTCCTCGCGGGCCTCGATCGTCAGCTTGAGCTGGCGGATCCGCCCGGGCCAGCCGCTGAAGCTCCAACGCAGCGTCGAGGTCGCTCCCAGCAGCAGGCCGCCGCGGTCCAGCTCGAGGCTCGGCCGCGGGTTGAAGAGGCTGAGGAACTGGTAGGGCAGGGCCGCCAGGAGCAGCAGGCCGATGAGGCCGAAGGGGATGAGGAAGATGGTCAGGCAGCCGTCGAGTTGGCCGCCGCGCCAGCCGTCGTAGGCGTGGAAGGCGAAGATCCCGACGATGCCGTTCCAAAAGGCGGCGACGAAGAGGATGCCGAGGAAGCGCCCGACGGGGCCCATCTTGGGCTTGAGGGTCGTCGCCGTCGCCGGCGAGCTGGGGCCGAGGGCCGTGAAGCCGCCGCCCGGTGGGGCCGGGGCGGGCGGTGGCGGCCGGTGGCGAGCGCGCCGCCAGACACGGAGCGACCAGGCCATGCCGCCGACGCCGACGGCCAAGAAGGTCATCGGCACCAAGCCGATCAAGTACTCGAGGCCGACGCCACGGTCGATCACCGCGCTCGCCGGGTCCCGCGGGTCGACGTAGCAGGCGGCGTGGGTGCCCGGCGGCAGCTGGTCGATCACCGCCTGCTTGGCCTCGCGGCCGCTCGACGAGCCGCCGAAGAACTTGTAGCGGGTGCCCTCGTAGGTGCGACCGTTGAGCTCGTAGGTGTAGCGGACGTCGATCGAGTAGGTGTCGCCGTCGCTGTCGCCGTGCACGCCGACCGCGCTCTCGACGATGGTGCAGGGCACCGCCGGCCAGGACTGTGCGCGCAGCGACCGCGCGAGCGGCAGGATGAAGAACGGGATCAGGAAGGCGAGGCCGAAGAGGGCGAAGATGCTGAAGAAGCCCACCACGCAGCCGGGGCTGCCGGCCTTGCTCGCCCGCTTGACGATCGACTCGTCGGTCCGTTCGCCGCCGCCGACCGGCCCGGCGTCCTCACGGCCCGAGCGATCACCGAATACCCGCAAGGGTGGTCCCTCCTCAGGGCTTGACGATCTTCACCAGCTCGATGTCGAAGACCAGCATGCCGGCGGGCTTGCCCAGCTCGCCACGGTAGGCGAGCTTCTCGGGGATCCAGAACCGCCGCACCTCGCCCTCCGTCATCAGCTGCAACCCCTCCGTCCAGCCCTTGATCACGCCGGTCAAGGGGAACTTCGAGGTCGTCACCCGGGTGACCGAGGAGTCGAACATCTGGCCGTCGGTCGTCCAGCCGGAATAGTGCACTTCGACGATGCTCTTGGCGCTCGGGTGGGCCGTGCCGTTACCGGCCCGCAGCACTTTCCAGGCGAGGCCGGACTTGGCGCGCTCGGCATCGTCCGGCACCGCGGCGACGTCCGCCGGGACCTCTGGCGGGCTCTTGAAGTCGAGCAGCTCGACATCGAAGACGAGCATGCCCTGCGGCCGGTCGGCGACCCCCTCGTAGGCGAGCTTGGCGGGGATCCACAGCCGCCGCGTCTCTCCCTTGCTCATCAGCTGCAAGCCGAGGTGGAAGCCGGTGATCACCTTGTCGAGAGAGAAGACGAGCGGCCGCTTGCCGGGGACGGAGGAGTCGAACATCTTGCCGTCGGTCGTCCAGCCGGTGTAGTGCACCTTGACGAAGTCGGTCGGTCCGGGGTGCGCGCTGTCGGTGCCGGGGGTGATCACCTTCGAGGCGAGGCCCGAGGGCTCGGCCGTGGCGTCGGCCGGCGGTGCCGCGACGTCGGGCGGCGCCGGGATCGCCGCCGGCGGGGCGGCGAGGGCGAGACGGGTGACGCCGAGGGCGGCGAGGACGAGGGGAGCGGGTCGGCGCAGTCGTCGGGTCATGGCGCTGGCGGTCTCCAGGACGGGCCTCAGCCGGCCAGGCGCGCGGCGCCGATCGCACCGCAGAAGGCGCCGTGGGCGAGGTAGAGCGGCGTGCCGCCGAAGGCCCGCGTGGTGGTGGTCAGGATGGCTTCGAGGGCCGGGTTGGCATCGAGGGTCGAGCCGCAGTAGAGGATGGCGTCGACGCCCTCGCTCTTGGCGAGCGCGGTGGCGATGATCGCGATGTTCTCGCCCACCAGCCCCATCAGGGCGTGGGCGAGGTCGGCCTCGCCCTGCGAGGCGAGCTTGCCGAAGCTCGCGGCGTTGAGCTCGGCGGGCAGTGCGATGCCGCCCTGGCGGTAGATGTCGCCTACCAGCAGGTCGACACGCCGGCGGTCACCCTGGGCCGCCAGGCGTGCCAGGTCGGCGAAGGAGGCGGTGCCGGCAAGCAGCGAGCCGAGGCCGAGCAGGGTGCCGCCGCCGAGGGCCGAGCCACCCACGCGCCGGGCCTCGCGGCCGTGGATGGCGAGCACCGAGGTCCCGGTGCCGAGGCTCACCAGCAGGTAGGCGGCCGGCAGCTCGAGGGCGGTCTCTGCAGCGAGCACGGGGGCGCCGGCAGCCCAGGCCTTGAACTCCTCGATCACCACCACCTCGGCGCCGCCGAGCAGGTCGGCGAGCTGGCCGGCACCGCCGCCGGTGGTGCCGAGGCGGCGCGGCTGCCAGCTGCTGAGACGCTCGCGCACCGCCGCGAGGTCCGTCGACGGCACGCGGAACTGCTCGAGGCCCGCGGGCTCGAAGACCAGCTTCGAGAGCGTGGCGCCTGCATCGACTCCGGCCGTGCCGGGGGGGAGGATCATGTGCGGCGAGACTATCATCGCCGGCGGCGAGGCCCGGCCGCCGGATGGCGCCGCCCGCGGCGGTCTGGGGTAGGATCCTCAAACACTCATGCAAGCCCTTGGCTCCAACTTCCGCTGTCTGCCGCGGCCGGCCTGAGCGGCCCGTCCGGAAGCCTCGATGGTCCATCGCATCCTGCCGGTCGCATCGGGCAAGGGCGGCGTCGGCAAGACTACCTTCGCCGTCAACTTCGCCCTCGCCCTCTCCCGCCTCGCGCCGACGGTGCTGATCGACCTCGACACCGGCACCTCGTCGGTGCGCGCTACTCTGCCGGTGCCGATCAGCCACGACCTTTACCACTTCTACCGCAAGCGCCGCCCCCTCGCCGACTGCATCAGCCGGCTCGACGCCGAGCGCGACCCGCGGGGCCAGTTCAAGAACTTCGGCCTGATCGCCAGCCCTCGCCACTACATCGAGGAGCTGTCGCGGCTCTCCGTGCCGGAGCGCAAGCACCTGGCGGCGGAGATCCACCGCCTACCGGCCCGCTACGTGGTGCTCGACCTCAAGGCCGGCCTCGATGAGAGCGTGCTGGGCTTCCTGCCCTACACCAACTCCGGCATCCTCGTCTTCACGCCCCATCACCCGGCTGCCACCTTCGCGGCGGCGGAGATCGTCAAGGCCATCCTCTTCCGCTCGCTGCGCTTCCTCTTCGCCCGTGGTTCCGGCTTCTTCGACCAGGTGGGGATGGACCGCTACTTCAACTTCATCCACGAGCTGCTCGACCGCGTGGAAGACGTCTACGACGAGACCTACCCCAACCTCGACGCCTTCGTCGCCGAGCTCGGCGAGGCGCTGGGGCCGCACCCCATCCTCGAGGTGATCGTCGAGACCCTCGAGGCCTTCCGGGTGCATTACGTCCTCAACATGTTCAATGGCGTCGAGCAGAGCTTCGAGGGCACCATCGCACCGTTCGTGCGCTCGCTCTCCGAGCACGTCTCGGGCCGCCTCAAGCTGTCGCAGCTGGGCTGGATCGCCTACGACGAAAAGGTGCAGCAGGCCAACGCCAGCGGTTTCCCCCTGGTGCTCGACCGCGAGCAGAAACCACCGCCCCCGCCGCCGGTCGACCGCGTGGCGGCCGAGCTGGCGGCGATCGAGCAGGCCTTCCTCAGCCCCCGCAAGCCGGCCGCGACGCCGCGGCCGCGCGGCCGCGAGGGTCCCCCCGGCGCCACCCGGCCGCCGCTCGACCCGCAGGTGGTCGAAGACGTCCTCGACGGCCAGCTACGCGCCCTGCGCGCCCTCTACGACACCGGCCGCGAGGAGACCGTGCGGGAGAACTTCAACTACCTCGTCTACCGGGTGATGTCGCTGCTTGGACCGGACCGCTCGCCGGCCGAGCTGGGGCAGACCGTGCTCGCTTCCCCGGAGCAGCTGACGGCCTGGTACCTCGCCCGCCAGCGCGGCTGAGGGCGCCGCCGTGAGCCGCACTCTCTTCGACGACCAGGCCCCGGCAGGGAACGCAGCGGGGGCGCCCGCCGCCGGCACGCCGCTTGCCGAGCGCCTGCGCCCGCGCCACCTCGCCGAGGTGCTGGGCCAGGAGGAGGTGGCGGCCGAGGGGGCCTTCCTCGCCCGCGCGATCGCCGCCGACCGCGTGCCTTCGCTCATCTTCTGGGGCCCGCCCGGCACCGGCAAGACGACGCTCGCCGGCATCATCGCTGCCGAGACGCGGGCCCACTTCGTGCCCTTCTCGGCGGTGACCTCGGGGATCAAGGAGGTCAAGGAGGTGATGGCGGACGCCACCCGCCTGCGCCGTGCCACCGGCCAACGCACCCTCCTCTTCGTCGACGAGATCCACCGCTTCAACCGCGCCCAGCAGGACGCCTTCCTGCCCTATGTCGAGAGCGGGGACATCGTGCTCGTGGGGGCGACCACCGAGAACCCCTCGTTCGAGCTCAACGGTGCCTTGCTGTCGCGCTGCCGGGTGGTGGTGCTGAAGCCGCTCGCCGAGGCGGCCCTCGTCGCCCTGGCCGAGCGCGCCCTCGCCGACGGCGAGCACGGCCTGGGCCGCCTCGCCCTGCGCGCCGAGCCGGAGGCCCTGGCCGAGCTTGCCCAGCTCGCCGGCGGCGACGGCCGGCGCCTGCTCAACCTGCTCGAGCTGGTGGCCACGGACGTCGGCGCTGGCGGCACCCTCACCGCCGCCGCCGTGACGGCGGTGGCGCAGCGCAAGGTGCTGCTCTACGACAAGCACGGCGAAGAGCACTTCAACCTCATCTCGGCCCTCCACAAATCGGTGCGCGAGAGCGACCCCGACGCCGCCCTCTACTGGTTGGCGCGCATGCTCGCCGCCGGTGAGGACCCCACCTACCTCGCGCGCCGCCTGCTGCGCATGGCCAACGAGGACATCGGCCTCGCCGAACCGGGGGCGATGGCGCAGGTGGTCGCCGCCTGGGAGACCTTCGACCGCCTGGGCTCACCGGAAGGCGAGCTCGCCCTGGCGCAGGCGACGGTCTATCTCTCGCTCGCCCCCAAGAGCAACGCCCTCTACCGCGGCTACGGGGCTGCCCGCCAGGCGGTCGAAGAGAAGCCGGCCGAGCCGGTGCCGCTCGCCATCCGCAACGCCCCGACCAAGCTGATGGCCGGCCTTGGCTATGGTCGCGGCTACGTCTACGCGCACGACCAGGACGAAGGCGTCGGTGGCCTCGACTGCCTGCCGCCCGGCCTCGCCGGCAGCCGTTTCTACCAGCCCAAAGGCGAGGGCTTCGAGGCCCGCCTCAAGGAACGCCTGGAGCGCTACCGGGCGCTCCGCGACGAGGTGAAGGCCAGGCGAGGAGGCGGGGAGGGATCGTGACACGCAGCCGAGCCGTCTGGAGCTGAAGCACCGAGCCGCTACCTATTGGAGGAACCCCATGTCGAGGATCGACTCGTTGGTCGCCGAGCTCGCCCACGAAGCGGCCACGGCGCGCCGGCACCTGGAGCGGGTGCCGGCGGACCGCCTCGACTGGCGGCCGCATCCGCGGTCGTTCAGCGCCGGGCAGCTCGCCGCCCACCTGGTGGACTGCATCCGTTGGGTGGAGCCGGTTTTCGTCGCGGACGAGCTGGGCTTCGATCCGAGTGGCTACGTGCCCTTCCAGGCCGCCTCGCTGGCGGAGCTTCTCGCGGCGTTCGATGCTGACGTGGAACGCGCCAAGGCGGCGATGGCGCAGAGCTCGGACCGGGAAGCGAGCGGACCCTGGCGCCTCAAGGTGCAAGGCAAGGTCTGGTTCGAAAGGCCCAGGGAAGCTGTCTTCCGCGACCTCACCCTGAGCCACTTGATCCACCACCGCGGCCAGCTCTCGGTCTATCTCCGTCTGCTCGACGTGCCGGTCCCCGGCTCCTACGGCCCGTCGGCGGACGACCAAGGGTAGGTCGCCTGCGCTCTACCGATTCGCCGCCACCTGCGTAGCGCTGACGCCTCCGCACCCCCTCTACTGGGCCAGGCTTCCCTGGGGAGGCGAAGGTCTGGCATTCTCGAAGCGTTCCCGCGTTCGTATCCTGCGTGATACGTTTCGCGGGTGATCGAGATCCGGCAGACCGCGGCCTATGCTGCTTGGTTCGACGGCCTCAGGGATCGCCAGGCGAAGGCTCGGATCGACATCCGCCTCCGCCGGTTATCGCTGGGGAACCCCGGTGATGTCAGGTCCGTGGGGGGCGGCGTCACCGAGCTCCGCATCCACTATGGGCCGGGCTACCGGATTTACTTCACTGAGCGCGGAGAGGAGCTGGTCGTTCTCCTGGCTGGCGGGGACAAGTCTTCGCAACGACGCGACATTCGCCAGGCCAGGGCGCTGGCGCAAGATCTCTAGGAGATGGAGCATGACGAAGACCAAGACGCTGCCCTGGGACCCAGCGGACCACCTGCAATCGGAGGAGGACATGGCCGCCTACCTCGAGGCAGCTCTCGAAGACGGCGAGCCGACCCTGGTGGCCGCGGCCTTGGGTGACATCGCTCGTGCCAAGGGGATGAGCCAGGTTGCGCGCCGAGCAGGTCTCGGCCGCGAGAGCCTCTACAAGTCGCTCTCCGCAGCCGGGAACCCCGAGCTCGGAACCGTGCTCAAGGTCGTCTCCGCCCTAGGCCTGCGGCTTCACGCCACAACTGCGACGAGGGCCTCGGACTAAGAGGAAACGCCCACTCTCGACGGCCTCGAACCGGGATCGGTTCAGCTTCCGGCCGCCACCTTCTTTTCCCCGAGGCCACCCAGCGCTTCGAGCACCGCTTTCTGGGTCAAGAGCTCGGAGAAGACGTGCGGCTCCTGGCCGGGGCGGTAGAGGACGTAGAACGGGATGCCGTAGCGGCCGAAGCGGGCGAGGTAGTCGCCGATGGCGTCGTTGCGGTTGGTCCAGTCGGCTTTCATCGCCAGCACGCCGTGACGGCTGAAGGCGTCGGCCACCTCGGGGGTGTTGATCACCAGCTTCTCGTTGTACTTGCAGGTGAAGCACCACTCGGCAGTGACGTCCACGAAGACGGGCCGTCCCTCGGCGGCGAGCGCCTGCGCCTGCGCTTCGTCGAAGGGGGCCCAGGCGATGAGGCTCTGCGCCGAAGTGTCGGGGCCGGCGGTGGCGGCTTCGACCGCGGGGCTCTTGGCCGCGAGGTAGATGGTGCCCATGATCACCGCGATGGCACCCCCCATCGCGAGCTGGCGGCCGAAGCCGGTCTCACCAGCGCGCCGGCGCCACCACAGGAAGAGGGCGAGGCCGAGGAGGCCGAGCTCGATCACCGCCAGCCGCACGGCGCTCACCTGTGCCGCCAAGACGTACAGCAGCCAGATCAGCGCCCCGGCGAGGAGGAAGCCCATCAGGCCCTTGACGGTGTCCATCCAGGCGCCAGGCCGGGGCAGGAAGCGGGCGGCGCCAGGGGCGACGGCGAGCGCGAGGTAGGGCAGGGCCATCCCCAGGCCGACGGCGGTCAGCACCGCGACGATCACCCCTGCCGACTGTGCGAGGGCGAAGCCCAGCGCGGTGCCGAGGAAGGGCGCCGAGCAAGGTGTCGCCATCAGGGTGGCGAAGAGGCCCGAGGCGAAGTGCCCGCCGAGGCCTTCGCGGGCCGCGGCGCCACCCACCTGGGCGAGCCGGCCGGGAAGCGTGATCTCGAAGACGCCCCAGAGGTTGAGGCAGAAGAGCACCACGACGAGAGCGAGAAAGGTGACGAAGGCGGGGCTCTGGAACTGGATGCCCCAGCCCACCGCCGAGCCGGCGGCCTTGGCGGCGACGGCAGCCGCGGCGAGGGCCCAGAAGGAGACCAGGATGCCGGTGGCGGTGGCGAGCGAGCCGGCGACGATCGCGCCGCGACCTTCGTGGGCGCTGCGCACCATGCCGAAGACCTTGAGCGAGAGCACGGGCAGCACGCAGGGCATCACGTTGAGGATCAGCCCGCCGAGGAGAGCGAGGAGAAGGATCCCGGCGAGGCTGCGGCCGGGGGTGGCCGGTGGCGCTGCGGCGCCGCCGAAGAGGCCCGGCTCGTTCTCCTTGCCACCGCTGCCCACCTTGATCTCGGTGGC
>WBZL01002003.1_pt2 | contig 19909 bp, 18 predicted proteins | sample 5204291 | NCBI WGS metagenome assembly WBZL01 (sample SAMN12344345, study PRJNA552823) | activated sludge metagenome | biome: Activated sludge suspended growth; feature: Nitrification reactor; material: Wastewater; isolation source: activated sludge from nitrification reactor of wastewater...
ACCTGTCGAAGTTTGCCTACCGCGTCCTCGTGAACCTCGTCGCCGATGCTTCCGGCCTCGACCGCGACCACACGCAGGAACAGACCGACAAGATCCTCCTCATCATCGGCAAGCTCGGCATGGCTCACCACCACCAGCAGGTCGAAATCCGAACGATAGCCTGTATTAAGGTCGCGCACCGGCTTTCCCCGCGCCATCGAGCCATAGAGGATGATCTTCAGGATCCGGCCCTCGCGCTTTCGCGTCCAGCCCTTGCCCTTGATCGCCTTGGCAAATTCTTCGCGCAGGATCACCACTGCACGCTCCAGCTGCCGCTTCTGCTGCGAGGTCAGATGCTCGTAATCCTTGCGCACGTGGCAGGCTTAGCGCGCGCGTGCGGCTTGCGCCAGTTCTGCCGGCATTCTTTGCGATTGCCCGCGAGACGGGGTTAGGGCTTGGTGGCGCCGTCGCTGTTGAAGATATCCGCTGCGACTTTCCATTGGCCGTCCACATTCCGCCAGACGACGACATATTTGCCGACTTCCTCCGTTGGGCCGTTGGGCCCGCCAAGTGTCAGCAGATAGGTTCCCCGATCGAGCGCCATGTCGCCGCCCGATGCTACCACGATCTGATCCGCCTTGAATGTGAGCCCGAACCCGGGCGCCGCCATGAGCCCGCCCCAGGCCTTTTCCAGCGCGGGCTGGCCCAAAGCGATTGGCGCACCCGTTGCCATCATCGCGCCATCGGCGGCGTACAGCCTCGACACCCCAGCGGCATCATGATCACGGATCAGTGCCAGCCATTTCTCATTCGTCTTGCGGATGGCCTGTTCATGCTCGGCCGCCGTGGGGCGACTAGCATCATTCGATCCTGCGCTCTGGCCGCAGCCCAGCAACAGCACGCTCAATCCTGTCAGAACAGCAAATTTGGCTCTCTGCATGTCGTAGCCCCCCTTCGCTGCCGGGACGATGTCATGGTTCATCACCTTTTGCAAACGAAGTGGCAGGTTGCGCCAGTTCTGCCAGCGCCCATTGCGCGGCTTCGCGCACGATTTCAGAGGCGTCCTCCCTCAGGGCCTCAAGCGGTGTTGCAAGGCGGGCGTCCCCGCTGTTGCCGGCGGCAATGGCCGCATTCCTCACCATTCTGTCCCGGCCGATCCGCTTGATGGGGGAGCCGGAAAAGACGGCGCGAAAGCCCGTATCGTCAAGCGCCAGCAGGTCTGCCAACGCCGGGGCCACAAGCTCGGCGCGCGGCGCAAAGGCAAGGTTCGCGGCGGCACTCTGTGCAAACTTGTTCCATGGGCAGACAGCAAGGCAATCGTCGCAGCCATAGATGCGATTGCCGATGGCGCGGCGGAATTCGTGCGGGATGGGGCCCTTGTGCTCGATCGTCAGGTAGGAAATGCAGCGGCGCGCATCGAGCCTGTAGGGCGCGGGAAAGGCGTCTGTCGGGCAGGCGGCCTGACAAGCAGTGCAGCTTCCGCACTGGTCCCGGTGCGGGGCATCAGGTTCCAGCTCCAGCGTCGTGAAAACGCTGCCGAGGAACAACCAGCTGCCCTGTTCGGGGCTGACGAGATTGCTGTGCTTGCCCTGCCAGCCGAGCCCCGCCGCACCGGCCAGCGGCTTTTCCATCACGGGCGCGGTATCGACGAACACCTTCACCTCGGCCCCCGTCTGCTCCACAAGCCAGCGGGTGAGGCTCTTCAGCGCCTTTTTCACGACATCGTGATAATCCTTGCCCTGCGCATAGACGGAAATCCGGCCGCGCGAACGGGCCTCTGCCAGCGCCAGTGGATCACCAGCGGGGGCATAGCTCATTCCCAGCATGATGGCGCTTCTCGCTTCAGGCCACAGGGCCTTCGGGCTGGCGCGCTGGGCGGCGCGATCGGCCATCCATGCCATGTCTCCGGCATTGCCCCCTTCAAGCCATGGCCCGAGCCGTGCGGAAAAATCCGCATCCGCCCCCGTCACGCCAAAGGCCAAGAAACCGAGCCGTGCGGCCTGCGCCCTTAACGCGATCTTTAGTGACTTGTTGTCAGGAAACATCTGTACACGCTACCACGCGCTCAGGATTTGTGGAGGTTTGATTTGTCGCTGGCTGACGATCGTCCTGTCTGGGCGTCAGGGCTGTTCAAAAGCTTCGGCAAGTTCGAGGCCGTGAAGGGCGTGAGCCTGAGCGTTCCCAAAGGCGCGATCTATGGCGTGCTTGGCCCCAATGGCGCCGGCAAGACAACCACCCTTCGGATGCTGCTTGGCATCATCGATCCGGATCGCGGAGAACGGTCCCTGCTTGGGGAGTCCAGCCCCCGCAAGGCCAGCCAGCGCGTTGGCTACTTGCCCGAAGAACGCGGCCTTTATCCCTCGATGAAGGCGCGAGAGGCCATTGCCTTCATGGGGGCCTTGCGCGGATTGGACTGGAACGAAGGCCGCAGGCGTGCCGATGCGGCGCTGGAAGCGGCGGGGCTTGGGCATGCAGCACATGGCAAGATCCGCAAATTGTCCAAAGGTATGGCGCAACTCGTCCAGCTGCTTGGTTCACTGGTCCACAAGCCGGACCTGATTGTCCTTGATGAGCCCTTTTCCGGCCTCGACCCCGTCAACCAGGAACTGCTTGAACGGCTGATCCTTGCAGAAAGGGACAGGGGCGCGACAATCCTGTTTTCAACGCATGTCATGGGGCACGCCCAGCGGATCTGCGACCGGATTTCGATAATCGCGGGCGGTGAAGTCCGCTTTGAAGGCACAGTTGATGACGCGCGTGCCACGCTTCCGATGAAGGCGCACTATGTTCCCTGCTCGGGCGGAGACAAAGTCGGCGCGCTGCTTCCGCCTGATGCCGAACATAGTGGCAATAGCTGGCGGTTCACTGTGCCGGAAGAGGGCGCCGAGCGGCTTGTGACGGATCTCGTCAAGGCCGGTCACGGGATCGCGGGCCTCTCGATCGAACGACCCGGCTTGCATGATGCCTTTGTCCGCATTGTGGGCATGGCGAAGGGGATCACTTCGGGGGATCAGGCATGAAACAGCTGATCGCCAATGGTCTTGTCATTGCCCGCCGGGATTTCATGGCTGTGGTCGCTACGCCGACCTTCATCCTGTTCCTTCTGGCGCCCTTCCTCATGCTTGGCGTCAGCATCGCGAGCGGCGTCGGTGGCGCCTATCTGGCCAAAGGCTCCCAGGACGCGCGGCAGATGGTGATCATCGCCAATGCTACAGATGCCAAGCGGCTTGCGGCGCAGGACGCTGCGACGAGGTCGCGTCTCTTTGGGAGAGAGGGAGGCCCGCCGCCCGTTCATTTTGTGTTGCCAGAAGCCCATCCCGAATCTCAGCAGGCGGTGCTGCTGGCCGGCAAGGCACTGGATACGACCGCGGTCATGCGCGGCCCGCCGGATCGCCCCGTAATTGCCCATCTTCCCGGTGAAGCCGATGACGGCCGGTACCTCGCTCTCCTGGCGGAGGATATGTTGCGGACGCAAGCCTTGGGCCGGTCGCCCCCTGATCAGTTCAGCCTGCCCCAATTCAAGGTCATCGAAAAGGCCGCACCAACCCGATCCCGCCAGCAGCGGACTGGAAGCAGCGCCGTTGTCATCATGTTCATGCTGACAATCATGCTCGCCAGCCAGGCGGTCGGGACTTTGGCCGAGGAAAAGTCGAACAAGGTGATCGAGATTCTCGCGGCGTCGGTCCCGCTCGAGGCGGTGTTCTTTGGAAAGTTGATGGGGCTTTTCGCGATCGCGCTTGTCTTTGTCGCTTTCTGGGGTGGCCTGGCGTCGGTTGGTCTTGCGGTCCTTCCTGCCAGCGCAGGGCTCGAGAGCTTTGCGCCTGTAATTGGCACGCCCATCTTCATCGTGCTGGCCTGTTGCTATTTTGCGATGGCGTTCATGCTCCTTGGGGCAATTTTCCTCGGGGTTGGCGCACAGGCGTCAACGATGCGTGAAATCCAGATGCTGTCGCTGCCCATTACCCTGTTCCAGCTGATCATGTTCGGATTGTCGATGGCCGCAGCGGGCCAGCCCGGAACAGGCATTGCCCGCTTTGCGGAGATTTTCCCATTCAGTTCGCCTTTTGCCATGGCGGCGCGCGGGGCCACTGATCCTGCGCTTTGGCCGCATATGCTCGCTCTGGGGTGGCAGTTCGTCTGGGTTGCCTTGACCATTGCCGCCGGGGCACATTTTTTCCGGTATGGAGTCCTGAAATCCGGCGTCGGACCCTTCAGGGCCCTGGGTCGGAAGCTGGCGAGGCGACCGGTTCGCGGGACGAATTCCCATTGACATTGATGTAAATAGTGGCAAAGTGCAACCGATTCCAAATATGGGAATGAGAGGAGCATTCTGATGGCTACGGCATACAAGCTGGACAGTAATGAAGTCGATCCGCTGGATGTCAGCCGGGCAGAGCTTTACACAGAACATAAATGGCAAGAGCCGTTTCGGCGCCTGCGGGCCGAGTCCCCGATCTACTGGTGCGAAAACAGTGAATTCGGCTCTTATTGGTCCGTGTGCTCCTACAAGGCGATCCAGCATGTAGAGGCCTTGCCGGATATCTACTCTTCTTCATGGGAATATGGTGGCATCACGATCGCGGACCGTGACCAGTATGAGGAACCCAAGCTGGAAATGCCGATGTTCATTGCGATGGACCGGCCGAAACACACTGAACAGCGTCGCGTGGTTTCACCGGCATTCACGCCCAGCGAAATGATCCGCATGAGCGACGAGATTCGCCAGAGGACTTCTGAAACTCTCGATTCTCTTCCATGGGATCAGCCATTTGACTGGGTTGACCGGGTGTCGATCGAACTGACGACTGGCATGCTCGCAGTGCTGTTTGACTTTCCCTGGGCAGACCGGCGCAAGCTGACGGAATGGTCGGACTGGGCGGGTGACATCGAGATTGTGAAAGACGCGGCCAAGCGTGATCAGCGTCTCGAAAAACTGTATGAAATGGGTGGCTATTTCAAGAAGCTCTGGGATGAGCGCGTTGACAAGGCCCCGACACCTGACCTGATCTCCATGATGATCCATTCCGAGGCCATGAAAGACATGGGCATGGGCGAGTTCATGGGCAATCTTGTTCTCCTTATCGTAGGTGGCAACGACACGACGCGCAACACCATGTCTGGCCTGGCCTATTCACTCAACAAGTTCCCGGATCAGCGCGCGATGCTGGAAGCCGATCCTTCGCTCATCCCCAATGCCGTGAGCGAAATCATTCGCTGGCAAACCCCGCTTGCACATATGCGGCGGACTGCGCTTTCTGATACCGAGCTGGAAGGCCACAAGATCAAGGCAGGCCAGAAGGTCATCATGTGGTATATTTCCGCAAACCGGGACGAAAGCATTTTTCCGGATGCCGACAAGCTCGATATCAAGCGTGAAAATGCCCGTCGCCACTTGTCGTTTGGCTATGGCATCCATCGTTGCGTTGGCGCGCGTCTTGCGGAGCTGCAGGTGACGATTCTGCTGGAGGAAATGGCCAAGCGCCGGATGCGCGTGAATGTTCTGGAAGAGCCGGTGCGCGTGGCCCAGAGCTTCGTGAACGGCTATCGCAAGATGATGGTGCAGCTCGAAAAATACTGATCTGGCCATTCGGGCGCGGGCAGGCTAACAGCGCCCGCGATGACAAACGGATTGCTACCAGAAGGATTGCGAGATCGTCTGCCGCCCGAGGCAGAGGCTGCTGCTGCAATTTTGCGGGCTGTGCTCGATTGCGTGGCCGGGCATGGCTATGGCCGTGTTGCTCCACCTCTTGTGGAATTCGAGGAAGAACTTGTCGGCCGGCTCAAGTCTGCGCGGTCCAAGGATTTGCTTCGCTTTGTCGACCCTGTCTCCCAGCAGACGTTGGCTTTCCGTCCCGACATTACTGCGCAGGTTGGCCGCATTGCCACAACGCGGCTTGCCGGTTTCGCACGCCCGCTTCGGATCAGCTACGGGGGCCCGGTCCTCAAGCTGAAGGCAACACAACTGCGCCCGGAACGGGAATTGATTCAGGCCGGCGCGGAACTCGTCGGATCAGATTCCGTTGCTGCGGTGATCGAAGTGATCGGCATCGCAATCGAAGCACTCAGGTCTGCGGGCGTGAAATCCATCACTTTGGACCTGACGCTTCCTGATCTGGTCGACCTGCTTGCGGCTGGGCCGCTCCCTGTAAGGCCGGATTCTCTAGAGCCCATCAAGGCGGCGCTCGATGCCAAGGACGCTGGCAGCCTGGCCTCGGCGGGAGGGCAGGCGTTCATGCCGTTGATCAGCGCAGCCGGGCCCATCGAGACTGCTGTCGCAGCCCTGCGCGGCCTGGGCCTTGGCGACGTGCTGGAGACTCGCCTGGAGGCGCTGGAAGAGATTGCGGCGTTCTTTGCAGGCGATGTGCGCGTCACGCTGGATCCAACGGAGCGGCACGGCTTTGAATATCAGAGCTGGATCGGATTTTCGCTGTTTGCAGAAGGCCTTGCTGGAGAGGCAGGGCGCGGTGGAAGCTATGCGATCCTGCATGCGGATGGCCGGGAAGAGCCCGCGGTTGGTTTTTCGCTGTTTCTCGACCCTTTGGTCGATGCTGGCCTCATGCAGGCCAGCGCCCGCAGGCTCTTCTTGCCGCTTGGGACGCCACCGGACGTGTCCGCGGAGCAGCGCAAGCGCGGCTGGGTAACGGTGGCGGCAATCTGCCCGGCGTGTGATCCGGTTGCACTTGGGTGTTCACACAAGCTCGAAGCGGGTGAGCCTGTCGCCCTATAGGGCCTTCGCCAGGAACTGATCGACGAGGCGGGTCGCTTCGTCTCCTGAAAGCCCTAGGTTGCGGTTGAGCTGCATATGGCTTGTGTCTGCGATCGGAACGGCACGGACGGAACTTCCGGCATGGCTCAACGCGTCGGCTAGTGCAGTGGATTGGCTGGTTGAATCGGGCCGTGCCTTGTCGAAGAGAATAAGCCAGTTCGCCGAATTGGGTCCTGCTGCATGGGCGATCGGCGAAAGTCGGAGCTGCAGATCCCTGTTTTCGGAAAAGGCATCGCGATAGAGTTGCCCAAGCATCGGGCCGGCATTGGCCATCTGACGTGGAACATCATAGCCTGCGCCATCAAGCAGTATGGTGCCGCGAATGGCGGGCATGGGAACTCCAGCAGACTGCAGATACTGCGGATCGGTTGATATGAGGGCGGCGAGGTGCGCTCCGGCGCTATGGCCCATCAGGAAGATGCGTTCCGGATCAAAACCAAGTGTGTTTGCATTTGCGCGCAGATTGGCAAGTGCAGCGGCAATGTCGGCTGCCTGTCCCGCAGGATTGGTCTCGGGTACAAGACGATAGTTGAGCGACGCAAAGGCATAGCCATTCTCCGTGAAATGGCTTGCTTTGGTGCCAGTGCCGGTGGCCTTGTCTCCCCTGGACCAGCCGCCGCCATGAATGAAGACAAGCAGGGCAGATTTGCCACCTGATTTCGCTGGGTAGAAATCATAGCTCTGTCGTTGGGCGTTTCCATAGGAATAGCTGGTGCCGCCTGATGGAGCCGCAGAGCTCTGGTTCCTGTCCTTGCGCAGCTCGAGCAACGATTGAAGGCAAGACCTCGAAAGCGATTCATGCTTCTGGCGAAGGCACGTGCGAATGGCACTGCGATCACGGGTCAGCCCGCACAGCTTGATCACTTCCTTTCTGCATGAGGAGTCCAGTTGCGCGGAAAGCGCGCCTGGACTGCTCACGCTGGCAATCAGGAGGCACGCAACGAGAAGTTTTTTCATGATCTACACCTTGAATGACGCATACGGGTGGACCTTCGTCCCAATTGCCAATACGGGCTTGCGCGCGATTCCCTTCGAGACTGGAGCAGAAAAGTGGCAAATGTCACCGTCATTGGCGCGCAATGGGGCGATGAAGGCAAGGGCAAGATTGTCGACTGGTTGGCAGAGCGGGCTGATGTGGTCGTGCGCTTCCAGGGCGGTCATAACGCAGGCCACACGCTGGTTGTTGGCAATCAGACGTATAAATTGTCCCTCTTGCCGTCCGGAATTGTCCGGGGGACGCTTTCAGTCATCGGAAATGGCGTTGTACTTGACCCCTGGCACTTCCGGGATGAGGTGGCCAAGCTTGCTGGACAAGGCGTCACCATCACGCCCGAAAATCTTCATATTGCGGAAAACTGTCCGCTTATCCTGCCGTTCCATCGTGATCTCGATGGCCTTCGCGAAGATGTGAGCGAATTCAAGATCGGCACGACGCGTCGCGGCATTGGCCCGGCTTACGAAGACAAGGTTGGCAGGCGCGCCATTCGCGTCTGCGATCTGGCCCATCTTGATGATCTGGACCCCCAGATTGACCGTTTGTGCGCCCATCATGACGCGCTGCGGGCGGGCTTTGACCAACCGCCCATCGACAGGGTTCGTCTCAAGAACGATCTGGCGGAGATCGCGCCCCATATCCTGCCGTTTGCAAAGCCAGTCTGGCATTCGCTTGGCGAGGCACGACGCGCGGGAAAACGTATCCTGTTCGAAGGCGCGCAGGGCATGCTTCTGGATATTGATCACGGAACCTATCCGTTTGTGACCTCATCAAATACGGTTGCCGGAACAGCATCGAGCGGGTCCGGCCTTGGGCCAGGCGGCGTTGGCTTTGTCCTTGGCATTGTGAAGGCCTACACGACGCGAGTCGGTTCTGGACCATTCCCGACCGAGCAGGACAATGAGATCGGCGAATTCCTTGGCACGCGTGGTCATGAATTCGGTGTTGTCACGGGGCGCAAACGCCGCTGCGGCTGGTTCGATTCGGTCCTTGTGCGGCAGTCGGCTGCTGTCAGCGGGATCACCGGCATCGCTTTGACAAAACTCGATATTCTCGATGGTCTTGAAGAGATCAAGATCTGTGTCGGCTACAGGCTTGATGGCAAAATCTTTGATTACCTGCCGCCTCATGCCGCTGATCAGGCGCGCGTCGAACCGATTTACGAATCAATTGAAGGCTGGAGCGAAACCACTGCCGGTGCGCGAAGCTGGGCGCAGTTGCCTGCACAAGCCATCAAGTACATCCGGCGCATTGAAGAATTGATCCAGTGCCCCGTGACGCTCGTTTCGACCTCGCCACAGCGGGACGATACGATCCTGGTCCGCGACCCTTTCGAAGATTGACGAGGGTCGCGGACGAGGGAGTCAGGTTAGCTCTTCTTTGAATGCCATTCGGCGCGCATCTTTTCATGCGCTTCCTTGCGTTCCTCGGCGGAAATGGTTCCGTCCTTGTTGGTATCGACCTTGTCGAAATGGGCCAATGGCCTGGCAAGTGCTTCTGCCAATGATACCCGACCATCCTTGTCGGCATCGGCTCGCTCAAACATTCCACCACCATGATGCATCATCATCAGCATTTTTCCGTGGCCACCCATCATGGCCATGGCGCCTGGCTTCATCGTCATGGACGGGGAGTGGGGAGGTGGGGGAGCGTCCGGGGCGCCCGCGGGCGGTGTCGGTCCATCGCCATGCATCGCCATCATCTGCGGTTGCGCATCAAATTCTGCCCGGCTGATTGATCCGTCCCCATTCTTGTCCATCATCTTGAAATGATGGTCGCGCATGCCTGCTTTCAGTTTGTCGCGGGCGGCATCTGCCTCGGCCTTGATGATGAATCCATCGCCATTTGAGTCGACTTTCGCAAAATGCTCCTTGATCATGGCTTCCACACCACTCCGGGTCATCGGCCCGGACATATGCTCGTGCATTTCATGTGCACCAAGTGCCAGTGCCGGGATGCCCAAAGCTGCGCCACAGAGGGCTGTGATCACAATAGTTCTCTTCATGTCTGTGCTCCTAGTACCATCCCTGTTGGGATGATGGCCGATACAAGCTTTCCACGCGATGAATGCTGCCACGCACAGGCTGGGCAGTTGATATGCGGACGCCGATGCCCTAGGCGCACACCCGCCAAACAGCCTTTCAGATTTGGGATGCCATGACCGACAAGATCAATCGCGTTGTTCTCGCCTATTCGGGCGGCCTTGATACCAGCGTTATCCTGAAATGGCTGCAACACAATTATCGTTGCGAGGTCGTGACGTTCACGGCCGATCTTGGCCAGGGTGAAGAGATCGAGCCCGCGCGTCAAAAGGCACGTCTTGCAGGCGTCAGGGAAGAGCATATCTTTATCGAGGATTTGCGCGAAGAATTCACGCGTGACTTCGTTTTTCCGATGATGCGGGCCAATGCCCTTTACGAAGGGCTTTATCTGCTGGGCACATCCATCGCACGTCCACTGATCGCCAAACGCCAGATCGAGATTGCACGCCAGGTTGGTGCAGATGCAGTGAGCCATGGGGCGACGGGCAAAGGCAATGATCAGGTCCGGTTCGAGCTTGGTTACTATGCCCTGAACCCGGACATCAAGGTCATTGCACCATGGCGCGAATGGGATTTGACGAGTCGGACGGCGCTGATCGCATTTGCCGAACAGCATCAGATTCCCGTGCCCAAGGACAAGCGCGGCGAAAGCCCCTTTTCGACGGATGCAAACCTTCTCCACACATCATCGGAAGGAAAGGTTCTCGAGGATCCGTGGGAAGAAGTGCCGGATTATGTCTATTCGCGCACGAACAACCCGGAAGACGCGCCTGACACGCCGGAGATCATTACCATTGACTTTGAGCGCGGGGATCCCGTGGCCGTCAATGGTAAAGCCATGTCGCCTGCGACCCTGCTTGCGACGCTGAACGACTATGGCAAGGTCCATGGCATTGGCCGCTTGGACCTTGTTGAGAACCGTTTCGTCGGGATGAAATCCCGCGGGATGTATGAAACACCCGGAGGAACAATTCTCCACATGGCACACCGCGGGATCGAGCAGATCACGCTGGATCGTGGGGCGGCGCACCTGAAGGACGAGCTTGCTCCCCGCTACGCCGAACTGATCTACAACGGCTTCTGGTTTTCGCCTGAGCGCGAGATGCTCCAGGCCGCAATCGATCATTCTCAGGCCAATGTCTCTGGGACCGTCAGGCTGAAGTTGTACAAGGGCAGCGTCAATGTGATCGGACGCAGGTCGCCCAATTCGCTCTATTCCGAAAAGATCGTGACTTTCGAGGATGACGCAGGGGCATATGACCAGCGCGATGCTGCCGGCTTTATCAAGCTCAACGCCCTGAGGCTTCGGCTGCTTGGTCGCAGGGCCCGTTGATCTGATATGCTTGGATGACAAGCGGAGCGAATCTTTCGCTTCGTTCAATCCTGGCTTGAGCTCCAAGGGCTGAATCCAGCGTTGAGTGTGGATCGAACAGCCACGCAAAGCGGCTGACGACCCAGACCCTGTGGACACCGCGCTGCCGTGCATCGGCCACCAGTCGCTGCGCCGTGTCTTCAGTCATTGCGACAACAGCCGCAGTTCCGGATGGATGTGGGCCGTCGCCCGGTCGTGCGGGGAAGCCATGCGGCAAAGGCCGTACTTCTGTCCGGGAAGCAAGCTCCGGGTTGGCCAGTTGGAACGGCAAGACGAGCTCATTCGGCAAAAGCCAGACTTCATCGCCGGGAGCAAGTTTCTCCGCAATAGCGCGTCCGACGTCTCTCCACCGTTCCTCCGGCGCGCGCGATACCATCTGCCAGCATGCTGCAATCATGCCGAGCGAGACAATCGCTGTGACTGCATGGGGAACAAGCGGGCGAGGAGCAATCGCTGCCGGGAGGCTAGCCAGCAGAGCAATCGCCACCGCGCCGGGAACAAGAGTGCGTCCCAAAAACACCGGGCTCACGGTCAGGGACAGCAGCAATTCCAGCAGTGCCGGTATGGCGGCGCAAATGAGCAGGAACAGGGTGGCATTGCGAGTTGTTCTCTGTCGAAGTCCAAACACAAGGCCGCACCCAGCCAGAAGGATGAGGCCCAGACCCACAACCCCGGGAGCGGCAACCGCCTGAACATAATCCATTCCGGCTGTCTCCGGCCGAAACACAAGCCATGTTGCCTTGGTCCAGTTCTTTTGCTGCTCCTGCAAAATTGCAAGGCTGGGCAGCCAGAACACGAAGCAGAAGGCGTGTGCGATCAGGAAATCAAGTATTCGCTGGCGCGTCAGTCCGCAGTTGAACAGGGCGAGAGCAAGCCCACAGCTGATGGCAAATGCATGAAGCGCGCCCAGCGTATGAAGCCAAAGAACGGCAGTCAGGGCAATTATGTAGCCTGCCCAGATTTTCCGGCCGACCGCGGTATTTTGCTCGCCTTGCCAGTGCTTCATGATTTGCAGAGCGAACATCATTGCTGCCGCAAAGGCGAGCACCAGCAAGGCATAAGGTCGTGCCTGCCGCGCAGCTTCGACGAGCGGCGGGGAAACGGCCAACAGGGCGACCGCGACAAAACCAGCTGCCTTGGCCGGTTCGGATTCGACACACCGCCGGGCAAGATAAGGAACAAGCACAATAGTCGCTATGGATGCGATCACGGAAAGTGATCTCAATGCAAGTTCGCCGTCTCCTGCGAGCGCACGCCAAAGCTTGAGTATGCCATAGTAAAAGGGAGGGTGGGTGTCATAGCGGATCACCCCCCCTATCAGGTCCGTCCAGGCCTGGCCTGAAAACCAGTGGCTCCACGCTTCATCCAGCCAAAATGGCTTGGCCGGAAGATTTAAGAGTCGGAGGCCAGCAGCACAGGCTAGAAGCGCAATCCAGCCAGCGCGGATCAGCCAATCATGGCGCTGCTGGGTTGTCACGAGCTTGTCTTTGGTTGGTCAGGGCATAGAGCGCGCCTGCCAGCAGAAGCGGAGCAATTGCGATCCCCAGCCGCGACATCGTCAAGATCGTGACGGGCACGGTAAAAGCAATCGCAAGCCACGCCTTCTGCATGCCATTGCCGGATCTGGCAAGATATCCTGCCATGCCAACAAGACATGCCAGGTTGGCGGCCGTCATGTCGTAGGAGAATGCATATGGGAGCACCAGAAAAGTCGCCAAGGCTCCTGCCAGACCAAAACTTCTGTGGTCCAGATGGCGGGCCCGAATGACCGCGAAAACGGCTGCAAGAGCCACGAATGCTTGTACCGCGATCGCAATCTGCAACGGGAAACCGAGGATCGACAGTTGTGGGACCACAGTCGGCATCATGAGAATGAAGAATGTGCCAACGTCATTCACCATGGCGGCCTGCGTCCCCGCAGTCGCACTCAGGTAGGTGACCCATAGGTCCGCCCCAAAGACCAGCGCCGACAAGCCGACAAGAGCGCCTGCAGTCAAACCCGCCGCGGCAAAGGCGCGCCATTCGCCTCGTGCAGCAAGCATGAGTGGCGCAAGGGCGGCAAGGTGTGGCTTGACGATCATGGCTCCAATCAACGCACCAGCAAGGATCGGCCGTCTTTCAAGGAGGTTCCACGCGCCCAGCCACATGGCTCCAATCAGAAAGCCATAATGACCTGCCCACATGTTGACGATGGATGCAGGCATGAGCACCGCAAGAGCAGCCGGCAGTCCAACCGATTTCAGATATGGCCGTGCTGCCCACACAAAAAGAGCACCCGTACCCGCTAGCCAGAGCGCAAGGGCTGCATAATAGGGCAGAAACGCGAAAAGCGGCGTGTAGAGTAGGCTGACCGGCGGGTAGGAATAATTGTGGTACTTGAGTCGTCCGGCCCCGAACAACTGGTCCTGAAACGCTCGATAGGCGTCGACGTCATACAGGATGTCGTATCTGCCTGCCCTGACCAAATGGCCGGACGTATAGACGTTGACGAAATCACGCCCCCAAAGCGCGGCGCCATGGATCGATCCATTGGGCAGGGTGGTGGACACGTCGAACAGGATGACGGAAAGAATCAGGGCCAGCGGAATGATCCAGGCCGCAAGCCACACCGGGTTGCGTTCCAGTCGCCGCGGCGAGGGTGAGCCAGCGTCTTCGTCCAAATTTTGAGTTCCCATTCTGGATTTCACGGGTTCGCCTTGGCGGGCAATGGCGCTTTTCCATCGTCAGCCAGTTTGAGTACAGCGAGCAGCGATACGCCAAAGGGCATGGGAATTCGTCCGACGAGATGCCTTTCCAGCCCGAATATTTTCATGAAAATCCTGTTGAGAATAGGCGATGGCAGGGCATCGTCCGCGTCCTCGCGTCCGACCAGCTTGCCAAGGATGCGAAAGACGGCGGCAAGCGGAAAGAGCAGGGTGTTGAAATGGGAGACAAGTTCCGGTTCAAGACCCGCCTTTGCGACAACCGCGCGCAGATCAGCGCCATTGTAGCGTCGGAAATGGTGATGCACCGTGTCATGTGCGCTCCACATCCATCGGTTGGCGGGGACAGTCACAAGCACTCGACCCCCCGGTTTCAGCTTCCGAGCAATCGTAGCGAGGGCCGGAGCGTCGTCAGACACATGCTCCAGCACGTCAAGAAGAGCGACGAGATCGTAGCTATGATCGGCTACCCCCTCCAGATCGGGTAACCGAGCATTGCCAACCGGGCGGCCGAGGCGTTTTGTCGCCAGTATTCGGGCCTTGTCATCGAGCTCGAGGCCGTCGACGGTCCCGAAGTTTCCCAGCATCGCAAAATTGTGGCCAGTGCCGCACCCGATTTCGAGAATCCTCGCCGAACCCGGCATTTTCACGTGATGGCGGATCACGGCCGCAAGGATTTGTCGACGTGCGATATACCACCAGTGGGTCTGGTCGAGCGCAGCCATCCGGTCGAAAATGACGCGTTCCATCAGTCCTCGATCCCGACGGTCTGCCGGACAATGTACAATGGACGCTGCTTGGCCTCGATCAGGATCCGGCCCACATATTCACCCAAAACGCCGAGCGAAATCAGCTGCAGTCCTCCAAAGAAGAGGATTGCAGTCATGAGGGATGCGTATCCCGGCACATTGGCGCCTGAAATCAGGGTGCGGCCAATGATGAAGCTGGCATAGGCGAAGGACAGAAGCGCAACGACGACCCCGACATAACTCCAGATTCGCAGCGGGACCGTCGATGCCGACGTTATTCCATCAAGCGCCAGGGTCCAGAGTTTCCAGTACCGAAACTTTGTCGATCCTACTTCGCGTTCAACGCGGTCATATTCAACGGCTGTCTGGCGGAAGCCACTCCAGGCAAACAGACCCTTCATGAACCGGTTACGTTCCGGCATCTTGCGGATCACATTGACAACCTTGCGATCGAGCAGACGAAAGTCTCCGGCGTGTTCGGGGATCTTGTCCGGCGAAAGCCAGTTGTGCGCGCGATAATAGAGATCCGCTGTAAAGCGTTTCGGGAGACTGTCACTTTCACGGTTGCGGCGCACGCCATAGACAACTTCGCTTCCGGAACGCCACGCCGCAATCATTTCACCAATGACTTCCGGCGGATCCTGAAGATCAACATCGATCGGGATCACTGCCTCTCCCCGGGCATAGTCAAGCCCTGCTGAAAGTGCTGCTTCCTTTCCGAAGTTGCGCGACAACGAGACAGCACGGACACGGGGTTCGGTTTCGTTTGCTAGGAGAATAGACGCAAATGTCGCGTCAGTGCTGCCATCATCGACCAACAAAATTTCCCGGGACTGCGCGGCCGCATCGGACAATCCGTCTAGGACCTTGCCTACGCGCGCAATGAACGGCGTAATCGCGTCTTCCTCGTCCTTCACCGGAACCAGAATTGTCAGAATGGGGTGCGTCGCGGTCATCATCGTCCTTGTGGCATGATTTGCCCCGAAGATGGTTAACGAAATGAAAAAAATCAGCCAAAGACCCAGCGGCGGTTGAGCGTAAAGGTCAAAACCGGGCTCACAAGGACAATCGGGATCACGGGCCACCAGGTCGGGCCGCCCATCTGCTTCACAAGCAGCCAGACAAAGAACTGGTTCGCAAGGAACCCCAGCGACGTCGTGATGAAGAAGCGGACGGTGCGGACATGTGCCCGATCGCGTGCGCCGTGCCCGCGAAAGCTGAATTCACTGTGCAACACATAACCAATGGCAGCCGCCACGATGAAAACGAGCAGCAATGACAGGTTGGGATCGACATGCAGGAATGTTGCCACGACCCAATAGCCACCGGCCACGAGCAGTGTGAGCAAGCCCCCGCTCACGCCGAAGCGGATGACTTGTCCAATCAGTGCCAGTCTTTGTTCGTCTTTGTTCACGTTTCGCTTTTACACTTGGTTTCTACTTGTCGCAGCGGCTTTAAGGCAGCATGGTTGCCAAAGAAACAAAGTTCAGGATCCATTTGGCGATGAATGTTGAAAAGTCCGACTTTCTCGGTCGTCACTGGAAGGTCATCCTGTTTCTGGTGTGGCTCGCAGCCAGCGCGTACTTCCTGATTGAACGGTCGCACGCCATTCGCTGGTTCTCGCTTGGCGATACCGATGACAATATGCGCATCATGCAGGTCCGGGCCCTTATGCATGGGCAGGATTGGTATGACCTGCGCCAGTACCGTCTTGATCCGCCGCATGGGGCCAACATGCACTGGTCCCATCTTGTTGATCTGCCGATTGTCGGAATCATCCTGTTGACCAAGCCCTTTTTCGGCGAGTTGATGGCCGAAAGGATTGCGGTTTCCATTGCGCCGCTCTTTCCGTTGGGTGTGGCTCTCGTCGGGCTTGGATTGACGGCGCGTCGGCTGGTTGCCCCGGGTGCCCATCTCCTTGCTGCAGGGATCATGCTTTGTTTTGTGACCGCCATGACCATGTTCATGCCGCTGCGGATCGATCACCATGGCTGGCAACTGGCGTTGCTCATGATCATTCTTGCGGGTCTTTCAGACCCGATAGCATTTCGCGGCGGTTTGACCGTTGGCTTGGCCTCGGCATTGTCTTTGGTCATCGGTCTGGAGACGCTTCCCTGGCTGGCGATTTCCGGAGCAGGTATCGCGCTGCGTTGGGTCATCTCGATGGACCAGTCACCTCGGCTGCGAGGCTATGGGGTCGGGCTGGGCGGAGGCATAGCCCTTGGCTTTCTCATTTTTTCGTCCCGCGACAATTGGGTTGCGCGCTGTGATGCGCTGACCCCCGTGTGGCTTTCCGTGATGCTGGTGGCATCTGCTCTCATGGTGCTGGCCGGGTCATGGCGTGTTGAAAGCCGGAACATGCGCCTGTTGCTGGTCGCTGCCAGCGGGGTGATCGTCGCTGGCTTCCTTGCCACAGCCTGGCCCCAATGTGTCGGGCGGCCCGAGCAGATTTCGCCTGAACTTGAACGGCTCTGGTTCAACAACATCAGCGAGGTCAAGCCAATCTACACGCGCAACTGGCCCACGATCCTGTCTACGTCAGTGCTGGTCATTGGCCTTTTAGGCAGTTTTTGGGCACTGTGGACACATAGGAAGGATGAGCGCGGTGCAGCATGGGCGACCATAGCGCTGCTCTCACTCGGTTCCGGCCTGCTGGTCCTGTGGCAAGCGCGGGCGGCTCCGTCGGCCCTCTTGTTCAGCGTAGCCGGCGCCACAGCCATCGGGTGGAATGTGCTGTTGCGTGCGCGGAGTCATTCTTCGATGTTCGTCAGGGTCTTTGGCACCTTTGCAGTCTTTCTGCTGGTGTCGGGGCTGGCCGTCCAGATCATTGCCGGCCAGCTTCCCAATCCCGACGCGGCAAAGCCGGGAATGAAGCGCGTCAATCGAGCCAATGCGAGTTGTGCGACCATCCCGTCCTTGAGGCCTGTCGGTGCTTTGCCAAAGGCAACAGTGCTGACCTTCGTTGATCTCGGGCCAAGGTTGATTACCATCACGCATCACGATGCGATTGCCGGACCCTATCATCGGAATGGCGAAGCAATCATCGACATTCAGAAGGCCTTTCGCGGCACAGCAGATGATGCGCGCGCCGTGGCCCGAAAACATGGCGCTACGCTGCTTCTGATTTGCCCCAACATGTCGGAATCCACGATCTACAAATCCCAGGCGCCGAGCGGCTTTTACATGCAATTGATCGGCGGTACTGTACCAGCTTGGCTTGAACCCGTTTCTCTGCCCGCAACGTCGCCGTTCAAGCTGTGGCGGATCAGGTCCTGACGTCGTGCACAGTCTGCCGATTTTCCTCAAGCTCAAAGACAGGCCAGTCATTCTTGTCGGAGTGGGAGAGGCAGCGCAAGCGAAACGCGTCCTGCTCGAACGAGCCGGAGCAAGAATTGTCAGGGAAGCGGAGCCTGCCGCGATTGCGGTGATCGCTGTTGAGGATGAAGACGAAGCACTTGCTGCGTCCGCACGGCTCAAGGCCCGCGGAATTCTGGTCAACGTGACTGATCGGCCAGACCATTGCGACTTCACCTTGCCAGCCATCGTGGACCGTGATCCAGTGCTCGTGGCCATAGGCACAGGAGGCGCGTCTGCTGGGCTGGCCAAGGCGTTGAGGCAGAGATTGGAACTGCTCCTGCCGCAAAGTCTTGGGGCGCTTGCCGAGGCGCTGAGGGGTGCAAGGGCGCAGATCAGACAGCGCTGGCCTGATCCTGCGGCGCGGCGCACTGCGATTGACAGGGCTCTGGATACCGGCGGGCCATTGGATCCTTTGCTGAACGTGGAGTCGACTGCGATGGCGGATTGGATGAGCAATCCTGATGAAAGCAGCGCCTCCGGACTTAAGGTGATTCATCTTTCCTGTGGCGATCCGGACCAGTTGACCCTTGAGCAGGCCAGGTGGCTCAGCAGGGCCGACCTCATCATTCACAGCCCCGACGTCTCTCCTGCAATTGTGGCGCGGGGTCGCGCGGATGCGACCCGACTATGCAGTGTTTCAGTGCCCGAACCTTTGCCTGACGGGCTCACTGTGCAGCTTGTGCGAGATCCGAAATGATGAGGGCCTTTGTCTTTGCCAATGGTGTGCCCGCAGAGCAGCCATTTCCTGTTGGGCCGGAGCCGTTCGACGGTGCTGAGTTCGTCTGGCTGGCAGTGGACGGGCGGAGTGAAGGGGCGGCAGAATGGATAGCGACGCAGCAGGATATCCCTGATATCGCGCGTGTGGCCCTCATGGCTTCGGAAACACGGCCGAGGAGCGACCTTGTCGGAAAAGGCGCGATCATCAACTTACGCGGTTTGGGCAAGACACCAGAGGATGATCCCGATGCCTTGGTCTCCCTGCGCTTTTGGGCGGAAACCGGGCGCGTCATCCTTGTCATGTTTCGGACGTCGCTCGCGTTCGAGATCGTTGTTGAAAGCTTTCTCTCAGGAAAGATCCGAGATCCCGGCGATCTGCTGAGTGCTTTCGCCAATGCAATCACCGACGGACTGGATCCGGATGTCGCCAATCTGGGCGATGCGCTTGATGATTGCGAGCTCAAGGTTGAAGTTGCCAATATCCATCCCACGCGTCGGGAAGTCACCCGCGTTCGGGCTCGGGCTATCGCATTCAGGCGCTTCGTTTCTCCACAGCGTCAGGCCTTGGCACAACTGTCATCGGCTCCTCTGGATTGGCTCGATGATGATGATCGGCTGAACCTGCGAGAGGGAGCAGACCGAGCTGCGCGCATGGCGGAAGAGCTTGAATCGGTAAGGGAACGGGCAATGCTCATGCACGAGGAATTGACGGACAGGCGATCCGAATTGATGGATGCCCGGGCCCTCATGATCTCGATCGTCGCACTTGTCTTCCTGCCACTGACGTTTGTCACCGGCCTGCTTGGCATGAATGTTGACGGCATCCCCTACGCGCATCAGCCTTGGGCCTTTTGGGGTGTTACGGGGGTGTGCGTCGCTATTGCCCTTGTCGTGATTGGCTGGTTCGCCCGCGCGCACTGGATCAGCGGAGACTAGCCGATCAATGCATCAATGGCTTTTGCGAGCTTGACGTCCCGAACGGAAAGCCCACCTACATCATGGGTTGTCAGCAAGATATCGACGCGGTTCCAGACATTTGACCACTCTGGATGATGATCCTGCTGCTCGCTCAACAGTGCAACCCGGGTCATGAATCCAAAAGCTTCCGAGAAATCGCGAAAGATGAAGCGGCGGGTGAGTGCATCTCGCGCTTCGTCAAAATCCCAATCACCAAGTTCATCAAGCGCTGTGGCCCGTTCACTCTCATTCAGTTGCTCGATCAACGCATTGT
>WBZL01000825.1_pt3 | contig 19906 bp, 21 predicted proteins | sample 5204291 | NCBI WGS metagenome assembly WBZL01 (sample SAMN12344345, study PRJNA552823) | activated sludge metagenome | biome: Activated sludge suspended growth; feature: Nitrification reactor; material: Wastewater; isolation source: activated sludge from nitrification reactor of wastewater...
ACCCCCTGGGGCTGATTAACTTGATAAAGCGGTGATGAAGGGTTTGTAAAAAAGGTGTAAAGATTTCCCCCTGGGGCTAAAGTTTTGGGCGGAAGTGCCGAGGGCGTACTTACAGCCAGGATTGGCCCCGCGGATCACCCTTCGGATGCTAAGAGAGCCATCTCATCCTGGGAGATTAATTTTTCGACTCTGGAAATGATGTCAGGAAATTCAAACGGCTTCAAGATAAAGTCGGTCGCCCCGGAGACAATCGCTTGTTGAACAATTTCTCGATATCCCAGGCCGGAGATCATCATCACTTTGGTGTGGGACAACAACTCCATTTCTTTGAGGAGATGGAGCAGGTCCAGCCCGTTGACGCGCGGCATGGAGATGTCTAACAACATGACGGCTGGCGTCCGTTGTTCAAAGCGTTTGATGGCTTCAACGCCATTCGAGGCTGTCATGACCTGGTAGTTTTTACTCTCGAAAGCTACGGTCAGCAAAGTGCGGGTGTCGGGGTCATCATCTACGATTAAGATAGTTGGTTTCATATTGTCCTCCCAATTTTAATTGGAAAGCATGCGGCGTAATCTTTCAATCAAAACGCTTCGATCAAATGGTTTGAGGAGAAAATCCCTCGCTCCGGCTTCAAGAGCTTGTTGCACAATCTCGCGATGTCCAAGTGCAGACATCACCAACACAGGGACGTTCCCCAAAAGGTTGTGTTCCTTCCAATAATGGAGGACATCCAGCCCGTTCATCCAGGGGAGGAGCAGATCAAGAATGACAAGGTCGGGATGGTAGGCTTGAAAACGCGCAAGGGCGTCACGACCATTGTTCGCGGTGACAATATCGTAATTTTGACTCGTGAGGGTGAGTGAAATCAGGGTTCGGGTGATGTCATCATCCTCAACGAGCAAAATTGTTGGGCGGGGATCAGGTGCGGGATCGTTCATGATGGGCTTCGGAAAGGTCAGGGGTGGAAAGATCAGATTGGATTGCCTGAGTCACTTTTTTCCACAAGCGATCCAGCATATAAGAGTCCAGGTGGAGAATCTCCATTGCGACGGGGCTGGCAAGCCTCCCATCTAACCCGGATAAACTGGTTGAATCTTTCGGGGTAAAGGAATTGGCAATGTTGACGATCGCGCTCAATTCCTTGTGCGCCCAGGCCGGCGAGGGGACGTGGTGATACTGAATGGCGTTCACCAGTTTGTTGGGAAGGTTCCATTTGACCGCGATCATCCCTCCCACCCGGGCGTGGTCAATGCCAAACATTTCTTGTTCGGCCTGCCACACGGCGATTTGCCGTTCCTGCATCACGCGGACGATTTCCAGGTAATCTTCCAATACAAACTGATCGAGCAAGAGCTTTCCGATGTCGTGTAGAAGACCGGCCACGTAGGCCCCTTCGCAATCGGCATATGCGACTTCTTTAGCAACCTGCCTGGCAATTTTGGCCGTGGCGAGAGAGTGATCCCACAATGCTCCAGCCCCCAACCTGTATCCTGCGAGTTGGCGCGCCATGGGCGCAATCGCGATGCCCTGCATGACGACAGCTTTCATATGTTCAAACCCTAGCCGCATGACTGCTTCTGTTAAATTAGAGCAAGGCGAGCTAAATCCTAAAAACACCGAATTCGCCGCCTGCAACACCAACCCCGTGAGCGCCTGATCCAGGGCGAACAACCCCGCGAGTTCGCGAATGGAGATGTCGGGTTTTTCGAGGGCGTTGAGTACGCGGGTGGTGCTGGTCGGCAAAGGACGCAGTTTATCCACCTGATGCAAAATCAGGCCCAACTTTTCCGAGAGCGGAGCGGGGGTATACGTGTACAACATCTTTTTCACCTTTAGCGAATCATGTCAGGCAACTGTGTCAAGATGTTGGCGGTGAAGGTTAACAGGTGCTGGGACATCCACGACCCTAAGATCACCAAAATCAGAATTACACCTAAGAGCTTGGGGACAAAAGTCAGGGTTACTTCATTGATCTGGGTAGCCGCCTGGAAAAAACTGACAATACTACCGATGATGAGACTGACGAGCAAAGCGGGTGCCACAAGAATGAGCGTCACCAGAATCGCGTTTTGTGCCAGGGAAAGGAGCATTGAATCGTTCATGCAAAACTCAATATCAGCGAACGGGCGATCAAATACCACCCGTCCACCATCACAAACAATAAAATTTTGAACGGCAGAGAGATTAACGGCGGGGGCAACATCATCATCCCCATCGCCAGCAGAATGCTCGACACCACCATATCAATGATCAAAAACGGAATATAAATGGCAAAGCCCATAATAAACGCCGCGCGTAATTCGCTAATCACAAACGCGGGGAGCAGGACGATGGTGGGGATGTCGGCGGAAGTTTCGGGGCGTTCCATCTCGCTTAAGCCCACAAATAACTGCAAATCCTTCTCCCGCGTTTGGGAAAACATAAACGTGCGGATGGGTTCGCTCGCCCGTTCAAACGCCATTTCCTGGTCAATTTCCCCCTCTGCGAGCGGTTGCAACGCCTGTTCATTGATTTGCGTGTAGATAGGGGACATCACAAAAAAAGTCAACAATAACGCCAGGCCAATGAGCACCTGATTGGGCGGAATGGTTGGAGTCCCCATCGCATTTCGTAACAGCGAAAGCACGATCACAATGCGGGTGAAGGAAGTCGCCAGAGTCAAAATCGCGGGAGCAATCGAGAGCACGGTCAACAGCACCAGCAATTGAACGCCGGAACTGACCTGTTCGGGTTCTCCCGCCGGGTCCACAGACAGCGTGACGCCGGGGGCAGATAACGGCCCTTCCGCGGCACACCCCGCAAACAGGATCATCACCCCCGCCAACAGCAACACAACCCACAGACGTTTACGATTCCGAGTCATGGTTAACCTTTGCCACAGCAAATGCAGGTGACAGCGCTTGGGTGAGATAGGACGAAAAATGAACGAGGGATGGCGTAGGTTGTTCGGGAACGGCGACCGCGACAGGTTCGGGGAGGAGTTCTACGGCGGTGAGCGAGGTGAGGGTCTGGTCGGTGGCGCCAATCAAGAGAACCTGCGACCCCGCGCGCACGAGATGCAACGACTGGCGGGGGGAAAGCGACAGGGATTCGATCACGCTCAGTTGGCGGGTGCCACGCCCGGAAATTTTCCCTTGCCATCGGCGGAGAAAATACAGGGAAAGGTAAATCAGCCCGATGACAATCCCCAGTTTGAGAAGGACATCCACCGCGGTCAACCCAAGATTGGGACTGAGTTCCGCGGGGGTGGGGCTTCCGGGCAGGGCGCCCGCTCGGGCCTGGGTGGAAGACAACACCCCGCTCAACAGCAGGATTGGGAGCACGAACAACCCCCAGAGCCAGGGCGACGCCTTCTTCCCGGAGGCTTTTTGTCGGTTCCAAAGAGAAAACCAGGGCGATTGCATTATTTGACCCCGCTTTGGGCGTTGGTGGAGACGATATGGGAAATCCGCACCCCAAACCGATCATCCACGACGACCACTTCACCGACGGCGATCAAACTGCCGTTGACCAAAACATCGACCGGGTCCCCCGCGACTCGTTCCAACTCGATGACGGAACCGCGTTCCAGTTCCAGCACCTGGCGCACCGTCATTTGGGTGCGCCCCAACTCCACCGTGATCTGGACGGGGACATCCACAAGCAGTTCGATGTTCATCACGGGGCTGGTTCCGGGCGCCGGGGGGGTGAGGGCTGGTTTGGCGGGTTGTTTGGAGAGATTGGGGTGTGGGTGTAAGGTCGGGGGAGGGGCCACAGCAATTTCTTGGATTTCTTCAGCGGAGGCGGGGGAAGGCATATTCATTCAGTGCTCCATTCGTCTGCTCAGAGTGAATTCACATCCGGCGCAGGTTGAATAATGGTGGTGATCTGGGCGGCGAGTCGATCTCCGACCCGGCCCACACGCGACATAAAGCGAGTGTGGTTCGCCAGTTGGACGGGTAAATCCTGATGAGTGGCGGTGTCGAGCAAGATGACATCCCCCGTTTGCAAGCTGGCGAGTTCTTGCATGGTCAGTGTGGCGTTGCCCAATAACACGCGCAGGGGGAGGCCGATTTTGGACAGCCCTTCCAACGCCGCGCGGCGTGATTCCGTGTTGGGTTGGTTATCTTTGTGTCCCGTGATCCAGACATGCGGGTTGAGCACATTGGCAATGGGCTTGAGCATGTTGAAGGGGATGTAAATGTTCATCGAACCGGTGGCCTCTTGGAGGGGGATTTCAAACGAGATCAGCATGACGCGTTCACTGCCCATGGTCATTTGGACCCAGTGATGGTTGGTGGTGCTATCCACGAGTTGTGGTTCGATGGCGACGACTTTGCTCCACACGGTTTTGATGTCGGTGAGCATGTGTTCGGCGAAGTTACGGAGCAGTAATTGGTCAATTTCGGTCAGCTTGCGGCCTTTCTGAATTTGATCGCCGCGTCCGCCGAGACGTTGTTCCAAAATGATCTCGCTGACATCCGGGCTGATGGTGATGATCATCTGGTTCGGGAGGGGGGCCAACTCCACGAGGTGAAACAAACTACCGGGGTTGACATCCCGCAAAAATTCGTGGAACCGACCTTGTTCGGTATGGACGACGCGCATCCGCAGGCTCAAGCGGAGAATTGAAGGGAGGGAGGCCGTCAGACGTTCGGCGAGGTCTTCGTGGATGAGTTCCACCGCGCGCATTTGTTCTTTGGAAAACCGGTCAGGGGACCAGAAGTTGTAGGGACGAATCTGCCGGACGTTTTCCTCTTTGGGCGCTGGCCGTTCAGCGGGGCTGATTAAATGCGATAAATTGATCCCTTCCGCACTTTCGGGATTTTCGGCGTTGATCTGGCCGGTAAGAAGAGCGTCAATTTCTGCCTGGGATAACATAGGAAAACGTTAAGCGTAGCGTGTAGAAAGGAGAACGAAAAGGGGGTTATTGGACGACAAATTCCGTGAAGTAAACGAAGATGACACGGTATTCGGGCAGACGGGTGTTGATCAGATCGGTGATTTGCTGGCGGAGCATTTCTTTGCCATCGGCAGTGTACACGGATTCAAAGGTTTGGCTGGAAAGCAGGGTAATGAGCAGGTCGTTCATCACCGGTTGTTTGGCGTTTATCTCCTCGAAGAAGGTGGTGAGATACACATCCTTTTCCTCTTGCGGCATGGTGTAGTATTCCAGGTCCGTGGGGGCAAATTCGAGAACGATGTTGACCTTAATGTATCGGCGTCCGCTGGGTTCCGAGAGGTTGACGATCTTGGTGCCGGTATCGACCATCAAGCCCTGCCCTGCGCGGATTTCCACTTCGGCGGCGGGAGGGGGTTCGGTGGGGAGAATAACCCCTTCCGTTTCGGGTTCGGCGGCGTGGGCGACAGTCTCCGGGGCGGGGGTTGGGAGGATGTACACCAAACGAAAAGGTTTGGGCCACTCATCGGGGGCGAGCATGATATAGGCCATGAAGAAGGTGATCCCCAGGGCTAAGGTGGCAAAAAAAGCGAATATTCCTTTTGAAAAATATTTGCCAATGGTGGATAATTTTTCTTTCATCAGGGAGTTTCTCCTTGGGAGGTGGTGTCGATTTCGGGATTGGTTTCGGGAGTGGTGCCGGAATTGGATTCGTCAAAAACATCCAGGTCAATGATTTCAGAGGCAAGTGGATAAACGACAATGATCTCGGCTCGGCTGTTGAGGGCACGGTGTTCGGGCGTATCGTTCTCGAAGAGGGGGAAATATTCCCCGCGCCCCATCGCAATCAATCGTTCGGGGGAAATCCCTTGCGACTGCAAGTAAGAGACGATGGTCAGTGCACGGGCGACGGACAATTCCCAGTTGGAAGCAAACCGTGAATCTTGTGGGATGGAGTTGTCTGTGTAACCAATCACCCGGACATCGTTGTCAATGGTGGCAATCATCGTAACGACCGTATCCAGCACGGGGTAGGCATCGGGCTGGAGTTCTGCCGTGCCTTCGATGAAAAGTAATTTTTCGCTGACGGAGATGAGCACCCCTTCGACATTGTTCTGGACGCTGACCATGCTTCCGAGATTGGAAGTTGCCAGTAAATCGGTCAACTGCCCGGCTACTTCGGAAGGGGCGGAAGGGACATTGGGAATCCCCGCGACGATGATCGGGGCAGGCTCTTCGCCATCGGCCAAGCCGCCCAGATCGATTTCTGGGTTGACCACGTCCAAAGAGTTGCCGTCGAAGGCGGCGCGCAAGCCCGTGGCTAATTCACGATAACGCGCCACATCCACCTGACTCATGGAATATAACACTACGAAAAGGACCATTAAGAGGGTGATGAAGTCCGCATAGCTCACCAGCCAGCGCTCATCACTCCCACCGCCGCCGCCACCGTGACTCATGCTTTTGTCCCTGCCTTTGCTGGCGCATTATTCCCAGCTTCTGTGGTGCGTGCCTTGGGAGGAAGGAATGCACTCAATTTTTCTTTCACTAACCGAGGATTTTCGCCAGCTTGTAAGGAGACAATGCCTTCCAAAAGCATCTGGCGATAGGAAGCTTCGTGTTCACTTTTCATGCGTAATTTACTGCCTAAGGGGAGCCAGACCAGGTTCGCGGAGAGCAGACCCCAAAGGGTCGCCAGGAACGCGCCTGCGATAGCTTTCCCCAGTTTGCTGGGTTCATCCAGTTGTTGAAGCACGGTGATCAGGCCCATCACGGTACCGATGATGCCGAAGGTGGGGGCAAACCCGCCCGCTGTACTCATCATCCCGATGCCCTGAGAGTGGCGGATTTCCATATGGTGGATTTCGGTCTCGATGATGGCCCGTACTTGCGCGGGGTCAACGCCGTCTACGACCAGCATCAGCCCCTTGCGGAGGAAGGGGTCGGAAATCTTCTTGCTTTCATCTTCGAGCGCCAGCAAGCCGTCGCGGCGTGCGCGGTCAGCCATTTTGACCAGGGTTTCGATGGCTTCCGCGGGGTTGGTTTTGTCTCCTTTGAAGGCGAGGGCAATGAGTTTGGGCAAAGAGAGCGCGACACTCAAGGGAATGGAGATGGCTGTCGCAAGAAATGATCCCCCCAAGGTGAGCAAAATCGCCTGTGGGTGAAGAAATAATTCAGCCGGTGATCCGCCATCCAGGATCATGACGATGGTGATCACGATGAGCGAGAGTACCAGGCCGAGGACGGTTCCGAGGTCCATCTATTTTTCTCCTGTTTGCATGATTGGGGTATGCACTTGTTGTTGGTAGGCAATAATGGCGTTCACGACGGCTTTTGGCTCATCCTTCACGACGATTTTTATTTGATTGGTGAGGGTGATGACAGTGTCGGGAGTCCCCTCCACGGACTGAATCAATTCAGCGTTGAGGTAAATTTGGGTGCCGTTAAAACGTGTAACGCGGATCATCGTCTTTTCCTTGTGAAGAGATTTTCGATTGTCCGCACGTCAAAGGATGAGGCTTGTTCGAGCGCACTTTTCCTGCGGATGATTCTATTTTTACACGGAGGGGGGAGAGAAGGTATAAAGGGTGAGTGAAGGCCCTGTAAAGGACGAGTAAAAGCTTACTTAACGGGTAAAACGATGGTGAATTGCGTCCCCTTGTTGAGCTGACTGTCTACCATGATGTATCCCCCATGTTGTTTGATGATGCGCTGAGAAATGGTTAACCCCAGGCCGGTGCCATGCCCGGCGGCTTTGGTCGTATAAAATGGATCGAAAAGGCGTGAAATTCTTTCGGGGGGGATGCCCTGTCCATTGTCGGCAATCATGACATGGACTTGATGATCCTGCTGACGACTTGTGATGGTTATCTCCCCTTTCCCTTGATGCTCAACGACATCGAAGGCGTTTGCCAGGATGTTGATCCAGACCCCTTCCAAATGTTCCGGGCTGGCTAATAATTCGGGAAGCCCTTCCCCTGCATGATAGGTCAGGTTGATCGAGTGGGAAATTAACTCATGCTGAAGTAATTCGAGGGCTTTTTGGATGGTAACGTTGATATTTGTAGGGACGAACTTGTAATTTTCTTTGCGGGTCAGATCAAGCAAATTACGGACGACCTGGGCGGCCCGCTCTCCCGCGAGGGCGATGAGGTCCAACGATTCTTGAATCTCGTGGTCGCGCGGCAGTTCACGCTGAATGAGTTGAACGTTAGCGATGACAGCAGTCAGGGGGTTATTGATCTCGTGGGCGATCCCGGCCGCGAGCTGACCCACCACCGCCAGTTTTTCGGATTGAATGAGTTTATATTCGAGTTGGCGCTTTTCCGTGATGTTTTCCTCGGAGAGGATGACCTGGATGACATCCCCGGTTTCGTCATAGGCTGGGTAGGTTCGAATATCCCATTCTTCCGAATATCCATCGGGTTTCCAGTTGTACCCAATCCGGGTGGTGATTTCCCCATCTTGAAACGTTTCATAAACCTTGCACGCCGGGCACGGACTGGTTCGGCGGAAAAGGGCCGCATAACATTTTTTTCCTACCAGTTCGGGCGGTTCCAGATGCAGGCGCGCACACCGACTGATGTTTACCGCAAGTAAGTTGAAATCTCGGTCAATGATGTAAAACGAGAGGGGGATGTTATCAAACAACGCGCGTAGGGTGTTACGTGATCGGGTGATTTCCCACCGGTTCGCTTCCAGATCGGCATTGGCGACTTGAAGTTCTTGGACAAGGTTGGACGCATACAGCAGGTGAGCAAAAATGGTGCCTAAACTGGAGAGGAGCGTTTGATCAATGTGATCAAAATACCCGTCCTGTTTGTTCAGTAAAACGATCGCGCCTTGATAGCTCTGGTTGTGATAGATGGGGACACATAAAAATGTTCGGGGTTCAATGCCTGCAACGCTATCCATCACAGGATCAAACTGGGTGAGCGATGTGACTTTCTGCGCCATCATCGTTTCGCCCGTCTCAACACACGATTTAACCAGGCCGCGATCTAACTGCAGGATAAATTTCTCGAGATGTTTCTCTCCCAACCTGAGCGATTTTTTGATAGCGAGGGATTTTTCTCTCTGATCGAGCAAGAGTAAAAATCCCGCTTCCACATCCATGATTTGGCACAGATTTTGAAACACTCGTGTCAAGGTTTCGTCCGCGGAAAGTTTTTGCGCCATCGCATCGGACATTACACGCAATAGATTTAAGGCTTCTTCACCCGGAGCTATTTTATCCATAAGAGTATTGTATTGTTTGTCGAGTAGTTGGATCGATTCAGATCGCGATTAAATCTATACACAAAATATTTGCGCTCTGCTTATTCTAAATCGCCTTTCACCATGTATCCATGTCCTGCGACTGTACGGATAAATTCGGGGGCGCGGGCATCCCGTTCGACACGTTCCCGAAGGTTTTTGATGTGAACGCGGACCAGATCGGGACTACCGGAATCAGAGGGATAATCCCACACTTCATCCAGCAGACGCGTCGGAGAAAACACTTCCCCGGGATGGCTCATCAAATGATAAAGCAAATCGTATTGTACCGGAGTCAGACTCACTTTGCCGCGCTCAGGGACGTGAAGTTCAAACGAACGCGTGTCCAAAACGTAATCCCCGATGATCAAACACCGATTGGTTTCGATCATTTTGGGGCTACTTTCAATTTGGGTGATGACCGCGCGGGCATGGGGGCTGAGGTTGTCGGACATCTCCGGCCCGGTGTTCCCGACGCGGCCTCCCGCGGGGGATTGGGTTCGACGCAGGATCGCGTGGATGCGGAGGATCAGTTCATCCACGTTGAAAGGTTTGCACAGATAATCATCGGCCCCTGCTTTGAAGCCGGTGATGCGGTCGTCTTCTTTGATCTTGGCTGTTAAAAACAAAATCGGAATGTCGGTGAGCAGGGGATCGGAGCGCATTTCCCGACACACGGTGTACCCATCCATCCCGGGCATAATGACATCCAGAATCACCAAATCGGGAGAAATGCGGCGTGCTGTTTTGAGGCCCTCTACCCCGCTGTTCGCCCAGGTGACACGGAAATCTCCGCCGCGCAAACTTCGGTCCACGGTGCGCGCGACAATTTCGTCATCTTCAATCAATAAAATATTGGCTGGTTTCATGAATTACTCTCCTGAGGAAGCGTTATTCGTATCACGGTTCCGTGAGGGGGATCGTTTTCGGCGGTGATCTGTCCTTGATGTTGGCGAACGATTTCCCTGCATATACTTAATTCTATCCCTGTTCCCCGACCTGAAACAGGGCTGGTGAGATTCGGCTCAAAGATACTCCCCAATCGTTCGGGGGGAATGGTTTGACAATTATTGTGGATGAGAACCACCACCATCCGGTTAGGACCGGGCTGTGACTGGAGGCGGATGGTGCAGGATGCGTCAGAGGGGGATGCCCCCCGCGCGAGTTGGAGTAAATTCACCCAGAGTTCTTCCATGCGATGGGCGTTTCCGAGGACCGGGGGCAGGTCAGGGTGCAATTGGATTTCGAGATCAATGCCCGCCGACCGTATGGATTCGCTCACAAGATTCAGCGCCCGCGTGATGGTTTCGTTCAGATCAAGGTATTCAAAACTGTTCGGCGCAGGTTGGGAAAACTCGATCAGTTGCTGGACGATTTTTTGGGTGCGCCACCCGGCCTGTTCGATGGCTTCGGCGAACTCTCGGGAGGGGTGCGTGGTGGGCAGGTTGCGGAGCAGAATTTGCGCCTCGGCAATGATCGTTGTCAGCGGGTTGTTGATTTGGTGCGCCACGCCCGAAGCTAGTTCCCCAAACGAGGCCATGCGGGTGGACTGCATCAACTGCGCTTCCATATTTTTACTCTTTGTAATATCCCGACATACATCCATATAGCCAATGATTTTCCCGCCCCCTTCGTAATCACGCAGAGCTGAAACCTGAGAACTCAGCCAAATCAACTCATTATTTTTGTTCCTGAACTGGCGTTCGATTTGTTGACCGCTTGTATGTTCGGGGCCAGGTTCCCGAATGGGTGGGGTGAATCGGTTGAAATAATGCTCCTCCACGGCGTAATTTAAAACATTGTCGGCAGGCAATTCAAACATACGGAGCGCGGCGTGATTGCGATACTTAATCACCCCTTTCATATCCCAAACCACCACGGCATCCCGTACATTATTCAGCAAAAGCGCCTGAAACCGGATTTGTTCCAACGCCCGTTCAGCCGAGGATTGCAGGGAATGATCCTGGATGGCTTTTTTGATCCGGGCGGGCAAACTTGTCAGAATGTCGCTCCCTTTGACCAGATAATCCCGCGCCCCGCGCTGAATACTCTGTGCCGCAATGCGTTCGTCCCCTTGCCCGGTCAGCATGATCACAGGGATATGAAACCCCCGCACCGGAAGATCAATTAGAGCCTCCAACCCTGTGCCATCGGGCAATTTGTAATCCAGCAAAATGATGTCAAATTTTTGTGTGGATAAACACTCCCATAACCCGCGAATGCTCGCCACCTGATTGACCGAGAAAGCCCCCACTTTACTCAAATACTCGCCAATCAATTCTCCTTCCCAATAATCATCGTCAACGACTAGAACATAATAGGGTTTCGTGTTATTGTGGTTCGACATACTTAAATCACGGCTACGAAGTGAGAGTGCTCCATTTTTTGGATATGATAAACAGTGCCTTGTGAAAAAGCCATAAAATTTACGTAAAGGGCTTGCATGGCCCATCTACCAAACTCATCTCGCCCGTTTTGAGGTATAAACAGCCTATAACAGTTTCTAGGAAAATCCATGTCTACCACCCGCTTCACCCTCCACTTACAACTCGAACCTTTTTACACCGACCGCCCCAAACCCTCTCTCCCCCCATCCCTTTTGGGGGGACGGTTCACCTCAAACGGAACACACCTTTCTCCCATTCCCGTTCGCCACGCCAAATTCGACAGGGGGCACTCATGAAGGTTATTGTCATCATGGGCGTTTCAGGATGTGGCAAAACCACCGTCGGGCAAGCCCTCGCCGCGCGCCTGGGGGTTCCCTTTTGGGATGGCGATGATTTTCACCCCCCCGAAAATGTGACGAAAATGGCGCGCGGCATCCCGTTGACGGACGCGGACCGCCTCCCCTGGTTGACCCGCCTCCAGGCCTTGATCCATGACCACCTCGCACAGGGCGGCGCGGTGCTCGCGTGTTCCGCCCTCAAACGTCATTACCGCGACCAGCTCCGCGCGGGCAACGAAGGCGTGCGCTTCGTCTACCTGCAGGGCGACTTCAACACCATCCGGGCGCGGATAAAAGCCCGCCAGGGGCATTTTATGAAACCCGAAATGCTTCACAGCCAGTTTAATGTCCTGGAAGAACCCAGTTCGGAGGAAGCCCTTCGCATCGCCATCATCGGACGTGTCGAACAAATGGTTGAGAAAATTTTAAGTGGCTTGAGCCAGTAAAACCGGAAAAGCCCCAAAAAACACAAAGCCCCTGAAGAAAAAAAACTTCGGGGGTTTTATGTTTTTGTTTCGTAGTGACGACTTCAGTCGTTGCGTGTAGGTATCGTGTATCGATGCCCAACCCAGTCACAAATTGCTTTTAGTGAATCACGGATCAGGTGATCACGGAGCGGTTCTCAATAACTTATCCGTGATCACCTGATCCGTGATTCAAGCGTTCATCATGAAAAAAGCGCAATTCCTGACCGTTGACGATATCGTAGGGCGTTATCGGTGCTTGTAATGCACTTCCCCCTGCTCCCGTACCCTTGCCGCGGCCTGTTCCGGCGTCAAATCCCGTTGCGCCTCCGCCATCATCTCGTACCCGACCATAAACTTTTTCACCGTCGCCGAACGGAGCAGGGGCGGGTAAAAATGGGCGTGCAGTTGCCAATGGTCGTGGTCTTCGTCCGTAAACGGCGCCCCGTGCCAACCCATCGAATAAGGGAATGATGTTTCAAACAGATTATCGTACCGGGTCAGCAGGCGTTTGAGGATGTCCGCCAGCGCGTCCCGTTGAACATCGTTCAAATCTGGCAGGCGTTGGACATGCGCCCGCGGGGTGAGCAGAATCTCGAACGGCCACACCGCCCAGTACGGGACCAGCGCCACCCAATGATCGTTGGCGACCACCAGCCGTTCTTCCTGTTGCAATTCCAAATCCAAATAATCCATCAACAGCGGACGCCCGTGTTCGGCCAAATACGCGCGCTGATGATCGTCTTCTTTGCGCGGTTCGTTGGGCAGGTCCGTCATCGTCCAGATTTGCCCGTGCGGATGCGGATTGGAACAGCCCATGATCGCCCCCTTATTCTCGAACACCTGCACCCATCGGTAACGTTGACCTAGTTCCGCCGTTTGCATTGCCCAAACATCCACCACCCCGCGAATCTCGCTGACCTCCATCTCCGGCAGGGTCACATCGTGGTGCGGGGAGAAGCAGATCACCCGGCTCGTCCCGGCGACACTTTGGGCCTGCATGAGCGTGTGAGGTTGAAACGTGATCGGCGTATCGGGCAAAAGGGCGGCGAAATCGTTGTCGAATACGAACGTGCTGGAAAAATCCGGGTTACGCACTCTGCCCGCGCGTTCATTGCGCGGGCAGAGGTAACACTTCGGATCGTAAGCGGGACGGTTATCCGGGGGCAGTTTTTCGACCTGTCCGAGCCAGGGGCGTTTGGTGCGGTGCGGGGATACCAGCACCCATTCCCCGGTCAGGGGGTTGAAACGACGGTGAGGGTGTTCGGTGGGATTAAACATAGAATGGAGAGTGTAAGAACGTAGAGCGTAAAGCGTAGAACGTAGAACGAAAATTATGATTACGATAGCATCCTGAGCGGAGCGGGAATAGACTTAAGACCAGAAGTTACCCATCTCCAGCGCAGTCGAAGGATGCGGATTGCGCCAACAACGCGCGGAAATCACGAAGTCGCGGCCAGCACCCCGCCGACGATGATCAAAATCGCGGCGATCAGCAGTTTCCCGGAATTCACCGTCTGCCACTCCGCCAGCAGGATCAACCCGATCACCACCGTAATCAGCGTATTCATATTGTACAACGGCACCAACTGGCTGATTTGCCCATTGTATTTTTGGAGCGCCATCGCAATCCCGGCCATGCCAATCGTCCAAAGGATCGTATACAACCCCGAATACAGCACCCCTTGCGTCGTGAAAGTCGCATTTTTCTGCACGAGCATAAACAAACCACCCATCAGCACCGTCCCCACGCCAATCGTCACCAGATACGCGCCGGTGCTAATGCCGGTTTGACTGCTTAATTTCTGGCAGATCCCCGCCAGTCCAAACAAAAAGGCAGGCAACACCCCGCCTAACAAAAGAGATAAAGTTTTTGGTTCCATAATGTCTGCATTATAGTCGCCCGGGGAAATTCTTTCCCGTATTCCGTATTCCGTACTGCGTATTTCGTATTTTGACTTTACGCAATACGAAATACGCAACACGTTTTAGAAAGCCTTTTCTAAAACGCTAAATCCGTTTCAAATGCAACGTCCGACTATACCCCACCGGCCCAATCGTTTCCAGCGGCAGGCCGAGCGTCATCAACTCGTACCCGGTTGCCCGGTAAATTTCTTTTTCATCCCGATCCAAAATGGCGTAAGTGGCCGCAGAAATCAACGCTTTGAGCAACGCCGCAGGGCGCGCCACCCCAATCAAATACTCCCGCACCACCACCGAAAAAACCGCCTCGCTCCCATCCGGCAGAACATATTCCACCACCGACGCGCCAAACTCTTCCAACCGCTCCAGCCGATACTGCACCCCATCCTGCACGACAGGCCGAATCCGTTTATAAAAGGCGATGTAACGGGCATACTCCGCCAACTCCGCCTCACTCAACTGATTCAAACTCGACCCAATTCCGAGGACGCCCCGCATCGCCACATCGAACCGCAGACCGAGCGAAAGCGCCCGCCCGGTTTGGTGATTGTGCTCGTGCGTCACCCATGCCTCCATCGTCCGCGCGGGATACGCCAGGCTGAATCCCTCCTGAATCCGAATCCGGTCGAGTGCGTCCGTGTTATCGCTGACCCACACCTGATCGGTACGCCCCAAAATCCCCACATCCACGCGCCCCCCCCCGCCCGAACAACTTTGAATATCCAACCCCGGATGTTTTGCCCGTAACCGATCCATCAAGCTATACACCCCTGCCACATGCCGACGCCAGATCGCCTGCCCGGCCACAGACCCCGGTTCGGTCGCGAGACGGTTCATATCCCATTTGAAAAACGAAATCGAATATCGCCCGACGAGCGTATCCAGCAAATTGAAGATGTATTCGACGACTTCTTCCCGCCCAAAATCCAAAATCAACTGATTGCGCGACTCGGTGCGCGGCCGCCCGGGGAAGTGCAACACCCACTCCGGGTGCGCGCGGTACAAATCCGAATCAGGGTTGACCATCTCTGGCTCCACCCACAACCCAAACTTCATCCCCAGACGATGCACCTCCGCCACGAGCGCTTCCAACCCCTCGGGGAACGCATCCGCGCGCACGAACCAGTCCCCCAACCCGGCGTGATCGCTCCGCCGCGCCCCGAACCACCCATCGTCTACGCAAAACAACTCCACCCCCATCGCCGCCGCTTTCCGCGCGAGTTCCGCCTGCCCCGCATAACTGAGATCGAAATACGACGCTTCCCACCCGTTGTACAGCACCGGACGGAATCCTGTGTCCCGCACCGGGCGCGGAAGCACCCGCTCGCGCGTGAACGCGTGTAACCGTCGGCTCGCCCCGCCCCACCCGTCCGGGCAAACGCCGGTGACGAACGCGGGAGTCGTGTGCCGTTTCCCTGGCGCGAGGGCCAGCTGATCGTCTGAGGGGTTGTACCCCGCGTGGACGCGCATGTGCAAGGTTGGGAGTTGTTCAAAGGCCATTTGCCAGCTTCCGCTGTACGCCAACGCGCCAAAATACACCGTGCCCGTTTCCTCCCACGCATGGCCGGGGCGGTTGAGCATGAAGAAGGGGTTGGTGTTGTGGCTGGGTTGCAAACTGCGACTTTCGAGGACGCGGGTGCCGATCCCCAGCCGTTCCCGTTGGGGGGTGAATTCCCGCGCCCAGGTGCCGGTGACATGCGTGAGTTCGGTGGTGCCGTTGGGGAGGTGGAGCGAGGAAAAATAACAGACATCGAGCGTGACGGTTTCAGCCCCCGCGTTTTCCAGTTCCAACCAGCGTTCGATGATGTCGTGTTCGGGGGTGAGGCGGTAACAAAGGGTGACGAAAAACGCCTGCACGGGGTCTTTAAGCCGGACGCGGAGGGTTTCGCGCGGGGTAGTATTTTCGACAGGGATACCGTGCGTGGGCGTGAGGCTGGGCTGTGCGTCCGTCACAATTTCATGGCTGAGGTAGCGCAGACGCAGATCACGTACGGGCAGGTGCGCGGCTTCCCCTGCCGCGAGGGGTTGGGGCAGGGTAGGGAAACTGGCTTTGAGCGTGGCCTGGAACGCGGTCACATCGCCGAAGGCCAAAATTTCGTCGGGGCGATACTGGGTGATGAAGCTCCACGGGGGATCGAAGGGGAGATGGGGCGAAAGGCCGCTCAACACATCGTCGGAGGCGGCGTCACGCGGGCGGATGCCCCACCCGGTGTGGAGGAGGCGATCTTGTTCGTCTACCTGAAAGGCGTAGTAGCTGTTTTGAAGGTGAAGGTTGAACGTGCGGGTAGTGGGGTTGAAGGAGATCATTGTGGGATTTTATTGTGTCGGGCCAAACTTCGGAAGTCTTTGGGGTAAATTTGGGAAGGGGGGTTGTTGGCAAAGGGGGGGATGTGCGGAGTGGGATTTGTTTGGAGACTTCCGAAGTTTAGGGGTTAGCGGGTGATGGTGAGAAGTGATCCGGCGGTGGGGGCCTCCACGGTGGAGAGACTGCCATCGGGCCAGAGGATTTCGATGAAAAGTAGTTCGGTGTTGGCGGGAAAACCAAAATGGATGCGGGCTGGGTCGCCGGAGAGGTAGCCGCTACTGGCGCGGACGTCGCGGGTGTAAGTGCCGGTGGTGGTGTGTAAAATAACGTGCGCGCCGAGCGCGAAGGGGTTCAAACTGTCCGGCCAGCGTAAATCCACTTCCAGACTGGCCCCACTGCACAGTTGGTTTTCCAATAATTGCGCCTGGGAGCGTAAATTGTTGACGACGATGTCCAGATCACCGTCGTTATCTAGGTCAGCCATGCTCATGCCGCGGCCACTCTCGGTGGAGCCTAGATTCCATTCGGGGGCGGGGGCAAAAAAACTGTTTCCTGTGTTGCGGTAGGCCTGGTTTTCTTCGACCAGTTCGTCGCCGGGTAAATAATGGAACATTTCGACATCGATCATGCCGTTGACCACGTACAGGTCGAGCAAACCATCCTGATCCAAATCGCCAAACTTGCCCGACCACGCCCACCCGGACGCGGCCACGCCACTAACCCCGGCCACGTTTTGGTAGGAGCCATCGGCGTTTTGTATCTGTAACACGTTTTGGGGGACCTGGGGATCATCTTCGGGCAGGTGGTCAGCCATTTCCATCTCGCCCGGCATTTCGTCCGGCATCATCATTTCCATCATCATCATCCAGGGGGCCATCCCGATTTCGTCTGTCTCGTAAGGGGCCATGTCCGTGGCGAAGAGTTCAAAGGTTCCGTCGTTGTTAATGTCGCCCCAGTCGAAATTCATCGTATGTTGGGAGGTGGTGGCGAAGGGGGTGGCGAGTACCCACGCACCGTCTGCTTGCACCCAGGCCATGTCGCGGATGTTAAAATCGTTGCCGACCAAAATATCGGGTTGGCGATCCTGGTTGACATCCATCAGCGCGATGACCAATGCCTGCGAGGTTTCGGACAGGCGGGTGGGGGCAAACGTGCCGTCGAGTTGCTCGTAAAGGTACACGCCCGCGCCATCGCTAAATAAAAAGTCGTTGGTCATTGTCAGGTTGAGTTCGGCGTCGTAGGAGCCAGTGATGAGATCGAGCGTCCCGTCCCCGTTCAAATCGCCCCACGCCATCGAATGTGCCCACTCCCGCACGCCGGGGAGGGGAATGCGCTCGAAAACCGTCCCCCCGTTCGAGCCGGTGTTTTTCCAATAGGTGAGCGAGCTGACAATGTGGGTAAAGACGATGTCTATTCGCCCATCGCCCGTCACGTCCACGAGATTGACCGCGCGGGTGTTGAGATCGGGCAGGATTTCTTTTTCAAAGGTCAACCCGCCCCGATTCCAGAAAATCGTCGCCGGGCCGTTAAGGTTGGCAAACACCAAATCCAGCAAGCCATCCTGATCGAGATCATTGATCGCGACCCCCGCACCGTTCGTTTCAAACATCCGCACCGCCTGCCCATGAACTTCGGTCACGTGATCGAGCCGGTGGGGGACAAACCCGGCGTTGCACGTTTGGGGGGCGGAGAGCGGCGTTTGGGCAACGATGGTGGGAAGGTTTGCCACCGAGTCCGTTTGATCTTCTGTCCCGATCACGAACAATGGCAGGTACAGCTGACTTCCCGCGGGGGAGGGGACCCCGGTCGGTTCACCCGTTTGTAAGGTTTCTGCTCCCTGTTCGAGGGCGGATGTCTGTTTGCACGCAATCAGCGCAAGGGTGAAAAAGATGATCCAGGAGGAAACGATGTATTTTTTCATATAAAAAGGATGAGCATCGAGCCAATGTGGAGAAAGAAAACGCACTGACTCGATGCTCATTTCATGATGAAGAAAACGAGATGCTCGAAATCCCGTTTTTTCTAAGGGAAGGCCTTATTTATTTAAACAAGGCGTTGACTTGCTCGTTCGCGTCTTTGAGGACGGTGAACGGATCCGCTTCGCCAAGCATGATGCTGTCCATGATTGGGGTCATGATGTTGCCAATTTCCGCACCGTTGTCGGTGATCGGGAAGAGGAAGGTAGCATTGGGATCGAGGGCGAGGATCGTGAAGGCGCTAACATCCACACCCGCGGCTTCGCGGGCGGCCAGGTTACGTTCGACGCCAGATTGTTGGGCGGGGAAGACGACGCCGCTGTCACCAATAATGTTAGCGCAATCCGCGGAGGCGGCGAATTTGACCCATTCCCAAGATTCTTCGGGGTGTTGGGTGCCGATGTAGATCGAGTCGGCGAGACCGTTGAACATGCTCTTGCGGCCTTCGGGACCCGCGGGGAGCAGGCCAAACCCAACCGGGAAGGTGGAGTTTTCCAGGTATCCGCCCACCATCCAGGAACCCTGGGTGGTCAGCGCGCCACTGCCCGCAAAGAAGAAGCCATCCGCACCGACGCCGGTCATCGCTTCCACGGTCGGGGCGTAGCCTTTTTCGACCAGGCTGTAGTACCAGGCCAGGGTTTCGGCGAGTTTGGGGTCGTCGTAGTAGTATTGGGTCGTCCACGGGCCATCGGTGAATTTGAACCCGTTACTGGCGGCGAACATGGACCACTGGGTTTGTCCGGCGAAACCGCCGCCACCCTGGTGGATGAAGCCGAATTGGACGACGTTTTCTTTATCGAAATCCGGGCTGAGGCCGTTGTTGCCATTGGCATCGAGGGTCAGTTTGGCGATGGTTTCTTCAAACGTGCCGCCATCTTGAGCATTCCAGGTCCAGGTTTCCATCATGGAGGGGTCAACGCCTGCGGCGGTCAGCATATCGACGTTGTAGAAAACGGCGATGGTGTCCCAGTCTTTGGGGAGGCCGTAGCGTTTGCCTTCGCGCACCCAGAGGTCAGCGAGGCCGGGGAGGTAGATGCTGGTATCCACGCCGTCGCGTTCGACGAGGGGTTGGATGTCCAGAATTTGTTCTTTGACGGCGAATTCGGGGTATTTCGCGAGATGATCGGTGAAGACATCGGGGGCATCGCCACTGACGAAGCCGGTTTGAATGGCATTCCAGTAATCATCCCAGCCCGCCTGTTCGACGTTGACGATGATGCCGGGGTTCTTTTCCGTGAAGGCGGCGGCGCAAGCCTGGTAGGGCGCGAGTTGGTTAGCATCCCACATGGTGTAGCGGATGGTGACGGGTTCGGTCGCGGCAGGTTCTTCCGCAACGGGTTCTTCGGCGACCGGTTCCTCTCCGGCAGGTTCTTCGGT
>WBZL01002072.1_pt1 | contig 19900 bp, 15 predicted proteins | sample 5204291 | NCBI WGS metagenome assembly WBZL01 (sample SAMN12344345, study PRJNA552823) | activated sludge metagenome | biome: Activated sludge suspended growth; feature: Nitrification reactor; material: Wastewater; isolation source: activated sludge from nitrification reactor of wastewater...
GCCGCCCTCGACTTCGCCCAGGCCTGCCGTCACGATGAGGTGGTCGCTCGCGCTCTCACCATGCTGAGCCTGGCTGCCCTGCTGAACGGCAACCCGAACGAGGCGGAGCTCTGGCTGCGGCTCGCCGGCTCGGCGATCGAACGCCTCGGCGAGGGCGGCGAGATCGCGGCGCAGCGGCAGTACTTCGCCGGCCTGGTGGCGCAGCAGGAAGGGCGGGCCGAGGCTGCCGTCGAGCATTTCGTGCGCTACCTCACCCTCGTCGATGGCGGCTCTACGGCCTCGCAGGCCGCGCTCCACGGGGCCTACCTCAACCTCGGCATCGCGGCGGCCGAGCTGGGGCGCAGCGCTGCTGCCCGGACCTACCTCGAGAGCAGCCTGCGGGAAGGCCGTGAGGTCTATGGGCTGGCCCATCCTGGCGTGGCGGCGACGCTGACCGCCCTCGGCAGCTTGGAGCTGCGGGAGGGGCGTCTGGCGGCCGCCGAGGCGCGCTATCGGCAGGGCCTGAGCATCTTCGAGGGGGTCGGCACGCCCAGCCCAGGGCTGGCCGAGGCCCAAACGGGGCTGGGGCGTGCCCTGCTCGCGCAGGGCCGGGCCAGCGAAGCCGTGCCCGTGCTGGAGGCCGCGGTCCGCCTGCAAGCCGAGCGACCGCTCGACCCCCTCGACCTCGCGCGGAGCCGCTTCACGCTGGCTCGCGCTCTGGCGCTCACCTCCCCGCAGGCCGTGCCTGGGCGAGCCCGCCGGCTCGCGCTCGCCGCCCGCGAGGCCCTGGCCGGCCTCGGTGAGCGAGGGCGCCCGGAGCTCGCACGGGTAGCGGCCTGGCTGGCTGCTCAGGGAGGCCGATGAGCGCCGGCGGCACTGCGGTAACCACCCTCGTCCTGCACGGCGAGGTCGCCGGCAACCCGCGGTCCTACCTGCTGGGGACCGGCCTCAACCGGATCGGCAGCCGCCTCACGGGCGATGTCGTGCTCGCCCATCCCAGTGTCTCGCGGCGCCACGCCTTGCTGATGGTGGAGCCGGCGGCGCTCGGCCTGGAGGACCTCGGCAGCAAGAACGGCAGCTTCGTGAACGGCCGGCGGGTCGAGAGCGCTCGCCTGTGCCTGGGGGACGAGCTGCGCTTCGGATCGGTTCGCCTGCGGCTCGAGCGCCTCACCACCGAGGAGGCCACTCTCGCCTTCGCTCTCGCCCCGCCGCGAGGAGGGCGTGCGAGTGCCGCTGCGGAGGGGGACTCGACCGCCCTCGCCGAGGGTGCGGGCTTACCGGGTGGTGGGCCGGGCGCCGGTGCGCAACCCGGCTCGGACCAGGAACTCGCTCGGCGAACGGCCTGGCTCGAAGCGATCGCCGAGGCGATTCCGGCGGCCGGCCGGGGGGAGCTGGCACCGGCGCTCGCCGTCCTGGCCAGGACGACGGGGGGCGACGGGGCCGCCCTGCTCGAGGCCCGCGGCGGCGAGGTCGTCGTCCTCGCGTGCGCCGGCTTGCTGGCGAGCGAGTCCACCTTGACGGCCGTCCTCGCTCCCGGACCGGCCGCGGACGGCACCACCTTGAGCGCCCGGCTCGACGGCAGCACCGCGGGCCGCGCCTTGGTGATCTGGGGGACGGCGACGGACGCCGCGGCCGGCGCTTGGCTGCCCCTGGTGCTGCGCCTCTTCGACCGGGCCCTACCGGCCCCCCTGCAGCCACCCGAAGCGGCGTCTCGCCCGCTCGTCGTGCCCGCGGGCTGGGTGGTCGGCCGCTCGCCGGCGATGCGCCACCTCCTCCAGCAGGTGGCCAGCCTGGCTGCCGCGGAGCTGCCGGTCCTGATCTTGGGAGACACGGGCGTGGGCAAGGAGGGCGTCGCGCGGCTCCTTCACGGCTCGTCTCGCCGCCGGCACGGGCCGTTCGTGGCGCTCAACTGTGCGGCGATCCCCCGCGACCTCCTCGAAGCGGAGCTCTTCGGGGTCGGCCGCGGGGCTGCCACGGGCGTGCGGGAGCGGGCCGGCACTTTTGCGCAGGCGGCGGGCGGCACCCTGCTGCTCGACGAGGTGGGAGAGCTGCCGGCCGAGCTGCAGGCCAAGCTGCTCCGGGCGCTGCAGGAAGGGGAGGTCCAGCCCCTCGGCGCCGGGGCACGGCGCACCGACGTGCGCGTGCTGGCGGCCACCAACGCGGCCCTCGAAGAGCGGGTCGCCGCGGGCACTTTCCGCCAGGACCTCTTTTTCCGGTTGGCCGGCGCGGTGCTGCGGGTGCCGTGCCTCGCCGAGCGCCGGGAGGACATCCCTGCCCTCGTCGAGCACTTCCTGGCCCTCGCCTCGCGGGAGGCCGGCAAGGCGATCCGTGGAATCTCGGTGGCGGCGCTCGCCCAGCTCGTCGAGCATCCTTGGCCGGGAAACGTGCGGCAGCTCGAGAACCTGGTGCGCCGGCTGGTCTGGTTGTCGGCAGGCTCCGAGGTGGTGGTGCCGGCGTCCCTCGTCGCCGCCGGGCTCCAGGCACCGGCGTCGGGCGATCCGGCGCCGCCGGCCACGCCGCTCGATCTCGCTGCCCTGGAGCGGCGAGCGGTCGAGGAGGCCTTGCGGCGGGCCGCCGGCAGTCCCACGCGGGCCGCCGCCCTGCTGGGGATCACCCGCCCCTCGCTCTACCGCCGCCTCGAACGCTACGGGCTGCGCCGATCGGCTCACTGAACCCCGCCGCTGGTGACAATTTCGGCCGGCCGCGACCTATGCTCTCCGTCAACCTGTGATCGGGAGAGCCCCATGCCCAGAGTCCTCATGCAAGTCCTCAGAACCGGCGCCGTGTGCGCCTTGTCCCTGTTGCCGGCGGCCGTCGCCACCGCTGACGAGCCACGCCAGGCGAGCGGCTCGTTCCACGGCCATGAGTGGTCCTTCGAGGCCTTCGGCGCCTATGCGTTCCCCGCCAAGGTGGGCCTCGACGACCAGGCGGGCGTGCGGGTCGCGGTGTCGAACGGCCGCTTCAAGGCGGCCGGCTTCGATCCGATCTGGGACCGCGAGCACGCCATCGACGCCTTCTTCGTCGATGACGAGACCCTGGTCGTCTACTTCGACTTTCTGCCCAGCGGCAAGTACGCCGGCTTGCACTATGCCTTCGGCTCGGGAGACGGCTGCGGCTACTGCTACGACGGGACCGTGAAGTCCACCGTCAAGCTCTCTGGCGGCCACATCCAGGGGCAGCTCAGCCTGCCGGCCAAGGAGGGCGAGGTGAGCTTCGACGTCAGCTTCGACGTGCCGGTGGCGTCGAGCGACTATGGCAAGCCGCTCGCCGCCGACTTCGGCGAGCCTGGCAAGGTCTACGCGGCCTACCACCAGGCGCTCGCTGCCACCCCGGCGGCGCTCGCACCCCTGCTGCCGGCGTCCGAGGCCGCCGACCTCGGAGCGCACGGCGACGGCATCCTCGCCTCCCGCCGCGAGGGGCACCCCACCGAGTCCTATCGCATCACCCGCGGCTGGGTGCAGGGCGAGCGGGCGCTGCTGCTCGTCGAGGGGGAGACCTCCTACGCCAAGGTCAAGACCGAGGTGCTCCTGGTGCGTGAAGAGGGTAGCTGGAAGGTGGAGGACGAGATCCTCCAGGTCCGCCTCGGCGACGGCTGAGGCCACCACCCCTGAGGGCGGCGCCCGTCGCCTCGGCCGGCGTTAGGTTGGCCGCGATGCGCCGGGCACTCCGCTTCGCCGGTGGAGGTCTGCTGGCCGCTGCCGGCCTGGCGTTGCTCGGCCGGGCGCGGGAGCGCGCCTACCACGACCGCCTTACCCGCCGGCTTGCCGCGCGCGCCGGCCAAGCCCCGGTGGCCGTCGACCGGTCTCGGCTGGCCGAGTTGCCACCGCCGGTCGCCGCCTACTTCGAGCGCTGCCTGCAAGACGGGCAGGGGATGATCCGAACGGCACGGCTCTGGCAGTCCGGCCGGCTCCGTACACGCACCGAGGTCGAGCGCTGGACGACGTTCACCGCCCGCCAGCTGGTGGTTCCGCCGGCGCCTGGCTTCGTCTGGGAGGCGCGGGTCCACCTGCCGCTGGGCACCCATGTTCGGGTGGTCGACAGTTACGTCGACGGGGTGGGAGCCGGCAGGGTGAGCTTGCTTTCCCTGCTCGCGCTGGGCGGCGAGGCGGGCCTGCCGGAGCTCAACGCCGGTGCCTTGCACCGCTACCTCGCCGAGGCGGTGTGGTTCCCTACCGCTCTCCTCCCCCAAGCCGGTGTCGAGTGGACGCCGCTCGACGACCGGCGGGCGCTGGCTCGCCGGCGCGACCACGGCACCGAGGTCTCGCTCGAGTTCCGGTTCGCGGACGGTGAGGTCGAGGCAATCTATGCACCGGCGCGGTTCGGCCGCTTTGCCGGCGGCTATCGGCCCGTGCCCTGGGAGGGGCACTTCGCCGGCTACCGCGAGGAGGCCGGCATGCGTGTGCCGACCTACGGCGAGGTGGGCTGGTACCTCGACGGCCGCCTGCAGCTCGTCTGGCAGGGTGAGCTGCAGGCGGCGCGCTACGAGCTGGCGACCTGCGCCGCGCCGGGCGTCGCCAGGGCCGCCGCGACGTAGGGGATGAGGCCGCCGGCGGCGAAGATCTCGGCCATCGGCCCGGCGAGCGGCAGGCCCTGGTAGCGCCGGCCCGCGAGCAGCACGGTGCCCTCTACGGGGTCGACCTCCAGCGGCTCGCCGTCGCGCACCGCCGCGTAGAAGGCCTCGTCCCGCAGCACGATCATCGGTAACGCTTCGTTGACCAGGTTGCGCTTGTGGATGAAGGCGAAGCTGCGCGCGACGACCGCCTTGACGCCTGCTCCGCGCAGCGCCCACACTGCCTGCTCGCGGCTCGAGCCGGTGCCCCAGCCCTCGCCGGCGACGATCACGTCGTCACCGGCGGTGACGCGGGAAACGAACTCTGGCCGGAAGTGCTTGAAGGCGCGGGCGCCCAACTCGCCGAGGTCGGTCAGGTGGCAGAACTCGGCGGCGATCATCGCGTCGGTGTCGACGTGGTCGCCGAACAGTTGCGCGCGGCCGCGGGTGACGCTCTCCTGCGCCGTGGTGGTCTCCAGGCGCTGCTCGCCGGGCGCGGCGGCGAGAGGGAGCGCCGGTTCCATGCGGGCGAACGACGGGCGGGCCGTGCGTGGCGCCAGGAACCGCGAAGCGCGCTCGCGGTCGATCGCTGCCACCAGCGGCCGCGGGTCGGCCAAGCGCATGGCCGAGGAGGAGGCGGCGACGGTGAGGGCCGAGGCCAGCCAGGCGATGCTGCCCTTGCCCATCCGGTTGGGGAAGTTGCGGTTCTGCGACGAGAGCCATACCTCGCCCGGTTGCGCCCGGTCGCTGGCGATGCCGATGCACATGCTGCAGCCGGGCTCACCGATGCGGTAGCCGGCGCGCTCGAAGACCGCCAGGAGGCCCCGCTCGCGCAGGCGCTCGACGATCTCCAGGCTGCCGGGAACGACCAGCCGGTTGGTGCTCGCCACCGGCCGCTCGCCGCGCTCCCAGGCCTGCTCCAGCACCAGCGCGGCGAGCACCAGCTCCTCCTCGCTGGTCGTGCAGGCGCCGATGAAGCAGCCGTCGAGGGCCTGGTCCAGCGCCTCCTCGACGGGGCAGACGTTGTCCGGTGAGAAGGGCCTCGCCACCTGCGGGCCCATGCCGTTGAGCGCGATCTCGAAGGTCTCCAGATAGTGGGCATCGGGGTCGGGGGCGAACCACCAGCCGCCCTGGCGGTAGGCGGGGTCGCGGCGGGCGCGCAGCGTCTCCTCGGTGGCGGCGTCCGGGGCGAAGATGCCGTTGAGACCGCCCAGCTCAGCCGTCATGTTGGCGATGCTGAAGCGGAAGTCGCTCGACAGGTCGGCGGGATGGTCCGCGGTGTACTCGACGCTGCGCTCGAGGGCGGCGGTGTTGCGACCGAGCTGGCCGAGGGTGCGGAGGATGACGTCCTTGCCGGTCAGGCCGAAGTCGAGGCGGCCGGAGTAGTGCACGCGGATGGCCTCCGGCACCTGGATCCAGGTCTCGCCGCGCACCATCGCCGCCACCACGTCGGCACCGCCGAGCCCGATGGCGAAGGCGCCCAGGCCGCCGTGCGAGCTGGTGTGCGAGTCAGCGCCCAGCACGACCTCACCCGGCAGCACGAGCTGGCGATAGAACTCGGTGTGCATGATCGTGGTGTTGGCGTCGAAGAAGTAGCGCAGGTCGGCGCTCTTCGCGAACGCCCGCGAGAGCTGCACCAGCTTCTGGGTCCGCACGTCGTTCGCCAGGGTGCCGGGGTCCACGGTGTGATCGAGGGCAAGGTAGAAGCGGTCGCTGCGGTGGAGCGGCGGACGGCCCAGCGCCTCGTAGGTCTGGTTCATGCCCTGCCAGGCGATCTCGCTGGCGAGCGTCCAGTCGACCGCCACCAGCAGCGAGTCGCCAGCGCGGACATCCGGCCGCCGCCAGCCGCTGGCATGCTGCAGCAGGATCTTCTCGGTGAGGGTCATCGGGCGGCGAGAAGGGTGGTTCATGATCGCTCCTGGACGAGGTCGCTGGGGGGAACGGGCTCAGTGCTGGCTCGGCTCGGCGTCTGCCTCGCCGCCCACGGTGGGGCCTGGCGGGCCGAGCGCGACCTGCTGCGAGATCACCCGGGCGAGCCGGACGAGGGCTTCCTGCAACCGCTCGTCCGGGTGGGACACGAAACAGAGGCGCAGCGAGTGCGCCGGGGGGCCTTGCGGGCAGGTGGCGAAGATCTGCCCCGGCGAGAAGGCCACGCTCTCGATGTCGACGGCCTGATCAAGGAGCTGCGTGGTGTCGTGCTCGGGGGGCAGCTCGAGCCAGGCGAACATGCCGGCCGTGGGCCGGCTCCAGCGCACCGCGGAAGGCAGATGGGCCTCGAGGGTGTCGATCGCCAACTGGCAACGGCGGCCGTAGACCGAGCGGACACGCGCCAGATGCTCGGCGAGCTCGCCGGTCGCGAGAAAGGCGCAAACCAGGTGCTGCGCGAAGTCGGCGGCGTTGAGATCGGCGGCTCGCTTCAGCTCGAGCGCGACCGAAGCGTACTCGGGCGGCACCACCAACCAGGCGAGCCGCAAGCCGGGAGCGAGGATCTTCGAGAACGAACCGGTGTGGAAGACCCCTGCCGGCTCGATGGCCGCCAGCGCCGGCGGTGGATCCGGGGAGTAGTCGAGGAAGCCGTAGGCGTCGTCCTCGAGGATCGGGATGGCGAAACGGCGGCCGAGCTCACAGAGGCGCTCACGGGCCGCGCGATCGAGGCTCACCCCGAGCGGGTTGTGCCCGGTGGGGACGGCGTAGAGCAGGGCCGGCCGCCAACCGCCGAGCAACCGATTCTCCAGCGCCTCGAGGTCGAAGCCGTTCGCGACCTGGTAGGGGAGCGTCTCGATGCTGAGGTCCAGGCTGCGCGCTGCCGCCACGAAGCCCTCGTAGGTCACCGCTTCGGCGGCGACCGTCTGGCCAGGATCGACCAGCAGGCGCAGAACGAGGTCGATCGCCTGGCTGGTGCCGTGCGTGAGGAGCACCTGCTGCGGCTCGCAGGCAATCCCGCGCCGGGCGAGCAGCTCGACCACCTGCTTTTTGAGCAGCAGGAGCGAGAACTGGTACTGGAGAGTTGTCGGCGAGCGGCGCAGCAGGTCGTCGGCCAAGGCCGCCAGCTCCGCGGCCGGGAACAGATCGCGATCCGGCAGCCCGAGAGCGAGCGAGATGACGTCGGATCGCTGGCTGATCTCCAGCATCTTGGCGAGCTGGAACGTGCGTTGGGCGCGCGCGGCGCGCGCCAGAGGAAAACGAGCCCCCAGGCTCACCGGCAGCCTCCATTGTCCAGGCCTGCCACGGTCAGGCCGCCCGGCTCTCCGCGGCTGCCTGCTCGCCGCTTGCCAGCACCAGGCTCATCGCCCGGCCGTCCTCGCTGAACACCAGCCCCAGCTCGCCGAGGCGAGCGAGCGTCGCCGCGACCTCTGCCGCCGCCACGTCGGGCAGCGAGCGAGCCAGGCCGGCGAGGTTGTGGGGATGGTCGAGGACCGCGAGGACCCGCGCTGCGAGCTCGTCGAGGTGGTGCTCTCGCGGGCCCTCGCCGCGGGTGTCGAGCACCCGCTGGGGGTCCTCTGGGTCGACCGTGAGCTGGGGCCGCTGCGGCGCCGGGCCCTGCCAGAGGTCACGCCAGACCCGCACCCTCTCGCGCATCGCGTCGAGCCAGCGCGCGGTCGCCAGGCGGTAGCTCGGGCTCGGGTTGCGGTCCGTGAAGTAGTACACCAGCCGGTCGAGCACCTCCGGCTCGAAGGGGTAGATGTACTCGAAGTACTCGGCGGCGTGGAGGTCGAGGTCGTAGTCCTTGGCCTGGACGAAATAGGGGCTGAAGCGGTCGAAGCGCACGGGGAAGACGCCGCTCGGTGGCGGCAGGTGATGGAAGCGGGGGAAGCTCTCGACGTAGCCGCGGTACGTCGCCTCGTCTTCGCGCGGGAAGCCCACCAGGACGTTCCACACTGGATTGATCGCGAGCCGAGCACACCCCTTGAGGAAGCGCAGGTTGACGAAGGATGTAGTCCCCTTGCGCATTAGTTTGAGAGTTGGCGTGGCCAGAGACTCGATCCCGGGTTGCAGCGTGTTGACCTGTGCGCGCGCCAGCACGGCGAGCTCGTCGTCTTTGAGGTCAGCCTTCACCTCATAGAAGATGCTTGCGGAGGGCGGAGGTGTTAGCTGCGGGAAGACCTCCTGGAGGTAGCTGCGCGGCATGATGTTGTCGACCGACTCGAAGTGGTTGCAGCGCTCCCCGTAGCGGCTGAACAGCTGACGGAACTGCTCGAGGGCGTTTGCGGGGCTCATCTCGCGAAACGCCATCGTGCCGCCGTTCAGGCCGCAGAAGGTGCAATGCGCCCGTTCCCCCCACCAGCACCCGCGTGAGGTCTCGAAGAGGATGAACGGCTCGAGGCCACGGTCCGGGAAGTTCGCCGCCAGAAGATCGATGAACGGCCCATAGTCGAGCGGGACCTCCTTGTCGAGCCCCACCTCTTCGCCGAGTGGCGGCACCGTTGGCTTCGCTCCCGTCTGATTGGCACGGCTCAACACGCCGCGGATGCCGTGGCAAGCATCCTGGTCGCCGGCCAAGAGCTGGCCCACGAAGAGGGGGAAGCTCGCCAGCGCCGGCCCGGAGAAGACGAAGTCGATCGCCTCGACATGCTTGGCGATCTCCTGGCCCATCGGGGTCTCGCAGTTGGCTCCCCCCACCAGAGTGACGATGGCTGGGTTGCGCGCCTTGAGCAGGCGTGCCATCGCGAAGGTGGCGACGTTCTGCGAGAACATCGAGGTGAAGCCCACCACCGCGTAGCTCGCGAGGTCGTAGCGGTCGATCAGCTCCTCGAGGAACGCCTCGACGCCGCGCCGCTTGTCGAGCAGCCGCCACTTCAAAGCCTCGATCTCGGGCCCACGGCCGGAGAAATACCGCTTGAAGTAGGCAAAGCTGTTGTCGGCCGTGTCCGGGAAGGCGACCTGGCGGAAGAACCAGTCGCCGGCCCCAGCCGAGCTGGCCTCCAAAGACTCGATGCTCTGGTAGTCCTCGAAGCCCATGTAGTGCGCCATGTCGTGGTTGAGGTAGTGCACGTCGCAGCAGGCGCGGCCGGCGTGCTCCGACTCGGTCAGGGACTTCAGCTGGGTGAGGGCGAGCGAGGGCCGCTGCAGGGAGGCGAACGGCATGTTGATCAGGGCGATTCTCAGCATCCGCTTTCCCCCCTCTCGGGGCCAGGTGACCGCGGTCGGTCCGCCGCCCGCCGTGCCCTCGCCCCGTCAACGCGTCTCGCTCTACAGTGCGGCCTTGACTGGGAAGCGGGACGATGCCGGGTGGGCAGCCGGCTGCGACCTGTGCTACATTCCGCCCGTCTCGCGGCGCCGCCCGGCGCTCTGCAGGCGAGACGCAGGACGGCCTCAGGCGCTTAGCTCAGTTGGTTAGAGCGCTACCTTCACACGGTAGAGGTCATCGGTTCGAGTCCGATAGCGCCTACCACGTCTTCCCCGCCGCTCCCTAGCGAGCGCATCGCACTGAAAACAAAGCCCGTTACGGCGGTTCGAAATGTCCCGTTGAGGCAGGACACGCCCACGTCGCATCGTCGCCTCTGCCGCCGCAGGTAGAATCGCTCCCGAAGCCTTCTTCCCGTCGCACTTCCCGTCGCTGAGGGCCTCCCCGTTGGGCAGGCGCGAGGGAGGTCTCGACTCGGTATCCCGGTCGGCCCAGCGCGCGGCTCACTTCTCCGCAGGCCTTCTGGGCCTTGGAGCGGCGGCGACGGATCAGCCATGTTCGCTCGGAGGAAGCCATGGAAACCCACCGGATCTTCAAGATGTCCTTCGCCGGCGTGTACCCTCACTACGTCCAGAAGGCGGAGAAGAAGGGACGCACGAAGCAGGAGGTCGACGAAGTCATCTGCTGGCTGACGGGCTACAGCCCCCAGGCCCTGGCGCAGCAGATCGAGGCGAGGAAGGACCTCGAGACGTTCTTCAGCGAAGCGCCCCTGCTGCATCCGAACGCCAGCAAGATCACCGGTGTCATCTGCGGCGTGCGGATCGAAGGGATCGACCATCCGCTGATGCGGAAGATCCGTTACATGGACAAGCTGGTGGACGAGTTGGCCAAGGGCAGGCCGATGGCGAAGATCCTTCGCGAGTGATCCCTCCGGGCCATCGGGCGCGCCTCGCGGTCTCCAAGCAGGGGAAGGTTCTGCGCTAGACTTGGCACATCCATCAATGCTTAGAGGCCGCGACCTTGCTGAGGTGGCCTCCCTCCCGCGAGCGGATGGGCGCAGAGACCTTCATCGGACGCTATTGGGCCAAGACGGGTGCTGCGGGCGAGGAGCCGGCGTACCACCCGCTCGTCTACCACGGTCTCGACGTGGCGGCCGCCGGCGAGGCGCTGCTCGCAGCGCGGCCGGAGCTCCTCGCTGCGATGGTGGCGGTTTCCAGGGTCGCGGAGGCTGAGCTCCGCGGCTGGCTCACCTTCCTTCTCGCGATACACGACCTCGGCAAGATCGCCGACAGCTTTCAGGCCCTGGCCCCGGAGCTGATGCAGCATCTGCAGGGCCGCCGTGCGCGACTGCCCTACGATGTTCGCCACGACCGCCTGGGATTCGCGCTGTGGAAGAGCGGGCTCGCCAAGCAACTGGGCCCGGCTCTCGGCTGCGCAGCCGAGAAGGGTCCTGGAAAGGCCCAGCACCGGCGCCTGGAAATCTGGCTGCAGGCAGCGATGGGTCACCACGGACGCCCCGTCGAGGGAGTCGGGGCGCAGCTTCAGTACCGGCTCGCCGAGGACTTTACCGCGGTGGAAGCGGATGCCGTCGCGATCTGGCGGCAGCTCGCTGCCCTGCTGCTGCCGGCCGGGGTGCCCGCAGCCGTCCTGGCGGAGGACGCCGACGAGGACGCGGCCTGCGGGGCGAGCTGGCTGGTGGCCGGCTTCGCCAACCTGGCGGACTGGATCGGCTCCAACCGCCTCTGGTTTCCCTTCCAGCCGCCCGCGCGAAGCTTTGCCGAGTACTGGCACGAAGTGGCGAGGAAGGCCGCCCCGCGAGCCGTCGCGGAGGCGGGCGTCGGCAGCCAGCCGGTGCGCGCCGCCCGTGGGCTGCGGGGCTTGTGGCCGGAGGCCGCTAACTGGAGGCTCTCCGAGCTGCAGGCGTTGGCCGAGACGATCCCCCTTGCCGACGGCCCGCAGCTTTTCGTCCTCGAGGAGGTGACGGGCGGCGGCAAGACGGAGGCTGCCCTCACCCTCGCCCATCGCCTGATGGCCCAGGGCCTCGGCGACGGCCTCTTCTTCGCTCTCCCGACGATGGCGACGGCCAACGCGATGCACGAGCGGCTGGCAGGGATGTTCCGCCAGCTGTACTCGCCGGCGGCGACCCCCTCGCTCGTCTTGGCGCACGGTCGCAGCCACTTGCAGCTCGCCGGCCGCCTGGCCGCGACGACCACCGATGCCGCCTACCAGCGAGGCGAGCCCACGGCCTCGCAGGACTGCGCCGCCTGGCTGGCCGACAGCCGCAAGAAGGCGCTCCTTGCCCAGGTGGGCGTGGGGACGATCGACCAGGGCTTGCTCGGGGTGCTGCCGGTGCGCCATCAGGGGCTGCGGCTCGTCGGCCTGGTGGGGAAGGTCCTGGTGGTCGACGAGGTCCACAGCTGCGACGCCTACGTGCTGAGCCTGCTCGAGAGCCTGCTGCGCTTCCACGCTCGCTTCGGGGGGAGCGCGATCCTGCTCTCGGCCACCCTTTCCCAGCGCGCCCGCGCCGGCCTCGCGCGGGCCTTCGCCGAGGGGCTGGGGCGCAGCGCCCCCGTCCTCGGGAAGTCGGCCTACCCGCTGCTGACCCGCGTGTCGGCGGCCGGGACCTCGGAGCTTGCCTTCGCCGCCCGCGCCGAGCTCTGCCGTGAGGTCGAGCTGACGCTGCTCACCACCGAGGTCGAGGTCGAGGAGCACCTCGCCACTGCGCTCGCCGGCGGCTGCGCCTGCTGGGTGCGCAACACGGTGGACGATGCGATCGCCGCTGCCGAGCATTGGCGGGCGAGGCTCGGGCCCGAGCGCGTGCACCTGCTGCACGCCCGCTTCACGGTGGCCGATCGCCGCCGCCTGGAGAGCGAGGTCCTCTCCCGCTTCGGCAAGACCAGCACGGCTGAGGGGCGACGGGGCCACCTGTTGATCGCCACCCAGGTGGTCGAGCAGTCCCTCGACCTCGACTTCGACGCCCTGGTGAGCGACCTGGCGCCGGCGGACCGGCTGATCCAGCGTGCCGGCCGGCTCAAGCGCCACCGGCGGGACGCCGCCGGCAATCCGATCCCAAGCCCAGACCAGCGCGGCCCAGACGAGCGCGGCCCGGCGGTGCTCGCCGTCTTCGGGCCCTGGCCAGACCCGGAGCCCGCGGACGGCTGGTTCAAGGCGGCGTTCGAGAAGGCAGCCTGGGTCTACCCCCATCACGGCCAGCTCTGGCTCACCGCCCGCTGGCTCACCGAGCACGGCCGCTGCCGCATGCCGGAGGACGCCCGCGACTGGATCGAGGCGGTGTTCGGGCCCGAGGCGGACGATGCGACCCCGGCCGCTCTGCTGCCGCGCTCGGAGGACGCTGCCACGAAGGACCGTGTGAGCCGGGGGCTCGCCATCCAGTACGCCTTGAAGCTGGACTTCGGCTACCGCAAGGGGGCTACCGAATGGCTCGACGACCTCCACACGCCCACCCGCCTCGGCGAGCCGACGGTGACCCTGCGGCTCGCCCGCCGAACCGCGAACGGCCTCGAGCCCTGGCATGCCGACCTCGAAGAGCCCTGGGAGCAGAGCGAGATCCGCGTGCGGCAGGCGCGCATCGCCGCCGAGGGCCTAGGGGCCGACGCGGAGGAGATCGAGCGCGTCAAGGCGACGATGCGGGACCAGGGCCGCGGCGTCGTGCTCCTGGAGCTCCACGAAGCGCCGGACGGCACCGCCCGCGGCCAGGCCCTCGACGCCAACGGCCGTGAGGTCGAAATGCAGTACGCGGCTGAGACCGGGCTGAGCCTCGGTTGATGTCCACGTGCTATGTTGGGCGAACCCCAGGTTCCCGGTTGCAACCGGGCTGTTCCGTGCGTAGGGGTAGGGCAGGAACCGTTCCCCGCGTCAGCGGGGCCACTCCGAAAAAGTGTGTAGGGGTATTAGGGGGTTGACACCCTCCTCGGCTCTGACTATCCTCTCGGCATGCAGGCGCCATATTGCAAGAAGCGTCGAAAGAAGCGAAGAAGAAATTCTTCGCCGCCACCTCCGAGGGGTGGTTGGAGAGACTGGGAGCCTTGGGTTTCGGCCGCACGCCTGATAGTGCAGTTGCTCGCACTTCTCTTCGGCAGGCACCACTAGGTAGCTCCTCTTCGCGTTTCCATCAGGAGGCAGCGCATGAATCTGATCCGAGACCCCTGGATCCCCGTTCGGCGGCGCGGTGGCGCCCGCGAGCGGATTGCTCCCTGGCAGCTGACCCATGGGCTGGATGACGAGCTGGATCGCCCGCTCGATGGCGATCCCATCGTGGCCTTCGCCTCGCCGCGGGCGGACTTCGACGGCGCGCTCGCCCAGTTTCTGATCGGGTTGCTGCAGACGGCTTTCTCCCCCGCGCGCCAGGGCGAATGGGACGAGCGCTTCACCGCGCCGCCGCCGGCCGCAGCGCTCCGCCAAGCCTTCGCCGCCCACGAGGGCGCCTTCGAGCTCTTCGGCGAGGGGCCACGCTTCCTCCAGGACCGCGACCTGCTGCCCACGGCGGAGGCCGAGCCAAACGACGTCGAGGCCCTCTTGATCGAGGCGCCGGGCGGCAACACCGTCAAGCTCGGCAAGGCCCTCTTCGTGCGGGAGCGGCGCGTCCAGACCCTCTGCCCAGCTTGCGCGGCGACCGCCCTCTTCGACCTCCAGACCCATGCGCCCTCGGGCGGCCAGGGGCACCGCACCAGCCTGCGCGGTGGTGGCCCGCTGGTCACCCTGATATGGACGGACCAGAGCCTCTGGCACGCGCTGTGGCTCAACGTGCTGACCACCCGCGAGGGCCTCGCCCTGGCCGGCAACCCGGACCTCGGCGCCCCCGAGCACACCTTCCCCTGGCTCGCCCCCACCCGCACCAGCGAGAAGGGCAAGCCGGCCACCACGCCGCTCGACGTCCACCCGTGGCAACAGCTGTGGGGGATGCCGCGGCGCATCCGCCTGCTGGACGAGCCAGCGGCGGCCGGCGAGGCCTGCTCGCTCTGTGCCGAGGCGGCGCCCGTGCTCGTTCGCCGCTACCTCACCCGCAACTACGGGGTGAACTACCTCGGCTCCTGGCGCCATCCACTCACTCCCACCCGCCAGGACAAGGACGGCGCCTTCTCCACCATCAAGGGAGACCCGGCGGCGCTCTCCTACCGCCACTGGCTGGGCCTGGTGGTGGAGGACGGCGACAACAAGCGGCAGCCGGCCGAGGTGGTGCGCCGCTGGGTCGAGGGCGAGGTCAGTCCCGACCTCGAGGACGACGACCTGCGCCTCTGGGTGTTCGGCTTCGACATGGACAACATGAAGGCCCGCGCCTGGTGCGACGGCCGGGTGCCCTTGTTGCTCGCGGCGCCGCAGCACCGGGTTGGCTTCGCGGTCGAGACCAAGGCGATGGTGCTCGCCGCCCGCCTCGCCGCCGTGGCCCTGATCTCGGCCCTCAAGCAAGCCTTCGCCAAGAACCCGAAGCACCTCAAGGGCGACCTCTCGCCCTACGAGGCCCAGCTCTGGGAGGGCAGCCAGGGCCCCTTCGAGAGCTGGCTGCCCAAGCTGCTGGCGGCACTCGGTGGGGAGGCCTCTGACCTCGAGGAGATCAAGCGAGGCTGGCACCGCCAGCTGGCCAGCCTGGCCTTCGAGATCTTCGACACCCGGACCGGCATGGGCCAGTTCCGTGCCGTCGACCCCGGCCGCCTCGCCCGTGCCCGGCAGAGCCTGCTGCGCCAGCTGTGGTCGAAGACCATGCGCAGGACCCTCGCCCTCGAAACCCTTGCGGCCCCGCCCCGCCCTGACGCCGAGGCGGACGCGGACGCCGACGCTGCTTGAGGAGGAAGCCCGATGCCCGAACGCAACCCCTTGAAAGCGCACCGCGCCGCGCTCCTCGCCTGGCACGACGAGATCACCCGCAGGGAGAAGCCTCGCGGCCGGTTGCTCGGCGAAGGAGCCCGCCTGCGCCGAGCTGCCTCGCTCGACGAGGTGGCCTTCCTCGCCGGCTACCACGAGCTGCTGCATCACCTGCGGGAGGACGGCCTGGCGATCCAGCCGGCCGACCGCGAGCGCTTCGCCCTTCTCGCGTGGCTGGCGGCTTGGGTCAAGGAGCATCGGCCGAGCACCCAGGGCGAGACGCTGGCTCGCCGGCTCGCCTCGCCTGCCGAGGGCTCCGATCGCCCAGTGATGAGTGAGCCGCGGCTGCGCCGCCTGCTCGAATGCGAGACGGCGGAGGAGCTGCGCCTGCCGCTGCGGCGGGCCATCGACCTCCTGGGCCGCAAGCTCGACGTCGTGCAGCTCGCCGAAGACGTGTTCGCCTGGTCCCGGAGCGTCCGCAAGCGCTGGGCCTACGACTACTACGACGCCTTGCCGCGCACCTCCGGCACCTCGCCGGCGGCAGGGGAGACGAAAGGAGAAGCCGCTTGAGCGCCTTCCTGCAGCTGCACCTGCTCACCTCGTACCCGCCGGCCAACCTCAACCGTGACGACCTTGGGCGGCCGAAGACGGCCGTGATGGGCGGCAAGACGCGCCTGCGCATCTCGAGCCAGAGCCTGAAGCGGGCTTGGCGCTGCTCCACGATCTTCGCGGAGCGCCTGGACGGTGCCATCGGCACGCGCACCAAGAAGGCCGCGGCCAAGGCCCTGGCCGCCCTCCTCGCCGGCGGCATGGACGCGGCGCGCGCGACGGCGATCGCCACCAAGATCGCCAACCAGCTCGGCAAGGCGAAGGAGGGTGCCGATACCGAGCAGCTCGTCCACCTGGGGCCCGGCGAGCTCGCGGGCATCGAGGAGCTCGCCCGTCGCCTGGCCGCTGAAGACCGCGAACCCAGCGACGAGGAGCTCACCCCCTTCCAGCGCGACCCGCACGCCGCCGACATCGCCCTCTTCGGCCGCATGGTGGCGGCCAACACGCAGTTCAACGTCGAGGCCGCCTGCCAGGTGGCGCACGCCCTCTCCGTCCACGAGGTGCAGGTGGAGGACGACTACTTCACCGCCGTCGACGACCTCAACCAGCCCTGGGAGGAGGGCGAGGACATGGGGGCCGCCCACGTCGGCGAGACGGGTTTTGCGGCCGGGCTCTTCTACCTCTACCTCTGCCTCGACCTCGGTGCTCTGGTCGAGAACCTGCACGGGGACCGCGCGCTGGCGGCGGACGCCGTGCGGGCCCTGGTGGAGGCCGCGGCGCGGGTGGCGCCGCACGGCAAGCAAAACAGCTTCGGCAGCCGTGCCTACGCCTCCTACGTGCTGGCCGAGACCGGCGGCGACCAGCCACGTTCGCTGAGCGTGGCCTTCCTGAAGCCGGTGGCGCAGACCGACGACTTCCTCGGGGCGGCCATCGATGCCATGACGGGCAGCTGCGACGGCTTCGACCGCTGCTACGGCAAGGGGGAAGACGTGCGTCGCTACACCCTCGACGCCCGCACCGGCACGGGGACGCTCGGCGAGCTGCTCGACTTTGCGGCGGCTCCCCTGGAGAGCGCCGGATGAACCGCTACCTCCTCTTCCAGCTCTACGGCCCGTGGTGTGCCTGGGGCGAGGTGGCGGTGGGTGAGGTGCGGCCGAGCGAGACGCGGCCCACCCGCTCGGCGCTCCTCGGCCTCCTCGCTGCCGCCCTCGGCATCCGCCGCGAGGAGCAGGCCCGGCTGGACGCGCTCGCCGCCGCCTTCCGCTTCGCCGTGGTGGTCGACGCGCCGGGGGTGCCCGAGGTGGACTACCACACGGTGCAGACCACGGCGCCACGCCGGGGCCGGGTGTTCCGCCGCCGTGCCGACCAGCTCGCCTTGCCTCGCCACGAGCTGGAGACCATCCTCTCGCAGCGCCACTACCGCGCCGATGCGCTCTACCGCGTGGGGGTCAGCCGCACCGCGGGCAGTGCGGCGCCGTCCCTCGACGAGCTGGCGTCGGCGCTCCAGCGCCCGGCCTTCCCCCTCTTTCTCGGTCGCAAGTCCTGCCCGCCGGCGGTGCCGTTCGCGGCGCGGGCGGTGGACGCGCCGGACCTCCTCGCCGCCCTGGCGCTCGTCGCCGAGCCAGGCGCGGAAGCCTTCGAACCGCTGCCTTCCCGCGAGCTGCGGCGCCTCGCCCGGCGCCACGAGCCTTGGCTCTATTGGGAGGAGGAGTTCCCCGCCCCGGGCCTGGCGAGCCACTTTGCGAGCCAGCGCCGGGACGAGCCGGGCCGGCGCAGCGTTTGGCTCTTCCAGAGCCGCCGTGAGCTAGCGGCCCCTCTGCCTGCCACGGGAGGTGCGCCGTGATCCTCACCCGCGCCCGGCTGCGCCGGGGCGCCGCCGCTCGCACCCAGTTCTGGCGGCTGGCGGACCACGAGTACGCGCTGCACCAGCTCGTCTGGCGGCTCTTCGCCGACCGCGACGAGCGGCAGCGGGACTTCCTGTACAGGGTGGACGAGCGGGCCGCACAGCCCTGCCTCTACCTGCTCTCGCAGCGCCCGCCCGCGGGTGGAAGTGACCTCTTCGAGCTGCACCAGCGCCCCTTTGCGCCGCAGCTGCGCCCGGGCGACCGGCTGCGCTTCTCGCTGCGCGCCAACCCGATCGTCAGCCGCGGTGGCAAGCGGCACGACGTGGTGATGGACGCCAAGACGCGGCTCGGCTGGAAGACGCTGCCGGCCACCGACCGGCCGCCCCTCGCCCAGCTGGTGCAGGAGGCTGGCGGCGCCTGGCTCGCCCAGCGGGCGGCGCAGCACGGTTTCGAGCTGGTGCCGGGGGCCTTGCGGGTCGACGGCTACCTCAATCGCCGGCTGCGCAAGCACGGCCGCGAGATCCGTCTCTCGACCGTCGACTTCGACGGCGAGCTGGTGGTGCGCGAGCCGGCGTCGTTCCTGCGCCTGCTCGCCGAGGGCCTCGGCCCGGCCAAGGGTTTCGGCTGCGGCTTGCTGCTCGTCGCCCGCGCCTGAGGCCCACGGATGAGCGACCGGCCGCTCCCCGCCGCCCCGCCGATCCCGATCAAGGAGCGGCGCTCAGTGCTCTTCGTCGAGCGCGGCCACCTCGACGTGCGGGACGGTGCCTTCGCCCTGGTCGACAAGTCCGGCGAGCGCACGCTCATCCCCATCGGTGGCGTGGCCTGCCTGATGCTCGAGCCAGGCATCCGCGTCTCCCACCGCGCGGTGGCCCTCGCCGCCGCGGTGGGGACGCTCCTCGTCTGGGTGGGGGAGGCGGGTGTGCGCCTCTACGCCGCCGGCCAGCCGGGCGGTGCACGCTCCGACCGGCTGCTCTACCAGGCCCGCCTGGCCCTCGACGAGGAGGCCCGCCTCAAGGTGGTGCGCAAGATGTTCGAGATCCGCTTCGGCGAGCCGGCGCCGCAGCGGCGCAGCATCGACCAGCTGCGCGGTATCGAGGGGGTGCGGGTGCGCAAGCTCTACGCGGCGCTCGCCAAGTCCTTCGACGTGCCGTGGAGCGGCCGGCGCTACGACCCCAGCTCCTGGAACACGGCGGACCGCGTGAACCGCTGCCTCTCGGCCGCCACCTCCTGCCTCTACGGCCTCACCGAGGCGGCCGTGCTCGCCGCCGGCTACGCCCCGGCGATCGGCTTTCTGCATTCCGGCAAGCAGCTTGCCTTCGTCTACGACATCGCCGACCTCTTCAAGTTTCAGACCGTCGTGCCGGTGGCCTTCCGCGTTGCCGCCAAGCCCTCCGCGCAGCCCGAGCAGGCGGTGCGCCACCTTTGCCGCGACGCCTTCCGCGAGACCCGCCTGCTGCGCCGCCTGATCCCGAGCATCGAAGAGGTGCTGGCCGCCGGTGGCCTCGAGCCTCCCGAAGCTCCCGCCGACGCGCAGCCGCCGGCGATCCCCGAGCCGGACCCCCTGGGCGATGCTGGTCATCGTGGTTGAGAACGCGCCGCCCCGGCTGCGCGGGCGGTTGGCGGTCTGGCTGCTCGAAGTGCGGGCGGGGGTCTATGTGGGACGATACTCGGTCAAGGTGCGCGAGATGATCTGGCGGCAACTCGAGGCGGGCCTCGACGACGGCAGCGCAATCATGGCCTGGGCCACCCCGGACGAGGCCGGCTTCGACCTGCGCACCCTCGGCCCCAATCGCCGCGTCCCCACCGACCTCGACGGCGCCCGCTTGGTCCGCTTCCTGCCGCCCGACGCGGAGCCCGAGGACACCCCCGAGAGCCCGCCAGAACCGCCCTCCACGACCCCGCCATGAGCCCGCCCCGCTCGGCCCGTTTCTTCGGTAGCTCGTACCCCCTTCCGCAAACCGCTTCTTTGCAGTAACTTCCAGGAAGTCCGTTCCCCGCAGGCGCGGGGATGATCCGGAGCTCCACGAAGTCGCG
>WBZL01002073.1_pt1 | contig 19899 bp, 21 predicted proteins | sample 5204291 | NCBI WGS metagenome assembly WBZL01 (sample SAMN12344345, study PRJNA552823) | activated sludge metagenome | biome: Activated sludge suspended growth; feature: Nitrification reactor; material: Wastewater; isolation source: activated sludge from nitrification reactor of wastewater...
CTCGTTCGCCCTCCAGTTGGAAACTATCGCGGTCCCACCGTCCAAGATGGCGCCGCCACCTTGGACGGGCCAACGGGTTCTGGTGGTGGACGACAACACTGCCAGCCGACAGGCGTTGGTGGAGTTGCTGCAAGCGTGGGATATCGAACCAACAGCGGTGGAGAGCGGGACCGATGCTTTGCAGGCGTTGCGGTGCGCGCTGGCGGCTAATCATCCGTATTGGTTGGCGCTGTTGGATCGGCACATGCCAGCGATGGATGGATTGGCGTTGGCGCACGCCGTCCGCGCCGACCAAGCCTTGAGAGCTACGCGTCTGGTCATGCTGGGTGCGGAACCCTCCTCGGCGGATCGGACGGTAGTCGACGCGTGGTTGAACAAGCCGATACGCAGCGTGGAATTGCACGAAATTCTGGCTCGATTGGTAGGCGCCGACCGGGTGAGGCTCCCCTCAGCGGACTCTCCAGGCGACGGGCAAGAGCAGCGGTCGTTGGCCGGCAGGCGGGTGCTACTGGTGGAGGATAATTTTGTTAATCAATTGATATGTCAGGAAATGTTAGTCGGGTTGGGGCTGGACGCAGCTATTGCCGACAACGGTCGGGAAGCATTGCGGGCATTGGAAGATAATGTTTACGATTTAGTATTGATGGATTGTCAGATGCCGGAGATGGACGGTTATGAAGCGACGCGAGTGATCCGGGCACGCGAGCAGGCCCAGCAGCAACCGCGCTTGCCCATTCTCGCCTTAACGGCGCATGCGATGGTAGGGGACCGAGAGAGATGTTTGGAAGCGGGAATGGACGATTACGTCACCAAACCGTTCCGATATGAGGATATAAAAGCGTTGCTGGAACGCTGGTTGTAGAGTTGAAGCAAATTGTCTAGACCGAACCCTCATCAATTTTCACGCCGACGATCCTTCAGAATCACGATGCTTTCACCATGTTCAACTCATTGGCCCCTTGGCATCCTTCGCCTTACCTGCTGCTGGTATTGACCACCTTATTCTGGTCCGGCAATTTTGTGTTGGGCCGCGCGGTCCACACGGTGTTCACACCGTTCACGCTGTCTTTCTGGCGCTGGGCGGTGGCGTTGGTCATTCTGCTGCCCTTCGTATGGTGTTCGCTGCGGAGGCAAAAGTCTTTGCTGCGCCGTCACTGGCCGATCCTGCTCTTGCTCAGCGTGTTGGGGGTGGTGAATTTCAACACCTTCGTCTATATCGGATTGCAATCGACCATGGCCACCAACGCCGTGATCATGCTATCGATGACGCCGGTGCTGATCGTGGCGCTGTCGTTCCTGCTGCTGCGTCAGACCGTTACTGGCTGGCAGACACTCGGTATCGGGGTGTCGCTGGTAGGAGTGCTAGTGATTGTCGGGCGGGGTGATTTACAGAGCCTGCTGGCCCGCCAATTCAACCCTGGCGATATGTGGATTCTGGCTGCGGTGTTAAGTTGGGCGCTGTACTCGGTCTGTCTGCGCTGGCGGCCGGCCGAACTTCAGCCGCTCGATTTTCAGGTGACGACCATTATCTTGGGCATGGCCCTCTTGACGCCGCTGTACGGCTGGGATCTGGTTCACGCCCGTACCTTTGCCATCAATGGCGCGACCGTCGCCAGCATTTTGTATCTGGCACTATTTCCCTCAATTTTAGCCTATATCTTTTGGAATCGGGCGGTAGCCGAATTGGGCGCTAATCGTACCGGCCAATTTTTGCACCTGATGCCGGCCTTCGGCGCGATATTGTCCATGATCTTCCTGGATGAGCGACTGTACGCTTTTCATGGGATCGGTATCGCTTTCATTGCGCTCGGAATCTGGCTGGCGACGATGTACGGGAGAAGGACGAATCTGGCCACAGGTACCGAGGCGAAGTCTAATTTTTTCAGGAAGTGAGCGTGGCGTTTTTTCAAGCGCTCACCGAAACGCTCCGCTCGATCTTGTTGAGCGGTGAATTCTTGTGCGTTTCGCGGTAAACCCTACTGCTTCGGCAGGGTTCTTCCGCGCTGATATTTTTGGACTTCTGTGCTCAATTTACCGCAGAGTGAAATACAGCGTCATCGGGACCGCGACTAGGCTGCCGAGGTTGCCAATCAGCACAATGGCAGCGACCTTTTCTGGCTCCTGCTCATAGCGTTCCGCTATCAAATAATTCATGATCGCGGGTGGTAGCGCCGCATACAGCAACAATTGGCCGGTTTGCATCGGCGATAAATCCAGCCACGGCAAGACCAGCAGTGCCGCAATCACCCCCGACAGCGGACATAGCAGCGCGCCCCACAAGCCGATCCGCCAGTCGCCGATGCCAACTTCGTAAAACCGCGCGCCCAATGTGAGCAGCATCAGAGGAATAGATGCTTCGCCCAGCAGTTTCAGGGCCGTGAGGACCGGAATCGGTGGCAGCCAGCCACCCGAGGCACAAACCAATCCAGCTATCAAAGCTGCGAAGATCGGCATCCGCAACAGATTCCAAGGGCGGATCCGATGGTCGAGGATGTACAAGCCGACTGTGAAATGCAGCACAACCTCAACGACGAACAGCAACACCGCCGCCCGCAACGCTGACTCGCCAAAGGCAAACAATGCCAGCGGAATGCCCATGTTGCCGGTGTTGGTGAACATCATCGCCTGTTCGTATATATGGATTGATGGTCTTGGTGAACGGTAGATTAGATAGATAAAAGTACATACGAAACATCGTTGACACTGATCATCCTGAAGGTATAATCAAAGCATCATTGTCACACTAACAGGACATCACGATGGCACTTACACCCGAAACGCGATCTATCCTCAACACTCTCGAAACTTCCTTACTCGCACTTTCAGCCGACGAACTCAGAACATTCAACGAAGAGTTCAAGGACATCATCAAGCGGTTGGAGAATCCAGGATATGCCTTAGTGAAAGAGTTGGAAGAGAGACGAAGGACTGCCGATAAGGAGTTCAAGGCGGCACTTGCAGAAAGAAACTATGAGAGAATAAAGGATCTGTATGATGAAATAGCAAGCATTGAACAGAACTACACCCGTGCTCAAGTAGACCTCGTCAAGCCGAAAGAATCACCCAAGGTCAAGTATCTCATTGGCGGTAAGGAGGTTGAGTGGACTGGGAAGGGTGGCGGACCCAAGGAGATAAAGGATGTCCTGAAGAAGGATGGATGGAATCAGGATGAGAAAGACGCTGCAAAGAAGAAGGAACAGAAGATGGCTATTCTTGAGAAGTATAGGGTGAAATAGGATGGCTGATTCGAAAGAGATGGATACCTCGTCGAAAGAGACGGCGAAGCCATCGAAGATGTCGATTGAGGAAATCATCTCCACACTACGCGGTTGGGACAAGAAAGACATAGAGGGGCAATTCATACCCCTCTATAAGAAAGTGATTGTTGCCAAGATGGCTGAACTCTCAAATGAAGTCAATCAAATCAGAGCCAACATCCAAAAGATGGCGGGTGTCTCGATTGAGCAGGTGCAGGACGCAATAACTGACCTCTACGAGATGAGGGTTGATCTCAAGAGTAGGGGTGAGAGAGTCAAACGACCGCGTGACAATCCAATGCGTGTGCTTGACTACAGCTTGACTACGCGCGCTAAGGGATACATAAGAAAGGAACTCATAATCACCCTTCAAAAACATCTTGGATTGAAGTGGATGGATGAGGGCGTTTGTTATCTGACGAGAGTTGATGGCAGGCTTTGGATGTTTCTTGTGTCAGATGAAACCGATAAACGTATGGTGGAGTGTTATTACTCGATTGATACACCTCATCGTAGAATCGATGTAGGGACATCAGACTTCGTCGTTCAACTCGATAGAGCTTTCAGAAATGTTCGCTATCTCGCTGGGGAATACAATCTTACAGTATATGAAGAGGGCTTACTGAGATTCAGCCATTGGGAGAAACCCGTTGATTACTGCATAGCCCTCACCCAAGTTGACAATCCTTCACTAATCCAACGCATTCGTGGAAGAATCGAAGATGACAATAGGGAGAAGGCACAGGATGCAGGTATAAAGTTACGCTCACAAACGTTCGATGAATTGGAGGCGTGGGTGGATTGACGAGAGTGTGAGGGGAGTAGTGAAACCTGAGTCTCGCTAAATCTGCAAGCGATCTTGGTCAATGTAGTGGTCAACCTGAGAGATTTAGCGAGAGCCCTACCGCACCAGTCAATAAATCCGTGCTGACTACCTGATTGCTTTATGGATTTTTTTGAATGACTGAAAAGGGTAGGAGCAATGGACTATCAAGTGGTTACAAAACCACCTTCCGCCAGAACTCAAACCCCGATCAAGTCGAAACAGTCATAGCGAAGCCCGCATCTTGCGGGCTTCAATTCAACTGAACCTCTACTCGATCAATACTCTCTCGGTAGCATCAACACGCTGTCCGTGAAGTAGAGCTTGATTTCAGCAAGGGGGAAGTCCGTGTAGTCGATACGCTTGGCATACACCACTCTTCCGTCTCCATCATCGCAAGTCAGCATACCTTTACTGTCCTGCACTTTGAGCTTCCACACTTGGAACTCTTCAGCCTTGATCTTGCTGATCGACTGCGCCAGCGCAATCTCGTCCAACAGCCAGTAAGCCCCTCCTGTCTCCGCGACGTGTTGAACGCCGTCCGTGTACAAGACTGATCGAACTAGCGGGTGTCGATACCACTGTGTAGTTCCCGTGAAGTAAGCCAAGTCTTCTTCGTTGAGAGTCTTCGTAGCCATCGTACTCCCTCACTTCGCCCGCATCGCTTCCATCATCTCCAGTTCCTTGTTCTTGTCGCCGTTGGCAGGCTCCAGCAACGTCTTCAACCAGTCAGGACGCTTGCCGAATGTGTACACCTGAGTCGGATCATTCGGGTTCACTATCGGTCTCGCTTGCTTCTTGGTCCCTTCTCGCCCTGAACTCGCTGGATGGCTGGTCTTGCCCTTCAACGACAGTAACTTGTCTTGTATCGCTCGCATCTGGTATTCAAGCTCTTCGACTTCATCCTGCTGCAACTCGTCTATCCGCTCTTGACAGTATTGGATGACCTCTTTCAGTTCATCGACCTCCAACTCACTCAGTCCGTTGCAGATCACTTCGACTGCCGTGTACTGTTCGACAGGCGGGGGTAGGATGTTTGCCAGAGCTTCCACCGTCGTTTCAAGGGTCTTTTCCACACTCTCGTTCATCGTCTCGTCCTCGTTCGTCGTCACTTCCTCGATCATCATCTCTTCCTCATTCATCATCTCGTCCTCGTTCATCATCTCTTCCTCATTCATCGTCTCGTCCTCATTCATCGGGTTCGGGTCGGCAACCATTTCGTTCACGACAACAGTCCGCTTCTTGCTCGCCATCTTCGCTATCCTCGTCATCAGTTATTGAGCAGTGTTCAATTACAGGGCAAGCGAAAACTTGACCCTGGTGTGACTTTGCCTATCCTGCTGGCTGAGCCTGTCTACACCGTTCAACCTGTCCTTCCGTTCGTTGACCTTCATCGTTGTCACCTCGTCTTCGTGTTTGGTCATCGCATCGTTTCCATTGCTTACATTTCATCCTTGTTACATTATTATAAGGTTGCTTGACGAGAATCCAAGTGGTTGCTCAAAATAATTTTGTTATAACAGACACTTGAGGATGGTTAGGGCTGATGAGCAGGGCAGGAGGATGAGGTAGGGCATGGACGATGAGACTAAGCGAGATAAGGAGCGCGAGGTTCGCTTGGCAATACACTATAATGGTATGGGTTTAGCCCGAAGCGGGTCAGTGCCCGCTGCTACGACGGGAGATCGTATGGTCGCGGACCTTTTCGGGTGGATGTATACTTCCTGGCACAAGCCACGATTTTAGAAGGGTTGAACAGCAGAGGGTCAAGAAGGAGTTCAGTGCTGCGTGGTGTGTGGTGTGGGTCTGGCTCAAGCAGACGGTGATGGTGGTTTTGAACGCGGTGAAGTCCGAGTAGTATTGGGAAAATAAGCACTATTTCGTAGGACGAACTCCCACACTCTACGAAGGGCAGCCTGTCCATTCTGTGTGGGATGACGATCAACTCGCGCCCTGTTAGGCGTACTTCTATTTAATAGAGATGACTAAAATGCCAGATAATAAGCCTCGCATACAGATCACCATAGCTATAATAGGATTGATTGGTGTTATTTTGGCAGCAACCATCTCAAATTGGGATAAGCTATTTAGATCTGCTAATCAAACCACAGAGGACGAAAAGCCATATTCTCAAAGAAGTGCTGGTTCAAACAGTCCAAATATTTCCAATGTTAAGGGTGATGTTAGCATCAATATCAAAGACGAAAAACCAGTTGCAAACACAAGTTATCTCAGCACATTAATTGGCAAAGAACCATTCTCAGAACAGCTTCCAAAGCCATTAGTATCTTCGGGCTTTGCATATATCCAAATTAACGATACTAGTGCTGTTCGACGATTAAATGCAGTCCAACTTAAATTATCACTAAACCCTAAAGCTGCTCGTGCGTTAGACCCTGAAAGCGGTTTTTCTGATTTGCAAACTTTCGCTCATATAGAAGTATATAAAAGCAAGCAAGATGCTCTAGAGCGCAGCAAGGCGAGTAGAGCATTATTAGTTGAGCGATATCCAAATGGAGTAGGGTTAGAGCCTGCAACTAATGAAACCTTTTGCATTAATGGCGATCCCGATTTTTGGACGTGCGCTGGCAGTCGTGGATTTGCATATGCTGAGGTTACGCTTAGTCCAAGCTCAAATGCAAACCTAGGCATAGCCACTGGGACTTTAAGTGCAATGTTGAAGTATGCAGATAAGATGACGATATTAGCTACTAATCAACAAGAATAGTTGTGTTCCTACACAGTGTCCCCTCGTATGGTTTCCTACTATCTATCCTGATCGATTTCCTGCAAGCAACGCTACCTTGGTATCACTCCTGCATCAAATCACACCAGAACAGGTCTACGGCAGTTTTTGGAAAGGGTTCACGGAACTGTTCATCGTCTGGCAAGGATGCTGGGCAGACTGTTTGTTGAGCAGTTGCAACAAGATAGATTAGGATGCAGGAGAACCCAAGCAGACCGTCAGCACGACATTCTGCTACCTATATCCCTACGTAATCTGGTACCAGCCCGCAGTACATCAGCGCCTACCGCTGCGCGGTGAGGTCGAGGTGTCGAAAACTGTTCGGGGTGGATGTATACTTTCTGTCACAAGATGGGGTTTTGAAGAGTTGAGCAGCAGGGTCAACAAGGAGTCCAGCGCTCGTTGGGTTAGGTAAATATTGAATTTAACTATATATCCAAATCAACAACTCTAAACCAAAGCCAGTCGCATGATTAAAACAAAAATCGCACTATTTGTTGATGTGGAAAACCTTGTAGTTTGGATTAAATCAAATGGACCGAACCTGCTACTTGCAGATTTGGGCGCGATAGGACAAGTCATTGTGCGGCGTGCATATGGTAAATGGACAAATCCTAGCCTATCACCTTTTCAAGAAGAATTAAATCGGCAGGGATTTGAATTAATCCACAATTATCACCCAGTCAGTGGAAAAAATTCAAGTGATATTCAAATGACTGTAGATATTATGGAATATGCACTTAAATTAGCAGATGTCGAATGGTTTGTTTTAGCTACTGGTGATTCCGATTTTTCTCCATTATTTAGAAAACTAAGAGAAATGGGTAAAGATGTGATAGGCGTAGGTCCTAAATCACCTTTAAGCGAAAGCGTAAAAACATCTTGTTCTCGGTATATCTATACAGATCAAATAGACGAAACAAGTAGAGAAATTATCGCTCTTGAACGCGATGACGCTGAGGACTTACTTGAAAAGGTGATTTCACAAAATGATGGACCTATTCTCTTATCACCACTGAAAGCTAGCATACTGCAAATTGATAGTGCGTTTAACGAGAAATACTTAGGATATAAATCGTTCACTGACTTTCTTGAATCTGTTGACTTTATTGAATTGATCAAAGATCAAACAACTGGGCAAACAAAAGCACTATATAAATCAACCCCACAGGAATACGTGAAAAATAAAATTACTTTAAACCAAACAATAGAAGATATTGACGAATATTATCGAAAAATCCTAAGAAAGAAACAGTGGCATATAATCCCAATAAGCATAGTTGATAAAATTTATTTGGAATCCATAAAATTGCAACCCATGACACGCCCTCAGTTGCGTGAAAAGTTGCTTGAAGTAAAGATAGATGGAATAACTTCTGCGCTCGTAAGTAAGGTGCTTACAATATTCTTCAAGTCTAGACTTTTTAAAGAGATACATTCACCTAATGAATCAGATGAAAAAGAATGGCAAATATTAAACATTCCAAACTATCAAAAAGAAATTGATAGCGCTCTACTGATTAGGTTGCTGGTGTCTTTGTCGGAAAATAAGCAGCAAATTAATCATGTTGCAGCCATGAAAATTTGTTACGGAAAATACAATTTATCCGAATTTAAAATTATGTTAGATCAGGCAAATAATAGTATTCAGCAGCAAAAGAAATGAACTTTCATTTCTAACACTGTTTCCAGAAGTAGGAACTTCAAATTGATTACACTTGACCAAAACACCTTATTCTACGGTGACAATCTCAAAATACTGCGTGACTACATTCCTGACGAATCGGTTGATTTGATCTATCTCGACCCTCCTTTCAACAGCAATCGTAGTTACAATGTTTTGTTCAAGGATGAATCTGGACAGGAAATGACTTCTCAAATAAAGGCATTTGAAGATACTTGGCATTGGGTTCAGTCAACCGAAGAAACGTTACACAGCCTCATCAATCATAAAGCAGGAGAGATGTTGTCGGCTCTGTGTCAGTTTATGGGCAAGAACCAGATGACCGCTTACTTGGTGATGATGACGGTTCGGCTGATCGAACTTCATCGAGTCTTGAAGACTACGGGTAGTCTCTATCTTCATTGCGATCCTACAGCCAGTCATTACTTGAAGATCGTGTTGGATTGCGTGTTTGGAGTAGAGAACTTTAGGAATGAGATAGTATGGGAGAGAACAACAGGAAAATCACTAACAACAAAAACGCTACCAAACAATCACGATGTTATTCTTGGCTACAGCAAGACCCAAGGGTATTTTTGGAACAATGATGCTTGTTTCACTCCCTATGATGAAACCGATTTAGAGGAGAAAACAAGAAAGAAGTATTGCTACAAGGATGAGAATGGAAGGTTATACAGATTGGATAGCCTGATAAACCCTAACCCAGATAGACCCAATCTAACCTACGAGTTTTTAGGGATTACTAGAGTTTGGCGATGGACTCAAGAAAGAATGAGACGGGCTTATGATGAAGGATTTGTAATACAAACTAAACCAGGAAATGTGCCGTGCTTGAAGCGATATTTAGATGAGCAGCGTGGCAAATCTTTTGGTGATGTCTGGACAGACATACCACCTATCAACTCACAAGCCAAGGAAAGACTCGGCTATCCAACTCAAAAACCAGTAGCCTTACTTGAAAGGATCATCAAAGCCAGTTCAAACGAGAATGACATCGTGCTTGATCCTTTCTGCGGTTGTGGGACTGCTATCATTGCCGCACAACAACTCAAGCGAAGATGGATAGGCATAGACATCACGCATTTGAGTATTGCCTTACAGAAGTATCGTTTGAAGGATTCGTTCAATCTGATTGAAAAGAGAGATTACAAGGTCATCGGACAGCCTGAAGACCTTGAATCTGCCCGACAGCTAGCCAGTGGTGATGTGGATGGTCGTTATCAGTTCCAATGGTGGGCTTTGAGTCTTATCAAGGCTATGCCGCTTGGCGCTGACTCAGGTAGCAAGCAAGGCAAGAAAGGCAGTGACAAGGGGATAGATGGTTACATCAACTTCATTGATGAACAGAATGGCAAGTTCAAGAAAATCATCGTTCAAGTTAAATCTGGTAAAGTGAAGTCTGGTGATGTTCGAGACTTGATTGGTGTCGTTCAACGAGAACAGGCTGCTATAGGTGTGTTCATCACTTTAGAACCACCTTCAAAAGATATGAAAGAGGAAGCAGTCAAAGCAGGCTTTTATCAATCTCTAGGATGGAATCAAAACTATCCGAAGATACAAATCTTGACGATTGAAGAGTTGCTAAAGGGTCAATCAGTCCAAATGCCACCAACTAACTTAACTTTCAAGGTTGCGCCTAAAAGTGAGAAATCGACTGATCAAGGACATCTAAACATTTAGACTGCATTTTGAGTGAATCTAAGCAGCCCTTCAGCACGCGGCGCTGCAAGTCACTCATCCACTATGGCAAACCCGCTAACTGTTTCAGCGACTCACTAACAGTATTTGATACAGTTCGACTAATAGTTTGACTTGTTACAGTCTATAGGCTATCTTTTCCTTTACAGGGTGTGAGGTAATGACGATCAGATATTGGTGCTGGACAGAAAGTCAATTTTTGATATTCTTTATTAGTTAAATTTTTTGGCTGCTCACACGGATGCAAGCAATTTTTTATCCACTCTTGGCAAGCAAACTTCTGAACCATTGTAAGTTTTTTCTCGAAATGATGAGAGCGATGGAAAGCGAGGAGCTGGTTGAGTTAGGGTTTAATGACTTTGTTGCGAACTTGGATCGAGTGCTTGAATACTTGAGAAGAGAACTTAGCTTAATCGGTGGCGAAGCACCTAAATGGCTCGACAATAAAATAAAAAATTTACCACTAGAAAAGCTTTTCGTGGGGTTGAGGGATATAGTGAGTCATCATTACATAATTCCTCTAACACCAATATTTTATGTTGATAACGATAACGTGAAACCCGATAATCTTCAGTTGAATGAAATGCGCCTTGATATACAGATGTTGCCAAAATACAAACTCTTCGACGAAAAAAGACAGAAATTTAATAGAGCACAATTTATTAAAGAATTAGGCGAAAGCGTTGATGCGGTGAAATTATCAGCCGATTACCTTGACAGTTTGACATTGCTTGTGCGTGAAGCAGAAGAATTGTATGGTAATGATGTACACTTTCGACGCCAGAAGCTAAAATCAAGTTTTAGAATCAACCAAGATTTATCGTTGAGGCATTTTGAAAGGAAATTTTGAAATCTATTACTTTCAGTACCGTGTTAACTTGAGTTCAGAAAATACAGTTTCTCTAGGTCTAGATATCGGGAGATAAGCAATGGCACTAACAAAGTGCAAAGAATGTGGAAAAGAAGTAAGCACCAAAGCAGAATCTTGCCCACAGTGTGGCGCTGTTATTAAGAAAAAAACGGGATGTTTAGGCTATGTTGGGGCTGGAATAGTAATATTTTTTGCTATCGGCGTAATCAGTTCATTAATAAATAGTGGCTCACAAAGGTCAACGCCTACAACAAGTTCAGCACCTGAAAATTCAGCATCACAATTATCGGCACCAAAATCCACTAATCAGGTAGCACCAAAAGTTTATAAAGAGGGCGAAACTGTCAATATTGGATATACATCTTATGCTGTCTGGCGTTCTTACTGGTCTACAAAGTTAAGCGACAATCAGTATATGAATGAAACACCCAATGCTGCTTTTCTGTTTGTCGAACTTACTGTTCGAAATAATGACAAGAAGGCTCGTACTATTCCACCCTTCAAACTAATCGATGAGAACGGTGCTGAGTACGACAGTAGCAACAAAGCTTGGCGAGTTAAAGATTCAATTATGATGTTGGAGGAATTGAACCCAAGTGTTGAGAAAAGAGGGGTTATAGTCTTTGATGTACCTCAACAGCATCGATACAAACTTAATGCATCAGGCGGGTTTTGGTCTGGTGAAAAGGCTTTGATAGAGTTAACGCCGAAGTAAATCACCGACTAACTTGACTTTCAAGGTTGCTCTTAAAAGTGAAGAGTCAACTGAGCAAGGAAATCTAGTAGTTCAACATCCCACTTCATACGAAAGTATGCTTCTAATAGTGCCGACGAGCATCTTCACGCTCATCACCTTCAATCAACGCCTGCTTGATCTGTTCAAGTACCTTTAATTTGTTGTCTCTTGGTAGCAGAATGAACTTGAACAAGACCATAGGACACACATCAAGTTCATCAGCGATCTTCACAACTGTTTTAACTTGAGTCGAGTCACTGAGCAAGTAATCAACAAACGGCTTCTGGTTGTTCTGGTTCAAGTTGTTCTCCTGTTCTTGTAAGTTTGCTGCTCAAGTGAGTGTCATCGCTTCGTGCTGGTATCTCTCGCCGTCTCTCGCCCTGTGTGCTAGCTGAAACTTTCGCTGGGGACGATCTTGGATTATGGAGATTCATTTGGGGTAGATCGGCTTTTTTCTATAATATATTATATAGAAACACCCCTGGTCTACCCCAAATCACGAGTCGTCCCCAGCGCCATACGCCCTACGAGCGCACCCAAACCCCATCAACCAACTCGTAGCCAATAGTGGGCATAAACGCGATACGCGCTGGCTTGCTACGCGAAAACGTCTTACTAAACCCAATCGCTTCAAAGTCGTTGTAATCGTCCTTGATGTTCGGAAAGTTCAAGTTCTGTAGTATCTCAAGTCGTTTTCGATCCTCTTGTTCCTTACGATAGTCCGCAATCTTTTGAACTCTCGTTCGATCATCAACAGGTTTACTCTGTTCTTGACCAAACAGATCATCGAACTTGATCCACTCATCCACAATCACATTCGTCCCGAGCGATTCACACGACAGCAGATAGACATCTTTAGGCTTATCGTTGTACCAGCGAGAACGTCCTACGGCTTGTGCAGTTTCAGCTTGGCATAAATGGCGTCTGACACTCTCAATCTCATCATCAGGGTAAACGAGATTCTCGATCATCCCCCAGCGGTCAACCGTCATTCTAACAGGCACTTCGACAGCTTCACGGTGATTCTCGACAGGCTTGTTGTAGACCGCATAGACCCAATCATCGAGACTGGCAGGATCAAGTTCATGTCTGCCCACAACCAACAAACAATCGACAGCCTCAAAGATGTTCTTGCCGCGAATGTTTCCGAAGTGATCGTAGAGGTCAGTTCCGATTTGTTGAGCCAGCCAGTGATCGAAGTTCTTATGTGTGCCAACATTCAGGTAAGTGATCAAGCCGACTTTCTGATAGCCCTTGCGTTGAATGAGTCGTTTCAATCCATCGACCAGCATTTGTTTTTGCTTATTGTCCTGAAGCCAGTTCTTAGTGATAACAAAGTTTTCAAGCTGGATCAGTTTAGTCGTTTCTCTCTTTGCGGCGTGAATGCTGACCCATTCGATGCTGGGGAACAAGTGTTTGATCAATCGTTCATCGGCAGTCGCATCGAGAATGAGTTTAGGGATGTTGTGGAAGCGATTATGTATAGATTGAACTCGGGTCATTCTCAACCCTGTTTTGGTGCGTCTGAGTCCAGAAAGAGTAGTGTCGTCCTCAGTGACCAAATAGTCACGACAAGCCTGTAGTATCTCACTCCAAGTATTTTTCTGTTTCTTGATGTCTTGAAGGTATTGCTTCATATTTTTCCATCTCACTGTGCTGTTCCTGCGTTGCTTCTTCATTTCCACGAAGTCCAGCAAGACTTGTTCCTTGTGATTTTCAATCGCATCTTTCAAAGGGTAGCGTTCGCAATCAAGTATGATATTGCGTATGCTTTTCCAATCGGTTTCGAGTGTTTCTGTATAGGTTTCCAGTTTCAAAAAGTTCTCGTCGATAATCACAACATCGGGTTTCCAGTTGGAATCATAAGATGCTGGTTCGTTGAAGAGATCATTAGCCGCTATCAGTCGAATGTTAGCATAGGGTTGAAACTGCGTGGTATAGGCACATTCAGCAAATAATGGACAATCCTGTTCACACTGCTGGCGTGGGATTGGAACGCCTTGATAGGCTATTTTCGCTGGCTTATATTCACAAAGTCGCGTCTTGCCCTGAATGTGTTGAACGGTTGAATGAGTGGTTCCAGGTTTTCTGTCAGACTCAAGTGCATCGAAACGCCCCTTGAGTTCGGCGAGCAGTGCGTGATTGGTGTTAATGTATAAGGCATTGACGTTCCTGGGGGTTTGTTTCAGGATTCTCAAGACTTCTTCACTCTTGCCAATCCCGATACTGCTGTTGATCAGTATGTCTTTTCTATCTCGGAAAAATCGTTCGACGGCTGTTGACATTGCATTTTTGGCTTCTTCTATTGTGAATAACTCTTTTAGCGTTAGATGAGTCATTGGAGTATCACCAGTTAGATAGCGAACAGCTAACTTTTTGCGTGCTCTACCTGTAGTAGCAGCACGATAACCATACTGTCTGGCTTGATTGTATAAGTAACCGATGTTGTGATGAAGTCGATGTTTGAGCTGATACTGTAAATCTGCTTTTAGTTTATCACGGTTATCAGTAGTCCAATGATTGAAAAGTATATCTATGCCAGCTTCATTTATACTGTTTAGAACAGCAGCATTGAACGGTAATCGTTCATTGTAGCGGAGATCACGAGGAATGAAAGACAGCAGGGTTTTGACCTTTTCAACATCAACCGTCCCGTAAGTCTGTAATCTTTCTCTTGGCAAATGGGAACTAAAGCACTGGTCATTGAGCAGGTAAGGATCACAAGCGACATTGAGATAGGCTTCGGGATCGTGAGCCAGAAAACAACCGAGCTTTAGCGTTGCCGTACTATCATCGAACACTACGCCAGGAATGACCGAGAGCACATACGCCTTGGCAATCTGGTAAGCCGTTCTAAATCGCTCTTTGGTGTCTCTCAGCGATTGTTCCTCATCGTATAACTCATCCTGGTTATTTATGAAGTCAGTTCTCAAACCAAACTTCAGTCCACCCGAAGGACTGATGAAATAATAAGCCAACTCGGGAACAGCATCGGTCAGCTTGGTAATCAGTGTTCCGACATTGACATCAGGATTGTCTTTTATATCGACATCAAATTGAACGATACCCGTAGGGATAGACAGTGGTGTTAGTTTGTTGACATCATTTTGACCGAGATTGACAGTCGGGAAAAAGCAAGGAAACTGCTGTTTCAACTGCTTGCGATCAACTTCATTCGCAAACGGGTTCGTGCGATAGGCAAAGGTGAGCGTTTCGAGATGCTCGTCAGATTTGATGAGGGAAAAAATATCATCAAACGAGATAACCTCAAGGTTTGACTTGAATAAGTTGGGTAGGTAGGATGTATGTGAAAGCATTGTCGTGTCCCTTTTGAATATGGTTGAAAAGGAACAACCAATGCTCATTATACCCGTTCAGCGTGGTAATAAATAAGTATTGCAACAGTGATTTGCATTTTGTCGATTCCTTTTTGTGAATACGCCCTCACCCGTTATCCAAGTAGCTGGTGAGGGTTTTCTCTGTTACAGATTGGTGATCAGGTTAACGTATTTATCAGGCAGCATCCGCAATCGTTGATACGGTGAAGGATAAATACTCCTAATCACATTATAACCCAAAAGGATAGACACTATGACCCCAAACAGTATTGACATGCTCATGCAAAAGATTGACAGCATCCAAGCCGACTTGACCGCCGTAGTGAAGACCGCCACCGAGTTTGAAGTTAAGTCAGCCCAACTCAAGAAGCAAGTGGAAGGCATCAAGGGCGAAAGCAGCAAGGCAAGGGAACTCTTGGTCAAGCTGTCGAAAGTGCGCTAACCCGTCCTGCAACGTCGCGGGAGAGTTCAAGACCCTACAGTGCTTCTGATGCGCTTGTGACCTTACGCGCTTCGAGGAACTGAGCCAACTCCAGCGGATGGATGCGATAGCGCGGAAGACGAGTGGCACGCAGTTGACCCGATTGAATCCAACGTCTAACTGTCGATTCGTGGACTGCCAGGATGCGGGCAACTTCAGCGATGGTCAGCAAGTTGGCAGCAGGATGATTCAACAGTTGCATCAACTCTTGCCGACGGTCAGCCGAGAGTTGACCGACTGCCTCTGCCAACTCTTTGAACGCGGGATGATCTTGGATGTTCACGCCGCCAGCCTGTGACTGATGTTTTTGCAAATCATGTGCAGCAACACGGGATTCCACAAGTTGCCCTGACGGTTGAACAACTCTTGCTCGTTGAGGGCATCGGCTATCTTCTGATAAGAATAACCCGACTGTCTGAGTTTGGCGATCACGCGCAGAATGAACTGTTCGGACTCGCATGGGACGACTTGGATGCCGTCTTCAGCCACGGTGAAGCCAAACGGTAACTTGCCCATACGCTCGCCTCTCGCCTTCTTTGAACCTAAAGCCGCTTTGGTGCGAGCACGGATGATGGCGACTTCATACGCCGCGCTGGCGTCCATGATCGAGTTCATAAAGGCGCCTTCAGGCGTGGCTTCGTTTGATCCGTTCAGGGCGTAGATGGACGCTTTGCGTTTGGCGACCAGTCGTTCGATCATCTTCACCAGCATCACGTCTCGACCGAGTCGGTCTCGTTTCGACACCAGTAGCACATCGCCTTTGTTCAGTTCGCCAATCGCGGTCATCAGACCAATACGCTTGTCCAAGTCAGTAGTGCCTGACACGCCCGCATCTTCGTGTTCGCTGGCAACTTCCCAACCTTGTTGTTTCGCGTAGACACGACACGCATCGAGTTGAGCATTCAACCCTGCTCCCGACTCGGCTTGTTCTTGGGAACTGACTCGCGTGTAGATGATGGTTGCCATGATTTGAAGTCCTCTAATCCGTGTTGTGCTGAGTCTTATTTTAAGACAACGCAAACGAGAAGCCTACCGTTATTAAGGTATCGACCGTTACCTTAATGAACAAGATGCCAAACCCCGTTCAACAAGCCAAGGAGGGTAGCGGAGCGGCTGAACGGGTCTTGCGTCCTTTTATTTCGACGTCGAACCACCTATTATTAGGGTCTCGAACGAACAGGAGGCTGGACCATGGCTACGGCATTACGGTTTGCAATCTTGTGTAGGGTGAGCACTGAAGGGCAAGCCAATGAAGGTGAGAGTTTGGTTGTTCAGCAGAAGCGATTGCGGGAGTGTGTTCAAATACTCAATGGCACAATCGTCAAGGAATACAGTGGTTCAGAAAGTGCTACGAGTGGAGAGAAGGAAAAACCCATACTTGACGAGATACTAAACGATGCTGGAAAGAAGATGTGGGACGCCATTATGGTGTATGACCTCTCCAGGCTCACGAGAGACCCTGTTCGCAGTAAAATTATCCTCGCCACTCTGAAGAAGCATAACATCCACCTCTATGTTCAGACCCAGCACTGGTCACTCGACAATCCTGAAAATGCTTTTCTCGTTGGGCTGATGAGTGAAGTAAACGCTTTCCAAGTGGCTATTCAGGTTCAGAAGAGTCTTGAGTCCAAGATAGAACTTGCCAAGAAAGGATGGTTAGTCGTTGGGAGACCACCATTCGGAAGGAAACTCGAACATAATGACCGCTCCAAGGCTCCAGTGTGGATAATCGATGAAGAGAAACTCGAATTTGCTCAACGAATCTACGATCTCTACATCAATCAGAACATTTACATTGACAAGATAGCCAAGATGCTGGATATGGACGCCTCATCACTCTTTCGGATAGTGAAAGATAGAGCAGTTCTTGTGCAGACATTCAACTGGAAGGGCGAGAAGATCGAGATACTCACTCCTGTTCCGCCACTATTCACAAAAGAACAACAAGACAGGATTAGAGCCCGACTGATACAGAATAAACGGAACAATTCCAAGAAGAATGACTATCTGCTCAGTGGCTTGGTGAAGTGTAAGAACTGCGGATACACTTACATCGGCATCACCACCAATCAGGGCAAGAACTCATACTATCGGCACTCCATTCATTCGACTTGTGCTGGTGTCAAGCATATCAACAAGCACGCCTTGGATAGAGTGGCATTGAGCAACGTCAGTGAACTGATCTCGAACAACGAACTCTTGATGAGGACTATTCGTGAGTGTAATGATCGTGGCTTGGAACGGAAGCGGTTCCTCGAAGAGGCTCTTGTCTCGCTCGCTGCTTTTCAGGAGAAACTTGAGAAACGGATGGCCAGGATCATCAAGTTGATTATTGATAAAGTGTTGACTGATGATGATGCCTCTATTGAACTGAACAAGACCAAGAAAGAGCTGGATGAAGTCAATACCCAGATCCTTGCTAATCGGATTGAGCTTGCTTCATTATCCATTGAACAAGTGCCTGATGAAGTGTTGGAGAGGATCAATTACACCTTCGACTGCTTACAGGAGCGATACGGCAAGAACATTGGGGATTGGGACTTTTCAATACGGAGACTTCTGGTGGAATGGTTTTTCGGGATTGATGAAAAGAACGGTGTTTGGGTTGCTGGTTCAGATGGCGAAGTCACTTATTCAATCAAGAGCAATCTCGGCACTATAGCATTTGGATGGTTAGCTGATGACACCGCTGCTGGCATAGTGGGGCAGGAAGTGATGAGAGAGAAGTCAATAGCGACCCTCTCTCAGTTTTCCAGCATTTTCAATAACCTGCCCATAAACACGAACAGGCGTTGGTCAACATCATGGGCGGCAGGAATGTCTTCGCCTGAACCTTCAGTAGCGGGATGATCGGCAGCAGCAGTAAGCCGGAACCGAGAACCACCGCTGCTCCACCGAGACTCAGATCCAGGAATTCGTCGGCCCCGAACGGCTTGGCCGTCAGCGCCCAGAACACCAGCAGAGGCGCGAGCAGGTCCATGTTCAGATCGTTGACGACCGTCAAATCCGGCCGTTTCCAGCGGGCGTACAGCCAGCCGATGCCGGTAACCGCGAACACCGGGAAAATGATCCCGGCGATGCGCCACAACACGCTTCAATCCGCCAGTAGCCAGTCGCGCACTATGGCGATTTGATCATCGGACATCAGCGCCGGGGCATGGCCCATGTCGGGGAACTCGATCAATTTCGCCTTGGGGCCACGCTCGGTCATGGCAATGGCGTCGGCGTGATCCAGTACGTCGGAATGCACACCTCGCAATACCAGGGTCGGACAGCGGATGGCGTCCCATACAGGCCACAGGTCGATATCTTTCAACTCGATGGTCTTGAAGATGTCGGCAATGCCGGGGTCGTAAGCCGCCGTATAGCGTCCGTCCTCCAGCTGCCGGGCGCTGTGCACGATCATGTGTCGCCATTGCGCGTCGGTCAATTTGCCGAAGGCGGCGGCGAAGATACGCAACGCGCGATCCATTTCTTCGATGCTGTCGAAAGTGATTACCCGTCCGACGTAATCCGCGACCCGTTTTAGACCGGCGGCGGGTATGCGTGGCCCTACATCGTTGACTAACAGTTTCTGAATCGGAGTGCCCGAATAGCTGGCCAGGAACATGCCGATCAAGCCACCCATCGAGGTACCGACCCAATCGATCCGCTCCGCGTCGATCCGTGCCAGCAGCATCGCCATATCGTTGACGTAAACCGGATAGGTGTAGTCGCTCTTGTGATCCAGCCAGTCGCTTTGGCCGCGTCCCACCACGTCCGGACAGATCACCCGATATTCCCGTTCCAGCGCGGCGGCGAGAAAGTCAAAGTCGCGGCAGGTACGGGTCATCCCATGCGCGCAAATCAAGACCTTAGGATTGGCGGGATCGCCCCACTCGGTGTAGTGAATGCGGTGGAAGCCGTGCGGGCCGAGCGCGCGGTAAGTGCGGGAAATCATCGCCATGCGGCATTCTCCTGGTTGTTATCCGGGCATTATCCGGCAAGCGGGGAAGGGTGGCTATAATCTCTCGTAGCTTTCCAGCATGAGAATCCCAGCATGGCAATTTTGCACTACACCGAAAGCGGCCAAGGCGAGCCGCTGGTTCTATTGCACAGCGGCGGCATGAGCGGCGCGGAGTGGACACCGCAAATCCCACTGTTTGCGCGCCATTTTCGAGTGATTGCGCCCGATCACCTCGGTCATGGTGGCAGCCCGATGATGGCCGAGAAGTTGGCCGTCCGTGACATGGGCCGCGCCGTGCTGGAATTGTTGGACGAATTGC
>WBZL01002074.1_pt1 | contig 19887 bp, 16 predicted proteins | sample 5204291 | NCBI WGS metagenome assembly WBZL01 (sample SAMN12344345, study PRJNA552823) | activated sludge metagenome | biome: Activated sludge suspended growth; feature: Nitrification reactor; material: Wastewater; isolation source: activated sludge from nitrification reactor of wastewater...
AGACGCGGTTGCCGGCGGCCAGCAGCCAGGGCTGGAGCGTGAGGCTCTCGAGCGCGGGGAAGGAGGCCAGCGAGCGGCTGCCGGCCAAAGTGCCGTCCGAGACCCAGAGGTCGAGCGAGGCGAAAGAGTCGACGAAGAAGAACAGTTTCTGGCCGGCGGTGGTCGGCGCGACCAGCGCACCCTGGCTCGAGGTGGGCTCGGGGCCGAGATCGACGGTGCCGGCGCCGGTGCCGTCCGTCGTCCACCAATGGGTGCCGCCGCTGGCCGCCTGCACCTGGAACAGCGCCTTGCCGGTGACGGCACCCAGAAAGCGGCCGAAGGCCATCTCGCGGAGGAGGACGGTCCCTGGGTCGGTCCCGTCGCTGCGCCACAGCCCGCTGCCTTCCGCGGCGAGGGCGAAGAACAGGAAGTCGTCGCCGAGGACCAGGCCGGGCAGGGGGCGACCCCGCTCATCGAGACGAATGCGCAGCTGCGCCGCCGGGCCGCCCAAGGGGTAGGTCCCCGGCCGAGTACCGTCGGTGCGCCAGAGCGTGGCAGCGTCGTCGGACGGCTCGTGGCAGGGATTGCTGGCCCAGATCAGCACGTGTCCGAGGTTGGCCAGCGCGCTCGCCGGGCTCGGTGCCCCGGCGGCGCAGAGGTCCACCAGCTTCTCGGTGCCGATGTCGGTGCCGTCGGTCGTGTAGAGATAGGAGGAGGGACCATCGATGGCGCGGAAGAGCGCTCGCCCCCCCACGACGGCGAAGGACTGTGGGCTCGAGCCTTGTGTGCCACTGGGGCTGAGCAGCGAATCGGCGTAGAGGCTGGCGAGCTGCCCGGCCCCGGGCCGGGCGGAGGCCAGCAGGAGCACGGTGGCGAGAAGCCGGCGGTTGGCCATCGGAAGAGTCCTACCTTTCTCTGTCCTCACAGGGCTGCCTGCCAAGGACCGGTGCGAGCTGAGTCTCTCATCCCGCGGTGCTGGCCGCCTCGTGGCAGGCGCCATCCTCCTCGGGAGCTTCGTTCCTTCTGGATGCGCTCCCGGCCGGCAGGGTTGATCACCTGCGCAGCGCCCCAGCGTGCTGCTGGCCGGCGCGGTCCCCGGCCTCGTTCCGCCCTACCCCTCCGTTCGGCTGGGCTGGTCTGCCGGGAGGATCGGTAGGATGGTAGGGCAGACCACAGGGAGACCTCCATGAACGCTCCTATGACCCCTCCGATCGCGATCCTCGGTGCCGGCAAGGTCGGCGCCTCCCTCGCCGAGACCCTCGTTCGCCACGATCAGCCCGTGGTCCTGGGTGTCCGCCCGTCCGCGGAGGTGAGCGACCTCCTCGCTCGCCTTGGCGCGCTGGCGGCGGCGACCTCGGTGGAGCGCGCCGTCCACGATGCCGACGTCCTCTTCCTCTGCGTGCCGGCGAAGGCCGCCCTCGAGGTGCTGCAGGGCGCCGGCGACCTTGCCGGCAAGATCCTCGTCGACTGCACCAACCCCGTCGGTTGGCACGATGGGCCGATCTACGCCCCGCCCTTCGCGGGCTCGGTGGCGGCCGAGCTGCAGCAGGCCTTCCCCACGCTGAGGGTCGTCAAAGGCTTTAACGGCTTCGGAGCGGAGGTGCACCGCGCCCCCGAGCTCGGCGGCCACGGCGCCCAGGTCTTCCTGGCGAGCGATGATCCGACTGCCAAGCGCGAGGTGGCGGCGCTCGCCCGCCACATCGGCTTCGACCCCGTCGACGCCGGCCCCCTGCGCAACGCGGCACTGCTCGAGGCCATGGCCGTGCTGTGGATCCACCTGGCGGTCAGCGAGGGGTACGGCCGCGAGTGGGCGTTCGCGATGGGCCGACGCTGAGCCGGCAGCGGCCTTGGGCTGGGCCTGGCTAGATACCCCTACCCGGTATGAGTTAGAGTCGGGCGGGGGACGACGATGCTCGACGATGCCACCGCCGCCGATGTCCAGGACCGCCTCGCCCGGATTGCCGGCCAGGTCGGGGGCCTGGTGCGGATGGTCGAGGAGCGGCGCTACTGCGTCGACGTCCTGCTGCAGATCGCCGCCGTGCAGGCTGCGCTGGGCAAGGTGGGCCAGAAGGTCCTCGCCAACCACGTCTCGACCTGCGTGGCGCAGGCCATGGCCAGTGGGGACCCCGCCGCGAGCCAGCGCAAGGTCGAGGAGCTGATGCAGGTCTTCGAGCGCTTCGGTCAGTTGCGTCCCCGTTGAGGCCCCCGAAAGGACGACCATGCACGCAGAGCATCCCCGTTCCCAATCCCCCGTGGCACCTCCGACCGGCAAGGTGCTCGACCCGGTCTGCGGCATGTGGGTCGATCCGGCGATGGCCAAGGCGAAGAGCCGCCATCGAGGCGAGGACTACTTCTTCTGCTGCGGTGGCTGCCAGGCGAAGTTCGAGGCCGATCCGGCGCGCTACCTCGCCAAGGCTGGACCGACCGGCAAGGTGCTCGACCCGGTCTGCGGCATGTGGGTCGATCCGGCGACGGCCAAGGCGACGACTAGCCACCAAGGCCAGGACTACTTCTTCTGCTGCGGCGGCTGCCAGGCGAAGTTCGAGGCGGACCCGGCGCGCTACCTCGCCAAGCCGGCCCCGCCTTCCGGGCTGGTCGGGTTGGGGCTCGGCAAGGCAGGCCCCCGCGCGCCGAGCCACCCTGGCGCATCCGGCCACTCCTCGGGTCCGGCGGCGGTTGCGGTCGCAGGGGCGGGCGCGGCGGCTACCCCCGCCGGCACCACCTACGTCTGCCCGATGTGCCCGGAAGTGCAGGAGACGAGCCCCGTCCCCTGCCCCAGCTGCGGTATGGCGCTCGAGGCCGTGGCGCCCTTGGTGACAAGCCGCCTCGAGTACACCTGCCCAATGCATCCAGAGGTGGTGCGGCCCGAGCCCGGGGCCTGCCCCCTCTGCGGCATGGCGCTCGAACCGCGGGCCGCGGTGGTCGAGGAGGAGGAGAGCCCCGAGCTGGTCGAGATGCGGCGCCGCTTCTGGGTCGCCGCCGCCTTCGCCCTTCCCGTCGCCCTGCTGGCGATGGCCGAGATGATCCCCGGCGATCCCGTGGGGCGCCTCCTCTCCGGCACCGCGCGCAACGTCCTGCAGCTGGCGCTCGCCACGCCGGCCGTGCTCTGGGGGGGCTGGCCGCTGATCACCCGCGCCTGGAGCTCGATCAAGACCTGGCACCTCAACATGTTCACGTTGATCGGCCTGGGAACGGGGGCGGCCTACGGCTACAGCCTGCAGGCGACCCTGCTGCCGGCGCTGCTCCCAGCTTCGCTGCGGCGGCCGGACGGCAGCCTGCCTGTCTATTTCGAGGCGGCGGCGGTGATCACCGCCCTGGTCCTCCTGGGCCAAGTGCTCGAGCTGCGGGCGCGCGGCCGCACCCAGGGTGCGCTGCGCGCCCTGCTCTCGCTGGCGCCGGCGACCGCGGCTCGGTTGGCGGCGGACGGCACCGAGCAGCGGGTGGGGCTAGCCGAGGTCGCGGTGGGCGACCACCTGCGGGTGAGGCCCGGGGAGAAGGTGCCGGTCGACGGCGTGGTGGTCGCCGGCCACAGCGGCGTCGACGAGTCGATGCTCACCGGCGAGCCGCTGCCCGTCGAGAAGGGGACGGGCGACGAGGTCACCGGCGGCACCCTGAATGGGGCCGGGAGCTTCGTGATGGAGGCTCGGCGGGTCGGCGAGTCGACCCTCCTGGCGCAGATCGTCCGCCTGGTGGCCGCGGCCCAGCGCAGCCGCGCCCCCATCCAGCGGGTGGCTGATCGTGTCGCTGCCTGGTTCGTGCCGGCGGTGGTGGTGGCGGCCGCCCTCGCCGCCTTGGCCTGGTGGCTGTGGGGGCCGGAGCCGCGGCTCGCCCACGCCTTGGTGAGCGCGGTCGCGGTCCTGATCATCGCCTGCCCCTGCGCCCTGGGCCTGGCGACGCCGATGTCGATCATGGTGGGGACCGGCCGGGGAGCGCAGGCCGGCGTCCTCATCCGCAACGCCGAGGCGCTCGAGAAGCTGGCGACGATCGACACGCTGGTTCTCGACAAGACGGGCACCCTCACCCTGGGGAAACCGACGCTGGCGAGCGTCGAGGTTCTCGCTGGGCGTGGCCGGGATGAGGTCCTCGCCCATGCCGCCGCCCTCGAGCTGGCCTCGGAGCATCCACTGGCCGCTGCCGTCGTCGGCGCCGCGCGGGCGGCGGGTTTGCTGCTGCCAGCGGTCCACGAGTTCACGGCGCGGCCCGGGCTCGGTGTGGTCGGGCGGGTGGGCGAGCACCGTTTGGCGATCGGCAACGAACGGTTGCTGGCAGAGCTCGGGATCGGCGGCGCTCCGGCCGCGGTGGAGATCGCGCCAGGGCACACCGCCGTCTGGGTGGCCTTCGACGGCGAGCTGGCGGGGGCGCTCGGGATCGAGGACCCGCTCAAGCCGGGGGCCGCCGAGCTGGTGGCGGCCCTCGCCCGGTTGGGTGTCCGCGTGGTGATGCTCACCGGCGATCGCCGGCCCACGGCCGAGGCGGTGGCGCAGCGGGTGGGGATCCGCGAGGTGATCGCCGAGGTCCTGCCCGCCGACAAGGCGGCGCAGGTCGCTACCCTCGAGCGGCAGGGGCGGCGCGTGGCGATGGCGGGCGACGGCGTCAACGACGGACCGGCGCTCGCTCGCGCCAGCGTCGGCCTGGCGATGGGCACCGGTGCCGACGTCGCCGTCGAGAGCGCCGGCGTCACCCTCGTCCACGGCGAGCTCAAGGGCATCCTGCGGGCCTTGCAGCTCAGCCGGGCGACGATGACCAATATCCGCCAGAACCTCTTCTTCGCCTTCGCCTACAACCTGGTCGGGGTACCGATCGCCGCTGGTGCCCTCTATCCCGTGTTCGGCTGGCTGCTTTCGCCGATGCTGGCGAGCGCTGCGATGACGCTGAGCTCCGTCTCCGTGATCTCGAACGCCCTGCGCCTGCGGCGCGTGCCGTTGCCCTGAGGCAAGCCGGCTCGCCGGGCTCGCCCTCAGGCGCAGCTCAATGGGTGGAACTCCCCGCCGAGCAGTCCGCGCGCCAGCCGCTGCCGGGCTGCCGTGGCGTGCTGGCCGGCCAGGGTGGGTCCATGGGCCTCGGCCCAGGGGCCGAGCTGCTGGGCGATCCCGGCGAGCAGCGGATCGTGCAGCCGAGCGGCGAGGACGGGTGCCTCGCGGCGTACCAGCTGGGCCGCCTCGCCCCGCTCGACGAGCTCGAGCAGGGCATCCAGGGTCAGCAGGTCACAGCCCCGGCGGCTCCACGAAGCGGCGGCAGCCGAGCGCAAGCCGCGCCCGCGGGCGGCCTCGCCGGCGAGATCGGCGAGCCTACCGTGGTGGTAAAGGGCCAGGCCGGTGAGCCAGGGGGCATCCCGGTGGTCGCGGCGGAGCTTGGCGAGCCACGCCTGCGCCGTGGCCACGGGCCGGCGGCCAGAGAGGTCGCGCTCGAGCAGGCGGGCCGCCAGGCCTGCGAGAGCGGTCTCGGTGCCAGCCGCCTGCTGGCGAGCCAGGCTGTCCAGCGCCTCCTGCAGGGCCACCTCACCACCGTCTGGGTCGAGGCAGGCCTCGCTGAGAAGTGCCTGGCGCACCAGACTGCGAGCGAGCGGTGTCGGCTGGTCCGCCTGGCGATAGAGCAGCGTTGCCTGGGCTACCTGGCTGTGGGCGCGGCGGAGGTCTCCCGCCGCGACGTCGAGGCTCGCTTCGAGCTCGTGGATCTGCGCCTCGGCGATCGGATCTCCAGAGCCGGCCGCGATCACCGCGCGGGCCGTCGCGTAGGCGGCACGCGCGGCGGCGGCCTGCTCGAGGCGACAGAGGGCCCAGCCGAGGGCCGCGCAGGCCCGGGCCTGCGCGTCCCGCACCAGGGTGCGCCCATAGCGGCGGACGTCCAGCTGGGCGATCACCGCCAGGGCGAGCTCGGCGAGCTCCCGGGCGCGCGGCGGCGCGGTGCGGGCTTCGCGCAGGCTCTCGTCGGTCAGCCGGTTGGCGAGGGTGAGGCGCACGAAGCGACGATGCAGGTGCACCACCGCGAGCCGACGTGGAGGATCGAAGCGCAGGAGCTCGCTCAGCAGCCCACCGCTCGTGGCCTGCTCACTGCTCAGCAGGCAGGCGCAGTCCTGGGCTCGCGAGACCGCCCGCTCGAACGCGGCCGTGTAGAGCGCGGGCGAGATGCGCGGCCGCGGCAGGCGGCGGACGGCGGGTGAGGGCCCTTCCGCCGGTCGTGCTTCCCGTCCGTGGTGGATGCGCTCGCGGCTGGAGCTCCAATCGGTCCGCCGAGAGCGCAAAGCTTCGGCGCCGAGCCTCGCGCTCGGTTGTCCCGGGATCGATTCCTCCGCCATGCGAACCTCCATGAACTCGATGGCAAGCCCAACGGGCCCACAGACGCCGTTCAGCTGTTCTCGTGTGCCCGGCGATGGCGCTGTGTGACCCCGCATAAAGAGTTACCGCACGGAGAAAAAAACGGGACACCGCATTACATGTTAGTATCAACTAACTCCTCGGGCGAGAGAAGGCGCAGGACCTGCAGCCCAGGCAACGCTGACTGAAAAGATGAAGAAATTTTTCGAGGCTTGCTGAAATGGACGCCAGATCAGTGTATACTGATTCAAGGATGCTATATCCCTGGTGCCACGCTGAAGACGTTCAGGCTTCTCGTCGTGGGGCTTCGAAGGACCTCAAAGCCATGAGGGCGTTTTATTGTATCTTTGTTGGGCCTGAGTGCTCTGCTTTGCAGCATCCTCGAAGCGACCAGCGATTTGCACCATCGTGTGTCCCCACTGCCTTTGGGAGTGGACCCAGAAACCGGAGGACCGTCTAATCACTCGGAGGTGAGCATGAAGACGGAAGGTACCAGCATCTCGCAGAAGGAGATCTCGCAGATCCGCCAGAATCTCGAGGTCTCTCCGGACCTGGAGGAGGCAGCAAACCTCCTCAACCTGGCGGGCAACGCGACGCGCCTCAAGCTTCTCTATCTGCTGGAGAACATGAAGGAGCTGTGCGTGTGCGACCTCGCCGAGATGCTCGGCGTCTCGGTGTCGGCGGTCTCGCAGCATCTCTCCAAGCTGCGCGCCTACGGCCTGGTGGCGCCGCGCCGCGATGCGCAGACCATCTACTACCGCCTGACCGACCACCAGTTCAACGACAAGCTGCGCAACAACTTCTTCCGCCAGCTCGACGCCTGAGCTGTTCCGGTTCTGCTTTCTGACGCCCCTCGCCCGGCCCGGCCGGCGAGGGGCGTTGTCGTTTCCAGCGGCTCCTTGCGGCTGGTGTCCGCTTTTGGGATGCTCGCGTCCCAGGACCGAACGTTCTTTGCTTTCTGCGACTTCCGTGACCTCCGCTGCAACCCGCATCGGGCTTTCGCGTACTATGCCGGCAGGTGAAGCCCGTAGCGCTGGCATCGCCACTGCAAACCGCGGACGTTGGAGCACTGGACGATGGATATTCCCCGAGAGTCACAGGCGCAAAAGAAGAAGCTCCGCTTGATCGCCTCGGCAGCGGTCGCTGCCGTGTTCCTGGTTGGGTTCACCGTCTGGTTGTCCAGGCTGCCGCGGGCAGCCCGGTCGGTGGAGCGCGAGACCGTGTGGACAGACACCGTCAAGCGCGGTGAGATGCTGCGCCAGGTCCGTGGTCCCGGCCGGCTGGTCCCGGAGGAGCTGCAGTGGATCACCGCCGCGACCACCGGCCAGGTCGAGAAGAAGGTGCTCCTGCCGGGCACCGAGGTGCAGCCGGACTCGATCATCCTCGAGCTATCGGACCCCGAGCTCGAACAGCAGGCGTTGGACGCAGAGCTTCGGCTGCGGGCTGAAGAGGCCGGCTCCCAGGACCTTGCGGTGCGCCTGCAGAGCGAGATCCTCAACCAGCAATCGGAAGCGACCCGCACCCAGTCCGAATACGAAGAGGCCAAGCTGCAGGCGGAGGCCCAGGAGCAGCTGGCCAAGGAAGGGCTGACGCCGGCGATCGAGCTCAAGCGCGCCCGCCTGCGGGCCGAGCAGCTGGCCGTGCAGACCGACATCGAGAGGCAACGGCTGGAGAAGAAGAAGGAGTCGACCTTGGCGCAGCTCCGCTCGCAGCGGGCCCGCGTCGACCAGCTGCGCGCCGAGTACCAGCTGCGCCGCACCCAGGTGGACCAGCTCAAGGTGCGCGCCGGGATCGCCGGCGTGCTGCAGGAGGTGCCTCTCGAGGTCGGCCAGCGGGTCACCGCCGGCACCCGCTTGGCCCTGGTCGCCAATCCCAGCGTGCTCAAGGCCGAGCTGGATATCCCGCAGGTGCAGGCCAAGGACCTGGTGCTGGGCCAGAAGGCCGAGGTCGATACCCGCAACGGCGTCGTGGGGGGCAAGGTCAAGCGGATCGACCCGGGCGTCCGCGACGGCGTGGTCAAGGTAGACGTCGAGCTGATCGGTGAGCTGCCGCGCGGTGCGCGTCCCGATTTGTCGGTCGAGGGCATCATTGAGATCGAGAGGCTCGAGAACGTGCTCTATGTCGGCCGTCCCGCCTCGGGACAGGCCGGCAGCACGATCGAGCTCTTCAAGGTGGACGCCGACGGTCTCGCCCAGCGCGTGCCGGTCAAGCTGGGCCGAGCCTCGGTCAACACCATCGAGATCCTGGATGGGCTGCAGGAAGGCGACCAGGTGATCCTCTCGGATACCAGCGCGTGGGACGGAGAGGACCGTATCCGACTGAACTGAGGGTGGCGAAGCGCCATGGCCGTGGCTCCCGGGCACGGGCGTGGCACCACGGGTGGAACAAATCCAAGCCGCTGGCGTTGTATCTCGAAGAGACAGACGATCTGACCGATTGAGGGGAAACCATGAGCACGGGCAATCAGTCCTTGATCCACTTGGAGGGTGTCACCAAGGTCTTCTACACCGACGAGGTGGAGACCCATGCGCTCTCGAACATCCACCTCGAGATCCAGCGCGGTGAGTACGTGGCGATCGCCGGTCCGTCCGGCGGTGGCAAGACCACCCTGCTCTCCATCCTCGGCCTGCTGGATACGCCCACCGAGGGCAAGTACATGTTGAACGGTCAGGCGGTGGAGAAGCTGAGCTTCTCGGAGCGGGCCAAGGTCCGCAACCGTGAGATCGGCTTCATCTTCCAGGCCTTCAACTTGATCGGCGACCTCACCGTCTACGAGAACGTCGAGCTGCCGCTGACCTACCGCGGCATGCCGGCCTCCGAGCGCAAGCAGCGCGTCCAGGCCGCCCTCGAGCGGGTGGGCATGGCGCACCGCATGAAGCACTTCCCTTCGCAGCTCTCCGGCGGCCAGCAGCAGCGCGTGGCGGTCGCCCGCGCGGTGGTCGGCAGCCCGTCGATCCTGCTCGCCGACGAGCCCACCGGCAACCTCGACTCGAAGAACGGCGAGGCGGTGATGGGGCTGCTCGAGGAGCTTCACAAGGGCGGCGCGACGATCTGCATGGTCACCCACGACCCGCGCTACGCGCGGCATGCCGAGCGCACCGTCCACATGTTCGACGGCCAGATCGTCGAGGAGCAGGAAGCGGCGGAGCGCATCGAGCGCGAGCTGGCGGAGAGCGGCTACCGCCTGCGCTGAGCAAGGCTGAGCACCCAACCGGGAGGGGCGCCGTTCGCAAGGGCGGCGCTCCGGCCCTCAACCCCTCCGAGATCCCTGCCATGGCGCCGCTCATCGAGCTCAAGAACGTCGAGAAATCCTACCCGGTCGGCCACGGCCAGAGCTATGTGCTCCGTCGGGTCAATCTCGAGATCGAAGAGGGCGAGTTCGTCACCATCATGGGCCCCTCGGGGGCCGGCAAGACGACGCTGCTGCACATCCTGGGGATGCTCGACGGCGAGTGGGTGGGCGACTATCGCTTCGCCGAGCACGACATCCACAGCCTGAAGATCAAGGACCGCAACGAGCTGCGCAAACGCCACATCGGCTTCGTCTTCCAGGCCTACCACCTGCTCGACAACCTAACCGTGGCGGAGAACCTCGACCTGCCCCTCTCCTACCTCAACATCAAGCGGGGAGAGCGCCAGGCGATGGTGGCAGACATGCTCGACCGCTTCAGCATCGTGGGCAAGAAGGACCTCTTTCCCAACCAGCTCTCCGGTGGCCAGCAGCAGCTGGTCGGCGTCGCCCGCGCCCTGATCATCAACCCGCGGGTGATCTTCGCCGACGAGCCCACGGGCAACCTGCACAGTGAGCAGGCGCAGGAGATCATGGAGCTGTTCACCAAGCTCAACCAGGGCGGCACGACGATCATCCAGGTGACGCACTCGCCGGACAACGCCGCCTACTCCAGCCGCATCATCCGCCTGCGCGATGGCTGGGTGGTGGAAGACCCGGGGCCGGCGAGCCGGCGGGCGGCCTCGCTCGCTGCGGCTGGCTCCTGAGGCGAAACGCCCCGATGGCGCCAGCCCGCGCCCTGATCGCTGACGACCAGGCGGACGTCCTCGAAGCCCTTCGCCTCCTCCTCAAGGCCGAGGGGTTCACCGCCGAGCTCGCCAGCTCTCCCGAAGCGGTGCTCGCCGCGCTCGCCGAGCGGGACTTCGATGTCGCCCTGATCGACCTCAACTACGCCCGTGACACCACCTCGGGGGTGGAAGGCCTCACCCTGCTGTCACGCATCGAAGCCCTCGACCCCACGCTGCCGGTGGTGGTGATGACCGCCTGGGCGAGCGTCGAGCTGGCCGTCGAAGCGATGCGGCGCGGCGCGCGGGACTTCGTCGAGAAGCCGTGGGACAACACCCGTCTGGTGAGCATCCTGCGCACCCAGATCGAGCTTGCCCAGGCGCTGCGGCGCGGGCAACGGCTGGAGGCGGAGAACGAGCTGCTGCGGGGCGGCGAGCAGCCGGTGCTGGTGGCCGGCTCGCCGGCGATGCGGCCGGTGCTCGAGATGATCGAACGCGTCGGCCCCGCCGAGGCCAACGTCCTCATCACCGGCGAGAACGGCACCGGCAAGGGGGTGGTGGCGCATGCCCTCCATCTGCGGTCGCTGCGGGCCGGCCGGCCGCTGGTGACCGTCAACCTCGGTGGGCTGGCCGATTCGATTTTTGAGAGCGAGCTTTTCGGGCACGTGCGCGGTGCTTTCACCGACGCCAAGGCGGACCGCGTGGGCCGCTTCGAGCTGGCAGACGGTGGCACGCTCTTCCTCGACGAGATCGCTAACCTCGGCCTGCCGCAGCAGGCGAAGCTCCTCCGGGTGGTGGAGACGGGCGAGTACGAGCGGGTCGGCTCGTCGCGGACCCGCCAGGTGGCGGCCCGCCTGCTCTCGGCCACCAATGCCGACCTCGAGGCCGAGGTGGCCGCCGGCCGCTTCCGCCGCGATCTCCTCTTCCGCCTCAACACGGTCGAGATCCGTCTGCCGGCGCTGCGCGAGCGGCGTGAGGACATCGTGCCGCTCGCCGCACACTTCCTGGGCCTGCATGCTCCCAAGTACCGCAAGGCGGTGCGCGGTTTCGCGCCGCGCGCCGTGCAGCAGCTGCTGGCTCACGAGTGGCCAGGCAACGTGCGAGAGCTGTCGCACGCCGTCGAGCGTGGGGTGCTGATGGCGCGCGGCGACGAGATCGAGGCCGCGGACCTCGGGCTGCGCGCGGAACGCGAGCCAGCCGCGCGCCTCGAGGATCTGCCCCTCGAGGAGGTCGAGAAGCTCTTGATCCGCAAGGCCCTGGCCCGCTACGACGGTCGGGTGAGCGAAGCGGCCCGGGCCCTCGGCCTGTCGCGCAGCGCACTCTATCGGCGGATCGAGAAGCACTCCCTGTAGACCGAGCTACATCAAGACCGGGCTACACTCGGTCCGTGGCCAGCAGGCTCCAAGTCCGCTACGAAGACCGGATCTTCGCCCTCGCCCTCGCCGCGGGCCTGCCGGGCTCCACCCTCGCCCTCGTCTTCCTCTGGCTGGGGGACCACAGCGCGAAAGTGCGCTGGACGCTGACGATCCTCGTCGTCGGCCTCTGGCTGGGCTTCGCCACGGCGCTGCGCCGCCGGGTGGTCTTTCCGCTCCAGACCCTCGCCAACCTGCTGCAGGCCTCGCGCGAGGGGGACTTCTCGCTGCGCGCCCGCCGCGGCCGGGCCGACGACGTGCTCGGCGAGGTGATGCGCGAGGTCAACGTGCTCTCCGAAACGCTGATGGAGCAGCGGCTGGGGGCCGTCGAGGCGACAGCGCTGCTGCGCAAGGTGATCGAGGAGATCGACGTCGCCATCTTCGCCTTCGACGGCGGGCACCGGCTGCGGCTGGTCAACCCGGCGGGTGAGCGCTTGCTGGCCAGCCCGGCGGCGGAGCTCGTCGGCCGTTCGGCCGCTGAGGTCGGGTTGGCCGAGCTCCTCGGCGGTGCCCCTTGGCGCACCGAGCAGCTGGCCTTCCCGGCGGGTGAGGGCCGTTGGGGCGTGCGACGGAGCGGTTTTCGCGAGGGTGGCCTCCACCATGAACTGCTGGTGGTCTCGAACCTCAGCCAGGCGCTGCGGGAGGAAGAGCGGCAGGCCTGGAAACGGCTGATCCGCGTCCTCGGGCACGAGCTCAACAACTCGCTGGCACCGATCAAGTCGATGGCCGCGACCCTCGGTGCTCTGCTGCGCAAGCCGGCGCTGCCGGCGGACTGGCGCGAGGACATGGCGAGCGGCCTGGCGGTGATCGCGCAGCGCTCGGAGTCGCTCTCTCGCTTCATGGCCGCCTACTCGCGGCTGGCTCGCCTGCCGCCGCCCCGCCGCCACCCGGTGGCCCTGGCGGCCTTGGTGCGGCGGGTGGCGGCGCTCGACAGCCGGGCCCCGGTCACCGTCGAGGGCGGGCCGGAGCTCACCGTCTCGGCCGACGCCGACCAGCTCGAGCAGCTGCTGATCAACCTGGTGCGCAACGCCGTCGAGGCGGCGCTCGAAACCGGTGGCGAGGTGCGCATCGCCTGGACGATCCGCCGTGGCGAGCTCGAGCTGGCGATCGAGGATGATGGCCCCGGCCTGCCCGCGACGGGCAATCTCTTCGTACCGTTCTTCACCACCAAGCCGGGCGGCAGCGGCATCGGCCTGGTGCTCTCGCGGCAAATCGCCGAGGCGCACGGCGGCAGCCTGACCCTCGAAGACCGCCGGCGGGGCCACGGCTGCGAGGCCCGCCTACGCCTGCCGCTCGCCGGCTAGCCTTACTCGACGCCGTACTCGCGCAGCTTGCGCTGGATCGTCCTCAAGCCGATGCCGAGGACCTGCGCCGCGCGCGTGCGGTTGCCACCGCAGGCCTCGAGGGTCTTGAGGATGGTCTTCTGCTCGACCGCGGCGAGGCTGGGGAAGCGAGCTCCTGGGCCGGTCTCGGCCTGCTCCTCGCTTGCGCCGGGCGGCTGGCCGGCTGGGGCCGGCTCGGGCATCGCCTCCACCGCCGGCTCCTCGCCGCGCAGGATGTGGGCCGGGAGGTCCTCGAGACCGATGGCACCACTGGTGTTGAGCACGGTCAGGGACTCGACGGTGTTGCGCAGCTCGCGGACGTTGCCCGGCCAGCTGTACTGCTCGAAGGCGTCGAGGGCCTCCGGCATGATGCTGAACGGCGGCCGCTGCGAGGTGCTGGCCAGCTGCTCGAGAAAGCTCGCGACCAGCACGCGGATGTCGTCGCGGCGAGCCCTGAGGGGCGGCAGGTCGATCTTCAGCACGGCGAGGCGAAAGTAGAGGTCGGCGCGGAAGCGGCCCTCCTTGACCATGCTGTCGAGCGACTGATGAGTGGCGGCGACGATGCGGACATCGATCGGCAGCTCGCGGGTCGAGCCCACGCGGGTGATCGCCCGCTGCTCGAGGGCGCGCAGCAGCTTGGGTTGCAGGGCAAGCGGGAGGTCGCCGATCTCGTCGATGAAGAGCGTGCCCTTCTCGGCGGCCTCGAAGTAGCCCTTGCGACTGGTCAAGGCGCCGGTGAAGGCCCCCTTCTCATGCCCGAAGAGCTCGCTTTCGACCAGCGCTTCGGGCAGCGCGGCGCAGTTGACAGCGACGAACGGGCCGGAGCGCCGCAGGCTGTTCTGGTGCAGGGCCCGCGCCACCAGCTCCTTGCCGGTGCCGGACTCACCGGCGATCAGCACCGTCGCCACCGAGGGCGCGGCGAGACGAATCCGCTCGAAGACCTGGGCCATCGCCGGTGAGCCGCCGATGATCTGCGAGAAGCCGTAGCGGCTGTCGAGCTGCCGCCGCAGCCGGTCGACCTCGAGGCGGAGAGCGTGCTTCTCGGCCGCTTCGCGCACCAGCTCGAGTAGCAGGGGCGGCGAGACGGGCTTCTCGACGAAGTGGATCGCCCCGGCGCGCATCGCGGCGACGGCGCTCTGCACGTCGCCATGGGCCGTGATCAGCAGGCAAGGGCAGGCATAGCCCAGCTCGCGCGCCCGGCGTACCAGCTCGATGCCGTCGATGCCGGGGAGCTTGAAGTCCGTCACCACCACCGAAAAGGTCTCGGCGGCGAGCCTCGCGAGCGCGGACTCGGCGTCGGCAACCGCGGTGACCTCGTTGCCGGTGTCGCGCAGGAACCGTTCGATCGAGCGGCGGCTCCCCTCGTCGTCGTCCACCAGGAGGACGTGCAGCCTGCCAGCCCCAGGATGGAGCATCATGGATTGGTCCTCATCGCTCAAAGCTCTCCCCACCGCCGCTCAGCCGGCCGGCGCGACGGGGAGCGAGACCTCGAAGCGGCTGCCACCGGCAGCGCCGGGCCGGTAACGGATCTCCCCCTGCATCTCCGAGACCAGCCGCCGGCAGATCGCGAGGCCCAGGCCCGAACCACCCGGCTTGGTGGTGGTGAAGGGCTCGAAGAGGCTCGCCGCGAGGCTTGCCGGCACGCCGGGCCCGTCGTCGTCCACCGCCAGCAGCAGCGTCTCCCCCGTACGTGCCACCGACATTCGCACGCGCCCAGCGGCCGGGCTGGCGTCGACGGCATTGAGCAGCAGGTTGATCAAGACCTGTCGCAGGCGGCCGGCCACCAGGCGGGCGAGGACGGGCTCCGGGGGCACAGCGAGCTCGAGCACGACGCCCGAGGCCGAGCTCGAGCGCTCGACGACACCGAGGGCAGCCCGGCAGACGGCGACGACGTCTACCTCCTCGGCCTCTTCGCGCGCTGGTCGTGCGTAGGCGAGAAACGAGGTCAGGATGCGGTCTAGGGCGGTGATCTCCTCGCTGATCTCGCCGGTGATGCCGACCATCTCGGTGGCGAGCTGCGGTGGCTGGACGTGCTCGGCCCGCAACTCGAGGGAGCCGGCTGCGAAGCGCATCGCGTTGAGCGGATTGCGCAGCTCATGGGCGAGGCCCGCGGCCAGCATGCCGAGCTCACCAAGGTGCTCGGCGTGCGCCCGGCGCAGCAGCTGCTCGCCGCGGCGCTGCAGCAGCTGGCCATAGGCGAGGATGAGAGCAACCAAGAGGAGCGTGCCGAAACCGGCCAGAACGCCGATCGTGCGCCACAGGTCGCGGCGCCCCTCGGCTGCCATGCCGGCTTCGGAGAGGCCGAGCACCAAGGTCCCGGTGGCCGGCTGGCCGCCCACCGAGGCGACCATCTCGAGAAAGAGGTCGCCGTCATCCTGTTCGACATCGGGGACCCGCGTGCGCTCCACGCCACCGGCCAGGAAGTCGTCCGGCCGTCCCCCGATCCAGCGGTCGGCGGCACCATCGCCCTCCGAGGTCCAGACGACGTTGCCGTCGTCGTCGACCACGCGCAGGAACGCGATGGCCGGGCCCGTGCGCAACAGGGAGGCAGCCGCCTTCTGGAAAGTCGATTGGCCGGCGGCGGACCGCAGGGTCTGGCCGGGTCGGCGGGTGAGCTCATGCGTCAGGGAGTCGGCGAGGGAGCGCCCGGCGTTGCGGCTTCGCCGCACCAGGGCCCGCTCCGCCGAGGCGAGCCGAAACTCGGCGAGGAGCATGCCGGCGACCACCGCCACCAGGGCCACGATCACCAGGCCGGCCGGCTGCAGCCGCTGGCGCAGGGTGCCGGGCTGGATGGGGCTCCACAAGGGGGGCGTGTCCATCGTTGGTGGGCCCGCTCGGTGCCGCGGGACCGCAGCGATCGTAGCACCGGGCCCCTTACAGGGTCAGTACGTCCGAATGGCGCGCCAGAAAGGAAAGCCGAACCCCGCGACGACCGGCTCTCTCCCCTCTCCCAGGACAGAATTGCAAGGTTTCTTGCGCTCGTGGACTGGCATGCCCCGTGCTCTTGTGAGGGGTGAGCGTGCGAATTCATCGCCCGCCGACCTTGCAACGAGGTTTCCACGTATGAAGGCGCAGCGTATGTCGGTCCTGATCTTCCTTCTCGCCTCTCTCGTCGTCCTGCCGACCTTCGCCGCCACCGCGCCGGCGAACCACGCCAGCGCTCCGGCGGCGAAGCCGGCCGAGCACTCGATGCGCGCCGAAGGCGTGATCAGCAGCGTCGATGCCACCGCCAAGTCGCTGGTGGTCAAGGAGGGCAGCAAGACCCTGACCTTCAACATCGGCAGCGCGACGCTCACTGCGAAGGGCAAGCCGGTGACGATCGCTGAGCTCAAGGCCGGTGAGAAGGTGGAGGTGCACTACACCGGCAGCGGTGCCAGCCTGACCGCGAGCTCCGTGGTCGTCCGCGGCTAGGAGGCCCGAGCCGCATCCGGCGGCCCCAGGCGCCGCTTGGGACCGCCGCTGCAGCTTCCCGGGCGAGCCAGCCAAGAAAACCTTTTCTGAACGGGCGGCCGGCAGTGGCCGCCCGGCTCAGCGGCGGTTGGCCTGCAGGATCTTCTTGCGCAGCCGGAAGCTCGTCGGGGTGACCTCGACGAGCTCGTCGTCTTTGATGAACTCGATCGCCTGCTCGAGCGACAGACGCCGGGCCGGGATCAGCCGCACGAGCTCTTCGGCCCCCGCCGCTCGCATGTTGGTGAGCTTCTTTTCTTTGGTGATGTTGACGTCGAGGTCGTTGGGTCGCGAGTGCTCGCCGACGATCATCCCCTCGTAGACCTCGTCTTGCGGTGAGACGAAGAGCTCACCGCGGGGTTGCAGGCCCTCGATCGCGTAGGCCGTCGCCTTGCCAGTGCGATCGGACACCAGCGCGCCGGTGGCGCGGTGCGCGATGTCGCCCTGCCAGGGCGCGTAGCCGTCGAAGATCTGGTTCATCAGGCCGGTGCCGCGGGTCTCGGCGAGGAACTCGCTGCGAAAACCGATCAGGCCTCGGGACGGAACACGGAACTCGAGCCGCACGCGGCCGCTGCCATGGTTGATCATCTTCACCATGCGGCCGCGGCGGGGCCCGAGCTTCTGGGTGACGATGCCGATGAACTCCTCCGGGCAGTCGATCACGAGCATCTCCATCGGCTCGCAGAGCTGGCCGTCGATCCGCTTGGTGAGCACCTCGGGCTTGCCGACCGCGAGCTCATAGCCCTCACGACGCATCATCTCGATGAGGATGGCGAGCTGCAGCTCGCCGCGGCCGGAGACCTTGAAGGCATCGGGGGAGTCGCTGTCCTGCACGCGGATGGCGACGTTGTGCCGGCTCTCCTTCTCGAGCCGCTCGCGCAGCTTGCGGGAGGTCACCCACTTGCCTTCGCGGCCGGCGACGGGTGAGTTGTTGACGTAGAAGACCATGGCGATGGTCGGCTCGTCGACGACGATCGCCGGTAGCGGGCGCGGGTCCTCGAGGCTCGAGAGAGTGTCGCCGATGCCAACCTCTTCGAGGCCCGAGACGGCCACGATGTCGCCGGGTCCGGCGGCGTCGATCTCCACTCGCTTGAGGCCCTGGTAGCCCCACAGCCCGGAGACCTTGGCCCTTGCCACCTCGCCGCTCGCATGGCAGAGGGCGACCTCCTGGCCCTTCTTGATCTCGCCGGCAAAGAGCCGGCCGACGGCCAGCCGGCCGACGTAGTCGTCGTAGGCCAGGTTGGTGACCAGGAGCTGCAGGGGCGAGGCCGGGTGGTAGCGCGGCGGCGGCACGCTCTTCAGGATCTCCTCGAAGAGGGGCTCGAGCGTGGAGTCCTCACCGTCGGGGCTGGTCCGGCAGCGACCGGCGCGGGCGTTAGCGTAGTAGACGGGGAAGTCGAGCTGCGCCTCGGAGGCGTCGAGGTCGATGAAGAGGTCGTAGACCTCGTTGAGCACCTCGGCGGCGCGGGCGTCCGGGCGGTCGATCTTGTTGATCACGAGGATCGGTGCGAGGCCGGCCTCAAGGGCCTTGCGTAGCACGAAACGGGTCTGTGGCAGGGGGCCCTCACTGGCGTCGACCAGCAGCATCACGCCGTCGACCATCTTGAGCGTGCGCTCCACCTCGCCACCGAAGTCGGCGTGGCCGGGAGTGTCGACGATGTTGATCAGGGTGCCGCGGTATTGGATGGCCGTGTTCTTGGCCATGATGGTGATGCCGCGCTCCCTCTCGAGGTCGATCGAGTCCATCACCCGCTCGGCCACTTGCTCGTTCGAGCGGAAGATGCCGCTCTGCCAGAGCATGGCGTCGACCAGCGTGGTCTTGCCGTGGTCGACGTGGGCGATGATCGCCAGGTTGCGGACTTGCTCGCGCTGGGCAAGCGTGCCGCCGGCGGTGGTCTCGGGGGTTGCCGTCTGCATGATGGTCTCCGGTCCCTTCCCGGGCGGGTAGAGGGTGCTCTGCTCGCCGATGGTGCGCGTCGGTGCAGGCTCTCGCGTGCGGGTGCGCTGCGGAAGGGGAAGATGAAAAAGCCGGAGCGTCGCTCCGGCGGGAGGCACCATAGCAGGAAGGCGGGGAGGCCGGCAAACGGGCTAGGACTTGGCGTCGAGCCCCTGAGCGCGAGTGCCCTGCGGCCGGACGTGCTGGTGGAAGTACCAGGCAGCACCTGCCAGGTGTGTTAGTGCTACCGCGACGAGCCAGCGACTTGCCTTCTGCGGCTCGCGCTGCCACCAACGCCAGCAGTCTACGAGCATCCACAGCCAGAACATCGTGGCGAGGAGGAAGAACAGCCAGGCCGTCGCCAACCCTAGGACGATCAGCCCCTCGGGCACTCCCAGGTGTTTGATCACGGCTTTGCTCCTTCCGAGAGTTCCGCTACGTACACTCTGGTGGCCACTCGTCGTCGCACGTGAACTCGTCCCCGGCCGTACAGGACTGGCCACGTCGTGAGCAGACGCAACCGTAGGTACCGAAGACACAGTAGTAGTCGCACTCGAGGAGTCTGCAGCAGCCGAAGCAATGCTCGTTGGAGCAAACCACCTTTACTCCCTGTGTCGCTTGCTCACAGCTGAGTGCCCGACCTGAGTTCGCATAGACACCGGAGACCAGTATCGACTCTCCGCAGCTGGGAGGGCAAACCAAGTTGAGGGCATCCGGTCGCTTCTCCTCCACCTTGGCCGCGAGTTGAGGTGCTTCTTCCAGGGCTAGCGGCATCGTGGTGCGGCCCTGGAAGAGCCCAAGATTGATCAGGGTTTGGTGCATTACGACAAATGCGAGCTCGGCATTCGCCCTCTGGCGTAATAGGACGCCTGGGTCTCCCCCCAGGGCGAACCCCAACCCTTGGTCCAGAGTTGGTCTGCCTCGGACCGTTTGCCCTTCACCTTCCTCTGTTATGGTGAACTGCCCTTGTTGTGGGTTCCAGGTCAGCCTGATGTCCGCCAAGGTGGTCTGGAGCATCACAACGATGCCATCAGGGGTATCGAACTCGATCCTCGCTTTCCCGAAGGCTACCTTCTCGGAGCTGAAGAGGGTCACCGCCAGGACCTTGCCTTCGCGCTCGACATGGTACCCGGAGATTCCATGGGCGAGGCTCTCCGGGTCGGCCAGGAAGTCTGCCTGATTGGCCCCCGCAGCGCCGATCAGCACTAGGCTGAGACCACACACGATCGTGCGTACGAGTGGCAGCCCCGTCTGCGACCAAGAGCGGCTTTGGTGTCTAATGTAGTAATGCTGTTAAAATGATGTCACATTGTTAATGTGAGTCGTAAGTATAGACTATCTGGAATCCATTCCACCCCCTGCCCTGGATCCAGGCCGCGAGGCAACATTCGATATGCTGGCCACAGTCATCGCGACGCCATCGTTTGGGAGGACCTTGGATGCCCGGACAACCCCGGAACTCT
>WBZL01002075.1_pt1 | contig 19882 bp, 18 predicted proteins | sample 5204291 | NCBI WGS metagenome assembly WBZL01 (sample SAMN12344345, study PRJNA552823) | activated sludge metagenome | biome: Activated sludge suspended growth; feature: Nitrification reactor; material: Wastewater; isolation source: activated sludge from nitrification reactor of wastewater...
ACGACCAAGCCGGTCAGTGGACGCAGCGCGAAAGCAGGATCGGAAAGTCGCGCCTGATCGTCGGGATCTTCAAGATCAAAATGCTTGACCGGGCCATCCCAGCTTGCCGAAAGCTGCCGTGCCAGGGTGGTTTTTCCAACCTGGCGTGCGCCAAGGAGAGCAACCACCGGGAATTGGCCCAAGCGCTGAAGCAGTTGGGCAAGATGAACAGGGCGCGGAAGCATATCCGGAATTTACCATGAAATATCGGATAGAACGTCCAATATTTCAGGACTTTTGTGCGAGCAGAGTAGGGGGCCTGGCGATGCTGGGAGTGTTGAGAGCGCGACGACTGCAACGGTGTGCGTGAGGTGGAGGACTTTCCTGGCCTCGCGAACGGCGCCGTCCTGGGAGAGAGAGCGTTTGAGCAGCTGGACCTTGCGGTACGATTTCCTGAATTGACGCCGGGAGTCGCGGCTCTGAGGCTCCCCTTTAAAACTCAGCTTCTCGCTGATCCCTGCGTGGCACTCGATGGTCTGGCGAATCGCGTCATGCAGCAGGTTTCACCTCTGGAAATTTACAGGTGCCTGCTGCCTTGGTTTTCTTCATCGGCGGCAGGATTTGGGTAATCACTTTGTCAAGATGTGGCGGAAGTAGGCGATGGTCTCTTTCAATCCGTCTTCCAGCGCAACCCTCGGCCTCCAGTCCAGCATTTTTGCGGCCAGCGAGATATCCGGTTGTCTTTGCCGCGGATCATCTTCGGGCAGTGGCCTGAAGCAAAGCTTTGAAGGTCCACCCGTGGTTTCGACAATCTTCTCCGCGAGTTCAAGCATGGTGAATTCCACCGCATTGCCCAGATTGACCGGCCCGATAAAGTCAGCTGCCGAATCCATCATGCGCATCATGCCGTCGATCAGGTCATCGACGTAGCAGAAGCTGCGGGTCTGGGAGCCGCTGCCGTAGATCGTCAAATCTTTTCCAGCCAGCGCCTGGCAGATGAAGTTGCTGACCACGCGTCCATCATCGGGATGCATGCGCGGGCCGTAGGTGTTGAATATCCGGATGACCTTGATTTCGAGGTGGTGCTGCCGCCAGTAATCGAAAAACAGTGTTTCGGCACAGCGCTTGCCTTCGTCATAACAACTGCGAATGCCGATTGGATTGACCCTGCCCCAGTAGCTTTCCGGTTGTGGATGAATTTCGGGGTCGCCATAGACCTCGCTGGTCGAGGCCTGAAGGATGCGTGCCTTGACACGCTTGGCCAGCCCAAGCATGTTGATCGCGCCGTGCACGCTGGTCTTCGTGGTCTGCACCGGATCGAACTGATAGTGAATCGGGCTCGCCGGGCAGGCAAGGTTGAAGATGCGATCAACTTCCACATAAAGCGGAAAGGTGATGTCGTGTCGCATCAGTTCGAAATATGGGTGACTGAGCAGGTGAGCGACGTTGCGCTTCGATCCGGTAAAGAAGTTGTCGACGCAGAGAACATCGTCGCCTCGGGCGATCAGGCGATCGCAGAGGTGGGAGCCGAGGAAGCCGGCACCGCCGGTGATTAGAACCCTATTCACTATGGCCTTTCTGCAGGCGGTCTGCCAGCGTCGGTAGGATTTGGTGCCATGTCCATGCGGTTGCGGCTATGTCATCGATGTCTGTATAGCGCGGGGTCCAGCCGAGCATTTCGCGCGCGCGTGCGGAATCCCCGACCAGCGCCGGGGGGTCGCCCTCCCGGCGTGGCGAAATGCGGGTCGCGATTGTCCGGCCGGTGATGCGTTCGGCCGCGGCGATGATTTCGCGCACAGAGAAACCCTGGCCGTTGCCCAGGTTGCATGCCAGCGAGCGGTCGTTGGCGCGGATCCATTCCAGTGCGCGCAGATGAGCGTCGGCCAGGTCGGCGACATGGATGTAATCGCGGATGCAGGTGCCGTCGGGGGTGGGATAGTCATCGCCGAAGACGGCGATGTCGGCGCGTCTGCCGAGCGCGACATCGAGCACCAGCGGAATCAGGTGGGTTTCGGGGTCATGCCATTCGCCGGTTTCCGCGTCGGGGTCGGCGCCGGCCGCGTTGAAATAGCGGAGGCTGGCGTGGTGCAGGCCATAGGCGTGCGAGTAATCCTTTAGGATTTGCTCGACCATCAGCTTGGACCAGCCATAGGGATTGATCGGCGCCTGCGGATGGTCCTCGTCGATAGGGATAGCGAGAGGGTTTCCGTAGGTAGCGCAGGTGGAGGAGAACACGATGTCACGGACACCAGCGTCACGCATGCAGTCGAGCAGATTCAGGGTGTTGGCGACGTTGTTAGCATAGTAACGCGCAGGGTCGCGTACCGATTCGCCGACATATGCGTAGGCGGCAAAGTGCATCACGGCATCAACCGGATGGGCGGTGAACACTGCGCTGAGTGTGTCTCGGTCGGCCAGGTCTCCCACCACCAGCGGTCCCCAGTGCACCAGTTCACGGTGTCCGCTGCCCAGATTGTCGAAACAGACAGGGCGCATGCCCTTGGCGGCGATCGCCTTGCAGACATGACTGCCGATATAGCCGGCGCCGCCGACGACCAGTATGGTGCTGGGATTGTTCATGGGGTTATGGTGCGATGGTGAATATTAGCCGCGCAAGGTGATGAGCACTCGGGTCTTGACCTTGCCGGCGAGATTGGTGATTTCGCGCAACGCGGTTTCAAACCTGCCCTGGGCAATCAGCCCGGTCACGCCCAGTTTGCGCCGCGCTTCGCCGCCGTCGCCCAGGGCAACCTGCCGACCCGTACCGCCCGATTGTTTGGCGGTCATGAGGTCGCGCACCTGGCCGACAAAACCGAGAAAGCCGACCGGTCCGTTCAGTCCGTAGCGGGCTTCGAATGACGCTACGGTACGTTCGAGGTTTTCCAGCTGTGTCAGGGAGAGGTTGTGCAAGGACTGCTCGCGGCAGAAGTCGGGCGAGTAATAGCCCTTGAACAGGGCGTTGAGACTGATGCTCATCCCGCTTTCGACGATTTTCGCCACGGTTTCCTCGAGGTGGTCGTGGGTGTCCCGCATCACGGCACAGAGGATGCAGATGGTCGGTTTTTCGAGTCCGCGTGCGTTCCTCTCGCGCACCAGGGCCTGGGCATTGCCCCAGATGCGGTCGAACTTGCAGCCACGCCGCAAATACTCAAAAAGTTCGGGACGGAGCGTATCCATCGAGATGTCGATGGCGTGCACCGGGGCCCGGAGGATGACATCGCGGCATTTTTCGTCGAGGTAGGTAGCGTTGGTGTGGATATGGAACGAGCCCATGCCTGCGTGGCGTGCGGCGGCCAGGCTTTCCAGGGTAGGCAAGAGCTTGAACTTGGACAGGAAGGGTTCCCCGCCGGTCAGCAGGATGTCGCCTCCCTGGGCGACGAAATCGCGCGCCAGGTTCATGACCGACGGGCTACATGTCTTGAAGTCGATATGGAACTCTTCCGGCTCCAGGCAGTAACGACAGGTCACATTGCAGTCGGGGCCGACCGACAACCATAGCTTGCCAAGCCGGAAATTCCCTTGACCATCCTGATAGTCCTCGACGGCGAAACCCTTGCCAGAGGTTTTCCATTTCTGGAACCAGAAGCATCCGCTGGGACAGCCGGCCTTCTCGTAGTTTCCCTCGAGGAAGGCTTCGCGGCGCCGGGCCAGTTCGGGGTGGGTGGCAAAGAAGCGCTGCAATGCCACCGGCCCCTCCCGGTACATCGCTTCCTGGTCGGTGACGAAGAGCGGCCCGTGATAGCTGCAGAAACGCAGGTCGAGATGAGTACGTGGCACCACGTACAACTGGGAAAACGGGGCATGGCAGGGGTAGATGCGTCCGCAAGACGGTGCTTGGCTCATGGCGGTCCTTTGTCATCGGGCTGGGCCGGGATGCCGGCCAGCCGCCGCGCCAGATTGGCGAGGCCGGAATGCATGCTAACCGGCAGCCGGGAAAATGTACATTCCTGAAGCGCAAACATGAGGGCGCCAATGGGACCGGCGGTGGCGGCGACATAGCCTGCGCGCCAGGGTGAGGCAAGGCCTGCTAGCCAGCGGCGCGGGGCATGCCATGGGTGGGGTCCGGGCAGGATCAGCGGCGCATGCCAGGCTGTGTCGTGGCCTTCGGTATGCACCAGGCGCCGGCCGATTTCTATCGCTTCCGCGCTGGGAAAGAAAGCGAGCTGCCGCAAGCTATGCTGGGCCCGGCGCCGGAGTTCCGGCGTCGGCAGGTCGAGCCATCGGGCATCGGCGGCAAGTTCCGCCACGCGATCCAGGATACCGGCGCGGATCGGGGCCACGACTTCGGCGCAGGAGATTTCGGTGCGGCGGGCATCGTCCGAGAGCAGGCGGGGAACCAGGCATCCGTCGCGCTCGTCGTAGCCGAGCGCAGTTCCCTCGTTGCGGCGACAAACGGCTTCCAGTAGATGGGCGGCTTGTCGTGCGGCGCCTTCGAGCAACGAAGATCTGCGCCTCTGGTCGCCGATGAGGCCAATGGCATTGGCGAGGGTGGGCGGGGCAGCGTGGTCGTTCCAGAGTCCGAAATAGAACCATCTCAGGGGCATGGCGGTGGAGCCCAGCGCCGCCTCCAGATGGCGCTGGGTGCTGCCGCGCCAGCCGATATCGACGCAGCCGGTGGCATGGTCGTCAAGGATACCCTCCTGGCGCAGATATTGATGCAGGCGGGCACGCTGTGTGGCCCCCTGGGTGGCGACGGCTCCCTGAAAGCCGGAGTCGGCAAGCAACGGGACGAGCCGGTCGCGAGGCGGCGAAGCGGCAACATCCAGCCCGTATTTCACCAGCCACGGTGTGAGGGGCAAGCTGTCCAGGCCGAAGTATTCCAGGTGGTTGCCAAGAGTGGGGGGACCGGCGCGAACACGATGGGTGGCATCGATGTCGGCAAGTTCAAGCCTTGTCAGTACCGCAAGTGCGGTCAGGCGGCGCGAAAGGTGGAGATAGCGCAATTCGGGGCCGGGCCCCGTTCCGGATTGCAGACCGGCGGTTGCATCGCGCAGTAGGTCACCATCGCGGGCGATGAACGCCAGCCGGGTGATGCCGCGTGCACTGGTTTCCCGCAACAGGAGCATGGCAAATGCCGCGAACACCGGCCCCAGCGTCTCGTGGCCGAGACGGTAGGCCGGATGGTCCGGCGAATGCCGGGACATGCTCAGTCCGCCATCCGGCGCGCGGCGATCAGCTGTTCGTAGAGTGCTAGGTGGGACGCCAGGAATTTGGCATGGGAATACTCCTGCCGGGCGCGCTCGATACCGGCGCCAGCCCAAGCCCGGCGCAATCCGGCATCGCCCAGGGCAGTGGCGAGCGCGGCGGCTAGTGCCGTCATGTCGCCTTGCGGAACCAGATGCCCGGTTTTGTCCTGCACCACCATGTCGGGAATCCCGCCGGTGTGGAAGCCGACCATCGGGGTGCCGCTGGCCATGGTCTCCAGTACGGTGAGCGGCAGGTTGTCGGCAAGGGATGTGAACAGGAAGATGTCTGCGGCGGCATAGTGGCGGGCCAGGGTATCGGCATCGCCGATGTAGCCGGCCTCGTGCAGGTCGAAGCCGGCCAGCTTTTCGCGGATGCCTGAATTGGAGTGGCCGACCAGGAGGACGTAAGGCCACAAATGGCGGTTCGCTAGCAGGGCATCGAGGGCATAGGCAATGCCCTTGCGCACGTCCAGCAGCGAACCGGCGGAAAGCAGGACGATATCGCGATCCTGTGGCAAGCCGAGTTCGGCGCGCACGACGGACTTGTCGCGGGGGTGGAACAACTCGGTGTCGATGCCATAGGGGATCAACTGCAAGGGGGTGGGGAACAGCCCACTGCTCATCGCGGTCGCGGCCATCCAGTTGGAGGGAGCGATGTAGTGGATGCAGCCGCTGGCGGCGAGCTTGCGCTTGAACCCCTGCTGGATGCCGGTGAAGTCCAGCCAGCTATCGATCGGCCAGCCGCCGAGCTGGGGGCAGCCCCCGCAACGGGTCTTGAAGCGTTCGCAACTTCCCGGATACAGGCAGCCGCCGGTGAATGGCGAGCAGTCGTGGATGGTCCAGGCTACGGGTTTGCGCCGCGAGAGCCAGAGCAGGGTTTGGGGTGAGATGGCGGAAGACAGGTCGTGAAAGTGTAGCAAGTCGTAGTCCCATATCCTGCCGTGACGCAGCAAGGCCCCCAGTTCAAAGGGAAACAGTTCGGGAAAACCGATCCGCCGCATGACGAGATTGGCGGCCCGGACGGGCAGCTGGAAGCGGCCATACAACGAGCGCATCTGCGGACTCCAGGGCGAGCCGGCCCAGCTCAACCAGTGGTGGGCCTCGTGGCCAGTCGCATTGAGGAGGGTGGTCAATTCGGCCGCGACACGGCTGGCACCGCCACCGTATTGGTCCGCCTTGCTGAGGACTGCGATTTTCATGTTCTGCCTTTAAGGATGTCTCGGGTCCGCATGGCGGCGGCCAGAAGGAAAAGCCAGGAACGGGTGCCCCACCCGAGTTGCGGGGAGAGCCAGAGATGCGTGGGCAGGCTTTGGCTGTACTGGAGGAGCAGGCGCCGGGCGCGGTAATCGTACAGGCTGCGCAGCAGGAAGCGCCAGGACAGCGTATCAGCGATGCGGACAGTACTGGCGATTCCGAAGGTTTCGTCGTGATGGAACTCGCGCAGGGCTTCGAATAGGCCCGCAGACATCTCCTGACTCGCCGCCCAGAAGGCGTTTGCCTGGTGGAGCCAGGTGGCCTTGAGGGTGTCGGCTTCTCCGTCTGTGGTGGCGTTAGCGAACATGCGCCCCATGGGTTCTGCGAGTTTTTCCAGCGCTATCTGGAAACGGGCGACGAAATCGCCAGCGGCAGGCTGAGCGTGGGGGGGGTGAACTGGCTCTCCGTTGCGATACCCGGTAACGCTGCCGATGTCGGCATCGAAGAGGAATTCGAGTGGCAGGAGATTGGCGCCGATATGGGCTGCCGCGTCCGGCGGGAAGAGCACGCCAGTCTTGCGACAGTTCGGTGGTTGCGGGTTGAGGAAGGGAAGCAGGCCAAAGTAGGTGCCATGCCATGTGGTCTCCGGCATGGCCAGCGCCAGATTGTCTTGGATGCTGCCGCGCCAGCCGATGTCCACCAGCACGGCTGCGCCTTCCGAGGCAAGGCCGGGATGGTAGCGCGACATGTAGGCGGCTAGGTCGGCATGACCGTGCCGGGCCACTTCGTCGATCCATGCACGGAGCGGCGGCTGGGTGGCGATGAAGCGCGCCAGCGCTGCTCCGCGCAGTTCCGTCGGGACGGCGAGCGGCGGCGGGGCGAATCGCCCGGGCACGTTTAGCGAAGCGCGCAGTTCGGCCCAGTTGGCGTCGTGGTAGGGTGTGAAGAAGCGCACTAGGCCCCGGCTGCCTTCGCTTGCCAGCGAGGCGGCAAACGTCGAGAGCCGGCTCGCATGCAGCAGCGAGGATTGCTCCGGCCATTGCGCGCCATGGGCGAAACGGTCGTAATAGCGCTGGAAGATGATGCCCTCGCGGGTCAGAAAATGTATCTTCCCGAGGCCGAGCGAGGCTGCCTGTTCGCGCGCCATGACGCACAACAGGCCCAGCAGTCCGGCAGCCAATGCGGCAAGGTCTTCCGGACTTTCCGGCATGGGCGCGGGATCAGTCCGCATTGCGTCTGTCTCCAGGGGGGCTAGCCAGTGCCTGCAGTTCCCGCCAGGCATCCTCCAGTGGCAATCGGGCGATCCTTTGCTGTTGCGCCAGGATCTCAATGGCCCGGCCAAAACGCTGCTTGCCGTTGGTGGCGGAAGCTGTTTCGAGATGCAGCCGGATCGCCAGTTCTCCCCAGAAAATGGAATCATCCGCCGAGTCCGACAACAGGGCGGACGGATGGATGTCGAATAGGGTAGTGCGGGGCGTCGCGACGTGGCAGGCGGCAGCGCCCCGCCGCATTGCCATGGCGATGTCGGAATGGGGGTTGTCGCCGACATGGGCGGTGTCTGCGGGAGGAGTGCCGATGCGGCCCCATGCGGCGGCGAACAGGTCGCCGTTGCCGCCCTTGGTACAGCCTTCGCTGGCCGAAGAGTAGACCGGCATGGGAGGATAGCCGCAGGCGGCGAGTAGTCCGCCGATTTCCTCAGCGTCCAAGTACATGTCGGAAATGGCAACGACCGGAATGCCAATATCGCGCAACCAGGCGACGGCTGCCAGGCAAAAGGGATTGGGGACGCAGAATTTAGTCTCCAGCGCCAGTTCCCGGCGCGCATCGCTGGGCAGCAGCCGGTAAATGTCGCGCAGGGTCGGCTCGCGCCCGAAAAGGCGGCGGCAGGCGACGGTAGCGACCCGTTCGGCTTGGCGGCGCATCCAGGCTGACGGCCGTGGCAGGCGCGTGCTCAAGGAAAGGAATACGTCCTGGGGGAACAGGGTGCGCCGCCAGATCAGGGTATCGAAGACATCGAAACTGACTAGTCGCGGTGGGTGGTTTGAGGATAGTGCTACCTCAAGCCAGGGGCGCGGGTCGGTCACGCCATGTCCGGAAGAATGGGATGGGAGAATCGATGCCGCCTGGGGGAAGGTCTCAGCGTGGCTCGTCATTACAGCTTCAGTACTTTTTCAGCAGGGTATCGATGGTACGCAAGGGGCGGGTCAGACGCCATGAGCGCGAGGCGAGCACCTTCCGCAGTTGTGCTTGGTCGCAGCGCAGGCCCTCGATTTCGCGTTGCGCGCTTTCAAGCGCTCGTTTGAGCTGGGTGCTTTCGTGACGCAGGGCGGCAAGCTGGAGTCCCGCTTCGATCATCCCTGCGTCGTTCCAGGGATGGCGGCTTAGAGCGTATTGACGGATGTCGTCAGGCGACAGCGTTCCTCCTGAGAGGAGATTGCCGACCAGTTCGTCAAACCCCGTCGATGCCGGTCGTGCGGCGGATGAGTAGAAATGCCAGACCAGGGCGTCGACGGCGGCCTCGGGCGAGGGCACGATCTGGGCATTGAAACCGTCGGGCAGCACCGTCAGCCTCGGCCGGCATGCTGCGAGCGCGGAATTCAACGCCGGCTGGTCGCGGCAGGAGTCGCGTCCGGCGGAGGACTCCAGCCAGCGCCGATGCCATTCGGCGGCAAATTGCCGGGCTGCCGGGGTGTCGTTGAAGTAGAGGACCCCGCCGTTGAGATAAACCTCGCTGTCGATATTCCAGCCCATGGCGTCGAGGGTGGCGCGGTCCCGGTCCCAGATTTGCTCGGAGAAGATTTCTCGCGAATGGTTGCGCGCGCCTGCCAGGTCGCAGTCGAGGGAAAAGACTGCATCCAGCGAGCTACGAACAAAGATGTCGCTGTCGAGAAAGAGAAAGGGACCGTCGAGGATGGATCGCAGCGAAGTCTTGACGAAGCGGTTGCGGAATTCGGCGCTGCCGGGTTGCGTGGTCAAGGCACGGCATTCATCGACAGCGCGGAGCAATGCATCGTTGCAGTGTTGCAAGGCAGCCAGAGATTCTTCGTCGCAGATCAGCACCAGTTTGGCATCCGGATTGCTCTGTCGCAATGAGGCAACAGAAACGCGCGTTATGGCCGAGTAATAGTCATGGCCATTGGAGGTGAGGCTAAAGACGATTTGCTTCATGACGGAGGCAGCTGCTGTGTTCCGCATTGTTCAGGGGTTCCGGTGGGAAGCAGCGAGCGTGACAAAGCGAGGAAACGGTTGGCGATGGTTTGAGGCGAATAGCGATGCCAAGCCTCTGCTTGGGCGACATCGAGATAGCCGGAGCGGTGTTCCGGCGCCCGGAGGCGCTCCAGCGCACGAATGAGTTCTTCCGGCGTGCTGACCAGAAATTCAGTCACGCCGAGTTCGGCGGCGGTTCTTGAATATTCTAGAGTTGATGTAGCGATGACAGGCAGACCCCAGCAAATGGCCGTAATCATTTTATTGTTTCCCTTGGCCCTATCCTCGGAATTGCCGTCATGAGGAAGAAAGGCGATATCGGATTGCTGCAAGGTGGTGATGAAATCCGGCAGAGACCAGTGATGGAAGCGTACTTGGGGATAGGCGGCGGGCTTGCCCTCCAGCGCGTGGATGTCCGTGATCACATTGATTTGCACATCAGGAATCGATAGCAGGGTCGATAGATGCTTCTCGAAAATCCAGAAATTGGTGAAATTGCCGAACCAGACGATTTGGAACATGGCACTGGATGTGCGACTAATGCGGACAACTTGATCGGGGAAGTAATCGATCAGGTTCGGGATCACCTCGACTCGTCGCAGAGGGTAATTTTCTTTCAACCATGCAGCCTGGGCATTGCTGCAGGTAGTGACCATATCGGCGAGTCCAAGCATGTCGGCGAGGTCGGCGTCGTTTGTCCAGTATCCCAGGGCTTGTCCAAGGTCGTCGACGTCGTAGATGACTTTTCGCCCGAGCCAACGCGCGACTTTCGCCTTGCGCAACAGTGAGCGGTCCAGCTTTTTTTGAAAATAAAAAATGTCCGCCCGAGGATCGAAGCCGTAGGAAACATGGGCTCCCGACTCGCGTAAGCGGTGTTCGATGCCGTACAGCCTGATGCGGGTGCTGGCGGTATTCATTCCTCCAGCCGGAAAAAAGGCGTAGCGGAGTCTCATGCCGGCTTCCAATGCCGTACTTTCATCAGCTGGGAGGAAGTGCCGAAATTTTTAGCTGGCAGTGGGCCACGGTGCCCAAGTGACCGCCCGCTACATCGAGGAGATGGCACTTGTGCGAGACGGCAAGGAAATCGCCGCTGTCGTCGGCCATGCTGAAAGAGAACTGATAGCGACCGGCCTTCAACGGGACGGCATCGACTTTCAGTTGCCAGCTATTTGTTCCTGCGGAGACATGGAGCCCAAGCTCGCGTGACTCGATGACATTGTCGGCGGCGTAGTCTCCCGCCAGATTGAATACATTGATACGGATAGCGACGTTATCAATGGTTTCAGTGGAATCGAAAACGAACCGTACCGTTAGGGAGTCGGAGGGGTGGATGGTAAGCCTGTCCAGCTCGGCGCCGAAGCTCCTGATCGGGGCCTTGAGCGTGACAAAACCTTGCTCCGGATCGGTTGCCGCCTCGTTCAGGGCGCGATAGATATCGACGCCTGCTGCCGGCTTCCCCAACAATCTTGGTCGACCACCATCCAGCACCAGTACCCTGCTGGAGATGCGGGAGACGTGTGCCATGTCGTGCGAAACAAATACGACTGCGGCCGTCTTTATCATTTCCTGGATACGGCGATGGCACTTGAAACGGAATGCTGCGTCACCTACCGCCAACACTTCGTCGAGCAGAAGAATGTCCGGGTCGATAGCGACGGCGATGGAAAATCCGAGCCGCATGCTCATGCCCGAACTGTAATGGCGTACCGGCATGTCGATGAATTCTCCAAGTTCGGAGAAGGCGATGATTTCCTCGGTTCTGTCGTCCAGTTCGCGCTTGTCCATGCCGAGGATGGCAGCATTGATGCGGATATTCTCGCGGCCGGTAAGTACCGGGTTAAAGCCGGCGCCCAAGGCAATGATCGCCCCTGTTTTACCGCGCATGACTATGCTTCCGGCATCCGGGCGGATCAGCCCGTTCAGCATGCGCAGTAGAGTGGTTTTTCCGGCCCCGTTCCGTCCCACGAGGCCAAGACACTCACCGCGCCGTAGTTTGAAAGACACGTCATCGATAGCCCAGAACTCGTCTTGCCGCAGTTTGCCGTGACCCGGATGCCGGCGCCCAAGCATCTCGGCGCCAAGATCGCGCAGGCCGTACCAGAGCGATGCACGAAGAGAGGTGCAAAACTTCTTCGAAACGCCAGTGGCTTCGATCAGGATTTCGGACATGCTACGAACCCATCCGTTCGATGACGATGGGCATGGCCAGCCGATAGACTACCCACAAGATTAGCATCGCAAAAAGGGCGACAAGGGCCATGATGAACAGATAGGCGATCATGCCGGCCTCCTGTCCTGTCAGCCACTGACGGGTAACTTCAACCAGGGGGGTGAGTGGATTGAGCAGCAGGAGCGTGCGTGCCGGTCCGTTTGCGGGCAATGGGTATATGACGGGGGTGAGGAACATCAGGAATTGCAGGAGCAGGGGAAGTCCCTTGGCGATGTCGGTGTAGAGGAGCCCGACCGGGGTTAATAGAAGGCCAAGCACTAATCCTGCCAGCAGTATGGTCATAATGCCAAGCGGTGCGAGGGCTTGTGACCATGCCGGCGGAACGCCAAGCAGGGGGAGTAGGGCTGCGAGTAGAGCGAACTTGATGCAAGCGTTGAAGGCGACCTGATACACGCCCGAGAGGATGATTGCTTCGCGGGGAAAGTTGATTCTTGCCAAGACTTCCTTCGATTCCATGACTCCTTGGAGGGGAGCCTGGACAGCATCCGTAAAAATTGTCCAGAGCAAGGTGCCGGCGAGGACATAGGCCGGATAGGGAATCGAGGTAGTCCCAACCGAGAGTGTGCCGCTGAGACCGAGGAATATCCAGATGATGCTATGTGCCAGAGGTATCGCCAGCAGCCAGAAGAAGCCAAGCAGTGTCTGCCGGTACTGGGCGCTGATGTCGCGCACCGCCAGTCGCCAGGCAAGCTCGCGGGATGCGCGCAGGTCGCGGAGCATGTCGCGCAGCAGCCGGCGCGGGCTGGCGATTGCGGAGTCCGGGGTATAGATCGTAGTGGGGAGATCTTCGCGTTCGATGCTCATGCCGATGTTGTCCGGGCGGGGATAGTGCGCGCCCAAGCCAAGGTGGCGGCAAGCGCGGCATCCAGGGGTAGTCGTACCGCCAGGTCGAGTTCCTGTCGAGCCTTCTCGATTGACGGGACATAGCGGGCTGCCGGCTTCAGGCTCGGCTGACTGCCGAGCAGAACCTCGATGCCGCCGGCCAGTTTCGCAAGCCGGCGGGCGAGGCCGGCGATGTCTATCGTCTGGTCGGATCCGAGATTGTAGGCGGCAGCACGTCGGCCCGATATTAGCAGGGTGGCAAGCCATATTGCCAGGTCGGCAGCATAAAGATAGCTGCGCACCGGCGTTCCGTCGCCGTATATCCTGATCGGTCCTCCCGCCAGTGCGTCGCGAATGAAGCTGCCCGCGGCGAACTTGTCAGTCAGCGGCAGGTAGGGGCCAAGGAAGGAAAAGCCGCGGGCAATGACGCAGTCGACGCCGGACGATACGCACAGGGTTTCGGAGATGCGCTTCATTTCACCATAGGCAGAGGCGGGATCGCTGGGATCAGGACAGCCTCGGTAGTCTTCCCGAATATGGCTCAGATCCGCCGGCTGAGGACCATAGATGGCCCCCGAACTGGCGAACAGCAGGCGCTGGACGCCCTTGGTGCAAGCAAACTGCAGCACCCGCTCGGTGCCGCGCAGGGTCTGCATGATGATCGCCGTGCCACCAGAGCCGACCTCTGCGGCCGAGGCTGTGGCGAAGTGGAAGACGTAGTCGAAGGCCGCATCCGGAAAGGTGAAATCCGCAGCGTCGCCGACTTGCCAGGAAAACTCCCGGCGTGCCGCGAGGTGCGGCACTTCTCCGGCAAAGCGGGCCGGATCGCGGCTCAGGATCGTGGCCCGGGCCTGGGTGCCGAGCAGATCGTTGCCCGCGGCGATGCTTTCGAGCAGCCATTTGCCGTAGAACCCGGTGCCGCCGGTGATGAAGAAATTCGCTCCGGCCAGGTCGCGCCAGATCGCCGTCGTGTGGCGGACGATATGTTCCCTGTCGTCACGCGAGATGGGAGGCAGCCGCGTCATCAGAATCCGACTCCCAGGAATTCGCCGATCTTGTCTGCGGCGTAGTCGAGCATTTCCGTGCTCAGTCCGGGATGGACGCCAATCCAGAAGCTGCGTTCGGTGATGGCGTTGGCGGTCGCCAGATCGCCGCTGATGCGAAATCGGCGCCCTTGCATGTAAGGCTGCCGCGTGACGTTTCCCGCGAACAGCAGGCGCGTGCCGATTCTGTGCTGGTCCAGGTAGCGCAGCAGGTCGACCCGGTCGCACGGTACGTTCTCGCGCAGGGTCAGCAGGAAGCCGAACCAGGAAGGGTCGCTGCCGGGTGTCGCTTCGGGCAGGATCAGAAATTCCTCGCAGGTCTTCAGGCGTGCCTTCAGGTGAGCGAAATTGCGCTGGCGCACGGCGATGAATTCGTCGAGGCGGGCCAGTTGCGCCACCCCCAGCGCCGCCTGCATGTCGGTCATTTTCAGATTGTAGCCGGCATGCGCGTAAGTGTACTTATGGTCGTAACCAAGCGGCAGGTCGCCGAGCTGCCAGTCGAAGCGCTTGCCGCAGGTGTCGTCCTTGCCCGGCGCGCAGTAGCAGTCGCGGCCCCAGTCACGGAAGGATGCCAGCGCCCGTGCCAGCAGCGGCAGGTCGGTGAAGACTGCGCCACCCTCGCCGGTGGTGATGTGATGGGCGGGGTAGAAGCTCAGCGTGCCGAGGTGGCCAAAGGTGCCGACACTGCGGCCATGCAGAAGTGAGCCGAAGGCGTCGCAGCAATCCTCGATCAGCCACAGGCCATGCCGGTCGGCGATCTCGCGCAGGGCGGCAGCCTCGAACGGATTGCCCAGTGCATGGGCCAGGATGATGGCCCGTGTGCGCGGACCGATGGCGGCGGCAATGGCCTGCGGTGTCGGATTGTAGCCTGGCAGTTCGGAATCGACGAATACCGGCGCGAGACCGTTTTGCAGGATGGGGTTGATGGTGGTGGGAAAACCCGCTGCCGCGGTGATGACCTCGTCGCCCGGCTGCAGCGCGCGTTCACCCAGCAGCGGCGAAGTGAGGGCCGAGAGTGCCAGCAGATTGGCCGAGGACCCCGAGTTGGTGCTGAGCGCCTGCTGCACGCCGATACGTTGTGCGATCAGGCGTTCGAATTCGTCATTGAAGCGCCCGCTGGTCAGCCAGCCGTCCAGTGCGGCATCGACCAGGTGGCGGATCTCGCTGCCACCAATCACTTTGCCAGCGGCCGGGATCGCGCTGATGCCGGGGCGAAAGGCCGGCGCCGACTGCGCCTCAGAGGCATGGCGCTCGACGAGTTCGAGGATCTGCCGTCGTAATTCGTCAGTGCTCATGTCACGAACGGGTTTCCTGAGTCTCGGGAATATTCCCGGCAACATTCCCGGCAATAGCGGTCGATTTGTTGTCTGGAAATGGCGTCGATGTCTGCGCCGCTCAAGTGTGCGCGGTACCAGTCAACGGTCATCAGCAGGGTCGTATCGAGCGACCAGCGCGGCTGCCAGCCTAGCGCCGAGATCGCTTTCGAGGCGTCGAGCCGGAGGCAGTGTGCTTCCTGTGGATGAGAGACCTGGTCGCTGAACCAGGGCGCTTCCTCCCCCCAGAGGCCGGCCAGCTTGTCGATGACCTGTTCGACGCGGTGTTGATCTGACGGACCGAAGTTCCAGGCCTCGGTGAAGGGCGCTCCCTTTTTGCATAGTTGCTCGGCCAGCAGCAGATAACCAGCCAGCGGTTCAAGGACATGTTGCCATGGGCGGATCGCCTGGGGATGACGCACAGGTAACGGACGCTGGTCCACAAAAGCGCGGATGGCGTCCGGGATCAATCGGCCCGGCGACCAGTCGCCACCGCCGATGGCATTGCCTGCGCGCGCCGTCGCCACGGCGGCGCCGTGTCCGGCAGGGTCGGCCGGCCTGAAAAAGGAAGCGCGATACGCGGCGGTGACGAGTTCGACGCAGCCCTTGCTGCTGCTGTACGGATCGCATCCGCCGAGCGGGTCGCTTTCGCGATGGGCCTCGCCTTCGCGGTTGTCGTAACACTTGTCGCTGGTGACGACGACGACCGCCCGCACTCCGGGCGCCTGGCGAACGGCTTCGAGCAGGTTGACCGTGCCCATGACATTGCTGGAGTAGGTTTCAACCGGGTCAGCATAGGAGCGGAGGACCAGGGCTTGTGCGGCGAGATGGAAGACGACTTCCGGCTGGTAGTCGGTGAAGGCACGGCGCAGCCGTTCGGGATCCCTGATGTCGGCGAAAATGGACACCATCTGCCTGGCCAGGCCCGCGAGTTCGAACAGGTTGGGTTGCGTGCCCGGCGGCAGCGCATAACCGATCACTCTGGCACCCATGGATTGCAGCCACATGGCAAGCCAGCTCCCCTTGAAGCCGGTATGGCCGGTCAGCAGGACGCGCCGGTCTTTCCAGAAAGCAGGCTGGATCACCAGTTCTTCCACGGAGCAATCCCCGAGGCCCAGAGTTCTTCGAGATGATTCCTGTCCCGCAGCGTATCCATTCCCTGCCAGAAGCCATCATGTCGCCACACGGCGAGCTGGCCGGTCTGCGACAGGTGCTCGACCGGCCCGGCTTCCCACAGGCACGAGTCGCCATCGATCAGGTCGAGCACACTGGGGTGGAGAACGAAGAATCCGCCGTTGATCCATCCGCCATCCCCCACCGGTTTTTCACGGAAGGCAAGAACGCGATCGCCAGCAATCTCGAGTGCGCCAAAACGACCGGGCGGGGTCACTGCAGTGACGGTCGCGCGGACTCCCTGCCGGCGATGGAAATCGATCGCCCCGCTGATGTTGATGTTGCCCACGCCATCGCCGTAGGTGAAGCAGAAGAGTTCTTCGTTTTCGACATGCGCGCGCACGCGTCGCAGGCGCCCACCCGTCTGCGTGGCATCGCCGGTGTCGATCAGAGTGACCCGCCAGGGCTCGGCGTATCGCTGGTGGACTTCCATCCGGTTGGTCGCCATGTCGAAGGTGACATCCGACATGTGCAGAAAGTAATTCGCGAAGTACTCCTTGATGACATAGCCGCGGTAACCCAGGCAGATCACGAAGTCGTTGATCCCGTGACTGGCATAGATCTTCATGATGTGCCAAAGAATCGGCTTGCCGCCGATTTCAACCATCGGTTTTGGCCGTACGATGGTTTCTTCCGCCAGCCGGGTGCCCGCTCCGCCGGCAAGGATCACTGCCTTCATCCGCGGATGAGTAATGCCGGATCGGTCGGGCCGGTGCGGTTGCGTTCGTGCGGGTAGGGTGTGTGTAGCATGGAGCGAAGAATATCGCGATCTACCGGAGTGTGCCAGCGGGGGACTAACGGTCATGACTGTTCCAGGCACCCCCCGATCATGAAAGTCATGACCGTTTCCCTCTCCCCCGACCCCTCCCTCGCGAGGGGGGAGGGGAGATTCGTGAGTCGCATACGCGACTTTCACATTAATGGCCCCGTCTTTTTCAGGCACCCCGATCGGCTCTGTCGTATAATCAGCCCCGTTTGGGTACCTTGCCCCACGCTCGTGGGGCGGGTGAAACGGGAAGCCGGTGCCTCTGAATCTTCAGATATTCCGGCGCAGCCCCCGCTGCTGTAAGCCTGACGACTCCGCAATACGCCACTGTGCTTGACGCATGGGAAGGTGCTGGAGAAGATTGACGGCAAGCCAGAAGACCGGCCCAAAGCAAACGTAGTGCCGTTCCCCGGGGTAAAGGGAGGGCCATGTGGATTTGCCGACCGCAGCTTTTCTCGGCTTTTCTTTCTGCCCGCAGGTGCCGATCCCCCGCCTGGCACGGTTGGCCACTGCTCGCTGTGGGAGAGAAGCATGCACATCATGGAAGGTTTTCTGCCGGTCGAACACGCCCTGGGGTGGACGGTCGCTTCGGCCCCCTTCGTGGCCTATGGCTTGTGGGTTGTCAAGAAACGTATCCGCGAACATCCGGAACAGCGGATGTTGCTGGGTGTTGCCGCCGCGTTTACCTTCGTTCTTTCAGCGCTCAAATTGCCTTCGGTGACTGGCAGTTGCTCGCACCCTACCGGCACCGGGCTCGGTGCCCTGCTCTTCGGCCCGACAGCCATGGCGCCGATCGGCATGGTGGTCCTGCTCTTTCAGGCGCTCCTGCTGGCGCACGGCGGGCTGACGACGCTGGGTGCCAACCTCTTTGCAATGGCCATTGTCGGACCGTTCGCCGCAGCCGCGGTTTTTCGTGTGGCGCGTGGCATCAAACTCTCCTTTGCCACCAGTGTTTTTCTCGCCGCCAGCCTCGCCGACCTGCTGACTTACGTCACCACCTCGCTACAACTGGCCTGGGCCTTCCCTGATCCGACGGGGGGTGTTGTCGCTTCCTTTGCCAAATTCGCCAGCATCTTTGCGATCACCCAGATCCCGCTGGCGATCAGCGAAGGGCTGCTGACGGTGCTGATCTTCAATGCCCTGATGCGCTTCAATGCCAGGGAACTGCAGGACCTGCAGCTCGTCAGGAACGACGAGGTACGGGTATGAAACGCCGGCAAAACCTGTTGCTGCTGCTCGCCGTGGTCCTGCTGTCTGCGCTGCCGCTGTGGCTGGTGCAGAAACCGGCGGCGAATGCCGATCATCCCGTCGAGATCTTTGCCGGCGCCGACAACCAGGCCAGGGACCTCATCGGCGCCATCGATCCTGATTTCAAACCCTGGTTCCAGCCACTGATGGAGCCGGCCAGCGGTGAAATCAGCTCCCTGTTGTTCGCCTTGCAGGCGGCGCTGGGTGCCGGGTTTATCGGTTACTACCTGGGTGTCTCGGTGACCCGCGAGAAATTGCGCCGGGAAGCGGAAGAAGCCAATGGAGCGGCGAAACGGTGTTGATCGAGCGGTCGGCCTACGCCAACCGCTGGCGGCGGGTTTCACCGGCGGCGAAGGGAAGTTTTGCGCTCGCGGGTCTGATCGCGGCTTTTGCCGCCGGTTCACCGATGGTCGCTGCCGGCGTGGCGGCGATTCTCGCCGCCGTGACGCTGCTGGGAGCCGGTGTCGCGCCAGCGTCTTACCTTCGCGTCGCTTCGCCAGCTCTGGCCTTTCTGCTTCTCGGCAGCCTGTCGCTGGCGTGCTCGCTGGGCGTCAATGAACATGGCCTCACGCTGCAACTGCTCCCGAACGGCCTGAACCCATTGGCGAACGTTTTCTCCCGTTCGTTTGCAGCCCTGGCGGCGCTGCTCTTTCTCACGTTGACCACGCCGCTTCCCGATCTGATCAGCCTGTTGCGCCGACTGAAGACCCCCGAGATCCTGCTCGAAATCATGGTCCTCTGTTACCGGATGCTGTTCGTCTTCTCCGCGGCGGTGCAGGACATCTGGATCGCCCAGACGGCGCGCCTGGGCTACGCAACCCCACGCCTGGCACTGCGCTCGCTGGCCGGTTTGACCGCCAATCTGACGCTGCAGGTGTGGCAACGGGCGAACGACCTGCATGTCGCGGCGCAGGCGCGCAACAACGAGGGCCCCTTGTATTTTCTTGCGCCGGTCTTTGCCCATGCCGGTCGCGACCTGACCATCGCAATGATCGCCGGCAGTACGCTGCTGGCACTGGCGGTGGCGATGTCATGACGCGCTCGGCAGACGACCTCCTGCTCGAACTGGCGCAGGTCTGCTTCCGTTACCCCGATGGCAGCCGCGGACTGAACGACTGTTCGATCGCCATCCGGCGGGGCAGCCGCAACGCCCTGATCGGCGCCAACGGTTCCGGCAAGACCACTTTGTTCCAGCAGTGCAACGGCTTGCTGCGACCACAATCCGGCGTCGTTTACTACGCCGGGGAAGCGGTGGACTACCGTCGCAGTGGCTTGCGCCAACTGCGCAGCAAGGTCGGCATGGTTTTCCAGAATCCGGATCGGCAATTGTTTTCGGCGAACGTCCTCGAAGACGTTTCCTTTGGTCCACTCAACCTCGGTCTGGACATCGCGACGGCACGCCAACGGGTCAGCGCAGCGCTGCAGGCCGTAGGCATGACAGCGTTTGCCGACAAACCCGTACACAACCTCAGTTTTGGTCAGAAGAAGCGGGTCTGCATCGCCGGGGTGCTGGCCATGGAGCCCGAACTGTTGATCCTCGACGAACCGATGGCCGGCCTCGATCACGCCATGCAGGAAGATCTGCTGGCCGTGCTTGAGAACTTGCAGGCGCGGGGCATTACCCTGCTGCTGGCGACGCATGATATCGATTTTGCCTACGCCTGGGCGGACCAGATTCACCTGATGGTTGCCGGTCGCTGTAGCGCATCGCTGCCGGCAGC